>Ga0206872_10034_pt2 | contig 23190 bp, 22 predicted proteins | sample Alteio_BWOrgCont_34_FD_152906 | JGI IMG/M metagenome (GOLD analysis project Ga0206872, IMG submission 152906) | Enriched cells from forest soil in Barre Woods Harvard Forest LTER site, Petersham, Massachusetts, United States -... | ecosystem: Environmental > Terrestrial > Soil > Temperate forest >... | reverse complement strand
AAGAGCTGTTTTGTCTCTGTCAACGTTTGATAAAGCATAGAAATAGTTTTTTTCGCCGGTAAACGCTATCGGCCGCACCGACGTTTTAAAATTATTTTCAATAATAGGTTTAAACGGCGCGTGGTCATTTGGGCGGTACAATATGGTTTTATTCACGCCATCCGAGGCTGTAACCAATCTTATTTTGCCATCAGCATCCGGGTACCAATCAGTAATATTACCGGGGTTTATCAGGTAGGGCGTTAATTCCCCGCTCCTGATATTTAACCTGTAGATATCTAAATTCGCCGGATCACGCTCGTTTATCCTGATAGTGATAATATCCGGCTCTTCCTTGTTGCGGTTTAATAAGGTCACCCGTGTTTTTTGCTGCGATAGAATATTGTTCACATTTAAAGTAGATACATCTACTGCGAAAAGTTTATATTCATCAAGGGCCACAATATCCTGGCTAAAAACTATTTTGTTGTTATAAGTCCAAAAATAATCCCGACCGACCGGATAATCAGTAAAAGAAGTAGCCATCTGTTCCTTCCCATCGGCTAACGATTTAACAAACAGGTTTTGCTTGTCCTTATATGGTTTTAAATAGGAAATGTATTTGCCATCGGGCGAGATTTTGAATGTGCTTTCTTCGGCAGTTTTAAAAAAATCGGTTATAGGTATCAGGTTAGCCTTTCGCCTGTTGCAAGCACATATAGTAAGTATTACATTAACAAAAAGTAATATCCTTAAAAGCCTTAACATTGGGGTTTATAATTAGTCTTTTTAATCAGGTTAAGTTATACAATAAAATAGCCAATTCAAAAGTGTCACTACAATTTTACCCTGTTAAAACGTTATAGTATTTGAAAATTGGTTGATTTGAAAATTTGATAATTGGAAAATAACGGGCTGTTTGCAGGTGCTGCACCATTTTCAAATATTCAAATTACCAAATCTGCAAATTAAACAATTAATTGATTATTTTTGAACAGATGAAGTGGTTCTGCATTTATATATTCCTGGTTTTCGCCGGCTTTTCGAAGCTTTTTGCCCAGGATAACGAGTTACAGCTTGCCAAACAATTTGCTGCAAACGGCGAACAGCAAAAAGCGCTTGATATTTATCAAAAGTTGTATAAACAGGATAACGAGGCCTATTATGCGGTTTATGTAAACAGCCTGCTGGGGCTTAAAAAGTTTGATGAGGCCGAGGGCATCATAAAAAAAATGATCCGCAAGCACCCCGACGACCATCAGTACCTTATTATGTTGGGTACCGCCTATACCCAGCAGGGCGCCATTGAAAAAGCAGACGCTTTATATGATGACCTGGTTAAAAACCTTCCGGCCGATCAAAGTGAAATAGCCATGCTTGCCGCACAATTTTACCAGAATTCCAATATTGATTATGCCATAAAGATATTTCAGCAGGGCCGTAAAATATTGCATAACGATGCCCTGTTTTCGTATGAGTTGGTGAATCTTTATCGCTATAAAAGAGATAAGGCAGCATTAACGGAAGAATACCTTAACTTTTTACCGGCAAACCCTGCGTTTATGAGCCAGGCGGAGAATGCCCTATCAGGCGTTTATGACGGCCCGGCCGATTATGATATACTTAAAGCCGCCTTGCTGAGAAGGATACAAAAAGACCCGCAGCAAACCCTTTTCGTCGAATTGCTTACCTGGCAATTTATGCAGCAAAAGGAGTTTGACCAGGCCTTGAACCAGGAGCTTGCCCTAAGCCGGCGGCAGAATGACGACGGGAGCACTATTTTTGACCTGTGCCGCACACTTACAGCTAACGAGGCCTATGATGCCGCCATAAGAGGATACGAATACCTGGTGAGCAAAGGGAAAGACTCGCCCTATTATATCCCGGCAAAAATTGAACTGATCAACACTAAAAATGATAGGGTAACGGCAGGCAAGTATGTAAATGATGATTTGCTAAGCCTTGAAAAGGATTATATCGACCTGCTTAATGAGTTTGGCAAAAACAGCAGCACTGCATTCGCTATGCAAAAATTGGCCAACCTGGAGGCATTTAAATTACACAAGTTAGCTGATGCACAAAAACTGCTCGAAGAAACCGTTAATATCCCTGGCATTAAGCCGGGTCTCCTGGCATCGTGTAAACTGGATCTCGGTGATATTTCTCTCTTAAATAACAAACCCTGGGATGCTACCTTACTATATAGCCAGGTAGACATGGACTTCCCGAATACATCTGTGGGCCAGGACGCTAAATACAGGAACGCTAAATTAGCTTATTATACCGGCGATTTTACCTGGGCCAAAGGGCAACTTGATGTGCTGAAGGCGGCCACGTCAGAGCTGATAGCCAACGATGCGCTCAATTTATCGCTCCTGATCTCGGATAATATTGTAGCCGACAGCAGCGGGGCAGCATTAAAAATGTATGCAAGGGCCGATCTGCTGATATTTGCTGAAGAACCCGCTAAGGCTGTGATGACCCTTGACAGCATCGATAAAAAATACCCGGGAAATTCATTGGCCGATGATATCTTAATGGCAAAAGCAAGGATACTTCTTCAACAAAAGGATTACGAAAATGCTGTTGTGCTTCTGAAAAAAATTGTCGCAGATTACGGCACCGGCCTTTGGGCTGACGATGCAGTTTTTATGCTCGGCGATATTTACGAAAATCATTTGTCGGATAAAGAACAAGCAAAAATGTACTATCAAAAGATCATCACCGATTACGCAGGGAGCCTTTATATAAATGAGGCCCGCAAACGTTTCAGGTTATTGCGCGGTGATAAAAATGAGACTTCGTCTTAGTCATTGGGTCATTGAGTCAATGAGTCATTAGGTCATTAGGTCATTAGGTCATTTAAAGGGATAGCCATAATTTATAGCCTTTGCAACATTTTAAACAACTCCAAACAACATTACAACATTACAACATTACAACATTACAACATTACAACATTACAACATTTCAACATTTCAACATTTCAACATTTCAACACTCCAACAAAAAAATGATCATATTTAACGATACTGTAATTATAGAAGAAGCCACCCATCAAAAATGGCTAAAATGGATGCAGGATGTGCATATTCCGGCGGTAATGGCCACCGGGCATTTTAAATCGTACCAGATATTAAATGTTATTGATTCACCAAATGAAGGTGTTACTTATTGCGTTCAGTACCGTGCGGATTCCATCGAAGATTTCAATCAGTTTTATGGCAAACATCTGCACAGGCTCCAGGCAATCCACAACCAGGAATTTGAAAACCAGTTTGTGATATTTAACACACTGATGAAAACTGTCGACTAAAAATGAAAATATCACAAACCGATATTGAAGGTCTGCTGATTATTGAGCCAAGGATATTTAATGATGGCAGGGGATATTTTTACGAAAGCTATAACAAAACTAAGTTCACAGAGGCAGGCGTTGATGTCGACTTTGTGCAGGACAACCAATCCTTTTCACATAAGGGTGCATTAAGAGGCCTCCACGGGCAGGCCGATCCTTTTGCGCAGGGTAAACTGGTACGCGTTATAAGCGGCAGGGTTTTGGACGTCGCCGTCGATATCCGCAGGGGTTCGCCTACTTATGGCAAACATGTTTCGATAGAGATCAGCGGCGACAATAAACTGCAATTATGGATACCGGCAGGCTTCCTACACGGATTTGCAACGCTCGAAGACAATACTATTTTCACTTATAAAGTAAATAATTATTACGATAAGGCGTCCGAAATAGGCGTAATTTGGAATGACCCGATGTTGAATATCGATTGGGGAATATCGCCGGGCGATGTCTTACTATCGCCAAAAGATGAGCTTTTACCTGATTTTAACTCCTTTCAAAGTCCCTTTGAATGAAGATTTCACCGATTTTGGAACGATTTCACCGATTTTATAAATCTGAAAACTCCCCGAATCGGTGAAATCATTCAAAAATCGGTGAAATCCCTCTACTGCTTTATCAAATTGTACAATTCGTCCAGCTTTGGCGTAAGTACAATTTCAATCCGGCGGTTTTTGGCGCGGTCCTGTGTATTGTCATTAGCGTCAATCGGTTGAAATTCGCTTTTCCCGGTGGCTGTAAGCCGGTGCGGGTCAATATTCTCTTCCTGGGTCAGGTAGCGGCATACCGAGGTCGCACGCATCACACTCAAGTCCCAGTTATCTTTTATCTGGCCAAGGTTTATCACTTTCTTATCATCCGTATGCCCTTCAACCGCAATATTAATATCAGGCTCCTTGTTAAGTACGGCCGCCAATTGTTTTAACGCAGCCTTTCCGTGCTCATCTATCACGATACTCCCCGATGGGAACAATAGTTTATCTGCCAGCGAAACATATACTTTACCATCCCTTATATCAACTGTTAAACCGCTGTTTTGAAAACCAAGCAGGGCCTGCTGCAATTTATTTTTTAACGCATTTGTCGCCTCATCGCGTTTGTGCAATGCGTCTTCCACCTCTTTTAAGCGGGCCTCACGTTTTTTCAAATCGGACGACAATTCGTTTACCCTCGACGAACTGGTATTTAAATTATTGTTTACCGAATTGTATTTGTCATTCAGCGCATTGTAATTGCCGTTTAAGGCATTATAAGTATTCTGCAGATCGTTGAGCTCACGATGCAGGCGCATGGTATCGGCGCGTAACTTCGCAACGGTATCTTCGAGTCTGCCCGTACGGATAGAAAGTGAATCGCGCTCGGCCAACAGGGCTTTATATTTTTTTGGAGATAATACAACACATGAATGTAATGCCAGGCAAAAAAAGGCGGCGAACAAAAAATATTTAAACTTCATAGCAATCGGGGGTGTTTTGGGTTAAGTAATGGCATTGTTCAAAAAAACATTGAGCGGGTAAATTTTACTGCAGATAGCTGCAATATCCGTAACCGCATCTTTGAGTAACAGGTTTTCGTCTTTCAACTGATGAAAAGCGACAAAGCTTTTGAGTTTTAACAGATCAATATTTTCGTTATCGGGGCTATATTCTCTTGGAACATTTTTTAGCTGTTCTTGTTTTCTGAACTCGCCGAATAGGTTGATAAATTCAGGGTCGTCAATTATTTTTTTAAGGTCATTGGCATTATAATCTATTTCCTGCCGTATGGCTTTCAGGTGGTTAGTTTCGGGCATCCAGTACCCGCCTGCTATAAATGAGTTAGCCGGCGAAATTTGGAGATAATACTCGGCCCTTCCCAATTTCAGCCCCTTTGTTGGGATACTTACGCCAAAATTATTTTTGTAAGGTGTTTTATCTTTTCTGAACCGGATGTCGCGATAGATGCGCATCACGCATTTTTTAGCGTCCAGGGCATCGTCAATACTGGGGTCGATTTTTTGCAGCAGGTTTATCCAGCCGGCGGTAAATTCAATCACATTGTCGCGGGCGGCTTCATAACGTTGCTTATTAGCCTGGAACCATTCCCGGTTATTATTTTCAACCAGCTCCGCTAAAAACTCAAAGGTATGGCGTTGTATCATCGATATCTAAATGAGGCTGATAATTTATTTTAGGTGATAGCCAATATAGCAGTAAAACACGAGAATACCTGAAATTAATGGGCGCAAGCACAAGGCTCCCCGTTAATATTGTGCCGATATAAAGCCAGGGCGAATTGGAATTATGCGTCAGCAAATAGGTTGCAGCAACAATCATAAATGCTTCCGCAATATTCATTGCATAGCTTACGTACATAGCTGCATAAAAGTAACCCGGTTCTATTTCAAAATGTAAATTGCAATGCGGGCAATGATCAAGGATTTTATTTGAGCCAAAATTATACATGCCACCGGTAAACATATTCCCCCGCCGGCACCGCGGGCACCTGGTATGCAGCATAGCCCATGATTTTGATGTTTCGGACATTTTAATTCGAAGGTTTACGAAAAGTGCGGTTACAAACTTAGTTTAAATGCAGTTTTTCGTTGCTTATATTAAGGTTCACATTTTTACGGCGATATTTTTTGTACCAGATAAGCCCGGCAACTGCAATCACCGTGTATGGAGCTGCCAATAAAAACAAAATACCCGCATTTAAACCGTTTGCCGTAGTATCCCCGCTTTTTGCGTTTGATTCAACCGTTGCTGCACATTGGGAGCATTGTGCTTTAACTGGCTTTGCAGTAATTATCATCAAGCCAAATACGATAAAGAACAACGCTATTTTTAAGCCTGTTTTCATAGCGCAAATTTAAAGAAAAATGTTGGGATGTTAGGATGTTGTAAGGTTGGAATATTGCAAAGTTGGAATGTTGCTTGTATTTCTGATAGTTTGCTCGTTTACCTTAGTTAGCTATTAAAAACATTTCAACGTTTCAACCTTACAACATTTCAACATTCCAACCTTACAACATTACAACCTTACAACAATCCCTCAAAAATGATAGTAAGGCGAAATCATTAAATAAACCACCACGCCGGTAACGGTAACATATAACCATATCGGGAAGGCCCAGCGCACCAGTTTCTTATGTTTTTCAACCTGCATTTGCAGACCGCGGTAAAAGCTGAGTAATATTAATGGCAATACCCCGGCCGCCAGTATGATGTGCGACGCAAGTATCACATAGTAAACATATCTTACACTACCGGCAGCGGTAATTTCTGCCGCTGATAACTTTCCGTCGCCGTTTAAATCCCCATACTTTGTTTCGGGGGCAAGGTAATGGAACAGGATGTATGATACCAGGAAAAGCGACGAGAGGCAAAAGGCGGTTATATTAATACGCTTATGTATAAGGATTTTTTTTTGTTTTATAAAATATAAGGATAAAAGAAGCAGGATACTGCAGGTCCCATTCAATAACGCATTAAGTTTGGGCAGATAGTGAGTAAATGAAGGCACCACAGCCGGAGCAGGAATGAGCCTGCGGTTTAAAATCAGCACCACAACAAACACAAATATGGATACTGCTGCAACAAAACGGAATATAAATTTATCGGTCATAATAATTTTTTGAGTTGAAAGCATAAAGCTAAAAGCTTTTGTATGAATATATTACTAAGCTTTCGGCTTTGAGCTTTCAGCTTTAAGCTTTTCTAATACAAAGGCGTATCATGTTTTAGTATTTCTTCGGATAGCAGCACTTTTATTTCATCGTTGAGTTTGTTCACATCATCCACTGATGCGCCAATATAATAGCCCCGGATTCGCTTGTCCCCGTCTATCAGTATTAATTTATCATCGTATGTAAAATCGTCCTTGCCGGTTTGCACAGCGTTAACTAAAAAGCCCCGCCTGGCCAGGTTGTATATCGTACTGGTGTCCCCGGTTAAAAACAGCCAGCGGTTTGATGCCGGTTTAAACGTGGCGGCATATTTTTTTAAAACAGCTGCCGAGTCCCGCATCGGGTCAACAGTGATAGAAACAAAATATACCATTTTGTTTTTTGAGTAGTTTAGCACCAGTTGCCTGACGTTATTATTCATCTGGCTGCAAACGTTGGGACAATTGGTATAAAAAAAACCGGCGATGAATATTTTTTTATCAAATGTTTTTAATGATACCGGGTTGCCGTCCTGGTCCGTCAGCTTAAAATCGCGCAGCGTATGGTAAAGGGTATCAGGTACGTCTTTTCCGTTAACCTTATGAGTTGTTTTAAGCGTGGTTTTTGGCCCCAGTATGCGTAAAGGCGTATACCTGTTTTTTCCTTCGGTAACCAGTAAATAATACAAAAATCCTGGCACAATTAAAACAAGTACCAGGATGGTGATCTTTGTCAGTATACCGGCTTTTTTCATTATAGCCGCAGACCGATCCAGTAATGGCTCTCATTGGTAAGCACCAGTATCAAACCGATTATAAAAAGGATTGGAACAATAATGGCAAGCGCCATGTCAAGCTTTTCGAACTTTAAGTGCATAAAGTACCCTACAATGTAAAATGCCTTAAACAACGTTAATACTATATAAATAGGATTTATCCAGTGCGATGGTATTTTATAATGAGGACCGAGATAAAGCGCAATAAAAAACTCAATACAGGTTATGCCCAATAATATGTAAAACACCTTCCATATTTTCTTTTTGGTCATTCCTTCATGATCCCCATGCACTGCTTCTTCGGCGTGCAACTGTGTAGTTTCTGATGACATATCTATACCAGGTTAAATTATCAAACTAAATAAAAGAAAGTAAATACAAACACCCATACCAAATCTACAAAGTGCCAGTAAAGGCCAACTTTTTCAACCATTAAATAGCTGCCGCGCTTTTGGTAAGTGCCAAATAAAACATTAAGGGTAATCACAATATTAATGATCACACCCGAAAATACGTGGAAACCGTGAAAACCCGTTATTGTAAAAAACAAATTTGCAAACTGGTGCGATGACATAGCCTGTTGGCTATAGGGAACTTCAGCCGTCCCGACTTTCCTGAAAAACTCATTCATGACTTCTTTAGTGGGTATATGCCCCCACCAAAAACCCTCGCTATGCAAGTGGTTCCATTCCAAAGCCTGGCAGCCTAAAAACATTAGTCCGCCAAGTATGGTAAACAACATCCATATTATTACTTCTCTTTTTGAGTTGCGATGCCCGGCTTCTACAGCAAGCACCATGGTAACCGAACTCATGATGAGGATAAAGGTCATCAAACCAACAAACACCAAAGGTGCGCCATGTTCGATGAGGCCCGGGAACGATTGAAATACTAAAGATGGCGCAGGCCATGTGGGCGCGCTGAAACGCAAAGCGCCGTATGAAATTAGTAAGGTTGAAAATGTAAAAGCATCTGATAACAGGAAAAACCACATCATCAATTTACCATATTCTACATTGAACGGCGATTTGCCCCCTGACCACGGCGTTGATTTTACCTCATCAACTGATTGTGCTACTGCTGTACTCATTTATAACGATTTGAAAATTTGAAAATTTGATAATTTGAAAATTTGATGATGTCAGGCATTCCTATAATTCCTCCCAAGTTAATCCCGCACATGCGGGATCAAATTGCCACATCTTCAAATTAAATTGCTGCATCTTCAAATAAATTAATTTTGGTTCAAAAGTAAAAAAACATAGAGATAAATCCATATAATATCGAGAAAATGCCAAAAAATAGACGTCATCTCCATCTTAAATAAATTCCTTACCTGCGGTGTGTTCCGGTATGTGCTCCTGATAGTGCTAAGCACAACCAGTAATGCCGCTATTACGTGCAACAAGTGCATCCCGCTGAATACATAAATAAACGTGCGTGATGCATTGGGATTTGAAAAGTAAATACCCATTTTATAGGTTAACACGTACCATGCGTATATCTGAGTTGCAAAAAAGGCTATGCCCAAAAAGAAGGTAAGCCATAAAAATAACCGTTGTTTTTCAAATTGCAGTTGTTTGGCCGCCCTCGAAGCCAAAAACAATGTTAAACTGCTTATAATGATAATAACCGTACTATACCTGAAAGCATGCGGCATAATTACATTTAATGCATGCCCTTTGCCGCCGCTGTAGACTATAAAACCACTGGTTAGGGCCGCAAAAAACATAAAAGAGGTGAATATAAATATCCACATATTAAATTTTTTGGCCCCCAGGTTAAGCCTGTCCTCCTGTTGTGTCTGCGCCATCATTTCCCCTTTCCTATAAAGTCAAATAAAAACATTAGTTGCACCACCGGCAAATAAAAAAACGACCCGTACATTAGTTTCTTAGCCGCTCCGATCTCTAAGGTGCGTAAAAGCATGAATGCAAGGTATAAAAATCCCAAGCTGAATACCAGCGATATGCCGCCGACATAATACCCCCCAAAATGGTAAAACCAGGGCAATAAACTCACCGGTACCAATATTAATGTAAATATAAAGGTAACTATCGCACTTGTTAAATTCCGTTTGCCTGACGGCAGCAGCCTGAAACCTGCCAATTTATAATCATCGTCCAAAACCCAGGCTATGGCCCAAAAATGCGGGAACTGCCAAATAAATTGTATGCCGAATAAGATCAGTGCAATAGTGTCAATTTTTTCGTGGGCGGCAACATAGCCAATAAGCGGCGGCAAAGCCCCCGGAATTGCGCCTACAAATACTGCTATAGGTGATACCCGTTTTAGCGGTGTATAGGCAAATGCATATAAAATGATGGAGAAAACCGATAGTAGACCGGTGACTACATTCAGGCTGCCTAAAAGATAAGTGCCGCATATCCCCATAAATAAACCGAAAACCAGGGCCTGCCCGGTTGTCATGCGCCCGGCCGGTATTGGGCGGTCGGCCGTCCGCTTCATCAGGCGGTCAAAATCCTTTTCTATAATTTCGTTAAAACAATTTGCCGCAGCGGTAACTAAAAAGCCGCCGACGATGAGTTTAGCCCAGTTAAACCAGTTAATCCCGCCGTTAACCTCGCTGCCAATTAAAAATGATATGGAAGCCGAAAATACCACCAAAAATGTAAGCCTTAGCTTCACCAGCTTCGAAAAATCAGTCCATTTCATCTGCGCACCTCCCCTATTCTAACCGAGCGGTATAAATTCAACATCAGGTAAAACTGAGCGCCGAAAACCAGGCTTGCCAATACAATGTGCGCCGCCTGTGCTGCGGGCGGCAGATTCCAATATTTTAGTAGTATTCCGGTAACAATTTGCAGCATGATCATCAAAAATGTAAAGCTCATCACCTGATGCTGTACAGCGTGCTTTTTGAAACCATTTCGTATCAGCGCATAAAGTACTACATTAATGAGCAGCACTAATATGGCGATATCCCTGTGCTGAAAATATATTGATCCTGCATCGTTTACCCAGTCTTCGCGGTATCCCCCCTGCAAATGGTTCGACACTGCGTCTATTTTTTCACGTACTTCTGTGCCAAAAACAATTTGGAGTATTGAAATTATAAGCGCGAACAAAGTGATTACATGTGTGATCGGGCTCACATTGAGCTTATGCCGTCCGTATACTTTTGCCAGGTGATAGGTGCATATACTTATGGCCAGTATACCCAGGGCCAGCATCATGTGCACCGTAACGATCCATGAAACGAGGTTTGTAGATACCACGATAGAACCCAGCCAGGCCTGGAAACCTACCAATACTACGTTAAGTATGCATAAAAATGGCAGCAATTTGCTTTCGCGCCTGTATGCAAAAGAAAATATTGCCGTTAGCAAGAAAAAAAGGCCTGTTATTTCTCCTAAAAGCCTGTTTATATATTCTGTCCAGGTTTGGGCTGCGTTGAATTCCTCGGGTACCAGTATTGATTTATCTTCGCGGATGCGCCTGGCAAGGTCACTGAAACCGAAAACATCCAGCGTTTTTGCAAAGTTGTTGTTCTTGGCAATGTTTTCAGCTATATATTTTTTTTTATAGTCTTTGGGTAACTGAGCAACATTGGTTGGAGGAATGTACTGGCCGAAACACTTTGGCCAATCAGGACAGCCCATTCCCGAACCTGTACTACGAACAATCCCACCTGCGAGTATCAACACGAATAGCAGAACAATTGTAATTAGATTTATTTTCTGGAACCTGATTTTTGACGCGGATGTCCTCATTTATTCGTTGGTCATTGGTCATTAAGTCATTAGGTCATTGGTCATAGTTTAAAGCAGAAATATACTTTTGACCACATAGCTTAAAATTCAAGACTGAAGCTAAGCTAAGTCAAACCGAATAAAACCAATGACCCAATGACTTAATGACCCAATGACTAAACTTATTTCACTTCTTCGCTGGCTTTATTTGCTAAAGTCCATTTGGTATATTCTTCCAAACCGGCAGGATTATCTTCAAAATCATGAGGAAGATTTGAGCTCATTGTTTCTGAAAACGGCACCGTCTGCGGGATAAAATCATCCTCCGCCCCAGGCTTGCTGTAATCATAAGGCCAGCGGTAAACGGTTGGTATCTCGCCTACCCAGTTTCCGTGATAGTGTTCAATTGGCGCTGTCCACTCAAGGGTGTTTGATTTCCATGGATTTTGAACCGTTTTCTTACCCCAAAAAATGGAATAAACAAAATTGATAATAAATGCAACTTGTGCCATGCCCGACATAATAGCCGCCCATGTAATAAATGTATTTACTGTGAGCCAGCGGTTAAAGGCCGGGAACTCGGTCAACGCATAATAACGGCGCGGAACGCCATCAAGGCCCATAAAGTGCATCGGGAAAAATACCAGGTACGCGCCGATAAAAGTTATCCAGAAATGCAGGTAACCCAAACGCTCGTCCATCATGCGGCGAAACAATTTAGGGAACCAGTGATAAACACCGGCAAGCATCCCGAAAATAGCCGCCGAACCCATCACGAGGTGGAAGTGCGCGACGACGAAATATGTATCGTGTAAAGGAATATCCAACGCTGCGTTGCCCAGGAAAATACCGGTTAAGCCGCCTGAAATAAAGAATGAAACCATCCCGATAGCAAAAAGCATGGCCGGCGTAAAGCGTATATTGCCCCGCCACAACGTGGCGAGCCAGTTAAATGTTTTCACCGCCGACGGAACCGCAATAATTAAAGTAGTGATCATAAACACGCCGCCCAGGAAAGGATTCATCCCGGTTACAAACATGTGGTGTCCCCATACGATGAAGGATAATACTGTAATGCCAATCAACGAGTAAACCATCGCATGGTAACCGAATATCGGCTTACGGGAGTTTACTGATAAAACTTCGGATGATATACCCATGGCAGGCATAATCACGATATATACCTCGGGGTGGCCCAGGAACCAGAATAAATGCTGGAACAAAATAGGGCTGCCGCCTTCAAAAGGCTGTACCTTTCCGCCTAAAACGATATCCGAAAGATAAAAACTGGTACCAAAACTACGGTCGAAAATTAATAGTACGATACCCGCTACCAGTACAGGGAATGATAATACCCCTAAAATAGCGGTGAGGAACAGCGCCCAGGTAGATAAAGGCATTTTCCAAAGGTCCATGCCTTTTGTGCGCATATTTAAAACGGTACTTACGTAGTTAATACCGCCCATTAACGAAGATCCTACAAAACAAATCATACTGATAAGCCAGAGCGTCATCCCCATGCCTGAGCCGGGCATGGCTTTTGGCAATGCCGATAACGGAGGGTACACTGTCCAGCCTCCGCTTGCCGGGCCTTTTTCAACAAAAAAGGATGATAGCATGATAATACTTGCCAGCAAAAAGAACCAGTACGATAACATGTTTACAAATGGCGATGCCATATCACGTGCGCCAACCTGCAATGGTATCAGCAAATTTGCAAAGGTGCCGCTTAAACCGGCTGTTAACACAAAAAATACCATGATGGTACCGTGTATGGTTACCAGCGACATATAAAAATCAGGGCTTAAGCGCCCGCCGGGTGCAAAACGGCCCAACAATGTTTCCAATAAAGGGAATGACTTTTCAGGATAAGCCAACTGTATCCTGAATAATATCGACAAGGTCATTGCAATGAACGCCATAGTGATCCCGGTGATCAGGAACTGTTTGGCTATATATTTATGATCCTGGCTAAATACGTAGGTATTCAGAAAAGTTGCTTTATGATGGTGTTCGTGACCTTCTTCGTGATGTACTACGCCGTGATCGTGAACTGCTAATGTTGACATACTCGCTAATCTTATATTAATTGTTTAACGCTAACGTGTTTGATGATAAATGACCCTTAACTGTTGTTTTTAGTGCCGCCGCAGCTGGGAGTGAAGCGGGCGGCTGAACATTCATTTTCAATTCCTGCTTTAACTGATCAGTTAAATAAGGCTTTTGTCTTGATATCCACTCCTGGTATTCCTCCTGTGTTACCACACGTACTACCTTTTGCATATTATAATGTGCACCGCCGCATATTTTATTGCAATAAAGCAAATATTCAAATTTGGGGTTATCGGTTATTGCACGCATCTGCGCGGTGGTAATAGTCGGTGTAAATTTAAAAAAGGTTGGTAGTCCCGGTACAGCGTTTAACTGAACCCTGAAGTGAGGCATGAAAACGCTATGAATTACATCCTGTGCATGAATGTTCAGCCTGATAACTTTGTTTACGGGCAATACCATGGTATCGGCCTTCAGGTCATCATAGCTGTTTGCGTCTTTATAATCAATGCCTAATATGTTCAACGGAGTATACAGGGCATAATTTACATTGCCGAGCTTCCCGTCCGGGCCGGGATAGCGCAATTCCCAGGCAAACTGGTGGCCGGTAACATCAATATTTATATCTCCCTTTTCGGGCGTAGTGTCCATCACCTTTTCCCAGGTAAAAAACCCGAAAACAACCAGTATGGTTAACACAATGGCCGGAATAACAGTCCATATTTTTTCGATGGTATTATTATGGGGATAGTAATAGGCTTTCCTCTTTGCGGAGCCCCTGTAAAAAAATGCAAACCCGAATAACAGCGCCTGTGTTATCACAAATACTATTAACGTAAGAATGGTTGTAAGATCGAACATGTCATCGATGGCTACACCATGAACCGATGCCGATTCGGGCAGTTTCATGCTTCCTTGCACCGTTAATGACCAGTAAGCGCCATACATGCCTGCAATTAAAAATAATATACAGCACACCCCCATTATGTTATTCCAATTAAAACCTGCTTTGCCCTGCATTTTCAGGGTAAGGTCATAAACTTTCAATATTTTACCAAAAATGGCCACACACAAACATGCAACCAAGAAAAGCAATACGTAATAACCAACGCTAAGCCACATATCCGATTTATCTGCCGCAGTGCCGGCAGTAGCAGCGCCTGTACTTTGTGCCATAAGCAGGTTAGTGCCAAAAAGCATAAACACAGCAAAAAGCGACAGTGTTTTTTTAGAGTTTATTAGTTTTTTGAATCCCATTTTAATGTTTGTTTGGTATTCTTTATTTAGTGCAAATTTAACAATTATTATATGTGATGATGAAGGCTCTCTTCCAGCAGCGGGTGCTTTTTAGGCGCCAGCGACTTGAATTTACTTAACGCGCTCAGCATAAAGTAGGTAAACAAACCTGCAAAACCTGCAAATGTTGTTACCTCAAGGATGCCTATTTCGGTATACCAATGCGATTGGGGACCAACTGCACCTGGCATAATCATTTGCCAGTAATCAAGCCAGTGGCCTAAAATAAGGATGATACAAGCTACCTTTAATACTTTTACAGCACGTTTTGAGTCGCGCGACATCAGCACCAACAAAGGAGTTAAAAAATTTATAACAATATTCAGCCAAAACCATCCTATAAACTGAGGTTCCCATCTTTTGTAAAAGTAAGCTGCTTCCTCGGGAAGGTTGGCATACCATGTTAACAGGAACTGTCCAAACCATAAGTAAGTCCAGAAAATGGAAAAGCCGAATATTAACTGGCCTAAATTGTGCAAATGGTCTTCCGTTATCCACTGCAGGTAGCCGTTCTCCCTCAATTTAATAATAGATAAGGTGATTACTGCTAAACCGCTCACCCATAAAGCCGCAAAATTATACCAGCCGAACATGGTCGAAAACCAATGCGCCTCTAACGACATGATGGCGTCGAAAGCAAATAAGGGGATAGTAAACCCAAAGATCACCAAAAATATAACCGATATTTTAAAGCTTTTATTGTAATTAAGCATGCCGCCTAATTCATCCTCATTTTTTGAATATTTTACAATCATCCATCCCAATAAACTGTAACAGCCAAGATAAGCTGCTATGCGAACCAGGAAAAAAGGAACATTTAAAAAGCCTGATTTGCCTGCTATAATTGCATTGTAGTTCGGGTCGCCTTTAACTGTAATGCCTTTAACGGCCCATTGTTTATAAAGGTAGGGGATAACGGTCTGCTTGTGTTCTTCATTTAAACCGGGGTGCGTAAAATACAGGCCCGCGCAAATAATTACCAGCAATATGATTGCTGCGACCGGCAGCACTTTGGCAAAAGCCTGGGGAACACGAAGGATTGAAGCCGACCAGCCGGCTTGCGCCACATATTGAAGGGCGCAAAAGAATATACCGCAAATGCAAACACACGCAAAATAGTAACCCATTAGCAATAGGTTTGCAAATGTGCGTTCGCCGTTGCTTGATAAAAACCCGTATGCTATTCCAATTACACCAATAGCTATCATAACAAGGCTCCAGGTTTTAGCCTTGCCCTGAAATACAAATCGTTCGTCGAAACTATGAGAAGTCTTCATTAAAAAATTAGCTTATAAAGTTTGTAAATGGTGAACATACATAATAACTTTCCAGCGTTCTGTAGGGTCGAGCTGCGAAGCGTATGAACCCATTGCGTTTACACCATAAGTAATAGTATGATAAATTTTACCGTCTGTAAGGTCTTTCATAGCTCCGCCACGTGAGGATTGGCCGTTTGAATAGGACGGCGGCGGCGGAAATCCATGCTGCACAACAAGACCGTCGCCCTGGCCGGTTAAACCATGACATGGAGAGCAAAAGTGCGCAAACAGAATTTTTCCCTCAGCATAATTTGCCTGGGTTTGGGGCAGCGGGCTTTTTACTTCGGTACCTGCCAATTCATAACCATCCTTTGTGCCTGGATAATCAAATCTTACAAAACCAATAGGCGTAGTGCCGGCTGGCGGAACCTGGGCCGTTTTACCATCCTTAAAATTATCATTTGCCTGATCGGGATCGAATGCGATATGCTCGTACATATTGGGAGCGTATTCCCAACCGGTACTTCTTTTATCTTTGCACGATGAAATAATTATCGTTGCAGCAATAACGGTAACCGTTGTGCCCAATATTTTTCTTTTATTCATAGCTAACATATTTTCTGTCGTTATGCTTTACTTCTACTGCCCCAGCCTGTTTTAATAAATTAGTAATATCCTCGTGCGGTGTATTTCCTTTAGCATCAATAGCGATAACAAACCTGTCATCGGTGGCCCTTAAGTCCATAACCCTCGGCGTGCGCCCCGGAAATAAATGGGTTGCATAAAAAAAGGTGCCCGTCATGCCAAACGCCGTAAATAATACGGTCCACTCAAAAGTAAAGGGAACAAAATCGGGCATTGCAAAAGCAGGCTTGCCGCCAATGTTCATAGGCCAGTCATGCACCAGCATGAAGTAAACCAAACTAAATATGGTTGAACCACCGAGGCAGCCAAACATAAAAGCTGCGTAACCTAACCGTGAATCCTTTATGCCGAGTTTTTTTTCAATACCGTGTATGGGCATTGGCGTAAAAACATCATAAATAGGAATACTATTTTTTTGTAGTTCATCAATCCCGTGCATCATCACATCAGGATCATCAAAAAGGCCTAAAATATATTTGGTGCTGCTCATTTTTATATGTCTTTATAATCAGCCATCTCAACGCTGTCAAATACCGTTATTGATTCTTTGTAAAACTCCACCTGTTCTTTATCAAGATGGCCCTGTAGCAGTAATTTCTTCTTAGCCTGCTCGCTCGAGCTTTTCAATATTAATTTTACTTCGGCCATGGCAATAGACGGGAACACTCTTATAAATAACAGGAACATGGTAAAAAATAGCCCTATTGATCCGATAAATACGCTCACGTCAACCCATGTTGGATGGAAAACAGACCAGCTTGAGGGCAAAAAGTCGCGCTGAAGGGAAATCTGTATAATAACATACCGCTCGAACCACATGCCTATATTAACCACGATGGATAATACCCATGCAATTGGAATATTTGTCCTTACTTTTTTGAACCACATCAGCTGGGTCATCAGCACGTTGCAACCATACATCATGCAGCCTGCCCACCACTGCGGCCCGATAAACCGGTTGAGGAAGGTGTACTGTTCATATTCACCGCCCGAATACCAGGCGATAAAGAACTCGGTAAGATAGGCTACGCCAACGATCGATCCCGTGAGGAGGATGATCTTGTTCATGGCCTCGATGTGGAACATGGTAATATAATTCTCGAGCCCCAATACTTTACGTGTTACCAGCAATAGTGTTTGCACCATGGCAAAGCCCGAAAAAATAGCCCCTGCAACAAAGTAAGGCGGGAATATGGTGGTATGCCAGCCCGGCTCCAACGAGGTGGCAAAGTCCATTGATACTATGGTGTGAACCGAAAGTACCAGCGGCGTTGAAATACCCGCCAGTATTAAGCAAACAGTTTCAAAACGCTGCCATGTTTTTACTGAACCGGTCCAGCCGAATGAACATATAGAATAAATTTTGCGGCGCAGGCCTGTGGCGCGGTCGCGGATAGTAGCAAGATCGGGTAATAAACCTGTGTACCAGAAAACTAATGATACCGAGAAATAAGTTGATATTGCAAATACGTCCCAAACCAGCGGTGAGTTAAAGTTAACCCATAACGAGCCGAATTGGTTTGGCAAAGGTAATGGCCAATACGCTAACCACGGACGGCCCATGTGCGATACCACGTAAGTAGCCGCACAGATTACCGCAAAGATGGTCATGGCCTCGGCGGATCGGTTGATCGAGTTTCGCCAGTTTTGACGGAATAACAATAATATAGCCGAAATAAGGGTTCCGGCGTGGCCTATACCTACCCACCACACGAAACCGGTGATATCCCATGACCAGCCTATCGTTTTATCAAGTCCCCATTCGCCAATCCCGTACCAAAATGTCCAGCTAACGGCAAATACCCAAAGACTGGCACCTAAGAAAGCAATACTAAAACCTATCCACCAGGCGCGCCCCGGCATATTTTCAACCGGACGGAGTACATCATTGGTGATCTTGGCGTATGTGATGTCTTTCCCCGTAATTAACGGTTCCCTGATTATTGATTCACTATGAGATGCCATATTTTAAATCTCTCTTGTAATTAAATTTAAGCTTCTGTTTCAGATATATTCCTAATTTTTACCTGGTACCCTATGCCCGGCTGCGTATTCAATTCCTCCAGCACATAATAAGTCCTTTCGCTCTTCAATGCTTTTGATACTTCAGATTTAGGGTCATTTGCGTTACCGAAAACTATTGCGTTTGCCGGGCAGGTTTGCTGACAAGCAACTTTAATATCCCCGTCTTTAACTGCGCGTTTTTCTATCTTGGCTTTTAACTTACCGGCCTGTATGCGCTGTATGCACATCGAGCATTTCTCCATAACCCCGCGGAAACGTGTAACCACATCAGGGTTTAGGACCAATAGGGTATGGTCATTCTGAAGGTAATTTTCAAAACGGGCGTCATTCCAATAGTTAAACCAGTTGAAACGGCGCACTTTGTACGGGCAGTTATTAGCACAGTAACGGGTGCCTACACAACGGTTATAAGCCATGTGGTTCAACCCTTCTGATGAATGTACAGTGGCTAAAACCGGGCAAACTGTTTCGCAAGGAGCGTGATCGCAGTGCTGGCAAAGCATAGGCTGGTAAACAACCTTAACGTGGTCAAGGTCTTCAAGCTTTGCTATTTCGCGCTCGCGGGTAACACCGCCGTTGCCGTTATCATTAAAGCTATAATAGCGGTCAATACGTATCCAGTGCATTTCGCGGCGGCGGCCAACTTCGGCCTTACCAACTACCGGAACATTATTTTCGGCGCTGCAGGCCACAACACATGCGCCGCAACCAGTACATGCGTTCAGGTCGATGGCCATAACCCAGTTGTATTGGGGGTGGTCATAGTCCTGCCAGAAAAGGTTATTTTCGTTATAGTCTTTATGGCCTTCCTCATTGCCTGATCCGGTTGACGGATTTTTCAGGTACTCGGTAAAGGTTGCTTCCTTTATAATGCTGTTGCGCCCTTCAATAGAATGGTGTGTTTGTGTTTGCGAAAGCGGCGAATTATCGCCTGTTGCTGTTAACACAGCAGTGGCGCTTGTTTGAAAAGTACCGTTGCGCAAACTGTGGAAAGGATATGCGTTTTTGCCCACGTTATCGCCCACAGGGCCTGCGAGCGTGCGGCCATAGCCAACAGCAACAGATATGGTGCCCTGGGTTTGGCCGGGCTGCGACAGTACCGGTAAATTTATTGAATAACCGTTTGCATCAATTTTTACCACATCGCCATCTTCATATCCCCATTTCTTCATGTCGCTTGGCGACATAGCGGCAAAGTTGTCCCAGGTAACTTTCGATACCGGGTCGGGCAATTCCTGCAGCCAGGGGTTATTGGCCCTTTTACCATCACGCATCGCTACAGTTTGGTAAAGCTGAAGTTCTACTTTGCTGCCATCGGCGGCAAGCAGGTTGCTATGATCCAAAACGGTTTGTGCAACCGCGTTCAGATCGTGGGTAAAGGTATAGCTGCCGGCAGGGTTTGCTGCTGCTTTTACAAAACCTGTTTGCAGCAGGGTTTCCCATCCCTTCTGACCGGATAAACCGCCTTTCGCAAGCAATTCTTTATCCCAATTGTTTCTTACGTATGTATAATAATCTTTTACCGGGCTGTCCGACCAGATCATCAGGCTGCGTTCTGCCTGGCGGGTATCGTAAACCGGGTTAATGGTTGGCTGCAAAATAGTATAGTACCCTTCAACCGAATTTTCATCGCCCCACGATTCAAGATAATAACTATCTGGCGCTACTATATTGCAAAGCGAAGCTGTTTCGTCGGCATGATCGGCAAAGGATACTTTTAAACGTACTTTTTTTAATGCCTCTGTTATTTCCTTGCTGTTATAATAATCATAAACCGGGTTTGCATTCAGGAAAAACGCAGCATCAACTTCTCCGCCTTTCATCTCGTTCACAAATTCAACCAATTCAGCATCATTACCTGAGTATTGGTGCGATGGGTTATCAAGGTCGATAGTTGTGCCATAGCTGCCCAGCAGCGAGTTAATGGCATTAACCAATACCTGGGTGGCTACGTCGTTTGAGCCGGCAACCACCAACGCCTTGCCCTTTGCGTTTAATAATTCTTTTGCAACGATAGTGATCGCTTTATCGGCAACATTGTTTGTTAATGCCTTTGTACCCGGTAACGTGGTGCCCGAAATAGCATTGTACAAATTTATCAGGGCAATGCCTTCTTCCGAAGGTTTTATAGGTATACGTACATCGGCATTTGAACCTGTCACACTCATACCTGTTTCAAACTGGATATGGCGGGACATTTTTTTGCTTTGCAGCGATTTATTATTACGATTTTGTACGTATTGCCTGATAAACTCGGTCGGCGATATCCAGGTGCCCAGGAAATCGGCGCCAAAGCTTACTATTACATCGGCCTTATCAAAGTTGTAATGGGGCAATACTGCTTTGCCAAAACTGTTTTGATTAGCCTGTATGATACCTGTGTACGATACTGCATCGTAACTGATATGTTTGGTATTTGGAAATTGAGCAATAAAATCAGCAATAACCGCTAAGGTAGACGGGCTGGTAATTGTTGAAGAAACGATGAACATCTTTTTACCGCCGCCTTTAATGGCAGCAAGTTCAGTCTTCACAAAACCGTCAACCTGGCCCCAGCCATAATCGCCGTTGTCCTTCATCGGGTTTTTTAAACGGTTGGTGTCGTACAGGTCAAGTACCGATGCCTGTGCCTGCCCGCTTAAACCCCCTTTACCTAATATATCGTTTGGATTACCTTCAATTTTAATCGGCCTGCCCTCACGGGTTTTAACCAAAATGGCCTGCCCCTCGTAAGTTGAAACATAATAGTTGGCCACACCGGGGGTTACTTCCTCGGGTTTTATTAAATAGGGTATAGATTTATGAACCGGTACTTTTTGACAAGCGGCCAATGTTACCGCGCCTACGCCAAAGCCCAGCGCTTTTAAAAAGTCGCGGCGCGGGGTTTTACCTGCTAAACCGCCACCCGTTAAAACATCTTCAATAGGAATAGGCTCCGCGAATTCATGCTTATTTTTCTCAACAAACTCAGGGGTCTTGTTCAGCTCTTCTAAACCTTTCCAGTATTTTTTATTGCTATCCATTTAAGCTATATAAACTGTAATGCGTTGTTTATTCAATTATTAATAATGCCATTTACCGCACTCAATACCGCCCATTAAAGCAACTGTAACCGGTTTGCCTTCTTTTATGAGGTTGTGCACTGCTTCCATTTGTGTATAGTAAGCGTTGCCATGAGCGTCAACTTCAGTGCGTTTGTGGCACTGTATGCACCATTTCATGGTAAGCGGCGAATACTGGTAAACCTCTTTCATGGTTTCAACAGGGCCGTGGCAGGTCTGGCATTTTTGTTTTCCGGCTACCACGTGCTGCGAGTGGTTAAAATATACCAGGTCGGGCAGGTTATGGATGCGTATCCATTGTATGGGCCTTGCTTTAGTACTGTCGTATTTTGATGTTGCCGGATCATATCCCAATGCATCGTAAATCTTATGTATCTCAGGCGATTCGGTTTTAACTGTCTTATGGCAGTTCATACATACGTTTAACGATGGGATAGATGCATTTTTTGATTTATAGGCGCCTGTATGGCAATACTGGCAATCAATTTTCATAGCGCCGGCGTGCAGGTCATGCGGGAATTTTATGGGCTGTACTGGTTGGTAACCCTGGTGAATATTGGTGTTCCACATGGTAACCCAGGTCCAGCTGCCAAGCGCAAGCGTGCCGCACAACAGCGCAAAAAATACCAGTTTTTTATTTTTGGCAAGTTTTTTTAAGGTTGCTAAACGATCAACCGGCGCTTTTTCAACTGCGAGTTCTTCAACAAAAAGTTCCTTGTTTTTTAAAAGCAGGCGCTCCAATGTGCGGATCACCTTATCTAATACGAGGATAATAACAAAGGCAAGGACGATGACACCGATCAAAGCAAAAATAACAAGGTCGCTCGGGCCGGATTCTGTTGCTGTAACGGGCTTTTTAGCGGCATTAGCCTGCTCGGTCTTCCATTCGGTGCGCACATAGGTCAAAATATTGGCTACATCACCATCGGATAAATCAGCGAACACAGTCATGGCCTGCTGGTTGAACTTATTATAGATAGCCAGCGCTTTTGGATCTTTGGCTGTTATTAAAGCCTGATTGTTCTGGATCCATTTAGTGAGCCATTTATCATCAGTTTCTTCGGTTATTGTCGTGCCCAGTGGCGGGCCGATCAACTGTGATTCAATTTTGTGGCAGGTGGTGCATTTGGATTTAAAAAGGGCCTCGCCCTTGGTTGCATCCCCCTGCGCATAAGCAGCGGATCCCAAAAAAGCAAAACCGGCAATCAGTAAAACCGACCTTGAGAATTGTTTAAAAATCAATGAGAAACTCCTCATATAGGGTATTTATACTAAATAATTTCTTTTATTAATGATTGTGATTCACGCAGAGATGTATATTATTTCCGAATTTTTCAGCCACAAAAGTAAAATTTATTACAGTATACCTGACAAATAAATGAC
>Ga0206872_10123_pt1 | contig 23430 bp, 20 predicted proteins | sample Alteio_BWOrgCont_34_FD_152906 | JGI IMG/M metagenome (GOLD analysis project Ga0206872, IMG submission 152906) | Enriched cells from forest soil in Barre Woods Harvard Forest LTER site, Petersham, Massachusetts, United States -... | ecosystem: Environmental > Terrestrial > Soil > Temperate forest >... | reverse complement strand
CGAAACCCTGTCAATACGGTTCATATCAACCAAATTACATAAAAAGACGGTATCTTAGCATAAAATGTTTTAATTTGTTGTGATGAACAAGGATAAGATAATAACATTTGAATCCTATTACGATCCGATGCTGGCGCATATCATCCGCACCCGTCTCGAAGCAAACGGCATATCCTGTTTCATTGCTGATGAAAACATGATTGCCGCGAACCCGATTTATAACCAGGCTGTGGGCGGCGTAAAACTCAAAATATTTGAGCGGGACTTAGAACGTTGCCGGGAAATTTTAGCCTCCGAAGGCGACCTGCACGAACAGGATCACCACGAAATTGATAATGAAACCAACACATACGTGGTATGCCCGTACTGCGCTTCGACCAATGTGAGCAATATTACCAGGGATAAGGATAAAGGACAGTGGCCCGTTTTGAGCGCAATAATGAATTTGGCAAACCCGTTTCAAACTCAAATAAACTGGCACTGCAACAATTGCCAGCGGGAATTTGAGTAGGATTGGTTGATTGAGTGAGTGGTTGATTGAGTTGATTGAGTTGGATTGAGTTGGATTGAGTTGGATTGAGTTGGATTGAGTTGGATTAAGTTGATTGAGTTGGATTGAGTTGATTGAGTTAGATTAGGTTGATTAAGTTGATTAGGTTTCCAGATTTTAGAACACTTACAACTTTTTATACCTTTTATAACCCGATCAACCCAATCAACCTAATCAACCACTTAACCAACCTATTGTATCAATAAAGATACATTAAGGCAGATATGTAAACCTATTATCTATATTAGCGGTTATGTACAACCGCCGTAAGTTTATAAAAGTATCGGCTGCCGGCGTTTCACTGGCGGCATTGTCTTCATCCTCGCTTGCCAAATCAACAATCTTAAACCTGCCCGCCGGTTTTCCTATTGTTATTTCAACCTGGGATTTCGGTGTGGCGGCTAACAAAGAGGCCTGGAAAGTGTTAAAAAGCGGGGGGCGGTCGCTTGACGCCGTTGAAGCCGGTGTAAAAATCCCTGAGGCAGACTTGAATAACCATACCGTTGGTCGCGCAGGCTATCCCGACCGGGACGGCCATGTGACCCTGGATGCCTGCATTATGGATGAGTTCGGCAATTGCGGCGCCGTAGCCGCCATAGAGTACATAGCCCACCCCATTTCGGTAGCCCGCCTGGTAATGGAAAGAACACCGCACGTACTGCTGGTTGGCGATGGCGCAACCCAGTTTGCGGTTGAGCAGGGTTTTAAAAAAGAAAAACTGCTTACACCCGAATCTGAAAAAGCCTGGAAAGAATGGCTTAAAACTGAAAAATACTCACCCGTTATAAACATCGAAAACAAAAAGCACATACCCGGCAACCAGCATAATCACGATACCATAGGCATGCTTGCCATTGATGCTAAAGGGAATATATCAGGCGCCTGCACCACAAGCGGAATGGCCTTTAAGCTCCATGGCCGCGTTGGCGACAGCCCGATCATAGGCGCCGGTCTTTACGTAGATAACGAGGTTGGCGGCGCAACTTCCACAGGTGTTGGCGAAGAGGTAATACGCAACGTGGGCAGTTTTTTGGTGGTTGAACTTATGCGCCAGGGCTACGCACCCCAGGACGCGTGCAAGGAGGCGGTGAAACGCATTATTAAAAAAAAGCCGCAAACTGCTAAAGACATACAAGTGGGTTTTTTGGCGATCAATAAAAAGGGCGAATATGGCGCCTATGCTATACAGGACGGGTTTTCATTCGCGGTATGCAATGCCGAAAAAACAAGACCTGCTGATTGCGGGAAAAAGTTTCTATTGATATTTGAACATATTTTGTAATATACAATAACAAAATATTAACACTGAATTATAACCTTTTTTTTTATTTTTCGTAAAAGGCCTTGATAGATTTTGATCCTGAACTGTGCCCTGCGGGTCAACTTTAAGCCGTTAACCAAACCATGAAACAACCGGTATTATTGGAAGTTTGTGCCAATTCAATTACATCAGCATTAGCGGCACAGGACGGCGGGGCTGCGCGCGTTGAACTTTGTGAGAATTTATATGAGGGCGGGACCACGCCTTCGCACGGGGAAATATTGCTGGTACGCAAACAACTTCACATAAAATTGTATGTTTTGATAAGGCCAAGGGGTGGAGATTTTTTATATACCGACCTGGAGTTTGATATTATGCTGGCCGATGCGAAGTTTTGCATTGAAGCGGGCTGCGATGGCATCGTAATAGGCATACTGAATACCGATGGGTCGATAGATAAGGAAAGGTGCGCAAAGCTTGTGCAAATGGCAAAACCGTTTGGCGTTGGGGTTACTTTTCACCGTGCATTTGATATGTGCGCTGATATGTACCAGGCGATGGAGGATATTATAGAGATTGGTTGTGAGCGCATTTTAACGTCGGGCGGCAAAAGCACCGCGATGGAGGGCGCACGGGTTATTGCCAATTTGATTAAAAGAGCCGCCGGCCGCATCGTTATAATGCCGGGGAGCGGTGTTAGCGAAAAAAACGTTGCCGACCTTGTGCAATTTACCGGGGCGGTTGAAGTTCACTCATCAGCCAGGGTGCGTAAGCAGAGCAAAATGGCCTTTAAAAATGACCATATTGTAATGGGCGATAATTACGGTGATGAGTATGTAAACGAGGTAACCGATGCAGGCCGGGTAAAAAGTATACTTGCTATAGCAAACGAAAAATAGACTTCAAAAAAAATCCCCGCACATAATTGCGCGGGGATCAAATCAAACCAATTAACTATTGCGAATCCCACCAAACCCGCCCGCTAAGCACATCCCCGCCGGGAACGGCATTATGGGCAACGGTGTAATTTGTGGGGTTATTGGCAGCTTCAACCAAAGGGTAAGGGAAACGGCGCGGAATTGTTCCGTTTGTAGCATTGCCCGGATAATTAACAGGTACTAATGCCGGGTACCCTGTTCTTCTCCAGTTAGACCATGATTCGTAAAAATCCATCATCGTGTTGGTAAGCTCCCAATATTGGGTATTAATCATTTGCAGCCCGGTTGTTCCTGCCACGTAAGGGTTGGCAGTTAAATAAGCTTGTGCTGCAGCTACCGAAACAGTTGCATTTGGATTATACTCACTCAGATAGGTAATAGCAGCTGTTACGCCGTTATTGTAATGGGTAACCGCAGGGCCGCCTATACTGAAACGTTCAGCAGCATCGGCTAATAATAATTCCGATTCGCCATAAGTAAGTATAAACGTAGGTTCACCTAAACCAATAAGGTTAATGCTCGGGCTCGAGTAATCGCCAAGGGTTGTAAACCCGGGGGCTGATCCCAGGGTCAAACCTGGCGTACCACTAAGGTCATAACCATTTGGTTGTCCTTTTTGGTCCGCAGGGTTGCTGTCTCCGCCGGGTACCCCTATGGTAGCATTGGTAACCGATATAACAGCCAAACGCGGGTCATTGGTTCCTTTTAACAGGTTAATAAACGTTTGCGACCATTTAACGTAAGTATTTTCAGGTCCGCCTTCCAATACCTGGCTAACACGGTTAACTGTCGGCCTTCCGCCTGTAGCATCATTTAATAAAAACGCATCATCAGCGTTGCTTTGCATAGTTTTGCCAATCACTGTTTGTACAACTGTTTTTGCAGTAGCTGGATCAACTTTGCTTAAACGCATGGCAACACGTAATAACAAACTGTTGCCAAAACGCTGCCATTTGGCAATATCGCCGTGGTAAATAGCATCCCCGGTAGGGATATCACCAGACAGGCTCAATTTTGAGGTTGCGTCCTGCAGTTCTGAAATCAGGTTGGTGTAGATGTCCTTTTGTTTATCGTATACCGGGAATAATATTTTTCCGTAATAACCTTCGCCTGCCTGTGAATAAGGCACATCTCCGTAAAGGTCAGTAATACGTTCAAATATCAACGCTTTCATTATTCTGCCAATCTGGTGCAGGTTATTATATTTCGCTACGCCTGCAGTGGTGGTAACCATATCAACTATTGGTTTTACCTGCTCGGAATAAGCGCCGTCGCCCCCATTGTCACTCTGCCAGTAAGCGGCAGTATACTCGGGGTTAGCCAAATACTTGTCACCGGCCCAGTAGCCGATTGATGTTGCAAAACCCTGGATCATGTCTGAGCAGTAAATCAAGTCGGCACGCCATGTATCGTAACTAAAATCCTGGCTTCCGGTATAATCAAGCTGCGCAGTAGTTAACAGGTAATTAGGATCAAAGTTTGTGGCGCTGAACGCCGTAGGATCCGTATTTAATTTCTCAAAATTTTTGGTGCACCCTGTTGCTATAAGTAATCCTATAGAAAACAAGCTGCTATAAATTAATTTCTTTTTCATTTTAACTAAGATTAATCGGTATTAAAATTTAACATTCAGGTTTAATCCGTAGGTCCTGACAGCTGGCAAACCGCCTAACTCCAAACCTTGCGACAGCGTTCCATAACTTGCCTCAGGATCAATATCCGTTGTTTTCTTCATCAGGTAAAACAGGTTGCGGCCAACCAGGCTTATGTTTAAACCTTGTATAGCGTTGTGAAACATTGAACCCGGGAAGTTATAACCAAATGTTATTTGACGGAATTTGATAAAGCTTGCGTTTTGAACAAACAGGCTCGAGACGTTATTGCTAAGGGTATTATAATAAGTTTGAGCACTCGTAACACCCCCTGGGCCAAATCCTGATGTACGACCAGGTAAAGTAGATTGGGTTAAACCATACTGGTAAGCATAATACTCGTCGCCGGCAAATACTTTACCGCCAAGTTTAGTATCAATCAGGAATGACAGGTTTAAATTACCAAAGGCAAAGTTGTTATTGAAACCGCCGCTCCATTTGCCATAGGCAGATCCGTAACTTTTTAAAGCGCCTTGCACTGGTATCCCAGTTGTCGGGTCAACCACAACTTTGCCCGAAGCATCGTATTTATAATCAAATGCTTCAACCTGGTCGGCAGCTTTTCCAACTATATCAGCTGTGAAGCCAACTCCCGTGCGTGAAGTTGCAACCGGTAATGACGATTGCCCCGCGGCTAATTCTAATACCGTATTGTCGTTATAAGCGGCATTTAGTGATGTTGTCCAGGTAAAATTCTTTATTTTGACAGGTACGCCTGTTATTAAAATTTCAACGCCCCTGTTTCTTAATTCGCCGATATTTAATACCGCGCCCTGGTATCCCGAAGTTATGGATGCCGGAGCAGGTACTATTTCATTTTTTGAAAGTTTGTTGTACCAGGTTATATCAAAACTTAAACGATTGTTAAGTGTATGAAGCTCTGTACCAATTTCAAGTTCAGTAGCATCCGATGGCTTAAGGTCGCTGTTGGGTGTTGATGAATTTGTGATGATACCCAGAGGCATGCCATGTAGCTGTGTAGGCGAAAGCCCGTAATTTAATAAAGTAAGGTAAGGATTGGTTGCAGCGCCTACGCTGGCTAAGCCAAATCTTAATTTTCCAAAATCAAGCCATGTTGGTTTCCACAACTCACTAAATATAAATGATCCGCTAACTGACGGGTATACGATATTTAATTTATTGTTTGGCGATGCCGAAGATGCAATTGTTGAAAACCAATCGGAACGGGCGGTACCATCAAGGTACAGAATTGATTTATATCCAAGTGATAAAGTTCCGTAAAGCGAATTTATGTCGGAAAGGTAATCGCCATAGGCTATTGATTTTGAGGCTGTATTCCCTATAGTGTAAACGTAAGGGATTACAAAACCAACACCCGATTCGGTTGTTGATTCAACTTTCGACTTTTCAAGGTTACCGCCAACATTCGGGGTAATTGTTAAACCATTTATTTTAAAGGTTTTACCTATCAGGAAATCGGTATTTAATTCAGAAACGTTGTCATAAGTTTCACCAAGGTTCTGGAATGCAGCAGCATAGTAGGCTGTTCCGGTGGGTACAACATTGGTATAACGTTCGGTATAATAATCCTGGCCAATGCGGATCTGCGCAAATAAGCCGTTATCAAAAGTGTAACGCGCGCTTGCCGACCCGATTATGCGGTTGCGGCTGCTGTTATTAATAAACTTATCAGCTGCAAACCAAGGGTTGGTGGCATAATTATTATTTGTAAACTGTAACTCATTGCCGATAGCCGTTGGATAAGGTAATGTACCCGGGTTTGTAACCGTACCTTGCGAACTTGGGCTAAGCGTCTTTATATTTAAACTTGTCGGTAAAAAATTAACCTGGAAACTTGAGTTACCCGCCCCATCACCTAAAATCGGCCTGTTTTGTGCGTCATCGTTCACATAGTTAACGTGAGCGTCGATTGTTAACCGTTTTACCGGGCTAAAATTTCCGGCAAAATTAAAGCTTCTCCTGTCATAACCGGAGTTCGGTGTAATTGAGGTGTTGTGAAGGTCGCTTGCCGAAAAACGGATTGCAGCCAGATCATAAGCTTTACTAAATGAAACAGTATTTGTAAAGGTGCTCTCCGTGCGATAAAATTCATCGAAATTATCTTTTTGTGCAACATATGGGCGGGATACACCATCAAACTGCACTACCGACGAACCATCGAGCTTTGCGCCCCAGCTGGCGTTACCGCTATTAAATGCGGCTAATGCGTTGGTTGGCGCTAATCCTTGTGCACCATTACCGTAAATATACTGGTAATCAGTAGGGTTAACGGCTTGTGCAGCCTCATAGTTCGAACTGAATTCAACAGTACCTTTGCTGCTTCCGCTTTTGGTTGTAATTAAAATAACGCCATATTTGGCCTTCGAGCCATAAAGAGCAGCCGCGGCCGCACCTTTTAACACCGAAATGGTTTCGATATCATCGGGGTTTATGTTTCCGATGCCATCGCCCTGGTCTGGCGAGTTTGAATACTGGCCACCGCTGTTCATTGATAAGCCTACAACTTCGGTATTATCAATGTTATTCATAGGCACGCCGTTAATTACATATAAAGGCTGATTAGACCCCGATAAACTTGCAGCGCCACGAATATTTATGTTTACTGACGAAGCCGGTCCGCCGGATATGGAGCTTACGTTTACGCCTGCAACCTTGCCTACCAACTCGTCAGCAAAATTTACTTCTCTGCCGGTAGTAAGTTCGTCTCCCTTTACTTCGGTAACCGAGTAGCCCAGGGCTTTACGTTCTTTTTTGATACCCAATGCAGTTACTACAATTTCGCTTAACTGTTTTGAATCATCCTCCATTTGGATGGTTAAGTCAGTTTGGGCGACAACTGTTACTTCTTTTTTAAGATATCCGATATAAGAGAAAACTAATACATCGCCGGTATTTACCGAAAGGGCAAACCTGCCGTTTAAATCGGTTTGGGTACCTTTGCTGGTGCCTTTTACAGCTATAGAAACCCCCATCAGCGGCTGGCCTGATGCATCGCGCACAAAACCTTTTAATACAAAGTCGGCCTTCTGGCCGGTAACTGACGTTAATTTTTTATCACTTGCCTGCCGCGTTATTGCGGTGGTTGTGCTATTGGTATTGCGCAGTTTATTTGCTTTCGGGTGGCTGCTTGCCCCCATTGCAATGCACGGCAATAATAGGAATGGTAATATTTTTTTCATTGTTTGTTTTTTAGTTTAATTTTTGAATAATTTTTTTGAAATCGATTTAGCTTGTTTTCTCCATACGCGTTGATTTAATGTTAATATTGAATTTTTCGTAATTAAAATGCTCCATTACCAAAGCCGCAGCGCCGATGATCCCGCCATCAAAACCCAGTTCTGAAATAAGTAATTCAGTATTTGCCGCCAATCGCGGTATGCAATATTTATTTAAGGCTTGCTGTATGGGGGCAAGCAGTATTTTGCCGGCTTTTGCCCCCCTGCCGCTTAACACTATGGTTTGCGGGTTCATGATATGTATCAGTATGGCCAAAGCTTTCCCGATCTTATAACCCGCCTCAGAAAGCAGGTCAATTACAAACTGATCGCCTTTATTTGCAGCGTCAAAAATGGCGTCGCCCATTAATTTTAGCGGATCGTCAATAAATGTGTGCAGGGCCGATAACCTGCCCTGTTTGATGCCCTCAATGGCTTTTTCAGTAACCACAAGCATCGATGCTTCCGCTTCGAGGCAGCCTTTTTTGCCGCATACACATAAGGCCCCGTCTTCCGACAAGGGTATGTGGCTAAATTCCCCGGCAAAACCGTTGTGCCCCCTAAAAATATCGCCGTGAACAATCATACCCAGGCCTATGCCCCAGCCCAGGTTAATAACCATCATATCCTGTTGTGCCTTTGCCACGCCAAATTTTTGCTCGGCCAGGGCTATCAGGCTCGAGTCATTATCGATATAGGTTGGCAACCCAGTGGCATTAAATATATATTCGGTGAGGTTTTGCCCCCCGGCATCCAGGTAAGAGTAGTTTATGCCTTTTGTTACGCTTACAAAGCCAGGCATTCCGATACCAATTCCCAATATCTTCGATTTATCAATCCCTGTTTTTATAAGGCACGTGTTAATATGCCCGATAAGTTGCGTCAGTGCATTAGGGTTATCATTTAAAAACAACTCCAGCATTTCTACTTCGGCTACCGGGTTGTTGTGTAAATCAACAATCGCAATACGGGTCGAAAGTTGATCCATTGCAATTGCCATCATATACATCGCTTCTGCGTTAACCGCATAGATTAAAGGGCGCCGCCCCCCGCTCGATAAGGCATACCCCACCTCGACAACAAAACCCTCTTCAATTAATTCGTTTATGTTTTTAATTATAACCGGAACACTCTTATTAAATAACACACTCAATTCAGCACACGAAAGCGATTTTTCAAAATACAGCTGCCTGATTATAGAATTTTTTAAATGTGGGCTTTTTGCTTGCTTGCGCTTAACTTCCATCAAATATTTATTTACTTTCCAAACTTATTAATTTATTTTAAAAAGTAAAGATTATTTTATAAAATATATTAAAAACAAAATAAAGTACTTAAAATAATTTATAAACAGTGCATAACTACTTAAAATTGCTTATGCTTGATTTGATTGATAGTTCTATAAATGAAGTTGTTGCAGATGTTTAGGCATTGTCTCGCTGGCTTGGCGCAGGTACTAAACAATAAAGGCGACTGTTGATCAACAGACGTCGGAAAAGGAGGATTGATATCCTCAACGTGAATATTGGATGGAAAAAATATTCCTTTTTTTCAAATTTTTGATTAATTCGTGGTGGCTTTTGGTCGAAATTGATCGGCAAATGTAAATTCTCAAAAATTTTAAATTTGGTTTGACCGGTGATGTACAAACTATTTGTACCGTTCTTTCAGTAAATTCATCATAAATACATTAACATCCCATTGACTCACAACCGGCTGCCTGGTGTATGGCAACAAAGGCAAATAAGGCGGCGCGCCAAACTCCGTATTGATGGTTAAATATGCAGCGTTTTCTTTTTGCTTTAATGCAACTACTTTGTCCCAGCATTGCAAATGAAAATCAAGGGCTTCTTTCCATTCGGGGGCCCTTGGGTCAGATACCTGCGGGCCTTCGGTATACCCTACGCGGGCATGGATATGATCGGTACGCGATATTGCCAGGTCGACAGCCTCCTGCTGATCATGCAAAAAAGTTTCGGCGGTATTGCACCAATGCGATATGTCGAGCGTAACACGCAGGTCTTCAATTTTATCAAGATAAAGCCCGGTTATATGGGCCGCAAAACTAAACTTACCGCGATGTGTTTCGTGGATGATTTTTACCCCGGTTTCTTTAGATATTGTCCTGGCTAAATCAATAAGCTGTTTATTTTGCTCAAATGTGTAATAATCTTTCCCTGTTTGGGTATTAATAAATAGCGGTTTTGTAGCAGCGAGGTTTAACAGCCTTTGTTCATATTGTTTACAATGCGTTTCTAAATTTTTCTCAACAGTTTCATAATGCTGTGCAATAAGCTGAAGCCCGTGCTTTTCGAACCCGCTCAATATTAAGGCCTTCTTTTTCTCATCAAATGGCAATGTAGCTTCAACACCATCATATCCGGCCTGTTTTACATTTTGCAGAAAAACATCCCATTCAACATGGTCGTGGCCCCATCTCGGGCAAAAAAATAAAATTTTCAATTGTGCTTTTTTTATGTGTTATACGTATAACCCTTCAAATATAACACCTTACGGGACGAGAAACGGGAATAGTGTTTCAAATGAAATTTAAAGGGCTAAGCCTTAACTAATAAAAGCTTTTTTGCTAAAATTGTAATATCAATAAAACGTCCGCTATGTATAAAGCCTTGTTTTTAAGCCCCATGGTGCCATCATACAACATAAGGGAAACATTAAAATTCTTCGTAGACCTTTTTAGTTTTAAAATTGCAAGGGACGAGGGAAATTATGTTATTGTTTATAAAGATAACCACCTGATCCACATCTTAAATGCCGGCGCTGACATTGGCGAAATGGAGTTTTACCTGGAAGTGGATAAGATTGACAACCTTTGGGACAGTATTAAGGATAAATTAGAAGGCATAAAGGTAAAAGCGCCATTTGACCGTGAATATGGCATGCGCGAATTTCACGTAATTATCCCGGAGACAAAAACGCTGCTATTTGTAGGGCAGGTTATAAGCCGGAAGTCTTAAGTCGGAAGTCTAAAGTTCGAAGTCATAAAGTCCTGATAATTACCGGGATGATTATTGTTTTGCGCTTTTCTTTTCTTAAGACTTTCGACTTAAGACTTTAGACTCAAGACTTAAGACTTAAGACTCAAGACTTTGGACTCAAGACTTAACTCTCCCGCAGTACCGATAAAATATTGCCCGCCGGGTCTTTAAACCATGCAATATCCGGGCCTCTCCCATCGCCGCGCAAAATGCCTTTTTCATCAGTTTTCATCGGGGCGCCATATTGCTCAAATGTTATTCCTTTGCTGATGAGTTCATCCACCGCTTTTTCCACATCCGAAACGGGGAAGTTCAGGATGGTAAAGGTAGCAGGTACATGATTGGGCTTGGGATAAATTATAATTTTGCCGCCGCCGCTGATATGCAAGGTCAAAAATCCCATCTGGTTTTCCGAGACCTCTAAACCAAGCACGTCCTGATAAAAGTCCTTCGCTTTTTGCATGTCGTTTACTGAAAAACCACTGAATGCTTTTGTGTTTTTAAACATGTTTTTGTTGGTTGATTAAGTTAGTCCCGATAGCTATCGGGAAAGTTGACTGAGTTGAGCGCGTTTAACCAAAGCGACGACGTACACAATCAACTATAATTAATCACAAATCTATTCCTAATAAATTAAGTTCAAAGGGGGTAGATGTGACAATATGGTACATAAATCGCGCCAAATTATTGTTGGATTTTTGGCGCGGCAATGAATACGGAAGTATACAGCATGCTAATTCTGCGGGGCCCATATCCTGAAATTGCCGCTGCAATGCAACAGTGCCATCGTATACAATAACCCGTCGTAATACCGCTCAACAAGCACATGCGGAATCGGCGCATTCCAGAGGGCTTCAACAAAGTCGTGCTTACAGGGCTGGGTTGCGGCCAGGCTGGCTACAGCATTTGTTGCGACGAGGCCATTGGCATGCCTTTCTTCCAGTTGATCGCCGCTTAATGTAAACTGGTCGCCGTAAGTGTCCATTCCTTTTGATGAAAAAAACGCCTGGATGCGGTCGCTTAAAACCTGTTCGTTACCATCTTTTTGCCACCAGGCCCAGTCAACCGACCAGTTGCCGGCTGTCCGCCATGAATCGAAGGAAAAATTGGAGGACCGCTTATTTCTGCCCCCGGTGAACGGAGATCCGTCGAAATTTGCATAATCGGGCGCAAGCCCGGTTTTAGTATTGGTTGCCTTCATGAAAAATGCGCGGCTTGTATCTGCTGCAGCCGCCCAAAAAGCCCTGTCGGCCAAGGGGCCCCAGCGTGCCCATAATTCATAAAAAGCAGGCAAATGATACGATGGGTCGGTAAATCCGCCCCGTTCGACACCAGGGACAAAACGGATCATTTTGGCATCTTCATTTACCATCGATGCAATATTCCTGGTTCCAAATTTTGTAGGGCCCGATTTAAGCGGATGGCGCCGCATTGTGGTCAATATTTTATCTGCCCATTGGCGGTAATTGTAAATCCCTGTTCCGTTTCCCCAACGGCCCGATGCAAAATATAATGACATTACAAAATACTCCTCCCCATCAGGGGCCGGGGTTTCCTCATTTGGTGTGCCATTCCGTTTTAACGACCATGAGAAATAACCTTCCGAAGGGTGCTTCGGCGAACCGATGTACATATAAGTCATGGCATAATTCCATATCGCATCAAATTCTTTCTTTTTGTTTAGCTGAACGGCAATCATCATACCATATGACATCCCCTCCGTACGGATATCGTGGTGCGGTACGTCGCTCACGTAAGCCAGCGGCCCGTCGGCGTTTTCCCCGGCATCGAAATAAACCGCCTGTGTGGCCGTATCGCCATGAAACAGCTGCCGGAAAGCCGCATTTATCTTTTTTTTGATTAGCCTCTCCCTATGGCCGTTATCTTTAAACAGGTTAGGATATTTACCCGTCGCAAAAGCCCCGGAGCCATCTGTGAGAGTTAAATTACCTACTGCAGCATTCATGTTCTGCCCGGCTTGAGAATATGTAAACAACGGTTGAAGTTGCAACACCAACAAAAAAATCAACCCTTTCAAAAACAGGATAATTCCTCGTTTTATAATACTATTGCTTTGCATGTTTTTATTCGGTGAGCTTAAATTATACACGTTGTATTAAATTAAAAACTGACTAACTAAAGGTACAAAACATTTACCTGCGGCAATCGATTGCAAAAAATTCCCTGCATTTATCCCTCTAACTACTTAGCTATTACGAGATTAAATATCATTATCAATCTAATTATAAAAAACTGTTCATTTTATCATACCTTTATCGCCTTACATGGAAGATAGACAATATTTAACTACCTGGAAAAGGTACCTGCCGGTTATCCGTTTGCACATAAAAAAAAGCTTTAACGAGGACCAGCAATTTAAATTGAATATACAGGATTTTGAATCGGCAGGCGACCGCGGAAAGTCGGGTTATACCTTTAATATTCAGATGGAAAACGGCAAGGTTATCAACAACATCAGCGGATCGGCTGTTGCGCGCGACCTTTACGAGGCGCTAAAATCCGACGATACCATAAAAGCCATGCTCCAGGACAAAAGCGTAAAAATCAGTGTCGGAAAATCGTATATGCTGAGTATAAAAACCACTCATTTATCAACCTATAAATAGAGATTGGGGAATAGTCTGGAAGTCAGTAAGTCCGAAAGAAGCTGCAGCTGGCGGGTAACTTATACAAGTTAGTTTTTAATTTATAAATCAAATTCTTCCAACCGTTAGCAATTCGCAGGCGGCCTACCCGCAATAATAATGCGTGATATCAAATAAATTAAACATTTTCTCATACCTTTAGTTTAGTTTTTAAACGACTATATATGGATACTAACAGGCTTTCGAAAACGCTGGCAAAAGCATTAAATGATCAAATGACCAACGAAGCGCACAATGCGCAGATATATCTTGCCTATGCTGCCTGGGCAAGCGAAAAAGGTTATGATGGGATTGCAAACTTTCTCTTTCGTCACTCAAACGAAGAGCGCAATCACATGATGAAAATACTGGAGTACATTTTAAAACGCGGCGGTAAAGTTGTTGTTTCGCCAATACCGGGCCCGGGCGACGATCCGGACAGCGTAAACGATTGCTTTGAAAGAATATTCAAATCGGAAGTAGAGAACACCCAGTCAATTTACAATATTGTAAACATGAGCATGGCCGAAAAAGACTGGGCGACCTGGAATTTTATGCAATGGTTTGTAAAAGAACAAACAGAAGAAGAAACACTTGCGCTTGACCTGCTTTCGAAAATAAAAATAGCCGGCGGCAAACATGCAAAGGACGATGCCCTTTATGCGCTTGATAATAACCTGGCTAAAACCCCCGATGATGCTACATTGGCACAGGATGTAACGGTGGAAAATCCGTAAGACATTTGGCTAAAAACATAAATGGGTTGATTGAAGATTTTGGCTGCCTCGCGTATTTTACAGACGCACAATTGAAATCAAAAACCCTGTCAGACAAAGGGTAGCCCTATGGGGCAAAGTTATTTTGCTGTTTCTTTCTACAAATGGGCTTACCCCTGTGGGGTATTTAAATTGCATACAATAAGACCAATAACACATGTTTGTTTTTTCCAGTCGACCGCTCTGTTTTTAAATCAATTCATGTCTTTTTTGCCCCTTTAGGGGCAACCCATTTGTAGAATGAAATAAGAATGTGTTTTGCGCCCCTTAGGGGCGCCCCATTATCCGTCTAATAGGTCATGGAAAATGTATCGGTCATCATATTCAACGGCGTAATCCCTTAATATTTCCAGATATTCTTCCCGGAATGTCTTTTTTGAATGATGCTGCTTTTGGTTCAAAATGTATTTTACCACGCTATTAATTTGCGAACGGCTATTGCTGAATGCGCCGTAACCATCCTGCCAATAAAATTTTCTTCTCGTAAATCCTTCTGCGTTAATAAATTTAGAACTGTCTCCTTTTATTAGTCGCAGCATATCGGAGATAGATTGGTGAGGATTAAGTCCAACAAAAAAATGCAGATGATCGGGCATTGAATTTATAGCCAATAATTTATGGCCATTGTTTTGTAATATGCCGGTAATATACATCTGAAGGCGATCCTCCCATTCGGGCTGTATTATTGCTTGCCTGTACTTTACGGCGAACACACAGTGAACATATAATTGGGTATAGGTATTTGGCATAATGATTAAGGTATGCCCCCAATTAATATTTATTAGCAATGTGGCAAAGGGTAGCCCCGTACGGGTCAAAAATTATTTTCGCTGTTTTTTCTACAAATGTGATTACCCCTACGGGGTATTTAAATTGAATTTATCGCAAAATACCTGTTTTTGCTCCGCCGGCCTACCCTGTATGGATCTAACACGTTTTGAAAAACATATTTTGGGGCACCGATACTTTCAGTTAAAACATTGGCTAAACGCTACCAGTACCTTTAAAAACACCTCCCGGTCAACTCCGTAAGCTGCAGGATGCTCAGGCTTCAGGGGCAGGCCGTTTTTGTAACGAACAGGGAATAACGCTATAAAATCGCGGATAGTAATCTCATAGCGCAACCAGGGGTCGGCGCGGTGTATTTCTTCCAGGCGCATTTCAAAAAGGGGAATGCTTAATGGGTCATTCTTCATTACGGCAAAAGTAAAAAATTAACCCTTACTGGCTTATCAAAGTTGTGTAACTTGTAGCGGGCAGCTTAAATTTAGCCACTCCATTTTTTACTTTTACCGGCGCGCTTTCCTGCATGCTTACTTCTTTACTGGTGTTATAAATTTGAAATTGTTTTAGGCTGGCGGGCAAACCTGTTAAAGTTACCTTACGCTCAGTACCATTATTCACCATGTGGACTGCATAAACTTTTTTGTCATTATCGCCCAATGCCGCACAGGATACATCAGGCCTGTCGCTGGTTATGGGCATGGCAAAAAGCCCTTTTGGCGTTATCGATAGTTGCTTAAGATTCCAAAACCTTTGGCCGGGGTGCAATGGTTCGTTATTGCCGAATATGCCGCCGCCGATTAACGGGGAATAATCGGACGTTAGCTGCCATTGCAATATAGATTCGGGCTGGCAAATAGCCAAAAGCCGGGTGTATAGGTTTATTTCCTCTAACGCATAGGTTTGTTCCTGGAAAATGTCGGGATAGTTCCAGGCGGCGGCATCAATACTGCCTTCAGCTACAATTAAAGGGACATTCAGTTTTGTTGCGGCATCAGCCCATTTTTGCAGGATTTCTGTATCCCATCCACGCCACGAGTGAAATGAAATGGCGCCGATGTATTGCTTCGCTTCCGGATCATCCATTGTGTGGTAAATAAACCTGTAAGTGGTAGCGTCGGAATTATCGCCCAGCAGCATTTTGGTTTTAAGGCCATGTGCGGCAAAATAAGCGCCGCATCCTTTAATAAAATCGTCATGTTCCTGCGCTGTTATGCGGATATTAATACCCAGGTCCGATTCATTAAATGAAAACAGCTTTATTTCGGTGCCATATTTGTTTTTCAGGTGCAGGATATAATCGGCAATTGACTTATAAATAGCGTCCATATTATCCTTATTGAGCGGGTTACCCCAAACACCATTAACCGGCCGGAAATTCACCTTGCCCGATACTGCCCAATTTGGCGGGAACCATGCCGAAAGGATAACCGGGATACCCATACTATCAAGCCTGTGCGCCATTTCCATAGCCTTTTTTACAGCCGGGTGCAATTTTCCTGAATCTGCGGCCGAACTTGGATCGGTATCTTTATTGGGCTGCCAAAACCGCCAGGGCATCTCCACCCTGCTGTATGCTACGCGCAGGTTTTGCAGGCAATAATCAATAACCTGGGGATCTGCTTTAGCGTTTTGAAGCCGGAAATTACCGCCAAGCCCGTCAAACGCCCGCCCGGGCTGTGAAGTATTTATGGCCAACGTCACAGGGGATTTATCAATATATCCTGATGCTTTAATGATAAATTCTCTTTGTACCGTATCGCCTTTATGAATGACGCCTGACTTTAACGCTACATAAAGCTGCAAATCATTTTTGCTGCGGTCGTTTTCTGTTCTGTATTTAATAGCAGCAGGTTCATCAAATTGAATTTTAAAACTCCGGGCAGGTGAATTAATTTCAAATCCCTTCGCCGTATCGTCGTAATTCCTTCCAATGCCGACGTATTTTTTCAACGAATCTTTTACTCCTGATAACCGCAGCCGGCCGGGCATATAGTCATCGCCAGGCAACGTAATGCAAAAAAATACGCCGTTAAGGTCGGCATCCGCATGGGCATTCAAATTCACCGTAACCTTGATTTTACCGCCGCTTAAATCCTTCACTGTTTCTTTAAAAAACAGACTGTCTATATTGGTGGTAACCAGCTGTTCATCGCCGTTGCGTTTATAATGGGGCCGCTGCCGCTCCTTACCTGTTGAAATGGTACGGCCATTGCCGCTTATTACTTTAATGCTCGATTCAAACCCGAAAAGCTGCCCGTGTTTACGGATGCCTGTTATATTGCCCCAGGGCTCAACTTCGGCCTGGCTATAGGCGTCGTTTACAAATGCAAATAGCATTATTAAAACAGCTAATAAACCTGCGACGGGGTATTTTTTGCGAGGTGTGCAAATGCTTTTCAAAATATCTGGTTGTTTTACTTAAATGGATGGGGCAATTATTGGAATTAAAATTAGTTATTTAAGCCGGGATACGTGGTAATAATAAAAATATTACAAAAGGCTAGCATCGATAGTTGAATATCAAACAACCATCGTTTAACTTTTATGTTTCTTCTTACCTTTTAAATGATGAGGTTTTGCACCACGTTTTATATGGCTGGACTTTTCTGAATGATGATGCCGGGATTTGGACCTGTGGTCATGACGATGGTGCTTGTTTTTTACAACGTGTTTTATAACAGGTGCAAAATCAATGGCTTCCGGGTGCATTAAAGGGTCGAAGGGATTGTAATAGTATATGCCATCTTTATCATACAACGGGAATTCCGATTTTAACCGCTCATTAAAGGAGTTTTCATCCTTTACAGCCGGGTCCGTCCACGCTGCTTCAGCCAATGCGGCTAAACGGGGGAAGATCATAAAATCAAGCCTTTTGGCTGATCCGATGGTCTCTGTCCAGATATTCGCCTGGATGCCCAATATTTGCTTCGATTGCAGTTCATTGGATGGGATGAATTTATCTGGGAAATTATAAACATCACTTTCACTGTTATAAAATGTCCCATTCCATTTACGGCCCGATATATGATCTTTATCCTGCACAAAATCAAAATACAAAGGCAGCCTCGGGCAAAGCACGACCTGGTATTTTTTTTGAAGCGCCAAAGTTAGTTGTGACGGAACGTTTTGCCGCCACCAGAAAATAATCGTTTTATCTGAGGGTAGGTCAGTTTCGACTGCTTCGTCCCAGCAAAGAATTTTATCATTTAAACTAATAATGGTGTCCGCCATCCGCTTAAAAAAGTAATGTTCTATATCCGACAGCGAGGTGAATTTATTTCTTACCATCATATCTGTTATAGCCGGCTTTCCTGCCCATGCCTGGATACCTAAAGCCACTTCGTCGCCGCCTAAATGCACCATGTGGGATGGGAAAAGTGCGTTGATTTCTTTAAGGATGTCTGCTAAAAATTGGTAGGTTTTTTCGTTTGACGGATCAAATGTAAAGTTTGGATATCCCCTTGCACTCCCTCCGTTAAATTGAGGATATGCCCGGTTGGCTGCGGCAGCGTGGCCCGGCATGTCAATTTCCGGAATTACCGTTATAAACCGGTCGCGGGCGTAGGCTACTATTTCCTTAATATCCTCCTGTGTATAATATTTTGCATCCGCCAGTGAATCGGAATGATTTCCTATCCCTCCAACCGATGTTAATTTGGGGTACTTTTTTATTTCGACACGCCAGCCGTTAGCATCCGTTAAATGCCAGTGAAACTTGTTTAATTTGTAAAAAGCCATCCAGTCAAGCAATTGTTTAACTTTTTCCTTGCCAAAAAAATGGCGCGATTCATCCAGCATAAAACCCCGCCACTGGTATCGCGGGGCGTCGGTTATTTCTCCGGTCGTCAAATTGATAACATTCCCCGACGGCTGACTCCTGATAAGCTGCAGCAATGAAACTATCCCGTAAAAAACGCCTTCATTATCAGATGATCGAATGGTTATTTTCTGCGGTTCAATTTTTAAAGTATATGACCCCGGTATTCCATCCTTTTTTATCAATTGAAAATCAATAAGCGCCTTTGCTTCGTTTTGATCAACCGCTATCGTCCAGCCATTCGCCTTTTGTAATTCCGTTTGCAGGTAATTTGCCTCGGGAAGCAGGGAATCATCATTCATGCCGATTAGCGTATTACCGTTTAGCTGAAACTGCCCCTCCCCTTTGACAAACGATTTTGGCAGCGGTATGATATTGATGTTTTGGGCCGATAGAAGTAGCGGAAAGCAAAATGACGCGAAGAGAACAAACACTAATTTAAATGACACCAATTTCACGAATTTATGCGAATTGCACGAATAGATGTTTGACAAGCTTTTCTTAACCTGTATCAATAAATTTTTATTATTTGTGTTCAACCAATTATTTAAATCCCTGTCCCAAATTAGTGAATTTCCTGCAAATTATATTCGTGAAAATTCGTCCTTATTCGTGTTATTCGTGTCTATTTTATTCGTGAAATTCGTGTCCACTCAATTCGTGAAAATTCGTTCTTATTCGTGTAATTCGTGTCCTTTAAATTCGTGTTCATTCAATTCATTTCCCAAACGGCGGCAGCCCTATCAGCTGCCTGTAAACCGGAAGGTCCATTCGGGGCATTAAAGGCGCGTGAAAGTTTTTGCAGTAATAAACCTGTAAAGTATATTCGGGGCCGTTGCGGATGATCTGTATATCGGGCAATTGGGTTACGCTATCAAAAAACGGCCTGACATTAGCTTTTATGAAAGGCTCATGATGATCGCTGATGACAATGGCATCCTTACCCTCCAGGGTTTTAGGATCAACCAAAAAAGCCAGGTTACGCGGGTCAGGGTCAAACACGATAATGTCTTTTTTTCCCTTAAGCGCCCAATCTATTTTACCGGTGAGCCACCACCGGCAGCTGCCCGTAAAAATATTGGGGTTTTGCAGCCAGCCTTCCTTTTCAAAACGGGTGTTTATATCGGTATAGTCAACGCCTTGTATGGTTGGGTCCAGGTTATCGCCATGGAAAACATGCACCACCCATTTGGGGCCATACGAAGTCCAGAAACCGGTAACCAGATGCGTACCAAGCACACCGATGGTGATAATGGTAAAAAATATAGAAAAATTAAGCCACCTGCGGGTAAGCCGTTTTTTGATGCCTTCACTGTTAAGGCATTTATCAATGCCAAAACCCAAGGGTATAAACAGCATCATATACCCGGGCGCCTGCCAATGAAAGTGGTATTGAAGATCGGCCCATAGCGTAATCACAGTAAAAAATACAATTGGCAATATGGCCATCCAGAATATAAAACTATACGCCAGTAACTGGCTGCGCAGTTTGTACGAAATATATAGCTGCCTGATAGCGGGGAACCATATCCAGGGCAATAAAAATGCAGCCTGTCCTCCTATGCTCCGTAAAAACCAGTCGGGGTGCAGTTGAAAGTTCTCACCTTTTACGCCGGCCCTTGATCCCTGGAAAACAAAGGATACCCAATCGTTATGATAGTTCCACCACAATATAGGCATCGCCATAATGATAGTGATCAGGATGGCAATATAAGGCCCCGGATGGCGCAGCCAATGCCGCTGATTTTTATTGGTGGCGACATACATAAATACGCCGGCGAATAAAAAAAGCACATGATACTTGCTCAATGTAGCAAGGCCCATACTTATACCAACCGCTAACCATAATAACCATGTTTTGCGGCTGTAGCGTGTGGCCTGGGAGTTTTCCGTTCCCGGGCTTACCATTAATTCGATAATAAAATAGGTGGCCGCCAGCCAAAAGAACATCAAAGGGGCATCGGGCTGGTACCAGCAGGCAATGGCAATAGTAAACACCGCACTTAAATTCATGACCACAACGGCCCAAAAACCGGCTTTGGCATTGAATAGTTTTTTTGTAACTAAAAACAACAGCCAGCTCGTACCGGCAAACAGCAGCACGGAGGCAAACCTGATGCCAAAATTTGATAAGCCAAACAGCTTTATACTTACAGCCCCCAACCAAAAAAACAATGGCGGCTGGTCAAAATAGCTAAGGTTAAGATGCAATGCGCCCCTAAAATAGTATGATTCGCCATTGCCTAAACCCGTGTAGGCTGCAATAAAACAGCGCAACACAAAAGTTATAATAATAAGTATGACAGTGAATGATGCTGCGTTTTTTTCAGTTAGTTTCTTCATTGGGGCCGACAACGGATTTGTGTGGGCAAATCTCTTAAAAAAAATATGAATTATTTGTCCTTTTTATTGTACCAGTCTATTCATTACGCTGACGTCACGCAAATGGGCATTGGCTGCCGAAATTAATTTATAAGGGCGATTAAACGCCTCCTGCCTTACTTTGAAGCGATCAGATAGTCTTCTGATAATTTCTTTTGAAAAACCCTTACGATAATTCAATATTTCGGATACCGTGCTTTTATTCACGCCGAGCAAACCCGCTATGTCTTTCGCTTTCAGTTTGTTTTCATCCATCAGGTATTTCAACAGTTCTACAGGGTCAGCTTCACTTAGGGTGCTATGTTCATCATCCCATTTTTCAATCAAAACAGTCAATAGTTCAATTTCATCTTCAAAGCCTTCACTTTCCTTTTTACCAACTAATAGCTCAAGTAAATTACCGTATTCTTTGTACTGTTCTGCTGTTTTTATGACCTTATATTTTAATGTTTGCATCGTGACATTTTATTAAACGCTAAAATTATATCGCTTGGGTAGCCTCTACGAGGCAAAATATGGGGTTTCTATTGATTCTACAAACGTGTAGCCCCTGCGGGGCAACTATTGCATAGTTATCAATTTTTACCGAAAGTTTTTAAGTTTCGTGGAATTCCTGTGAGCCAAGTTATCATAAATTTAATTAACCATGTTAACGTTCAACCCGACACCCATTTACCAATAAAAGGTATTTTATTGATGACCCAAACCAACGAAAGCGTTAAAAGAAAACAAATGAGTGCCGTTAAAGGGATAGCGATAATTGGCGTACAAAGCTTATAACTGATGCTAAAATCATCAGGAATATTCCCGTTAAACACATAGTTAACGAGGCGCGGGAAAAGCTTGCTACTTATATCCAGGGGATCATCCAGAATAGACAAAACAAGTGCATGGCCCAAGTAAATGCCATAATTGTATTTTCCCGCAAAATCACGGATGCGGGTAATTACCGGCGGCACTTTGGGCACCGTAAGTTTAACAACCATAAAAATACTTGAGGATAACATTACTACAGCCGGGTTTAAGGGCTCGTAAAACATGGTGCCCGGCCATTTTGGATATTTTATAAACAGCCGCGAGCCTATGGCGATTAGTGCAATGCTGAAAACAAACAGCAGCACCATCCACAACCGCAGGTTGTTCACCTTAAAATCTTTAAAAGCCAGGTAATGCCCAAGCACCAGGTAACCGGCAAAACCTGCAAAATAATGCATATCAACCGCCGGGTTAACATGCGAAAGGTAGGGCTGACTGATCAGCATTACGGCAAACCAAACAGCTAAAAAATACAGTATTTCTTTTTCGGATGCGTTGCGCACGAACTTGCCGATAACCGGGATAAAAAAATAAAGCCCGATAAGCATATATACATACCATAAATGGTACGAGCTGCCAATTTTCAGCAAATGCAAAACTATCTTTATGTTCTCCCAAACATCGCCGCTAAACTTAATTTCCTCGTTATACCACGAAAACCAGATATAAACCAAGCTCCAGAACAGGAAGGGCGCCACAACCCTTGTTAAACGTTTTTTCAGGAAATCGCCGATCTCGTATTCGCGGTGCAACAATAAAGCGCCGGTTATCATCACAAATACCGGGACGGCAAAGCGTACTGTTGCATTTAAAAAATCAGCCGCCCACCAATCTGACATCGAAACTTTGCCGTATCCCATCAGCAACGGCGACGAACAATGCAGTATGATCACCGCATACAAGGCGATGAGCCTTAAATTGCTTATCCAGTCAATATTTTCGGTTTTTACTGCAGGCATAGGTACTATAAAGATTTTTTTCAACAGCGTTTACCTGGGTGGATTCAGATACGGTTTATTCAATTCCCTGTAATAAACTTCTAACTCCTTGAGCCGCTTTACCTGGCCGGGGCGGGGGTTTATAAAGATTCGGACCTTTCTGACCATATCGTAGGCTTCCTTATAGGTCATACTCAATTTTATCAGGTAAGCCATGGCCATTGTTGGGCCGCGGCCAAGGCCCTGCCGGCAATGCACATACACAATGCCATTATTCCTGATCTCTTCATCTATAAAATCGGCGCCTTTTATCAGCATTTCCAATGCCGGTGGCGTATTATCAATTGTTGGCAAATGCAGGTATTTCATGCCTTCGTGCACAGCTTCGTTATAGGTATTGTGCATGCGCATATTTACGATGGCCGTTACGCCAAGTGCCTTTAATTTTTTTAATCCCAATAAATTATACTGGCTCCCGATAAAAAGGTGAGCGGTTACCTGGCACCTGTTTAAACGCGGCATACCCGCAATTACCCGATAGATATTATCGTAAATATAATCGCAAACCAGACCGATGCCAATAACGAACCTTTTTACTTTACGAAACATTTTTATTGCGATTTTATGTGTTTACCGGCGACCTTCGTTAATTTACCTTATTTGCCTGCGTAAT
>Ga0206872_10122_pt1 | contig 23656 bp, 2 predicted proteins | sample Alteio_BWOrgCont_34_FD_152906 | JGI IMG/M metagenome (GOLD analysis project Ga0206872, IMG submission 152906) | Enriched cells from forest soil in Barre Woods Harvard Forest LTER site, Petersham, Massachusetts, United States -... | ecosystem: Environmental > Terrestrial > Soil > Temperate forest >... | reverse complement strand
GGTAGATGCGGCGGGCAATGTATATGTAGCCGATTACGGAAGCAATTCTGTCAAGAAGATACCATTGGGCACCGGCACGCCTGTAGCAATCGGTTCCGGCTTCACACATCCTTATGGCGTAATGGTGGATGCGTCAGGCAATCTTATTATAGCCGACCGTGGCAACAACGCAATAAAGGTGATCCCGGCCGGGAGCAATACACCCATCACAATAGGTACCGGGTTTAACGCTGCATGCAGCGTAACGGAAGACGGTGCAGGAAATATTTATGCGGCCGATTATGGCGATACCAACATTAAGGAGATTAAGCCCGTTGGCGGCTATTATATCAACGCCCTGCCGCCTGGTCTAAGTCTAAACAATAATACCGGAACAATAAGCGGAACACCAAGCGCAGAAACGCTCGCTGCCAGCTATACGGTATCGGCCTATAACAGCTACGGGCTTAACCAGGCTAATGTTAATATTACAGTAAACGGCCCCCCCACTATAAACTACACAAGCCCGGTGCAAAACTATGTTGTGGGTACCGCCATTACCCCGCTGACGCCGGCCGGCAGCAACGTGGCGGCGTATGGTTACAGTACGAATAGGATAAATGTGGGGGCTAATTTTCATTACCCTGCAGGGGTAGCCGTTGATGCCGCCGGCAATGTTTATGTGGCCGATTTTGGTAACCACCAGGTAAAAGAAATCCAGGCCGGCACGGTTACAACATTAGCTCCAGGTTTTGCTTTTAGCGCCCCCAATGGCATTGCGCTTGATGCTACAGGGAATTTATATGTCAGCGATGCGGGCACCCAAAAGGTATACGAGATACCCGCCGCCGGGGGTACGCCAACCCCCATTGGACCTGCTTTTGGCAATCCCGTGGGAGTAGCCGTAGATGCCGCAGGCAATGTTTACGTGGCAGACCAGGACAAAACTACGGTGACCAAGATACCATCGGGTAACGGGGCGCCTATTATTATAGGTTCCGGCTTTAACATGCCCACCGGGGTAGCCGTGGATGCGGCAGGCAATGTATATGTAGCCGACGATGGAAATAATGCTGTCAAGAAGATACCTTTGGGTACCGGCACGCCGGTGATAATCGGTTCCGGATTCACAAACCCTCATGGCGTAGCGGTAGATTTGTCGGGTAATATTATTGTGGCCGACAATAGCAGTAATGTTGTAAAAGTAATCCCGGCCGGGAGCAATGTGCCCATCACAATAGGTACCGGGTTTGAACAGCCTTACGCCGTTGTGGAAGATGGTGCGGGAAATATATACGTGGACAGTTTTGGCGAGACCATTATTGAAAAAATTGTGCCGGTTGGCGGCTACTATGCCAACGTGCTGCCGGCCGGTCTAAGTCTTAATAACAACACCGGAACAATCACCGGAACACCAGCGGCGGCAAAAGCTGCTGCCAATTATACCGTATTTGCCTACAATGGTTTCGGCGGTGCACCGGCCAATGTTAATATTACGGTAAACCTTCCGCCATTACCCACTATCAGCTACAGCAGCCCTCAAATCTATACTGCCAGTGTTGCCATCACCGCCCTGGCGCCCGTAAGCAATAATGTATCGCCGTATGGTTACAGCACAACCCCTATAGCACTGGGGTCTGGTTTTTCGAATCCTTCCGCGGTGGCGGTAGATGCAGCCGGCAACATTTATATGACAGACCAAGGCAGCAACCTGGTACAAAAGATATCGGCATCGAATGGCTCGGTTACAACGCTGGCGCCAGGCTATACATTTAGCATTCCGAATGGTGCGGCGATTGATGCTGCGGGCAACTTGTATATTGCCGACACGGGGCATGATAAATTAATAGAAATACCGGCTGGCGGGGGAACGCCGGTAAGCATCGGTTCGGGTTTTATTTCCCCCTACGGCGTTGCCGTTGATGCGGCGGGCAACTTGTATGTGGCCAACTTTGGAAATAATACGGTGACCATGATACCCGCCGGCAATGGGACACCGGTATCTATAGGTTCCGGATATAACCAGCCTTCCGGGGTAGCGGTAGACGGTGCGGGAAATGTTTACGTAGCCAATTATGGCAATAATACTGTTGAGAAAGTGCTTGCTGATGGCAGCGCTCCGACGCAAATTGGCACAGGCTTTCTTAATCCCCATGGCCTGGCGGTAGATTTGTCGGGTAATATTATTGTAGCGGACCGCGGCAACAATGCTGTAAAAGTAATTCCTGCCGGGAGTAATACGACAGTCACAATAGGTACGGGCTACGACGTTCCCAGCGCTGTGGTGGTAGATGGTGCAGGAAACATTTACGTTGCCGATTACGGCGATACCAATATTAAAGAGATAAAGCCTGTGGGTGGCTATTATATCAACGCGCTGCCGGCCGGGCTAAGTTTTAATGGCAATACCGGAACAATAAGCGGAACACCAACCGCAGGACATGCCGCGACAAATTATACTATATCGGCCTATGATTTAGGCGGCAGCAGCATGGCTAATGTTAATATTGCGGTAAATCTTCCGCCGGTACCCACTATCAGCTACAGTAGCCCTCAAAGCTATTCTGCCGGTGTTGCCATTACCCCCCTGGCGCCCGTAAGCAATAATGTATCGCCGTATGGTTACAGCACCACTAAGATAAGCCTGGGGGCTAACTTTTTGAGTCCTTCGGGGGTAGCAATCGATGCCACCGGTAACCTGTACGTGGGCGATTTTGATCACCACCTGGTAAAAGAAATCATGACCGGGAGCGGCACGGTAGTAACATTAGCCCCGGGTTTCACTTTTAGTTCCCCCAATGGCGTTGCGCTTGATGCTGCGGGCAATTTATATGTCGGCGATTCGGGAGCCAATATGGTATACAAAATATCTGCGGGCGGCGGCACACCGACTGCCATTGGATCGGGTTTTTCCACTCCTGACGGGGTAGCCGTAGATGCGGCGGGCAATGTTTACGTGGCCAACCAGGGGAACAATACCGTGACAGAGATACCGGGAGGTAATGGGACACCGGTTAGCATAGGTTCGGGCTATAACCTGCCATGTGGTGTAGCGGTGGATGCCGCAGGCAATGTATATGTAGCCGATTATGGAAGCAATACCGTCAAGAAGATACCTTTAGGCACCGGCACGCCCGTGGTAATCGGTTCCGGCTTTTCACATCCTTATGGCGTAATGGTAGATGGGGCAGGTAATATTATCGTAGCCGACCGTGGCAACAATGCAATAAAAGTGATCCCGGCCGGGAGCAATACGCCTGTCACAATAGGTACAGGGTTTACCGCTGTTTGCGGCGTAGCGGAAGACGGTGCAGGAAATATTTATGCAGCCGATTTAGGCGATACCAACATTAAGGAGATTAAGCCCGTAGGCGGCTTCTTTATCAACGCCACCCTGCCGCCCGGTCTAAGTCTTAATGACAATACCGGAACAATCAGCGGAACACCAACCGGAGGACATGCCGCGACAAATTATACCATATCGGCCTATGATATAGGCGGCGCCGGCCAGGCCAACGTTAATATTAGGGTAACCCTTCCGCCCACTATTATTAAGTCCCTTAACACCTCCACCGGATCCAATGCGTTTTCAAATGCTGCGTCGGTAAACTACAGCGTTATTTTCGGCGCCACGGAAGGGGGGGTAACAGCAGCGAATTTTACCCTGACTACCAACGGCGTTACCGGAGCAACTATCGGCGTGCCGACAAGTACCGACAATATCACCTGGAACGTTCCTGTTAATACCGGCACCGGCAGTGGAACGGTGATATTAAACCTGGCTAACTCAACAGGGTTGTTTGCCCCTATAACGACAACTTTGCCCTTTGCAGGTCAAACTTATACGATTGATAAAACGCCGCCAACAATCAATGTCGGTCCACCGTCAGTAACTTCAATAGCCGGGGGCGCCGGCTCGGTGGCCTATAGCGTAACTTATGCCGATGCAAATTTTAATACAAGTACGCTTGTGCCCGGTAATATCACGCTCAACCAAACGGGTACAGCCAGCGGCACAGTTGGCTTATCAGGCTCGGGGACTTCATACACGGTTACCATTTCGGGCATAACAGGCAACGGTACGTTGGGCATTTCAATAGCAGCAGGCACAGCCAGTGACAAGGCCGGGAACACGGCGACGGCATCAGCGTCGACGGCCTTCAATGTTGTAACACCCACCATTTCAACAACCGGTACACCGTCGGCATTGAGCACAACATCCGGTACGGCATCAACTTCAACCAGTTTTAATGTATCCGGTTCAAACATGCAGGCCGGCATTATAGTTGTCCGGCCGGCAGGTTTTGAAGTGAGCGCCGATAACTCTACTTTCAGCACTTCGGTAACCATAGGCTCATCCGGTACTATTCCTTCAACACCCGTTTATGTCAGGCTGGCCGCGGCGGATGCTGTTAATAACTATTCAGGTAATGTTTTATTGGGCAGCAACGGTGCAGCAAGTATAAATGTTTTCATACCATCAAGCGTGGTTTCAACGCCTCCGGCCACTATCAACTCCATTACGGCAGGCAGCGCCTGGTCAAACGCCGGCACCATACAGTTTACGGTAACGTTCGGGGAGACAATAACCGGGTTAAGTGCCAGTAATTTTTCATTAACCACAACCGGTACCATCAGCAGCGCAAGTATTAGTTCGGTAAGTTCGGGAACAAACTCCTATACGGTAACGGTTAATACAGGTACAGGCAACGGCACTATCGGCTTAAACCTGGCCAATGCTGCAGGTTTAACGCCCGCTATAGGTACCACCTTACCTTTTGCGGGAGGGGCGACTACTATCGACAAAACACCGCCGACAATTACTGTTGGTTCACCATCGGTAAGTTCAATAGCTGACGGCGCCGGTTCGGTGACCTACAGCGTAACTTATGCCGATGCAAATTTTAATACAAGCACTTTAGCCATCGGGAATATCACACTTAACCAAACGGGTACAGCCAGCGGTACAGTTGGATTATCAGGCTCGGGAACTTCATACACGGTTACCATTTCAGGCATAACCGGCTACGGTACATTAGGTATTTCAATTGCTACAGGTACAGCCAGCGACAAGGCCGGAAATACGGCGCCGGCATCGGGGGCATCGGCAACCTTCAATGTTGTAACGCCTTCCATTACAGTAATAGACCTGCCCAGGGCATTGAGCACCATTGCCGGTACAGCATCGTCCTCAACCAGTTTTAATGTACTCGGTTCAAATATGGCGGCCGGCATCCTCGTGACCCCGCCATCAGGTTTTGAAATAAGCACCGATAATGCTACGTTCAGCAGTACGGTAACAGTCGGCTCATCAGGCACTATTTCTTCAACATCGGTTTATGTCAGGCTGAAGGCTTCAGACGGAGTTGGCAGCTATTCGGGCAATATTGTTTTAAGCAGCACCGGCGCCACTTCGATAAATATAAACATGCCATCCAGCACGGTAGCTGCACCAAGTACTACCATCAGCTCGCTTACCGCCGTTAGCAGCACCCTAACCAATGCATCTTCGGTACAATATACCGCTACATTTGCTGCATCGGTAAGCGGGGTATCCACCAGCGACTTTACTTTGAACACCTCCGGCAGCATTAGCGGAGCGAGTGTAAGCACTGTATCCGGCTCAGGAACCACATGGACGATTACAGTTAATACCGGTAGCGGCAATGGCGTCATTCAATTGATGATGAACAGCGCTTCCGGCCTAAGCTTGTCCGTTACCGATCTGCCTTTCAATGGCGCTACTTATACCATCGACAAAATTCCGCCATCGGTAACGATCAGCGCGCCGTCGGTAACTTCCATCGTTCCCGGCGGAGCCGGAACAGTTACTTACACAGTATCCTATGCCGATGCTAACTTTAATACCAGCACCCTGACCAATTCAGGCATTACGCTGAACAAAACGGGGACAGCAAATGGAACAGTGGACGTTACCGGCTCAGGCACCAGCTATACCGTGACTATTTCCGGTATTACCGGCGCCGGTACTTTAGGCATTTCGGTGGGTGCAGACAATGCCAGCGACCTTGCCGGTAATAAAGATGCGGGGGCCGGGCCGTCGGCAACGTTTGGTGTTGGGGCGGGTAATGATAACCTGTCTTCGCTGAAAATTAGCAAAGGCACATTAACCCCGGCGTTTTCAAATGCCACGAGCAGTTACACCGCCACGGTAGCAAATACCGTAACCTCGTTAACGGTCACCCCAACCATTGCCGATCCAACTACAACCGTAAAAGTAAACGGTGTAGCAGTAACATCGGGCGCGGCATCAGCGGCCATTGCTTTAACAACCGGTCCAAACACAATTACAACGGTAGTAAAGGCCCAGGACGGCGTGACCACAAAAACCTATACAGTAACGGTAACCCGCGCCATGCCCGCCAATGCCAATCTTTCTACCCTGGGGCAAAGTATAGCCGGATTAACGCCAGCGTTTTCAACAAGCACAACCAGCTATACCATTAGCGCAGGCAACGCCACTGCAACGATGACCTTGAAGCCGGTAAGCAGTGATGCCAAAGCAACCATAAAAGTAAATGGCATAGCGGTAACATCGGGCACAATGACCGCGCCGATCGCATTGGCCGAGGGTGCCCAAACGGTTATCACCACGGTAGTAACCGCCCAGGACGGAATCACGACAAAAACCTATACGCTAACAGTAACCCGAGCGCCGTCAACCAATCCAAACCTCTCAAGCCTCAAGCTAAGCAGGGGGACTTTGACGCCTGCATTTGCAACCGCCACCACAAGCTATACAGCCAATGTAGACAACGACATTTCAACAATAACGATCACCCCGACAGCAACTGAGGCCAATGCAACGATAAAAGTGAATGGTACAATGGTTAGCTCCGGCACGGCATCAAACCTGATCGCGCTGACAGAAGGCGGCCAGACGGTGATTACCACGGCGGTAACTGCGCAGGATGGCACAACCACCAAAACCTATACGGTAACGGTTACCAGGCCGCCATCTGCAAACGCCAACTTGTCCACCCTGGGTCAAAGTGTCACCGGGTTAAGCCCGTCCTTTTCAACAAGCATCACCAGCTATACCTTAAATGCAAGCAATGCCACCGCAACGATAACCCTAAAACCGGTTAGCAGTGATGCGAAAGCAATCATAAAAGTAGACGGCACGGTGGTGACATCAGGAACGAAGACCGCACCGATAGCGCTTGCAGTAGGTTCCAATACCATCACCACGCTAGTAACCGCGCAGAATGGGACTACCACCAAAACCTATTCGCTGACGGTAACACGGGCTCCAGCCGGCGCTGATAGCTATGTCCCGATAGCTATCGGGACGGGGATAAGTGTAACGAAACCCACCGAAACGCCGCAAGTGGCCGATGATGGCATACAAGTGCACCAGGGTGTATCACCGAACGGAGATGGTATCAACGATTTTCTAATGATCGAAAATATCAGCCAATACCCGGATAACAAACTGATGATCATGAACCGGAACGGGCAATTGATTTACGAAGCGCAGGGATACGGCAACAACTCAAAAGCATTCGACGGGCACAGCAACAAAAACGGGCAGATGCAATTGCCGGGCACCTATTTTTATCAGCTTGATTATACCGTAAGCGGTATTATCAAACATAAAACCGGGTTTATTGTGCTGAAGTATTGATGTTAGTCCGAGGGATTCCTTCTGAGTGATTAGAGACCAGAAGATAGAGATTAGTTAAAAAACAAAAACAAACGACTAATCTCCAATCTCTCGTCTCTATGAGGGGGTACCCATTTGGATTATTTATAACGGGTTGTTAATTACATAAGTTTAGGTGTTAAACACTTATGTCTTATGAAAAAGATATTATCTGTTATAGTTTTCCTATTACTTATAATAAGTAATAAAAGCCTCGTACAGGCAGGCATTGAACCGATTCCCGCCGGGAACAAAACGGCGACGTCTGCAACCATAACTGCCGGGGCTGTAACAGGCAATATTTTCAGCTGTGCCGGGGTGGCGTCCGCAAACCCGGATATTCAACAATTGGCGGTTTCGGGCAGCGGCCTGACGGCAAATATTACGGCAACAGCGCCTGCAAATTTCCAGGTATCACTTGCCGCCAACAGTGGTTATGGCAGCAGCGTAACCTTAACCGAATCGGGTGGCAAAGTGACAGGCGTTGTGGTATACGTGCGCTCGGCTGCAACTGCTTCGGGGCATATTTCGGGCAGTGTTGCGCTGGCGTCGGCCGGCGCGACAAGTGTAAACGTGGCCGTAACTGGTACCATCAATGCCTTGCCCACCGCAAACGCCGTTCCAAACCAGACTGTGCAAAACGGCACAAACTCCACCGCGGTTAATTTTGCAGGTAAAGCAAATACCTATAACTGGGTTAATAATACGCCATCAATAGGTCTGGGAGCCGGGGGGACCGGCAACATTCCGCCGTTTACAGCAACCAATACCGGCAACAACCCGGTTACGGCAACCGTTACCGTTACGCCGGCTTATACAGGGCTTGCTTATGTCGTAAACACCCTTGCCAATACCGTAACGGTAATCAACACTTTAACAAATGTAACGGCAGCTACCATAAACGTAGGGAATGCACCTGTGGCGGCGGGCATCAGCGCTGATGGAAGCAGGGTTTACGTAACGAACAAGACCGATGGAACGGTATCGGTTGCCGATGGCGCCTCCAATATGGTGATCGCTACCGTAAAGGTAGGGACACAGCCGGAAGGTGTAGCGGTAAGCCCCGATGGCAGCAGGGTATTTGTAACAAATACAGGTTCGGGCAATGTGTCGGTTATAAATACTTCAACCAATACGGTAGTTTCAACGATTACCGTAGGCACAAGCCCCGACGGCATAGCCGTAAGCCCGGACGGCGGCAAAGTTTATGTGGCAAACAATGGTGCGAATAATGTATCCGTAATTAACACGTCAAGTAATGCCGTGGTGGCGACAATTCCGGTGGGCACAGCGCCAAACGGGATAACCGTAAGCCCCAATGGCAGCACGGTATACGTGGCAAACACGAGCGATGGTAACGTATCAGTAATAAACGCCGGCACTAATACCGTTGCAGCTTCAATATCCACAGATACTGGCCCCCAAGGTGTCGCTGTAAGCCCTGATGGCAGCCGGCTGTACGTGGCAAACAGCGGTGCGAACGATGTCTCGGTGATCAACACGGTATCAAACGCGGTACTGGCGACGGTTACCGTCTACTCCGGGCCGCTCGGCATCGCGGTGACGCCCGATGGCAGCACGGTGTATGTGGAAGATTTCGATGCCGGTTCTGTTCAGCTGATCAGCACAGCTACCAATACGGTATCCGGATTAATTAACATGCAATATTTTTCGGGATCATTAGGCAATTTTATAAACTCGGGGGCAGGGTGCACCGGCACCCCGGTTAAGTTTACCATTAAGGTTAACCCGCCGCCCCCCGTTTTGCCGGTTATTACGGCAACAGGAACATTAACCGCGCTAAGCACAACCAAAGGTACCGCGTCTGCCGCAACCAGTTTCTCGGTCTCCGGGGTAAATATGCAGGGCGGGATTTTAGTTAGCGCCCCGGCAGGTTTTGAAATAAGTTCCGACGGCCTTTCATTCAGTAAGACATTAACTACTGGCGCGGCTGGCAATATCGAGCCAACCACTATTTATTTGCGGCTGGCGGCGGCAACTGCGGCAGGCAGTTATTCGGGCAACGTGGTAATGAGCAGTCCCGGTGCGCCCAATGTTAATATGGCCACCGTTTCCAGCACCGTTACGGCGCCGGCCCCGGGTATCACAGCAGGCACGGTAAATAATATCATTTCGGCCTGTTTAGGCACCGCTTCCGTAAGCCCCCATGTATTGAGTTTTACCGTTGTCGGCAGTGGCTTAACTGCAAATATTGTTGCAACAGCCCCAACAAACTTTGAAGTTTCCCTTTCAATGGGCAGCGGCTTTGGCAGCAGTGTAACCTTGCCGGAATCGGGCGGAATAGTGAACAGCACAGCGGTTTATGTACGATCTTCGGCCATGGCCCCTGTGGGCAATATCTCCGGCAATGTAACACTATCCTCCACCGGATCAGCGAGTAAAACAATAGCTGTAAAAGGCGTCATTAAAGCGTTGCCTACAGTGACGGCGCCCACCAATCAAACCGTAGTAAACGGCGCGGCCATCACCGCTATTAATTTTGCGGGTACCGGGAACGCCTATAACTGGGTTAATAACAACCCGGGTATCGGCTTAGCCGCCAGCGGTACTGGTAATATCGCTTCTTTTAACGCGATTAACACCGGCACTGCCGCGGTAACCGCAACTATTACCGCAACGCCGGTGAACAGGGGCCTGGCGTATATCCCCCTGGTATATGATTCCTCTGTCGAGATCATTAATACCTCCACTAGTTTAGCAGCAGGAACAATTTTCGGGTCAAATGGATTTGTATTTTCCGATCCATTCGCCGCAGCGGTGAGCCCGAATGGGAATTGGTTGTACGTGACCGATATCGCCCAAAGCTGTGTGTTTGTGATCAACACCACGACACAGATGGTAACGGCAGCGGTTTTTACCGGCGGAAACCCCGAGAACGTTGCAGTAAGCCGGGATGGAACAAGGGTATACGTTTCAAATTTAACGTCGAATACGGTTACGGCTATCAATGCTACCACCAATACCGCAATAGCCAGAGATACAGTTGGTTCATCGCCAAGTGGCCTGGCAGTGAGCGCAGATGGCAGCAAAGTATATGTTTCCAATTCAGGATCAAATACCGTGTCGGTCATCAACACAGCGACCAACACAATAACGGCGACTATCACGGTAGGCTCCGCCCCTTCGGGCGAATGGATTAGCCCCGATGGTACCCGGCTATATGCATCGAATACAAATTCGGGCACAGTTTCGGTCATCAATACGGCAACTAATGCGGTGGTGGCAACCATAACAGTGGGTTCCGGCCCCAGGGGGTTAACCGTGTCCCCTGATGGCACAAAGGTTTACGTAGCAAACAGCGCCTCAAACACAGTTTCGGTCATCAATACAGCGACCAATACCGTAATAGCTACCATTCCTGTGGCGGCGGGGCCATACGGTGTTTCGGAAACCTCTGACGGCAGCGAGGTGTATGCAGGCAGCTCGGTGATCAACACCACAACCAATACGGTGATTGCAAACCTTTCGGCTAATGCCGCGATCGGCAGCTTTATTAACCCGGATACCGGGTGCCCCGGCGCCCCGGTTTCGTTTACGATGACGGTTGATCCAACGCCGCTCACCATTGCCGCCACGGGCACTTTATCCGCCTTGAGCACGACTCCCGGGACTGCATCGGCATCAACCAGTTTTAGCGTAACCGGCGCAAACATGAAGGCGGGTATTTTGGTTACGCCTCCGGCCGGTTTCGAGGTGAGCACGGATAATTCAACATTCAGTAAAACGGTTACCCTAGGTGCGGCGCGTAATATCGCAGCTACGGCTGTTTACGTAAGATTAGCCGCTGCGACGGCCGCGGGTACTTACTCAGGCAGTGTCACCCTGAGCAGCACCGGGGCAACCAGCGTAAAGGTTCCTGCCGCGGGCAGCATCGTTGCAACCACACCGACGATAGTTAACAGCGACGCCAGCGGCGCCATTTCGGCATGCGCCGGTTCGGCCTCTGCAAACCCGGATATCCAGCAGTTTACCGTTTCGGGTACCGGCCTTACTGCAAATATCACAGCAACCGCGCCGGCCAATTTCCAGGTATCGCTGGCAGCGGGGAGTGGTTACGGCAGCACCGTAACACTTGCCCAATCGGGTGGAAAAGTAAACAGTGCAACGGTTTTTGTGCGATCGGCGGCAACGGCTTCGGGCCATATATCGGGCAATGTAACTTTAGCTTCAACCGGCGCCACAAGTAAAACCGCAGGAGTGAAAGGCTATGTAGATGCTACACCGACAGTAAACGCCGTCGCCAATCAAACCGTTTTAAATGGCGCCGCCACAACAGCAATTAATTTCTCGGGATCGGCAAACACTTTTAACTGGGTAAACACTACACCCGGAATAGGCTTGCCCGCAAGCGGAATGGGCAGTATTGCTTCTTTCAACGCCGTAAATACGGGCAGTAGTCCCGTAACCGCCACTATTACGGCTACACCGGTTGCCGCGGGCTTAGCCTACATACCGAACGACGCCGGGGGCAATGTCAGCGTGATCAATACGGCAACCAGCGCTGTCGTCGCGACGATTGATCTGCAGAACCCGGGGTCAAATCCCAACGGCGTGGCCGTAAAGCCGGACGGCAGCCGGGTTTATGTGAGCAATGCTGTTTCGAATAGTATCTCGGTCATCAATACAACCACCAACTCAGTAATTGCCAACATACCCGTTGCTACAGGCACCGGCGGCTTAGCGGTAAGTCCCGACGGCAGCAAGTTGTACGTGGCAAACCCGGGAACCAGTTTTGAACCTTCGAGTACCCTGACGGTTATCAGTACTGCTACCAATGCGATCATAAACACCATTATCGTTGGAAGACAACCAATTGGCGTAGGGGTGAGCCAGGACGGTACCAGGGTTTATGTATCCAATTACCTCGACGGTACGGTATCGGCCATTAATACAGCAACCAATACAGTAATCGCTACTATTACCGTCGGCACCTATCCTAATAACCTATCGGTAAGCCCCAGCGGCGGCCGCGTATACGTAAGCAACTACGGCTCGGGCAACGTTTCTGTGATCAATACCGCAACCGAGGCGGTAGTCGCTACTATCCGGGTAAGCATAGAGCCCGAGGGCATAACGGTAAGCCCGGATGGCAACCGGGTGTATGTTGCAAGCCAGGGCAATGAAGCCGGCCTGGCTAACGGTGTTTCGTTCGTATCGGTAATCAATACGATAACCAATGCGGTGATAGCTGCAATACCGGTCGGCAACGGCGCTTATGGAGTGTCGCTCACCCCGGATGGCAGCCGTTTGTACGTGGTAAATGAACATTCAGACAATGTCTCAGTGATCAACACCGCTACCAATACCGTGTTAACCACGGTAAATGTCGGTTCGTTGCCGGTTTCAATCGGGAGTTTTATTAACGGAGGTTTAGGCTGCAGCGGCAATGCCATAACCTTTACCATTACGGTTAACCCAACGCCCGCAACGCCCAACGTTACTGCGGCAGGGTCACTAACCGCGCTGACTACCAAAGAGGGTACGGCATCTGCTTCATCCAGTTTTACGGTATCTGGCACCAAGATGACAGCAGGGATATTGGTTACGCCACCCGCCGGGTTTGAGGTAAGCACCGATAATAATACATTTAGCCACACGGTTACAGCCGGCGCGGCCGGCACCATCATGGCAGTATCAGTTTATGTGAGGCTGGCGGCTGCAACAGCGCCGGGCGCTTATGCAGGAAACATCGTGCTAAGCAGCACCGGCACCACGAGCGTCAATTTTGCCACGGTTTCCAGCACGGTAACAGCGCTGCCGCAAGGCATTGCCGCAGGGCCCGCAAGCGGTATTATTTACACCTGCGCGGGGGCAGCTTCGGTCAGTCCCCATATTCAGCAAATTGTGGTTTCAGGCAACGGGCTCACTGCCAGTATTACCGCAACAGCGCCTGCAAGCTTCGAGGTATCACTTGCAGCAAGCAGCGGCTATGGCAGCAGCGTAACTATCCCCCAATCGGGCGGAAGGGTAAACAGCGCCGTCATTTATGTGCGCTCGGCGGCTTCTGCGAGCGGAAACATTTCAGGCGCGGTAACCCTGGCTTCGGCGGGGTCAACCAGCAAAAGTATATCGGTGTCGGGCGCCGTAAATGCGCTGCCGGCGGTAAACGCGGTGTCCAACCAAACCGTATTGAACGGATCCTCCACAACAGCCGTTACTTTTACCGGCACGGGCGCGTTTGGTTGGGTTAATAACACGCCATCCATCGGTTTGGCGGCAAGCGGTACCGGCAATATCGCCTCTTTTAAAGCGGTAAATACCGGCAGCAGCCCGGTGACGGCTACGGTTAAGGTGACCCCCGTGACCCCTGCTTTCGCCTATATTGCTGACGGTTATGCCGATTCTGTCTCGGTGATCGACGTTGCCAACAATGCAGCAAAAGCCAAAATACCTGTGGGCATAGAGCCGGCTGGCGTAGCGATAAGCCCCGATGGCAGTCGGGTTTATGTGGTTAACGAGGGCAGCAGCAGCGTGTCCGTGATTAATACTGCCACCAATAAAGTAATTGCAACCGTTGGGGTAGGCTCCTCGCCCATAGGCGTAGCGGTGACCCCGGACGGCAGCCGGGTTTATGTGGGAAACTATTTTGACGGCACTGTTTCCGTGATCAATGCGACAACCAACACGCTCATCACCACAATCGGCATCGGGCGTTCTGTTTACATCAACGGTGTAGCGGCAAACCCCGACGGCAGCCGGATATATGTAGCGAACTCAACGGGCAATGTGTCGGTCATCAGTACGGCAACCAACCTGGTGATTGCTTCAATCCAGGTAGGATCAAACCCCTCCGGCATAGTGGTCAGCCCCGACGGCAGCCGCCTGTATGTAGCAAATGGCTATTCTTTCGATGTTTCGGTGGTGAATACCGCAACCAACACCGTGACCGCCGCAATAGTACTGGGTACACTCCCCGATGGCATAGCGATAAGTCCTGATGGCAGCCGTGTGTACGTAACAAATCCAAATTCAAACAATATATCGGTCATCAACACGGCAACGAATGCTGTGGTTGCAACTGTTACAACGGGTTCCGAGCCGATCGGGGCCTCCGTGAGCCCTGATGGCAGTAAAGTGTATGTGACAAACACGGAGTCGAATAATGTATCGGTTATTAATACCGCAACCAATAAAGTATCAGCAACGATTACGGTAGGCTCGGGGCCAGATTCGTACGGCAGTTTCATCTCAGGGGGCAGCGGATGCAGCGGCGCGCCGGTTTCTTTCACGATAACGGTTAACCCGGCAACGCTTTCCAACAATGCAAACCTTTCAGCTTTAAAAATCAGCGCAGGAACTTTGACGCCCGCCTTTGCCGCCGGCACCTCCAGCTATACGGCAAGCGTAGCAAACACCATTACGTCAATCACCCTAACGCCCACAAGCAGCGACGCCAATGCAACGATAAAGGTAAATGGCGCCACCATTGCGTCGGGGGCGACTACCGCGGCGATAACATTGGCAGCAGGCGCCAACACAATAACAACATTAGTAACCGCGCAGAATGGAACGACCACCAAAACCTACACCCTGACGGTAACACGGGCATCAGGTGGCGCCGACAGTTATGTCCCGATAGCAATCGGAACGGGCATAAGTGTCACCAAATCCACCGAAACGCTCACATTAGCTGAGGACGGCATACAAGTGCACCAGGGCGTGTCACCAAACGGAGATGGTATCAACGACTTTTTACAGATCGACAATATCAGCCAATATCCCAACAACAAACTATCCATCATGAACCGGAACGGGCAGCTGATTTATGAAACCCAGGGTTATGACAATAGTTCAAAAGTATTCGATGGCCACTCAAACAAAAACGGGCAAATGCAAGTGCCGGGGACGTATTTTTACCAGCTGGATTACACGGTAAATGGCATCATCAAACATAAAACAGGGTTTTTGGTGCTGAAATACTAAGGTTAAAGATTAGTGATTGGAGGTTAGAGATTAGTTAGGAAGCATAAAAACTAATCTCTGATCTCTAATCACTGACCAACTGATCTTTAGTCTCCAACCGCTAACCGCATACCCCAAAGATGTTATAGACAAGCCTGTTTATTTAGTTTACTTTTAATGCGGTAGATTACTGAAGCATCATCACCTCGAGTTTGCTTCGGGCAGTTTAATTTTTTTTGACACGTAGTAACCCGCATCATGAAATATTTAAGCCGTTGTACAGGGAAGGCCTCCAAAAAAAAGCCATCCAAATCACGATTTTATAAGTACCTGTGTTTTGGGCTTTTAGCAGTTTTTACATGTGCGGCATTTACTGCCAAATGTCAGCGCCCCACCGCGACAATAACTTTCACATCAAACAATGCGAACCCGGGTTATGCTACAACCGGCAATACGGTTTCGGTGAGCCTAATCTCAACAAGCGGAAATTTGCAGTCGATAAGAGGCACCATCGGTTCACATTTCCTCTATTTACCAAGCATTGAAGACAGCCAGGTTGATTGGGGCGGGACAGTCACTTTAGACGCCTCCACACCGCAGGGGCCGATAGGGTATGACTTTATCCTCACCGATGAAGCCGGCAATACCAACGAGCTCGTTTCCAACAGCTCTACCCCCGGACTGGTTATTTTTGATAATATCAACCCGGTATTCAGTACCAGCCAGCCATCGGTGACAGGCGCGAATTCGTCGTCGACGCTAACTTACACGGCAACATGGACGGACACTAACCTGGATCCGTCGACGGCATCGTATGCGAAAAGCGATGTACAGGTAAATGCAACCGGGACGGTGGCTGTCGGCAATGTCGGCCTAAATAATTTGGCCAGCGGTGTTTCAACCATTACGCTTAGCAATATTACCGGCGATGGGACTGTCAGCATAGCGCTCCCCTCAAAAACCGCGAAAGATTATGCCGGAAATTCTACGACCGCCGGCTTTACTTCCAATACCCTGGTGGTTGATAACACGCCGCCCACGGCGACGATCAGCGCTCCCTCGGTTGACAGCGTGGGGAATGATGGGACAGCCTCGGTTAATTATACCGTTACTTATGCCGACGCCAATTTTAATACCAGCAGCCTTACGGCATCGGGCATCACGCTGAATACTACGGGCAATGCAACAGGAACGGTAAATGTAACCGGATCGGGCCTTGTTTATACCGTAACCATATCAAACATAACCGGCTTAGGGTATATGGGTATTTCATTAGCGGGCGGTTACGCTACGGATATTGCCGGCAATACCGACCCGGGCGCAGGCCCATCGGCAACCTTTATAGTGGGTTCGGCCACTGCCACCGTAGGCCGTACAGGGCTAATTGTAACCAACCAAACCACGCTGAACTACATGGTAACATTTTCGGCCCCGGTAACCGGCCTTACGGCAAGCAATTTCAACGTAACATCATCGTTCCCCAATGCGGCAATTACAAATATTACCCCGGTGCCCGGCAGTTCCAATACGCAATACGGGATTGAAATATCCAGCGATTCTTCGCCTATTGACGGCATCGATTCCTTAACGCTGGTTAATGATGCCGGACTGTCGGTAAGGCTCTCCGGTCTGCCGGCCGGAGGGGCAGCTTATCGTATTCTGTTAAGCCCTTTCACCGTTAACGCAACAGGCGTGGCGGACCAGAACGGCGATACTACCGGTTATATCAAGGCGGGTACGCAGGTGCGTGTTTTTTTGTCGTCTAACCGCCCCGTCAGTAACATAAATGGAAGTATTGCCGGCGCCTCAGCCAGTGCTAATTTCTCGACGAACGAATTAGATAACATACAGGCGAGGGCTACTTTAAGCGACCCGGACCAGGCGAATGACCCGGTAACCTATTCCCTTGAATTACAGGACCAATTCGGTAACACCGTAACGCTTAACGGCGGTTCTGGGCTTATTTATGATTCGGAGGCCCCCACCCAAACGGTTTCCTATCTCACGCCGATAAGCCAAACGATAACCTCGGGGGGCGAAGTTTTTTATAGTGTAAGATTTTTCGATGAGAACCTCGATGTCGCCAACTGCAGCCTTACGCCCGCCGATATATTAATCCATACTATCGGGTCGGTCTCAGTCGGCAAAGTAAGTGTAAATGAGGCAGGCAACGATTCGGAGGACGCTTCTTATATTGTTGAGCTCGACCAGGTGCAGGGCTTTGGGGCTGTTAGTATCTCAACGGTGGGTACCGCAATCGACTTTGCCGGCAATGTGGCTGACATTAGCCTGTTTTTGCCATCAATCGATGTAAAGTTTACGCCGCCCCAATGTGGCATAAGCGCCCCGTCGGCAGCCAGCGTTAGTGATAATGGAGCCGCTTCGGTGAGTTACAGGGTAAGCTATTCGTCCGCAACCTTTGCCAGCAGTAACCTGACCACGGCGGGCATCACGCTTAATACTACCGGTACCGCAACCGGTACAGTCGGCGTTACCGGATCGGGTACTTCCTATACCGTCACCATAACAAACATTACGGGCACAGGTACACTGGGTATTTCCGTAGCCGGCGGATATGCCCTCGACACAAAGGGCAATAACGATTTCGGCGCGGGGCCGTCGGCCACGTTCTCCGTGCTGTCAAACAATGCCGCCCTGGCCAATTTGACAACGGGTTCCGGCTCGCTGTCGCCGGCATTTAGTTCGGGCAATACCAGCTATACGGTCAGTGTAAGCAATACTACTTCCGCGATGACGGTTACACCGGTTGCTGCCGACGCAACTGCGACCATAACGGTGAACGGCGCATCTGTATCGTCGGGAACCGCTTCAATGCCGTTTGCGCTGTCAATAGGCCCCAATATTATCGCCATTGTGGTAACCGCACAGGATGGGGTTACCACCCAAATCTATAACTTAATCGTAACCCGGGCAGCGGCAGCCAACGCCAACCTGGCCACGCTGGGGCAAAGCGTCGGCGGTTTAACGCCGTCTTTTGCGACTGCGACCACCAGTTATACCGATAATGTAAGTAATGCCACCGCCAGCATCACCCTGAAACCAGTCAGCAGCGACCCCACTGCAACCATAACGGTAAACGGAACAGTGGTTGCTTCGGGCGTGGTTACCAACCCGGTATCCCTGGCGGTAGGCTCCAACAGCATCATAATTGTGGTAACCGCCCAGAATGGCACCACCACCAAAACATATACCCTGAATGTAGTACGGGCAGCATCCTCAATTGCGACGCTTTCGTCGATCAAGTTAAGCAACGGCGCGCTAAGCCCTGTTTTTGCAAGCGGAACGACAACCTATACAGCCGGCGTAATTAACAGTGTCGCCAGCGTTAGCGTCACCCCTGCAACAAGTGATGCCAATGCAACGATAACGGTAAATGGGACCAGCGTGACCCCCGGTACAGCATCAGGCCCGATCGCTATTGCTGAAGGCACAAGCGTCAAGATCAACATTGCGGTAACTGCTCAAAACGGCACAACCAAACAAGCCTACACAGTAACCGTCAGCCGCGCACCGTCAAGCAACGCTGGTTTATCCACCCTGGGGCAAAGTGCCGGTGGATTAACACCAGGCCTTACACCCGGCTTTGCTTCAGCCACTACCAGTTATAACATAAATGTGCCTAACGGAAGGACAACAATGACGCTAAAACCGGTAGCCAACGATGCTAATGCGAGCATAACCGTGAACGGAACAGTGGTAGCTTCCGGGACAACCACCAACCCGATCAGCCTGTCAGTCGGTTCAAATAGCGTCAGCATAGTGGTGACCGCCCAGGACGGAGTGACTACCAAAACTTACGCGCTAACGGTAACCCGCGCTGCGGCCATAAATTCGACTTTGCTCACCAACCTGCAGCTAAGCGCCGGTTCACTCAGCCCCACGTTTGTAAACAGCACACTCACATATACCGCGGCGGAGCCGAACAGCGTGGCCGCAATAACGGTTACACCCTTTACTACCGATGCCAATGAAACGGTGGCGATTAACGGAGCAGCCGTAGCATCGGGAACGGCGTCAAACCCGGTAACACTGGCAGTGGGACCTAATACCGTCACCGTGATAGCGACATCCGCTGACGGCACCAAAAACAAGACTTATACAATAACCGTAACCCGGGCACCCTCAAGCGATGCCACACTTTCAAGCATAAAACTAAGCAGCGGTGCGCTCAGCCCCTCATTTGCAAGTGGCACTACCAGCTATACCGCCAGCGTAGCGAACACCGTTTCAACAATAACCATTACCGCTGCAACTACTGACGCCAATGCAACGATAAAAGTAAACGGCACGGCGGTAACGTCCGGCACGGCATCCGGGGCAATCGCCTTAGCTGAAGGCATCCAAACCGTTATCAATGCGGTAATAACTGCCCAGGACGGCACGACGACACAAAGCTATAACGTAACGGTAGCCAGGGCGCCGTCAACAAATGCCAACCTGTCCACGCTGGGGCAAAGCGCCGGCGGGTTATCGCCGGCCTTTAGCTCAACAACCACAGGGTATACCGAAAATGTAAGCAATGCCACTGCGACGATGACATTAAAGCCGGTAAGCAGCGACGCCAATGCAACCATAAAAGTAAACGGCACAGCGGTAACATCAGGAACCACGACCGCGCCGATAACACTGGCCGTAGGCGCTAACACCATCACTACGGTTGTAACAGCCCAGAACGGTACCACGACAAAAATCTATACCCTTACGGTAACACGTGCATCAGGCGGCGCCGATAGTTTCAACCCCGGCATCAGCGTAACCAAACCAAGTGAAACACCTGACTTAGCTGACGATGGCATACAAGTACACCAGGGCATATCACCAAACGGCGACGGCATAAACGACTTTTTACAGATCGACAATATCAGCCAATATCCCAACAACAAACTATCCATCATGAACCGGAACGGGCAGTTGATATTCGAGGCCAAAGGTTATGACAACAGCGCAAAAGTATTTGACGGGCACAGCAATAAGAATGGCCAGATGCAATTGCCGGGGACTTATTTCTACCAGTTGGACTATACGGTAAGTGGTATAACCAGGCATAAGACCGGGTTTATTATACTGAAGTATTGATGTTAGTTATTAGAGGCCGGAGATTAGAGGTCAGTAAAGAATAAAGCTGATCCCTAACCTCTAATCCCCGGCCCCTACCTTCCCACCTTCCGTTTTCACATTAAAAATAGCCCCATCGGGCTATTGCCTGATTTTGAAATTGTTATAAATTTGATAGGGCGTTAACGTCTTGTTGAAAATAGTAATGCGGGATAAAAATAACGTTGGTCCCGAAAAAATCCTAAAAAATAAATCATAGAAAGGCTAAATGGTTATGAAACACATTTTCAGTTTGCTGCCAAAAACCTCAAACATAGGCTTGGCCCTGGGGGCGATGTTTATTGCGGCGATTGGCTTACCGGTTAAAGGGCTAGCACAAGTGCCGAATCAAACGGTAAGCAATGGGGCTGCAACATCTCCGGTTACGTTTCCGGCTACAGGATGTCTGTATCAGTGGGTTAATACAACCCCAGGTATAGGCTTAGCGGCCAGTGGAGCAGGTCAGATTGCTTCATTTACCGCTGTAAACAGGAGCAACAGCCCAGTTACTGCTACGATTGAAGCCAGCCCTGTCGCATTGACGGGACTTGCATATATAGCAAATGGCAGTTCTAACACAGTTTCGGTGATTAACCCGGCATCCAATACGGTGATCGCCACAATCCCCGTAGGTAATGGCCCCGGTGGGGTAACTGCAAGCCCGGACGGTAACCGAATTTATTTAACATATGCTGCGGATGAGAGTGCGTCCAATATATCGGTAATCAACACCGCAAACAATACTGTTTCAGCCACAATTCACCTGCCTGCAGCAGTCGACTATAGCGGCGTGCTGGTAAGCCCTGATGGCAGCAGATTATATGCTACAGAACCATTTACCGGTTCTGTAGTAGTGATTAATGCAGTGACCGATACGGTCGTGACTACAATACCTGCCGTAGTCAGCGTTACGGCCGGTGTAGCAATAAGCCCGGATGGTAGCAGGGTGTACGTAGCAGATGGTCATGACGGCGTTATCGCGGTAATCAACACAGCAACTAACACGGTAATGTCAACAATAAACGCGGGCCAGGGCTCCTATTCAGTGTCGGTGAGCCCTGATGGCAGCCTGTTATACGTTGCAAATTACAGCTTGGAAGCTGTGCTGGTTATAAACGCTGCAACCAACGTTGTGTTGTCCACTATACCGGTACATTCCCACCCCGTTCGTATATCGGTAAGTCCCGATGGTAATCGGCTGTATGTAGTAAATGACGGGAGTGCTGTTAATGCGCCGGGCACTGTGTTTGTAATCAACACGGTAAATAAAACTGTGATAGCTACCATTGTTGTGGGTTCTTTTCCCAACGGTGTGTCGATAAGCCCTGATGGTACCAGGGTGTATGTAACCAACAGTAGTTCGAATACGGTTTCAGTGATTAACGCTACAACAAACACTGTGTCAGCCACGATTCCAACGGGACTCGAACCACTTTCGATTGGCAATTTTGTCCTCAGCGGTATGACAGCATGCACCGGTACGCCGGTTACGTTTACCTTTACGGTAAACCCATCGCCGCCTACCATTACAGCCGGGGCCGCAACAGGTATTATCTCCGCATGTGTGGGCATGGCATCTTCAGGTATGGATATCCAGCAATTTACGGTAACAGGCACGGGATTGTCCGGAGATATCACAGCAACCGCGCCCGCAAACTTCGAGGTATCTCTTGCCAAGGGAAGCGGTTATGGCAGCAGCGTAATATTAACTGACGCAAGCGGGATCGTGGACAGCACTTTGATATATGTCAGATCTGCGGCAACCGCGCCGCCGGGCAATATATCGGGCAATGTGGCGCTGACTTCAACGGGTGCGGCGAGTCAAGACGTGACGGCTGCAGGCGCCATAAAACCTTTGCTGACAACAAAGCCGGTACCTGATCAAACGGTCGTCGACGGCGCAGCAACTGCCGCTATTGATTTTACCGATACCGGTAATATTTTTACATGGGTTAATGATACACCGGTAATAGGCCTGCCAGCGAATGGGATAGGCAATATTGCTTCATTTACCGCCTTAAATACAGGCATCAGCCCCGTCAAGGCTACTATTACGGCCACGCCTGTGGTTGCCCCGCTCGCATATATTCCAAATTCCCAGTTTTCATTGTCGGTAATAAATACGGTAAGCAATAAGGTGATTGGCGAGGTGCCTGTTGACGACAACCCTATCGGGGTGTCGGTAAATCCTGATGGCAGCAGGGTTTATGCGGCAAACTATTTTTCAAATGACGTTTCGGTTATCAACACGGCAAGCGGAACGGTTATTGCCACAATTCATGTAGGACAAGGCCCGGAGGGCATTGTGGTAAGCCCTGATGGCGGCAGGGTTTATGTAACCAACAGTACTTCAAATACCATTTCGGTCATTAATACCGCAACTAACAGTGTCGTACACACCATAAAAGAAGCCCCTGGAGGGTTGATAAACGGCATTAGTGGCATAGCGATAAACCCTGATGGCAGCAGGGTTTATATGACGAGTGGCGGTTCAAACAATGTCTCCGTAATCAATACTTTAACTAATACTATAATAGCTACCATTATTGTGGGTTCACAACCCGGAGCCCTGTCGGTAAGCCCTGATGGCAGCCGGGTTTATGTAACAAACGACGATTCAAATACCGTTTCGGTCATCAATACGGCAACCAACGCGGTTATCGCTACTATTCCCACTGGCAACTTACCTTCCGGGGTGTCGGTAAGCCCTGATGGCGGCAGGGTTTACATAACAAACTATTTTTCAAATACCGTTTCGGTTATCAATACGAAGACGAATGCGGTTATCGCTACTATCCCAACCGGCCAGGAGCCTTCCGGCATATCGGTGAGCGCCGACGGCAGCACGGTGTATACAAAAAATAGCGGGGAAGTTTCGGTGATTGATGCAGCATCCAACGCCGTAAAAGCCACCATTCCGAATGTGTCCTTAGGGGAATCATTCGGCAACTTTATTGCACCGAGCACGGGCTG
>Ga0206872_10121_pt1 | contig 23965 bp, 16 predicted proteins | sample Alteio_BWOrgCont_34_FD_152906 | JGI IMG/M metagenome (GOLD analysis project Ga0206872, IMG submission 152906) | Enriched cells from forest soil in Barre Woods Harvard Forest LTER site, Petersham, Massachusetts, United States -... | ecosystem: Environmental > Terrestrial > Soil > Temperate forest >... | reverse complement strand
ATGGCGAACCGATGGAAGCCGAAAAGAGACGGAGGCAAGCACCGGCAAAAAGCTCTTGAAAAAAGAGTCCGCTACCGGTGCCCAAAGAGAGACCCGGCATCCCCAAAAAATGCCCTTGATTGTTTCAAGGACAGGGAGCGCCTCCCGCCGCCTGCTTGCGTTTCTGACAATTCCATTTACTGTCAGTTGGGCGACACAATGGCGCCAGCCGCACCTCATTTCTTATTATAACCTAGGATGCAGTACCCGGGTACGCCGCGAGGACGGGCCCAGAAAACGCAGCGATTTCGAGGCGCAACCGAGGCAAGGTATTTACCCCGAAGGGGTTGCATTCCATAGCCCAGGGTTGCCGCGCAGCGGCTACCCTGGGTGGGAGGCCGTTATCCACGACCCTACCCTGAAGGGGTTGAATAACAGCGCCGTGACGTCTCTCCCTCCCCAGGGTTGCCGCGCAGCAGCTACCCTGGGTGGGAGGCCGTTATCCACGACCCTACCCTGAAGGGTTGAAAAACAGGCCCCGAGACGTTTCTCTCCCAGGGTAGCCGCTGCGCGGCAACCCTGGGCTATGGAATGCAACCCCCTTCGTGGTAAATACTTATGCCGCTTGGTCACGTGACATAATAGAACCGATTGGGACGGTAAGAAAATATGAAAGCCGCGTTCATCGAAACGACCGGAGGCCCCGACGTCATCCGTTACGGCGATTTGCCGCGGCCGGTGCCACAGGCCGGGGAAGTTCTTGTCCGGGTGGCTGCTGCCGACGTCAATCCGATCGACCTCTATATCCGCTCCGGTATGGTGGCGATGCCGCTCCCCAGGCCTTACATCATCGGCTGCGACGTCGCCGGCACCGTGGAAGAAGTCGGCCCAGGAGCGGTCCGCTTCAAAAAGGGCGAGCGCGTTTGGGGTTCAAACCAGGGCTTGCTCGGTCGGCAAGGCACCTCCGCGGAATTTGCCGCGGTGCAAGAAAACTGGCTCTATCCGACGCCGTCGGGGGTCGACGACGTCCATGCGGCGGCAGCGGCCCTGGTCGGCATCACGGCTCACCTCGGCCTGTTCCGCGAGGCAAGGGTCCAGGGAAATGAGACGGTTTTCGTCAACGGCGGCACCGGCGGTGTCGGCTCGATGGTTGTCCAGATGACCAAGGCGATCGGCGGCAAGGTCATCACGACCGTCGGCTCCCAGGAAAAAGCAGACTTGTGCAAACAATGGGGCGCCGACTGCGTGCTCAACTACAAAACGGATGACGTGCCTGCGAAGGTTCAAGAATGCACCGGCGGCCAGGGTGTAAACGTCTGGTTCGAGACGCAGCGGGAGCCGGATTTCGCAAAGACCATTCCGCTCATGGCGGCGCGCGGCCGTATGATCGTCATCGCCGGCCGGCAGGCGCAGCCGGTCTTTCCCGTTGGCCCGTTTTATGTCAAGGGCTTGTCGCTTCACGGCTTCGCCATGTTCAATGCCACGGCGGAGGAGCAGCGGCACTGCTCCCAGGACATCATCGAATGGCTCCGGGAGGGCAAGCTGCACCCCCTGGTCGGCAAGGTCTTCCCATTGAGCGAGGCAGCCACGGCACACCGATTCCTCGAAGAGAACACGCTCACCAAGGCCGGCTCACTGGTCGGCAAAGTCGTGCTGACGGTTTGAGCAATTGCTACTTTTTCATGGCGGCAATCTGAATAACCAAATGTGCATGTTCCGATGTCGATTCGGGCAAACGCCGTTCGACTTACATGTAGGGGGCGTGCTTGCGTTGGCGCCATCCTGCTTGTCGTCAACAACATTTGACCATCCCAGGAGAGAGACCCATGCAATACCTGCTGATGTGCTGTATTGATGAGACCGTGTGGACGAAACTCCCCGATTCGCAGCGCGCAGGGATCATGAACGAATACGGAAAACTCGTCTACGAACTCAAGAAGAGCGGTCATTTACTGGGCGGCGCAAAGCTAGACCGGTCCGCGACCGCCGTCACCGTTCGCGAAAGAAACGGAAAGTCGGTCATTACCGATGGGCCGTTCTCGGAAACCAAGGAACAACTCGGCGGTTACCACCTGATCGAGTGCGGGGATCGCGACGAAGCAATTTCGATCGCGCGGCGAATCCCCGCACTGGCGGTAGGCGCCACCATTGAAGTGCGCGCTCTAATTTACATGGAGTGACGCCACCATTCAGGACGATCAATCCGCATGCGCCGGGGCCGTCGACTCGATCCGCCGTAGCGCGAGTGCCAGGGCGCTGCGGATAAGGCCGATTTTGAAGGGCCGGCCCAATGCTCGGCGCAGTGCCGGGATCGCGTCCCCGGCCTCGGGACCCATTTCCCTCAGGTTGTCCGCAGCGATCCAGCAAACCAATTCATTGTCTCCATCAAGAGCCTTTACCAACGTACTAACCGCCAGCGGGCCGTTTTGGTCGATCTTCCAGAGGGCCACGGCCGCCACGACACGGACCCCTGCGTCCTCATCCCATGAAGCAGCGTGGATCAAAGCTGGCACGGCTGTCCGCGCGCTGCGCCCCAAATCTCCCAGTGTGGCGGCCGCATGGAAGCGCACGATTTCCAGTTCGTTTTGGAGGGCGTTTGTGAGGGCGGGGACGTCGGAAGCAGGTTCAGGGCCAACTTGAAGCACCGCCCGAAGTGCATGACCGCGGACGGATTCATCGCTGTCCTTGCTGGCAGCTTCCTTCAACGCGGCCCGGAGCACCGGTAGCGCCTGGCGGGCCTGGGCTCCAAAGTTTCCAAGCGCCGTCACCACCCGCATGCGCACGTCCCGGTCGGGATCCTTCAGGAGCGAAATGAGAATCGGCACCAAGGCCAGGCGCGGTGCATCCCGTTCCCAGACCGAGGTGTCCTGGCCCGGCTCAAACGGACTATCATGGCTGAGCGCATCTAACCAGGCCGCTACTGGCGGGACGCTATCAAGAACTGCCGTTGGTGATTCAGGCTGTGTCTTCATCGATCTATCCTCTCACAACAATCTCAGCCGACGCTTCATCCGCATGTGATTTTGGGTGGACTGCCACACCGTTCGCTCAAGCGGCACTCGGCGATGCGCCGTGGTGTCGGTCCTCAGCCATCTCTCCTTCGGCATAGGCATCCAGGGCGGCTTTCCATCTCCTGTCGTCCCGAACGCGCGATTGCCACACAATTCCACTCGCCCATGTCACGACGAGCGCCATAGACAGCAAAAATGCCAGCCAGCCCTGGCCAGCCACCAGCCATAGCCAAATTCCGCCAACAAATCCCACGCTAAATACCGCGGCAAAGCAGAAAACAGCCAGCCATAACCCAAACGAGGAGTGGTGGCCGTGACCCAGTTCGCTCTTCATGTTGTCTCCTCACAGGATCCGCCTTGCGAATTGCTCCATGCGAATTGCCTTTGGCTTCCATTCAAGTTCGAGTCAAATGCAAGCAGCATGCCATTTGACAACGACGCACCTAGTTTGGCGCTAGGTTGTGCAGATCATCGCTAATTGGCGATTTTTACGGCATGTACCGGCCACTCCGCATTTCATGCAGTGGCAAGTTTTTATGCTGATGGCAGGTAACCGACCAAGGGAATCGGTCTGTGAGTTAAGGCGTCAGACCGACAAAGCCGATACAATCCGTAGACTCGGCGCGCGGCGCTGGCCGCGAGGCAGCGAGCTACCGCCGGCGCCGTTCCGTGCCTGTCGGAGTCTGACGAATGTCGCGTGCCGCGCTGATGATCGCTCTTCTCAGCACATTTACCGGTTGCACGCACGTCGCCTTGCGGGACGACACCGTCCGGACCAGCAGCACGCTGACAGACCTTCAGTTCCAGCAGGTGCTGGACAACGTGGCCAGATTCCAGGATAACCCCGATACCGTCCCGTCCTTCGCGGTCGCCAATTCCGGGACCGTTTCGGTGCTCGACGTGGCGAATGTTGGCGCCAGCCCAACCTACTCGCCAACGCTTACCTTTGCCCAACAAGGCGGCGGCGCGTTCCCCATTCTCAGTTTGTTGTTCCCGTTCAGCGCCCAGCGGTCCGTGACCGAGAACTGGTCGCTGACTCCGATCACCGACGCCGACAATCTTCGCCGCCTCCGCTGCGCTTATCGCCTTCTGGTGATGGGCGATGCGACGCCGAATTACGACTTTTGCCGCAAGCAAATGAAGGAATTCTTTACCGGAGAAGAGGCTGCACTGGTCGACTATTACCCGCCCCGCGGTTGGTATGGGGTGGGCGCCAAGAAGGACGTTCCCAAGTGCGCCTGTTACGTCGGCCACCATTGCAACACCTACGTGTGGGTGACCTCCGAGGGCATGAACGATCTGGCCCTTTTCGCCATGGGCGCGCTCGATCTAGCAACGGGTAAGTTGCGGACACCGCAAAGAACCGTTGTCCGCAAGTACAAGGGCGAACCGAAGCCGGAAAACCTGGTCGAAACCAAGGTTACCACCACGGAGGATGACGAGGACGCGATCGACGCGATCCGCAAAGGACGCACTCAGCCCCCAAACCGCCCCCGGGTCACCGATTCCCCGCGATTTAACCAGGGCCTCCTGCTGGTGCCGCGACCGTGACGCAAATCGGCCGGCACATCACTGTGGTGTCACGCCTACTTCTTCTCCTCCTTCGGCACCGCCGCATAATCGACGAACCCGATCATCATCTCGTCCCACGTCTGGTCGCCCCAGCGGACGATCTTGTTGGGGTCGGGGTTGTTCGGATTTCCCGAGGAATTGTCGAAGTGGGCCGTGCATTCGATCTTCGTCCCCGGCGGCAGACGGAGCGGCTTCACCAGGCGATAGTTGCTCTGCCAGCCGAAATCGTATTTGGGCACCGACAGGAGTGTCTCCTCCTTGCCGTCAGGGTACACCGCCTTGTACACAAAATCCTTGCCGCGCAGGTGCATGTGCGGCAACAGGCTTAGCAGGTCCACCTCCTGGTCGAATTTGGTGGCCGACTTCACCTCGTGGTTGCTCTCCCCAGGAAGCAACATGAATTTTTGCTGGGTGGCGGCGCGAGTCCTGACCTCTTGCTTCGGTGGCTCCTTGGCGAAGATCAAGCCCACCGAAGAGCGGTCCGTCTGCTCCACGCCGTTTGGTGTGTAGTGCATCTGGAAGATGAGGTTCGCTCCCTTGGGCAGCTTCTTGGCCGAGCCCGGAGCGAAAACGGCGGGCATGTCGCCCGGTGCGTAGGGGGCAAGAAAGCCGTTGCCGATGCCATCGCGGTTGTTGCGAGTATTACCCAGTTTGCCCTTCTCCTCGGAAACAAAAACGATGATGTGGTGCACAACTTCCCGCGCGCCTGGCCTGGCCTCGGCTGCCTGGATCCACCGATCGTCATCGAAATTGGTCGGCACCATGAAATACTGATACTCAACGCCATTGGGGCCCGCCTTGGCAGGCACCTTGAAATCCTCCTGCATGGTAAAGATCACATCGGGTTTGCCGATGATCCAGCCCTTGGCGAATTCGCGCTCAGCTGGCATGTCCTTCGAGTCGCCCTTGGGACAACCCTGCGCCACCCATGCCAGTAAGGCCTCGCGATCCGCCCCCGCCAGGCTGCGGTCGTTGGAGAATTTGCCAAAAGCCGGGTCGGCGTGCCACGGCGGCATGCGCTTCTGCTTGATCACTTCCTCAATTGTCTCAGACCAGTTCAATGCATCCTCGTAGGTAGACAACGCCATAGGTCCAACCTGCCCGGCCCGGTGGCACTCCTGGCAATTGTTCTGCAGGATGCGGCTGACTTGCTTGGTGAAGGTGACTGTGCCGGACTCCTTGGGTTTGTTGACCCGCGCGATGAAGCAGCCAGCCGTCTCGGTTTTCGGTACTGCGACTTCATTCCCAGCCAGCGTCGTCTCCACCGCGTCGGCCAGGTCATTGCGTGTCGGGCCCGAGCGCTTAAAGCCGATGCCAAACTGGTCATCGACGCGGCCCTGGTAAACGATTTTGCCCTTGGCATCCAGGACAAACGTCTCCGGGGTCCGCGTGGCACCAAACTTGTCGGCGACCACGTTGGCGTTGTCCTTGAGCACGGGAAACGGCAGCTTGTACTCCTTGGCATGTCCGGCGATCTTGGCCACCGTGTCCTGGTTGTTCGCGTTGATGGCGATGAATGCCACGCCCTTGTCGGCGTACGTCTTGTACAGCTCGCCCAGGCGGGGCATGTAGGCGTTGGTGATCGTACATTCCGTTCCAACGAAGATCACTACTACGGCTTTCTTGTCCTTGCAGTCGGCGAGCGACCAGTCCTTGTCGGCGGTGTCTTTCAATGTAAAGTTGGCGATCGACTTGCCCACGCTGCCGACTGGCTTGGGCGGTTCGGGTTTTGGCGCGTCGCCGGACAGGGCGACCAGGGGCAGGGCAAGCAGCAGCGGCGCGCAAAAGAGTAGACAGTGGCGCATCGGGACTCCTCGTTCGGGGACCGAAATCTGTGCGATACTCGCGGACATTCTACCAAAATCTGCAGGTTCGAGTTTCATCCATGATATTGTCCGCGGCGAGTCAAGCGTCAACGTGTCGGCGCCATCCACGGCCGATGCTAATCAGGGCGGTCCGACGTGCCCACGTGCATAAGCATTTTACCCCGAAGGGGTTACATTCCATAGCCCAGGGTTGCCGCGCCGCGGCTACACTGGGGAGGGAGGCCGTTATCCACGACCTAGCCTTACACCGTTGCATCTGAAGGGGTTGAACAACAGCGCCATGACGTCGCTCTCTCCCCAGGGTAGCCGCTGCGCGGCAAGCCTGGGCTGTGTTGTTTAACCCCTCCGGGGTAAATTGCTCTCTTGTGCATTTTCTCTCGCGCGAGTGCCAGCGCGCATGTCGCGAATCACGCCACTTCAAGCAGCGGAGCGACTGCTTCGAGTTTGGCGTCGAGCGCGTGCCATAGCGCTTGGCCAAGCTGCGCCCGTTGTTCGAGGACGCGGACCTTTTCCTCGGTTCCGGGCAAGGCGTTCGTCGGCTCCGGCAGCCGAGCACGGCCGTTGAAGTCGCTGATGCCTCGCCGGGCAAACTTGCTCGTCGATGGGAATTTCTCACGCACGCCTGGCGTGTAATAGCACGACCAGCAAAGGCCGCGTGGACGGTTGGATTTCACACGCTGACAGTGACGGCACATCATGATCGGACCCTCCGGTTTTGAAATTGCTCGTAGGAAAACTCCAGCCGCACCGCGATTACGCTGCAGCGATCCCGCCGTCCTGGTCGTTTTCTTCGGTTTCCGTTTCATCCTCGGCGTTCCAGCGCAGAGCCAGCGAGCGGCTGACTTCAGCCAGTAGCTGCGGCCGCATTTCCTCGCGCGGCGTCTCGTCGAACCAGTTCAAGAACCAACGACAGCCAGCCGGCTCGCCCAGGCGCTGATCGATCTCGAAGCACATGCGGGCAAAAAATTCTTCGACTTCCGCAACGGTCTCCAACCCGTCGCCCTGCCAGCCGCAGTAGCCCAGAGCACACGCGCCCTCGACCGGCCAGTCCTGCACGCACTGCAATGGCGGCGGCGTCGTGGTCGCACCCTGCAATAGCCGGACATCGTCCATCACCAGGCCATGCCTGAGCGCCTCCAGACCCTCCATCGAAAGCAGGGGGGCCAACCCTTCCCGCCAAACTTTTCGCCAGCTTTCCATCGTTGGACCTCCTGATCGGGTGTGGCAGCATCTGTGTCCCGTTGTCGCCTGCTGGTTCTCATCGGCTCTTTTGTATAGTATATAAACGTTCACTTGTAGTGTCAATCGGTTTTGAGCTATTTTTTCGGTTTTCATGATCAATTACGTGACTAAAATAACAATGTTAGCCAAGATTGCGTCTGTTAATTAGACATTGATATACAAGACATAGAGCGCTTTGAGTTGCGCCGGCCAAAGAAGGCACCAAGTGCGCGCAAAAAAAGGCCGGGGGTTGAGACCCCCGGCCAAGGTACTGTCATTCAAGCGTCGCACGCGCGATTTCGTTTAGTAATGTGCCCCCGCCAATTGTAGGCGTTGTCCTACCTCCGGTAGAGCCGCCTGCAGCGCGTCCTCGATGCGGTCAGCGAGGGTGAACTTGAGTTCTTGTCGGACCTTGTCCGGAAGTTCTTGCAAGTCCACTTCATTGTCGCGCGGCAGGATCACATGGCGGATGCCGGCCCGCTGAGCTGCCAGCACCTTTTCCTTGATGCCGCCCACCGGCAAAACGAGGCCGGACAGCGTGATCTCGCCCGTCATGGCCACATCGCTGCGCACCGGCTGATTCGTGTAAGCCGATGCCAGGGCCGTCACCATCGCCACTCCGGCCGAAGGGCCGTCCTTGGGCACTGCACCCGCGGGCACGTGGACGTGCAACCCGGCGTGCTTGAACAACTCGGGGTCAATGCCGAGCGCCTCGGCATGAGCCCAGACAAACGATTGCGCCGCCCGGGCCGACTCGCGCATGACATCGCCGAGTTGGCCGGTCAGCCGCAGCCCGCGACCATCCTTGAGAATGCTGGCCTCGATGTAGAGCACGTCGCCGCCTGCTTCGGTCCACGCCAGGCCGGTCGAAACGCCGGGTTGCAGTTGCAACCGATGGCGCTCGGGCCGGACACGAACCGGGCCGAGGAATTCTTGCAGGTCGTCGACCCGAACCGTGATAGGCTCCCTGCGGCCTTCGGCGAAGCGTCGGGTTACCTTACGAGCAATACGGCCCAGTGCCCGTTCCAGGTCGCGCACCCCAGCCTCGCGGGTGTAGCGGCTGATGACGTGGCGCAGCGTTTCCTCAGGGATTGTGAGGTCTTCCGGCTTCAACCCCGTTTCATTTAGCTGCCGCGGCAAGAGGTAGCGGGTTGCAATTTGCGCCTTTTCCTCCTCGCTGTAGCCCGAAAGGCGCAGCACTTCCATACGGTCCAGCAAGGGGCGTGGCACGGTGTCGAGGGCATTGGCTGTCGTGATGAACAGCACCTTCGACAGGTCGAACGGCAAATCCAGATAGTTGTCGCGGAAGGTGCCGTTTTGCGCCGGATCGAGGACTTCGAGCAACGCGCTCGCCGGATCACCGCGGTAATCGCGGCCGAGCTTGTCGACCTCGTCGAGCATCAACACCGGATTTTTCACGCCTGCCCGCCGCAGCGCTTGAAGAATTCGGCCGGGCATGGCGCCGATGTAAGTGCGCCGGTGGCCGCGCAACTCGGACTCGTCGTGCAGACCTCCAAGGCTCAGTCGCTCGAACTTGCGACCCAGCGCCTTGGCGATCGACTGGCCCAGCGACGTCTTGCCGACGCCAGGGGGACCGACCAGGCAAAGGATCGGCGCCTTGGCCGTCGGATTGAGCTTCAACACTGCGAGGTCCTCGAGGATCCTTTCTTTTACCTCCTTGAGGCCGTAGTGGTCGGCGTCCAGAACCTCGTGCGCCTTGGCCAGGTCGATGACGTCGTCCGTCGTCTTGTTCCAGGGCAGTTCCAGCAGTAAGTCGAGGTAGGTGCGCGTCACCTGGAAATCCGGCGCGGCAGCGGGCATGCGCTCCAGCCGCGTCAATTCGCGCTCCGCCTCCTTCTTGACTGCCTCGGGTAGCTTGGCCTCTTCGAGCCGGCGACGGAGCTCTTCCACCTCTGCCTTTTCAGGGTTTTTCTCACCCAGCTCGTCCTGGATGGCGCGCATCTGCTGTCGCAACACGAAGTCGCGCTGCTGCTTGCTCATTTCGTTCTGCGCCTGGCTGTTGATCTGCTGGCGCAGCTCCAGCACCTGCACCTCGTGTGTCAGGTAACCATGCAGCAGGCGCAGCGCTTCCAGACGCGTCGGCGCTTCGAGGAGCGCCTGCTCCTTGGCGACCTCAAGGCTCAACATGGAGCCGAGCATATACGCCAGCCGCAGCGGATCGCCGGCTTGCAGGATGAGCTGCTGCAGGTTGACCGGCGTCTCCACCTGCATGAGATGAACGGCCCGGGCAGCCAGCTCCACGACGGCGGGCTGGAGCGCTTCCAGTTCGGTGCCGGTGTCGTCGGGCATGGGCAATGGCCGAATCCTCGCCTTGAGAAACGGCTGCGTCTGTTCCTCCTTCAGCAAGGTCACACGCTCGATGCCCTGAACGATCAACTCGATGCCGTTTTCGCTGCGGGCCATTTTCTTGATGACAGCGCGCGTGCCGACACTATGTAATCCCTCAAAGCCGGGTTCGTTATCCTCGGCATTCCGCTGGGCGACGACCACAAAGGTTTTGTCCTCGGTGGTCAGTACCTGTTCGATGGCGGCCAACGAGTGGGGCCTGCCAACTGCCAGCGGCATGAACAGGTGCGGGAACAAAACGGTATTTTTGAGTGGCAGAACAGGAAGAACCGCCACGTCTTTGATAGCTTCGGTCACGTTCGGGCCTCCGTCTGTATATAGACGAGCAGCATACCATCCCGGTAGGTCGAGGTGATGGCCGCCCGTTCCAGGTTGCAGGGTAATTCCAGACTGCGCTCAAACTGTTCGTACCTGATCTCCAACAGGTAACAGCGACAGCCATCGTGGTAATCGCAAGTGTCGCGGCGGCTGCCGCGAAGCGTTATGCGGGAGCCGAGCACTTCAAGGTCGATGTCCTCGACGCGCACACCGGCGAGTTCAAACTTTACGGTAAAACCTTCCCTGGTCCGGTAAACGTCCGCTGCCGGCCTCCAGGGCACGTAGGGCGAACCCTCTGCCGCCGGCAAGAAGAGGGCGTGCATCAGGTGAATCAGGTCCTTCGACATGGGTCCCTCGGAATTTACAGCACGCAGTGCAAGTGCCATCTCCACTTGCTTGAGTTGCGTGCTTTTCAACCCTTCGCACTAAAAACCAGCGTGCCCTTCTTCTCGTCGTAGTCGACCAGCACGGTTTGGCCGTCGCGGATCTTGCCTTCCAGCACCTGCCGGGCGAGAGCGGTTTCGATCTCCTTTTGAATCGTACGCTTGAGCGGCCGGGCACCGTAGGCCGGATCGTAACCGATGTCGACCAAATGCGACCGTGCGGCCGCGGTCAATTCCAGACTTATGTGGCGATCTTCCAGTCGCGTCCGCACTCGCTTCAGCAGGATTTCGACGATCTGCTCCAGGTCGCGTTTGCCCAGGGCATGGAAGACAATCGTTTCATCGACCCGGTTCAGGAACTCCGGGCGGAAGTGCTTGCGCAATTCCTCCAACACGGCGATTTTCATCCGGTCGTAGACTTCGCCAATAAACGAGCCTTGATATTGCAAGATCCGGTGACTGCCGATGTTCGACGTCATGATCACAATGGTGTTGCGGAAATCCACCGTGCGCCCCTGGCCGTCGGTCAACCGGCCATCGTCGAGCAATTGCAACAACACATTGAAGACATCGGGATGCGCTTTCTCGATCTCGTCAAAGAGGATGACGCAGTAAGGCTTGCGCCGGACCGACTCCGTCAGTTGGCCGCCCTCTTCGTAGCCGATGTACCCGGGCGGCGCTCCCAACAGGCGCGCGACCGTGTGCTTTTCCTGGTATTCCGACATGTCGATGCGGATCATGGCTCGCTCGTCGTCGAACAGGAACTCGGCCAGCGCCCGGGCCAGCTCCGTCTTGCCCACCCCGGTCGGCCCCAGGAAAATGAACGACCCGATCGGCCGATTTGGATCCTTCAAACCCGAGCGCGCCCGCAGCACGGCCTCGGTGACGGCGGAAACGGCTTCATCCTGGCCGATCACCCGTTTGTGCAATTCCTCTTCCAGGTGCAAGAGTTTCTGGGTCTCGCCTTCGAGCAACTTGGAAACCGGAATATGTGTCCAACGGCTGACGACGCCGGCGATGTCCGATTCGTCGACTTCCTCCTTGAGGAGTTTCGACTGTCCCTGCTTGCTCGCCAGGTTTTCCTCTTCCGCCTTGAGCTTGCGTTCTAGCTCGTGGAGCCGGCCGTACTTCAGCTCGGCGGCCTTGTTCAGATCGTATTGCCGCTCGGCTCGTTCGACGTCGACTTTCGTCTGTTCGATCTGCTCGCGAAGGTCGCGCAGTTTTTGGACGGCCTCCTTTTCGGTTTGCCATTGAGCCTTCAACTGGTCGCCGCTGCTTTTCAGGTCGGCCACCTCTTTTTCGAGCTTGGCCAGCCGTTCGCGGGATGCCGCATCTTTTTCCTTCTTCAGTGCTTCACGCTCGATCTCCAGCTGCATGATGCGGCGCGTGGTTTCATCCAACTCGGTTGGCATGCTGTCGATCTCGGTACGCAGCTTGGCTGCCGCCTCGTCCACGAGATCGATGGCCTTATCGGGCAAAAAGCGATCCGAGATATAGCGATTCGACAGGATCGCCGCCGCCACCAGGGCCGCATCCTTGATGCGGACGCCGTGGTGCACCTCGTAACGCTCGCGCAGCCCGCGCAGGATCGAGATGGTGTCCTCAACGGTCGGCTGATCGACCATCACCGGCTGAAATCGGCGTTCCAGGGCTGCGTCTTTTTCAACGTTCTTGCGGTACTCGTCGAGAGTGGTCGCGCCGATGCAATGCAGCTCACCACGAGCCAGCATGGGCTTGAGCAGGTTGCCGGCATCCATGGCGCCTTCGGCCTTGCCTGCTCCCACGACGGTATGCAATTCATCGATAAACAGAATGATATCGCCCTGGGCTTCCTGCACTTCTTTCAAAACTGCTTTGAGGCGCTCCTCGAATTCGCCACGGAACTTGGCACCAGCAATAAGCGCACCCATGTCGAGTGCAATGATGCGGCGCTTTTTCAGTCCCTCGGGCACGTCGCCGCGGACGATGCGCTGCGCCAGCCCTTCGACGATGGCAGTCTTGCCGACGCCGGGTTCGCCGATGAGCACGGGATTGTTCTTGGTGCGGCGGGACAGCACCTGGATCACGCGGCGTATTTCTTCATCGCGGCCGATCACCGGGTCGAGCTTGCCCTGGCTGGCCAGCTTGGTCAGATCCCGTCCATACTTTTCCAGGGCCTCGTAAGTGGCCTCGGGATTCTGCGTGGTGACGCGCTGGTTGCCGCGGACTTCTTGCAATGCCGTTTGCAGCCGGTCGCGCGTCACGCCGAACTCTTTCAGAAGCCGGCCGGACGTACCGGTATCCTCGATCAGCGCGAGCAGGAAGTGCTCGACTGAGACGTACTGGTCCTTGAGGCGTTTGGCCTCGTCCTCGGCGCGGGCGAACAGCCGGTTGAGCCGCCCGGTGATCGAGATGTTGTCATCGCCCTGCGCGACCGAAACCTTGGGCAGGCGTTCGACGTCGTGCTCGAGTCGGCGCTTGAGTCCGTCGAGGTTGATATTGGCCTTGCGAAGGATGGAAGTCGCGAGCCCGGGCTCCTGCTCGAGGAGCGCCAGGAACAGATGCTCAACGTCGACCTGTTGCTGCCCGCCGCGGAGCGCCAAGCCCTGGGCCGAACGCAGCGCTTCCTGGGCTTTTTCGGTGCAACGATTGATATCCATCAAGATGTCTCCTTCTGAAACCCCTCGTTGGCGTCTCGACTGCTGTGAGGAGATGTGGCAGTAAGGGTTTCGCCATACAGTAGCAATCGCAATGCCAAAGCCGGACAGATAAGTTCGGTAGTCATAACCATTTGTGCGGTAATCAGTTCAGTGCATGGATGCAATGCAAGGAGCTTCGTCCTTCTGAGCGAATAAGGCACTCCAGATGCCTAGCCGCAATCCATAGGGGACAAAATGGCAGGTGCCATGCCATCGCGTAAAACCTTGGGGGTGCCAACTGGCCGGGTCGGTTGAAAATGCTCGTGACGGCTTGTTGCTTTGACGAGAAACCAGAGGTATAACCCTTGCGGATAAGTAATCCCCGCATGGTGGCAAGATCGTTCGATCTGCGGAGGCCCACAAAATGCAGCATCGCTGGATCCTGGGGGGTGTCCTCTTCGTGGCCGCACTGGTCGTGGTCAGCTGGATCGGCGCCCGCGGCCGTCGGACACCCATCGTTGACCTGCCGCACATCACCCGGGTCGACGGCGCGGTTTTTGTCTGTTGCAATAACCGGGGAGATTATAGCCCTGGCGTATATCTGAACGATCCTGAAGGTGGCGAGCCGTCCTTGATGGAAATGGTGCAACAGGCCGCTCCCTACATGCGTGGCCCCGAGCCCGGAGATGCGGCTGCCGGCTTATGCGGGTACCTTTTCAAACAGCTAGGCAATGACACCGCCGCCGGCGCGGCGATTTCCTTGTTTGAGACACCACGGCCCCGGCCCGACGGCAAGATCGATTGGCAGTCCTATTGCGGCGGCAGCGTCGATGTGGTGCTCATCAACGTCGAGCGCGGCAAAGCCGAAGTCTACTCCTCGGGCGGCAGCGAAAACTCGCCGAAAGTAGTAATCGCGAGCAAAGGCGGCCTCCGCTTCGGGCGTTGAGTGGCGCGGTAGAGAAAGAGTCCGTTCGTGCGTTATTAGTTCACTTAATCGGCACCTTTCCAATCCCGCGAATGCACGAAATGTGGTAGAGTTGCAGCAAGCGGTTTGGCGTGAAACTCGGCCCTTGAGGAAAGGAATATGAACGAGGCAGAGCAGATTGAGGCGATCTTATCCGGCAATGCCGACTTCTGGCAAGGAACCAATCAAACTGTATCGTCGCCAGGTGGCGGTATATGCATCGACGTTGGAAGAATAGGATCAAATTGGTCGTGGGCAATTTTCGGACCCGGCCATAATCGACAGCTTTGTCCGCGGGCGTTTCTAACCGTGCCCGCGGCCAAAGCCGGTTTGCGGCAAGAATTGCTGCGTATCCTAGACGTCTTATCAGTTATGGATTTGGGATAGTAAGGCTAACATCGCCTGTTGGAATTAGCCAGCCGAAGAGCTTGCCAACAACAGTCTTACGGCTTGTGGAGCCGCGCAACGCGGCCTGGATGGGCTTCGGCCCCGTGGTGTTTCGTAAGCTACTTGGGTTTGGGTGATACCTGGATCAATTTGCAATCGGCCAAGGTTATATAATCGGTTGGCGCCCCGTACGTTAAGCCTTTGCAGACCCCCCTAATGCTAACAACATGGCTTATCTTCTCTTCGTTTATTAGTGCAATTTCATTGTTCTCCGCTTTGTCAAACTGACACGCGACCAACGCTTCTTGCTTCGATTCTCCTGTTGAAAGAGTAATGTAAGGATCACCGTTTTTGTCTACTTTCACGGCTCCAATTCTACCGCAAACACAAACTGATTTCCCTTGGTACTTGGTATTTGCCCGAACCTCATTAGCTTGAAACCTCTTCCACAACGTTCGGGCATTTACCACGATTTCCTCACCTCCGGGCGCTAATCGCCTATAGTCTTGTGGATACCATGTTCCATCTTTGGTTGCTACAGGCGCGAGCCCATCTTCCTCCTTGTCGCTATATTCCAACCTTGGCCTCGCATTCGCTTCCGCCCCCTTCGTAGGTTGCTGCACTTTCTCCGGCTTATTTTCGTTAGGTTTATTTGAGGCTTTGTCGCGACCCCGTTGTGGGTCGTCGGCGTTTGGACGGACGACACCAGGTTGTTCTTTCGGCGCCTCGGTCAGTTGCTCCTGATTCCCTCGTGGACCGCAGCCCAATATACTAATTGCCGCAAAGCCTACGAAGGCGCTTCGAATGTTCATGATTCTGCCTTTTTTGTGGGAAGCCCAGCTGCCGTGCCAATCGGCGCTCGTTTCTGCAATTTGGGAAACAGCTACCGTTGAGCATTGGGCAGCAGCACCAATCAATTCTACCCAATGACGCTACCTGGCTAGGATCAGTGGAAGCCAGACGAAACAGCTTCTAGCTCTAGCGTTATTTCTTTATCTCCCTCGCCACCTCCTCTACCCGCCGCATGACCCGCAGCAAGTTGCCGCCGAGAATCTTCAAAATATCCTCCTTGCTGTACCCCCGATTTAATAACTCCTGCGTGATGTACGGGTAGCACGAAACGTCTTCGAGCTGCTTGGGAACCGACGGGATGCCGTCGTAGTCGGAGCCGAGACCGACGTTGTCGATGCCGGCGACCTTGATGATATGTTCGATATGATCGACCACGGTGTGCACGCTTCCAGACGGAACCGGGTGCTCCTTGGTCCATTCCTTCAACGCGGCCTGGAACTCCTTTTCGTCCGGATACTTGGCCTTCAGCTCGCGGGCAGCCTGGAACATGTCCCGCGAAGCGCGGGCACCCTCCGGCGTAATGAATCCCGGGAAGAAATTGACCATCACCACTCCGCCATTTTTGGCGACCTCCTTGAGCACGTCGTCCGGCACGTTCCGTGGGTGCTCTGCCAGTGCAAAAGCCGAGGAGTGCGACGCGATGAGCGGCGCCTTGGTGACGCGCAGAGCATGCTTCATGGTCGCCGGGCTCACGTGGGAGATATCGACCAGCATTCCCAGGCGATTCATCTCGCGCACCACCTGCTCGCCAAAGTCGGACAGGCCGTTGCTCTTCGGCTTGTCCGTGGCGCTGTCGGCCCAGTCGAGCGTTTCGGAATGCGTCAGCGTCATGTAGCGCACCCCAAGTTCGTAGAGCATCCGCAGCACGCCGAGTGAGTCGTCGATGGAATGGCCGCCTTCGACGCCGATGAGCGAGGCGATCTTGCCTTTCTTGCGGATGCGGACGATGTCGTCGGCGGTTAGTGCCAACTCAAAGGTGTCAGGATAGGCCTTGACCATACGGCGGATGACGTCGATCTGCTCCAGCGTATCCCGGACCGCGGTGCCTTTCTTGCGCGTCTCCGCCGGGACGTAAGCCGACCAGAATTGCGCGCCGACACGGCCCTTGACCAGCCGCGGGATGTCTGTGTGGAAGTCGGGGATGCTCTTGTTCAAGTCGATCTTGCGGAATTCGTTGTCGGTCTCGCGCAGCCGCCAGGGCAAGTCATTGTGCCCGTCGATGACGATTGCCTCCTTCTGAAGTTGCAGCGCCGCATCGGTAAGCTTAACGGGCTCGCGCGCCTTGGTGGATTTCGGCGGGTCCTTGTCGTCAGCAGCGACGGCAACGAACGACAATGCCAGCAGGGTCAACGCGACGGCGGCCGACTTCTGATACATGGGGAATCGTCCTCGGTGTTGGTGTGCCAATAGGGACGGTTTCAAGCTAACGCGGAGCAGGCGGCTTGTCCAACCATTAAAAGGCGTGAGGCGTGAGGCGTGGAGCGTGGGGCGTGGAGCGTGAGGCGCGCTGTGGCCGGTCTCCGACCGAGCCACGGGCCTCTCCGCGCTGTGGCCGGTCTCCGACCGAGCCACGGGCCTCTCCGCGCTGTGGCCGGTCTCCGACCGAGCCACACAGCGCTGTGGCCGGTCTCCGACCGAGCCACGGGCCTCGACCGAAGGTCTCCTGCATTATCCGACGCTTTCGGTTTAGGCCACGGTGTGCCAATTCTGCCGTAGTGAGGGAGGGAGACCTTCGGTCGGGGCCCGTGGCTCGGTCGGAGACCGGCCACAGCGCGGAGTGGCTCGGTCGGAGACCGGCCACAGCGCGCCTCACGCTCCACGCCCCACGCTCCACGCCTCACGCCTCACTTCACGAGACTCCTTCCGGACGGTATCATGACCTGGTATCAATCGTTCACCACCAGAGGTTTCATGATGCTGCCTCGGAAGTATCTCTTTCCCAACGTGATCGAGATGAACTACCAGGCGGGCCGCCGGCTGGGCGTCAATATCTACCTCATTGACGGCGGCAGCGAGTTTCTCCTCATCGATGTGGGCTATCTCGACCAGGTCGACGAGGTCGTCGAGCTGATCCGGCAAATGGATTTCAACCTGTCGACTTGCAAGATGATCATCGCCACGCATGCCGACGCGGACCATGTGCAGGGCATTGCACGCGCCAAGGAGTTGCTGAAAACCAAGGTCGCTGCACACCCGCTGACCGTCGAGCCCCTGGAAACCGGCGACAAGATCATGACGTTCGCCACCATCAAGGCTCAGCATCTCGACATTCCGATGCCGCCCTGCAAGATCGACATTCTCCTGAACGAGGGCGATACCGTCGCGGTGGGCAATCTCAAACTCAAGGTATGGCACACGCCAGGGCACACCGACGGGCAGCTCAGCTTCAAGATGGGCAACCTGCTTTTTAGTGGCGACAATATCTATCGTGATAGTTGCGTCGGCGTGATCGATGCGCATCACGGCTCGAACCTGGAAGAATTCATCGCGTCGCTGAAGCGGATCAGCCGCGATGACGCGGAGTTCTTGCTACCCAGCCACGGTCCGGTTTTCCGCCAGGACCACAAGATCCTGCAAAAGGCGATCGACCGGCTGACCCAGTACCAGTACATGGCGGATTTCGGCACCTGCGCCAAGGAGTGGCCGTTGTTGGACGAATGGGAAAAGGACGTCTGCGAGGGCCGCATGCCGGACTTTGAGCAAGAGAAATGACGGTTGATGTCCGCTTTCCGCCGCGCGACCGGATATACGAGAGGAGCGTGGAGCGTAGGGCGCCACGACTCACGCCCTCACGCTCCACGCTCCACGCTCCACGCTCCACGCATTTAACAAAGGACACCATGGCCACCAACAATCCTCGTCAACCGAAACGGTCCTGGAAGGACGACAAGCCGGCCGGCGGCCGACCCGGCCAACGCGGGTGGCGTGCGGAGAAATCCGATGCCGGCGCGACCAAGGGGCCGATCCTCACGCGGCGGGGGAAGATCATTCTCGCGGCGTCCGGGCTACTGATCGGCGTCGTCGTGCTCGCCATCGTACTCCTCTGGCCCAAGCCGAACTCCGTACCTCGCTTTGTCCTCGTGGGCGCCGGCTATCAAACCAACCTCGCCCAGCCCGAAAACGTTCTTGGTGTCCGTGGGCTTGACGCGGTGCAAAGCTGGACCGAAGGCTACAACAATGCCGCCAAGGGCCCTGGCAGCAAGGTCGACGTTCGCCGCGCCACGCTGACTGCCGGCGACGATCCGCTCGTCGAAGCCCTCAAGGACTGCAACTCGCAGACGGTGGTCGTGTACTTCGCGGTTCATGGCACCACCGATACCCAGGGCGAATTCCTGGTCCCGGACGACGCCAATTTCAAGACGGGCGGATTCAAAGCTTATTCGTTGGGCCAGGTCCTTACCGACCTCGGAAAGCTGCGGCCGGAGACCAAGAAACTCTTGGTCTTCGACACGACAACAGCCGCGCCGGACCTTGCATTGGGGTTGCTGCATAACGATTTCGTCCGCGCCCTCAAAGCCGACCAGGCCAATCTCAAAGCTGTGCCAAACCTGGCAGTCATGGTGGCAAGCGACGAGGACCAGCGGTCGTGGGGTTCGGAAGAGTGGGGCTCGACGATCTTCGCGCACTTCTTCGTCGAGGGGCTAAAAGGCGCGGCCAGCAATAATGGCACGGTCACTGCGAAATCGCTGGCCGACTACGTGACGAAACAGGTGGGGCAGTGGGCGCGCGACAACCGCGACGCCCGGCAGACGCCAATCCTGCTGTTCGACCAGGACAACGACATCACGGATGGCATGGTCCTCGCAGTCGTGGAAGCCGGCGATTACAAGGCGCCCGATGCGGCTGAACTCAAGAAGTACGAGGAGCCTGCCGGCCTGAGGGCCGAGTGGAAGAAACGTGCGGAGCTGGAGACGTCGCAGCCGGCGCCGGCCGTCTACGCCCCCCAGTTGTGGCGGCAATACCTCGATACGCTCAAGCGCTTTGAAGATGTGCTTCGCGCCGGCGACCAGACCGGGGCAGCCACCACACTGGCGACCAAGCTAAACGAACTCGCAAGCAAGATTCGGCAATCGCAACGCATCGAGCGCGAGGAATTGGCCAGCAGCCTGGCAATGCCCAAGGCGCTGGGCTGGGGGCTTGCGGATGCGGACATGAAGCGCACCCAGCAAGACTTCAATACCCTGTGGGGCGATGCAAAAGCCAAGCCGGAGGACTTCGCCCGAAAGCTCAAGGATTGGAAGGATCCTGTAACCGACCCGCTGCAGCGGCATCTGCTGCGCCTGCAAATGGAATCGCTGTTGCTCACCGAGGCGCTTCAATCCGACGCAGCATTTACTCGCGCCTGTGACATTCTTGCCAACCCCGGGCTCAACGACTCGATCGCGCCGGAGCACCCGGCCGAAGTGCACGTGGCATTGATGTTCGCCCGTTACCTGCCCAAGGACGGCCGCAATGTCGCCGCCATCAAAAAGGCGCTGGAAGTGCGCCGTCAAGCGGAAGAGGCAGTGCTTGGCATCGGCGGCTCCACGCCCATGCCGACTTACAGCGAACAGATATTGCCCTGGATTCGCAGCGATTTGGAAAAAGCGTCTCTTGAGAAACCGGGTATCGGCCGCGCCGACGCCGCAAGGCGGACCGGAGAAGACTTGCTATTCGCGGTGGCCCGCCAGGCCGGCCCGGCCGCTGCCGCCACCGACAAGGCCGCCAAGGAATACTCGGCACTGCAGGACAAGGCCGCCATCGTCCGCCAGGCCCTGCTCGTGCGCGATCGCGCTTTTGCCACGCTTCCGTACTACACCGCTTGGTTGGCGACACAGCCGCTCAGCGAGTCCGAGGAGAAACAGTACGCGGAACTGTGGGACAAAGTCCACAACCTGGCTGCGGCGCTCGAGAAGCCGGACTTTGCAAAGATCGACGACCTTGCACGCCCCACCAAGGACCATGGTGCCGGTGCCCCTGAAATTGCAGCCGAACTCCGGCAACTCGAAGTGAAATTCCAGGAGAGTTTCCCGCCAACCCAGGCGGACACCCAGAAGACGTGGCATGCCATCGACGATCTTCTGCGAGTCCCCTTTATTGACGCGGATCGCCGCATGGAACTCCTGGCGCAAATGCGAAGCACAGGCTGGCGCTTTAATTCCGACAAGCCTAGCGGGCAGGCCCCGCCGTCGGCGGTGGAGAATTCGGCCAACGAAAAGAAAGCCTCACAGCGCCGCGGCGGCCTGGCCGTCGCCGAGCTGGGAAAAACCCATCCCGCCGCCAAGGACGCCGAGCAAGCAATCACCCGGCCGAGCGAGGCGGCCTGGGGCATGTCGCTGGCGCGGGCCGGCGATCGCCTGGCCGACGCTTATCAGCAAATGGCCCAGGAATCGTTCGGAAACACCGAAAAAGTGCGCGAGGCGGCCCTGACGGAGGCCCACCCAACGCTGCGGACCGCGGCGCTTCAATCCCGGCAATTACCCGGCGCGGCGGCGCAGGTCTGGGCACCAGACCCGGTGGGCAGGAACCGAGAGCTGGACTTGCACGACCTGTTTGTCTATCAGGCGCGACGAACCTTCCAGGATTACTGGGCCGGTGACGATCCGAAGCATCCCTATTACCGAGAGGCCGGCGAAGCCTACCTGACAGCGGCCAGGGCAATGGTGGGTGGCGAGGCGATGAAGGCCCGGCTAACGGATGTACTTGCCGTGGATGCCCTGCTCCGGCAGGACGACGCGCTTAGCCCGCGCTGGCTCGACGGCAAGGAAGCGCTTGCCGGGCCGGCCGAGTGGCAGATTACCGACGAGTCCGAGGTGACGCGCGCATTCAAACTGGAAAAGAAGCCCGGCGCACCCGACGGCATCCCCGTGGTGTGGGCCAAGCCAGGCAAACGCTTGCAACCAAAGAACCCGGACGACATCGAGCGCAAGGCGCTGGTGCCGGACACAAACCGCACTGCGGATGCACCAGTGGAGTACGTGCTCAAGGTTGACCACCCCAACCCTGCGGTCGTCCGCAAGGAGGAAAGCAGCTACGATTTCACGGGCTTCTTCCGGGGGCGCGTCGCGACGCTGGAGACAAAGGTGTGGATCTATCACCGCCCCGAGGTCGCGTCGTATCTACCCATCTTCGAAAACAAAGGCCGCGTCGCCATCCATGCAGACGGCGACGATTTCGACCGTTTCGCGGCCGCCAACAGCGAGTTGGTCATCGTGCTGGACTATTCAGGCAGCATGAAAAAAGTGACGCAGGAAACCAAGAATAAACCCCAGGCCCAGCAAGAGACCCGCAAGGACGCGGCACTGAGGGCGCTCAAGGAATGCCTTCGCAACGTGCCCCGCGGCGTCAAGGTGACGATCCTGACGTTCAGCGAAGACGGGTCCAATGGCAGGATCACACCGCAGTTGGACAAGGTCGAGTGGGACCCGGCCCGCCTCGGTCGTACCTTTGACAAACTGGAAGCCTTGGATCCGAAATACGACACGCCGCTCGTGCGCGCCACGGTCAAGGGTAAGGATTACTTCACGCCAGGCTTCAAAGGTGCAAAGTCCCTGCTCGTCGTAACGGATGGCGGCGACAACGAGTTTAACTCTGCGGATGGTGCAGCAATGCGCAAGGAAGGCGCGACCATGGAACTGTATTTGAAACGTCAATTCAAGGACACCGGCATCCTGGTTAACGTGATTGGCATCGAAACGGACTCCTTGACGGATCCGGACGAACTCGCCGGCCTCAAGGAATATCGGCCAGCAATCGAAAACCTGCGCAACCCCGATGGACAAGTTGGTGGCCGCTTCATTTCGGTTAAGGACAGCGCAGCCTTGGCACGAGAGATTCGCAATTTCCTTTTGCAGATCCACTACCAGGTCGATCCCCTGAGCGAGTTGGCAAAAGTGCCACCGGATGCCGTGCCGGCCGAAGGGGCGAACATTAGCCGCGAAAACGAGAACATTCGTTGGGTTCCTGGGCTAACCGAAGGCCGTTACACGATCGGCCTGCAAACCAACCGGCTCAACAAGCGCGCACTCGTCCAGGACATCGCCCTCGCCCGTGGCGATTCCCTGATCCTGGCGCTTAAGCCCGGGGTGGACGGCAAGGGCTTGTTGCGCCGCGCCGCCTTTGGCGAGTCCCACACCGTCCAGTTGAGCAACCTGATCGGCCAACAGAGGTCTCCGAACGACGCTACATGGCTCGTATCCGTGTTGCAAAACCAGCACATCGACAACGGGACGAATGTATTTCCGCTCCAAATCATGACGACGATCGAAAAGCTCGACGATGCGGCCGCTCCGGAAAAGCTCTTGCGCATGGTGCGGCCGCAGTTCGTGTGGTTCAACGTGGCCAGCACGGAACAGCCCGCCACGCCGGTGGCGGGACTCCGCTTTTATCCCCTGGCGGATTACCCGGCCCCCGCCTATAGCCTCGACCTGCCAAGTTGGGTCGGAAGCAAGGATGGCAAGGAATTTGGCACGATCCTCGATCTATGGTGGAACCAGGACCCCCTTACCAATTGTGGCCGGCTGCCCCTCAATAATGACCCGCTACCCGACCTCGAGCACCACCCGCTCCGGCCCACCGATCAGGATTTGCAGGTCGTCGTCGAGGGCATCACCTACGAGACGATGCCCATTGAAATCAGCCCCAAGCAGTTCGTCGACAAGGAGTGCCTGGTAGTGCGGCTCCGTTATCCCAAGGAAGGCCAGCCGTTCTTCGTTCAGTTGGCCGATCCCAAGGCGACGGCGGCGGAACACCGGTTCTACCAGGAAGCGGGCAAGTACACGGGCGTCTTCTTCCTCAGCGGCAACGCTCGGCCCGAGAAACCAAAGGACCTGTTCCTGTATTCCGTCGGGGAGGCCCAGAAGAAAGGGCGCCACATCCCCGCGTGGAACCTGAAGGCGCCTACCCTGAAGGACCGCCCCGCGAAACCCAAGGATTGAGGTTCTTAACCGATGGGCACCACGCCACCCCGTGACGCACGTAACTGGCAAGGCCCCTATGCCCGTAAGAACTCGGGCCGGCCGACGGCGCCGCAGTCACGCCGGCCATTGATCCTGGGCATCGTTTTCACGATGTTATGCCTCGGCGGGGTACTGTTGGCGCTGTTCTTCTATCTGCAAACACCCCCGGAGCCGCTGCTGGTCATCATCCGCATCGATCAGTACACCGATCCCACCCTTCCGGTCAGTCCGTGGGGCGAGCAAGACCGCGATGCTCTGCGTAAAACCAAGCTGAAGGAGCAAGGCGCATTCAGCAGCCAGGAGCGGCAGCTTCTCGTTCAAGAACTCAAGACCCTCGGCCGCAACCAGCCGACGAATCAGCCGCTCGTTATCTACCTGTCCGCCTACGGAGCCGCGAGCAAGGACGGGGTTGCACTCCTGCCGGCGGACGCTCGCCTGGATGATCCGGACACCTGGCTGTCGTTCAAGGATGTCCTTCAAGCCATCAAGGATTGCCCGGTAAAGCACCGCCTGCTGCTGCTGGATCTGGC
>Ga0206872_10120_pt1 | contig 23983 bp, 21 predicted proteins | sample Alteio_BWOrgCont_34_FD_152906 | JGI IMG/M metagenome (GOLD analysis project Ga0206872, IMG submission 152906) | Enriched cells from forest soil in Barre Woods Harvard Forest LTER site, Petersham, Massachusetts, United States -... | ecosystem: Environmental > Terrestrial > Soil > Temperate forest >... | reverse complement strand
TGAGCGAATCTTTATCGTCAATGGATTTGCCCTGTGCGCGGCTGTCGGCGATGATCACCTGGTAGTTTTTGGCAAAATAAGGGATCTGGTACACAAAGTTATTGATAGAGCCGCCATTGCCATGAATGATGAGCAACGGTTCGCCTTTGCCATAGGTTTCGTAATACATTTTAAAGCCGCGGATGTCGGCGTATTTGCCTACGGCGGGGTTGCGGCCGTACATCGTAGTATCGAAGGGGTGGCCCTGCGCAAAGACAAATTGGGTGATTGCTGAGAGTAAGATGATGAGGGTAATGAGGCGTTTCATTTTGAATGGATTTAGAAAATTGCAAATAGTTTGTCTGGATCCTGCCGGGTGTCGAAAACAGTTATAATTTTTACCATTTCATCGTTATCAATAAAATAAATGATATTGTGTTCAGTTAGCACACATTTTCGCACAGTTATCGAGCCATCAACAAATGGGTATCTGATGGCAATCTCTTCGAGGATTGAGATTATTTTCTCATAACGTGTGATAATTTATCTAATACTTTATCTCCCCAATGAGAAGCCAAGTAAGTTACAACTTTCGTATAGTCTTCTTCAGCAAGAACGGTGAGGGCGACTCTTTTAGCCATTTAAGCCGTACTTTTCCCGGGTCTCGCGAATAATATCCCTCGCAGGCCTAAAAAGTCCTTCTTCGGCCTGCCTAATACTTTGTTCGAGCCGTTCTTTTCGAACTGGTGAGATAGCGTCCCATTCGCTTAACGTTTGTTTGCCGTTGAAGTAATTTGTCAGTAAACCATAGATTTCTTTAAGCTGATCACCATCGGCATGATATATCCGTTCGTAAAGTTCGGTTTTTATATCTACTTCTTGCATAATATCCGTTTGTCTATTATTTCAAATTTAAGAAATAATCTAAGGAAAAAATAACGTTGTCGCTCATATCATTGTTTTTGGCCTGTAAACCTGAATGAAATTACGGAATATCCCGCTTCGCTTTTGTATAACGAAATATTGTTCCGACCGGAGGCGTTTCTTCCATTCCTTCGTAAGTTCCTTTTGGATAACTGGGTTTAACATAAAATTGGCCGGTAACAATAATACCCGTCTTCCATCCAATTGAATCATCCTCGGGATTCCAAATTGTTGTATCTGCCGGTTCTATATAGAAAGAATAATTCAGATTATTTTCTTTATTTAGATCCGATAGTCTGACCCACTCAGGACATGCACATCCCACACTTATAAATCGTAACCGCAATGTCTGAACTTTCTTTTCCAAAGTATTTGTGGAATCCCACAACTTTTTAGGGATAATATTTTTTTTAGTTGTCTCTTTTTTAGGTGGATAGCCGGATTCTTTTTTGTTTTGACGACATGAAAAAATTGCCGTCAATAAAAGCAACAACGTGATTGACTTTAGGCTCATCGTAATTATTTTTTAGTTTTTTGAACCTTGGTTTAGGGAGAATAATCTTTAAACCAGCGCTTTCATATGTTACGAAATACTTTGGTTAAAGATAATTATCAAATTACCGTTTTTTCGCTTATAGATCAAAATATCATGCTTTTCACGACAACAAATTGTTAAATCCCGCAGATTCATGGTTCACCATACACCAGCATAATCACAAAAATCGGCTAAATCAGCGGTTCAGACAAAAGCGATAGGGATGGCAGCGGATACCGGCCTGCGCCTAAGGCCATGAAGGCGTATGAGCGTACAGCCTGGGCCGCAGGCATCGCCCAAATTGCCTTAAAAATATAAAATGGCTGCGCCAATTTTTAATTCCTCAACTTTTTTACCATTTTAATAATCCACCAGACGATCAACGCCAAAATAGCATTGTTTACTGCGACGAATACCAGCGATGCAGGGACGAAACTGGTGCTTTCCAGGAAGAAGGGGTACCTGCTGTCAATAAACACCAGCGGAAAGCCCGCCACATAATGTAATACCCAGTAAAAAGTACCCGCAATTGGGAGTGCCGGCTGATCGCTCATGGAGGTGCCCATCAGGCAAAAAAACAACAGCACATCTGCACCAAGCAGGATAAAAAATATGCGGGTAAGGCTTTTAAGCATAAAATGAAGATACATTATTTATTCGAGTTTCAATTTGAGCGCCGTAGTCGCCTCACCCCAACCCCTCTCCAAAGGAGAGGGGCTTTTAGACGAATAAAATCTAGCAATTTTGCATCGAAGTCCTCTCCTTTGGAGAGGATTTAGGTGAGGCGCAACGTAATGTATGAATTGGAAATATTCTCGAACACACAAATGGTTATTGAAAATATTGCAGCCGGATGCCTTAAAATGTTGCTTTTTGAAGCATTTTACATCATCTGATTGTCGTATTTGCTATTTCCACGCCTCCTATTTGAATTGCCATAAATTAACCGTACCTTTGCGCCCGATTTGGCGATGTTGCCAGGTTTGTTATTTTATTTCATGAACAACCCATTTATTGAACTGGGGATCCGTCATGATATTGTTAATGCCATCACTGAGTTAGGGTTTGAAACCCCTACTCCAATCCAGGAACAGTCAATCCCGGTATTGCTTACAGGCAGCAACGATTTTGTCGGATTAGCCCAAACCGGGACCGGTAAAACTGCTGCTTTTGGCTTACCATTATTGGAGCTGCTGGATTTCGAAAAGAACTACCCACAGGCACTTATTCTGTGTCCCACACGCGAACTTTGTATACAGATTACGAAGGACATCACTAACTACGCCAAAAACATGGCGCAGGTTAACGTGGTTGCCGTTTATGGCGGCGCCAGCATTATGGACCAGCTGCGCCAGATAAAGCGCGGCGTACAGATTGTTGTTGCAACCCCCGGCCGTATGCTGGATATTATCAACCGCAAAGCAATTGATTTTTCGGCAGTTAAGTTTGTTGTATTGGATGAAGCTGATGAGATGTTGAACATGGGTTTCCAGGAAGACATTGACAGTATCCTATCTACTACGCCTACGGATAAAAAAACCTGGCTGTTCTCAGCCACCATGCCCTCAGAGGTTCGCAGGATCGCGAAAAAGTACATGACCGATCCCTACGAGCTCACCATGGGCACCAAGAATACCGGCAACGAGAATATCGAGCACGAATACTATGTGGTGCGTGCCCGCGACAAGTATGCCGCATTTAAACGTATTGTTGATTTTAACCCGGACATTTTTGGTATCGTTTTTTGCCGTACCAAGATAGAAACCCAGGAAATTGCCGAGGCATTAATTAAGGACGGCTATAACGCCGACTCGCTGCATGGCGACCTTAGCCAGCAGCAGCGCGACAAGGTAATGAAACGTTACCGCGAGCGCAACCTGCAGCTATTGATTGCCACAGACGTTGCCGCACGCGGTATTGATGTGAACGATGTTACGCACGTGATCAACTACTCGCTGCCTGATGAGATTGAGAACTACACTCACCGCAGCGGCCGTACGGCTCGTGCGGGTAAAACCGGTGTATCCATCTCCATCATTAACGGCAAGGAACTGGGCAAAATTCGCCAGATCGAGCGTACGCTGGGCAAAAAGTTTGTAAAGATGGAGATTCCCGGCGGCTTTGACGTTGTGGAGAAACAACTGTTTGCCCTGGTGCATAAAGTGCATAATGTAGAGGTGAACGAGGAGCAGATGGAGCAGTACCTGCCGCGCATTATGGACGAGTTTAAAGATATCAGCAAGGAAGACATTATTAAGCGTTTTGCCTCGCTGGAGTTTAACCTGATCCTTGATTATTACAAAAATGCACCGGATTTAAATGCCCATGCCGAAGAAGGCCGCAGCCTGGAACGCAATGGCGACAGGGCCTCGTCCTTCCGCGGCGGTAAGTCGGAATACACCCGATTGTTTATCAACCTGGGTTCGGTAGATGATTTTACCCGCGGCGAGCTGCTGGGTTTCATCTGCAACAACGCCAAGATCAGCGGACGTAACATCGGCAAGATAGACGTAAAAGGTGTGTACAGCTTTTTTGAGGTGATGCACGACGATGTGGACAAGGTAAACAACGGCTTTAAAGGCATCGACTTTAAAGGTCGCCCGGTACGCATTGAGCAGGCCGGCGAAGGCGAAAGCCGTGCAGGCGGCAGCGGCGGCGGTTACCCCAAACGCGACGGTGGCTACCGTGGCGGCGAACGTAACGGCAGCGGCGACAGGCGCCCGGCTGGCTATGCAGGCAACCGCAACGGCGGCGAGCGCACCGGCAGCGGCGAACGCACCGGCGGCGGCGAACGCAGCTACAGCGGCGGCGGCAGTGGTTTCCGTGATTTTTCGGGCAAAACCCGCGAAGACCGCGGCGAACGCCGCAGAAGATTTTAGCAGTTTAGTTTAGTTTTCATATATAGTTTAGTTTAGTTTGGTAACCCTCATCCGCGTAGCGGATGGGGGTTTTTTTATGGTGCGCCCGGCAAGGCGCCTTTAGCAGGTGGTTCAAGTCCACTATGGGCCCGTTAAGGGGAACCATTAGCCGAGCGGCAAGGGTGTCCATCGTGAGGTGGAATCTGAAGGAAGCCGGAGGCAAAACGCTGGCCTGACGAACAGGAATCGCATAATAGGCTCATATGCCGGGAGAGGAGGCCATCATCTCTAAAGCCCGATACTTAACCGGAAGGCATGTAAGTATATGCGGCAGGTATAAGCGGGAAGGTAAAGGCGCATTACCCGGGGAGGCCTGAATGGGACGTTAGCTGGAGGGACGCGCGGTTCCCCGAAGTAACAAGCCCATTGAAGACAAAGGGTTGAACATTCAGGAGTCAGCAGAGGCCATAGTACCCGCCAGATGGCGGAGAAGGGCTGAACCGTAGTTACGGGAAGGACTATTATGATGCAGAAGAAAGAAGCAGAAAAGAGGGGAATTCCCAAAGCCAATACCAACGGAGAAAGCCCGGAAGGCGTTCGGAGTAGTAATGGTGCGGATACTTCTGTACCCATAACAGGGCAACCAACCCCAGCAATCAAAAGCCTGATGGCTCAGGTATTAAGTAATGCGAACATTCGCATAGCTTACGGACAAGTGGTGGGCAATAAAGGCGCACCGGGAGTAGACGGGATGCAAGTTGAGGGACTAAAGCCGTATTTGCAAACCAACTGGCAACATATTAAAGGGCGACTGGAACAAGGGACGTATATCCCCAAACCGGTACGCAAGGTAGAGATACCGAAGCCAGGGGGCGCGGGAATGCGGATGTTAGGAATTCCGACTGTAGTTGACCGTCTGATCACGCAGGCTATTCAGCAAGTGCTAAGCCCGCTATGGGAGGCCTCATTCTCGGATAACAGTTATGGCTTCCGTCCGGGACGAAGCGCAGCGGACGCAGTCCGGAAAGCCCAATCGTATCAGGAGGAAGGCTTGAAGGTAGTGGTAGACATCGACCTGTCAAAGTTCTTTGACGAGGTAAACCACGCACGGCTGATGTCACGGATAATGGAACGTACGCCGGGGGAATGGCAACTGCACAAACTGATACACCGCTATCTAAAGGCGGGCATCATGGAAGGCGGGTTGACAGAAACGCGGGAGAAAGGTACGCCGCAAGGTTCGCCACTATCGCCGCTCCTGTCGAATATCGTGCTTGACGAATTGGATAAGGAACTGGAGAAGCGGGGCCATAAGTTCGTTCGTTACGCAGACGACTGCAATATTTACGTTTCAAAGCAACGTTCAGGGGAACGGGTGTACGCATCACTTACACGTTTTCTTGAAAACAAGATGCGCTTGAAGGTAAACAAGGAGAAGAGCAAGGTAGACAAGCCACGGAACCGGAAGTTTCTTGGGTTCTCGTTTTACGGCAGGAAAGGGGGCGTAGGGATACGCATAGCCCCTGCAAGTATGGAACGGGTTTACAAGAAAGTGAAAGCCCTGTGCCGTCAGGGCAGGGGATGGAATCTGGGCAGGTTTATTAAAGAACTTCTCAACCCATACCTGCGGGGATGGGTAAACTACTACCGGATAGCAGATGCGAAAAGCGTCCTTGAACAGTTGGACGAGTGGATACGCAGGCGGCTTAGGCTCATCCTATGGAGGCAGTGGAAGCGCAGATGGACAAGGCGGAATAAGCTAATGGCTGCGGGCCTGAGTGAGCAACGAGCGGTAGAATCAGCCTTTAATGACCGAGGGCCATGGTGGAACTCGGGTGCCAGTCATATGAATCAGGCAATCCCAAAACGCTACTTTCAGAAACTGGAACTCGTAAGTCTGCTTGACAGGTACTTAGATTACAAGAAATCAGTAACTATTGGAACCGCCGTATACGGAACCGTACGTACGGTGGTGTGAGAGAGCGGCGAAACAAATAAATAAAAGTTTCGCCCTCTACTCGATACCTTTCGGATTTCAGTGCATTAATCTCAACACTTCCCTTCCAACAAGCCCGCATAGCGCAGCAAGGAGAGTAATAAAGACGGCGGTAGATATCCACCTGGAAACCGACGGATTATTGTCTACTTTACCAGTGTTAGCTTTGAGAATCATCGAAATTTTCCAGCCGGCGGTAGAATCAAAAAAACCGACGGCTGCGGCGACGAAGATGCCCGATATCTGATCAGCCGCTTGTGTGCCGAGAAAACCTATAACGATATAAACAATAAATGACAACGACGCCAGGCGCGTATAATTAAAGTTAAAACGACGGGAGGCAATCGACGCGAGTGCATCAATCAGAAATACTGTGGCGCAGCCTGCCAGTAACACAATATGTATGTATTTCAAATATTAATTTTTACTTTTTAAATACTCTTTTGAAAAATACCCGGTTTGCTGGCCGGTTCGAATATTTTCAATAAGCCAATCTTCAACGGCTGATTTTTTTATGCTGACCTTATCGCCGGTTTTAATATTTTTTATGTCGAAGGGCGAGTCGATAAAAACACCTTCAAACCGGCCGTCTTTAAAAAGAAATACTTGTGACCACATGTGTTCGTGGGTGCCGTTTTCAACAAAATCTGTTTTTACGCTAAATGCATAATTGTGCCTGTTGGCGCCATATTTCGCCAGGCTGTCAATAAATTTGGGAAGATACCTTTGTGCAGTATCTTTTAGGGCCAAAAACCTGGCGTCGCCCTTAGGTAAGGGGATTGAATGGTATTCTGTGTTGTTTTCAACCTTAGTGTTTTGAGCTAATGACGGCAGCGCTAAAAAAATCAAAATAGTGACAAGGAGTGCTGGTTTCATAATTTGAGAATAAAAGTAACAAAATTGTCTGAACCATGATTTTTTGGATTTGAGGATTACATGATTTTATTCATCCTAAAACCTTTAATCAGGTAAACTGGGAAGCCTTCTTGAACGCCGCTGAAAAACAATTAAAAAGTGATAAATCACCCTTAACGTTTTTTAACTAAACCGCATGTTCCGCTACGTTATCTTTATGAACCAAATTATTAATCATGAAAAAATTATTTGTATTAGCAGCATTGTTGACCTTCGTGCAAATTATTTGTGCGCAAAGCATTGATTTAAGGAGAAAAATTGAAGTAAGCGGAACAGCTGAACAGGAAGTAACTCCTGACATTATCAACGTGTCCGTCGCCTTAAAGGAGTATATGAACGGCAAAACTAAAGTGACCATTGAAGAACTGGAGGGTCAATTAAAAAAAGCGGTGACAGATGCGGGTATTGCCAAAGAAGATTTTATGATAAACAACCTGTTTGGTTATAAAGACTACTATGCGCGCAAAAAGGATGAAGATTTTTTGGCAAGCAAACAATACAGGATCAGACTTGAGGACCTGGATAAATATAATCAAATATTAGCCGGACTGGATCCGAAAGGAATTGAATCAACAAATATTGATAGTTATGACTATTCAAAAATGACGGAAGTAAAGCGGGAACTAAAGATACAGTCGCTATTGGCCGCAAAAGAAAAAGCCACCTACCTTTTGTCCAGCATCGGAGAAAAGTTGGGGAGCGTGATCAGCATAAATGAGCCTGACAATAATAGCATTTTCCAATATCAGAATCCGTACGCAAATACGGTGATGCAGTACAACAGAGCCTCGTCTAATGAAAGTTTGGATATAAATTTTAAGAAAATAAAACTCTCTTTTCAGATCGAAGCGGTTTTTGAGATAGCGAAATAAATTTCACTTAAAAAGATTGATATGAGAAGTCGTGATTTAAGGATTTGAGGAATAGCTATTTTATTTTTCATCCTAAAAGATTCTTTAATCAGGTGAATCCTGGTTCAAGGCAATTGCTATATTGTGAAGCATTAAATATTGCTTATGACCAACGATGATGATCCCATCAACAACCGCGAAAACTTTAAAGCCGGCATTTTTTATTACAACCCGGATGACGACCGACTGCTTGTGCGTGCGCCCGGAACTGTAAATCGATATGTTTTCAACTACGCCCGGTGGCCGGTCTACCTGATTATTATACCCCTTGCGGCGATGATTTGGTATGCTTTGTTTTTTTACAGGCGGTAGTCTGAACACGATTTATAAGATTTAAGTGATTAATATGATTTTATTTTAATCAAATGAGTCAACACGACAAAGGCCAGCTGTGCATAACTTTATGAAAAATACAGCGATGCTCAAAACAGACAGAATAACTTCGGACCCCGCTATAATGAACGGTAAAGCCTGTATCAGGAGCATGCGCATAACCGTTTCATTAGTGCTTAACCTGATTGCAAACGGTATGAGCAAAGCTGATGTTCTTGCCGAATATCCCGCTTTAGAGGCTGAGGATATTGACCAATGCCTAAATTATGCCGCCACCCTGAAAAATTGAGGATCAGTCAGTTTTCTTTTTCATCCTAAAAATCATTTAATCCTACAAATCCTGGTTCAGACCAAGGCGCTAATTTGGTTATCCCCAGCATCCGTCAGGCCTTTGCGCACCTATGCTTCGAGTGCCTCAGCATGACAACGCTCTTTGGTTACTATCTTTCCAGCTTATTATCACCCGGATAATTACAGCTCAATTTTTCCTATATTGCCTTCACCTGCACAATTAAACGATGACTGAGCGCCCGAAATTCAAAAAGAGATCGTTTCCCGGCCCTATTGCCATATTGATGGTGGTGATCATCCTGGCGGCTGTCAGCACCTGGCTGTTGCCGGCGGGGGAATATAATAAGCTGTCGGTTAGCGGGAAATCGTTTAATATGGATAGTGGCACAGGCAGCAGTGTAAAGTTGCCGCTTACACAAAAAACGCTGGATAGGCTGCATATCCGCATCGCGCTGCAAAAATTTGTGAACGGGGATATCCGTAAGCCGGTGTCGGTGCCAGGGACGTTTACAAAGGAAAAACGAAACGGGCAGGGATTTATCAGCGTATTGGAGGCGCCTATTAAGGGCATTATAGACAGTATCGATATTATCCTGTTTATCCTCATCATCGGTGGTTTTATGTTTGTGTTTGACGAGACGGGCGCGATGGTAAAAGGCATTTCGGCTATCTCGTACAGCATGAAGGGCCGCGAGCCGCGGCTTATCGCCTTGCTTACTATTATTTTCTCGTTTTTCGCCGGCTCGTATGGTATGGCCGAGGAGGCTTTCGTTTTTTACGCCGTATTGGTGCCGTTGTTTTTGGCGGCGGGGTATGACTTGCTGATCCCGATGGCGGTTATTTTTGGCGGCACGGCGCTGGGCACTATTGCTTCTTTTTCCAACCCCTTCTCTACCATTATTGCCTCCAATGCAGCCGGTGTTAACTGGATGGACGGCCTTACCGGCAGGATCATCCTTTGGGTAATTATTACGGCTTTGCTGGTATGGTATATTTTGCGCTATGCGGCTAAAATAAAGAAAGACCCGAAGGCCTCGCTGGTTTACCAGGTTGATGGTGAGGTAAAGTCGCCTTTTGAGCTGGAGGTTAACGATACGGCCGATGCCCCGAAGCTGGAGGGGAGGACCAAACTACTGCTGTTTATTTTTGTCGCCACGTTTTTGATGATGATTGGCGGCGTGGTGTTTTTGGACTGGTGGACGCTGGAGATGTCGGCGCTGTTTTTGGGTTCGGCGATACTGGTTGCGGTTATCGGCAGGATAAAAGAAAAGGTATTTACGCAGCGATTTATAGATGGTGCGCGGAGCTTGCTTTCGGTAGCCTTCATTATCGGTGTGGCCAGGGGCGTCACCATTGTATTAAACGATGGGCATGTAAGCGATTCGATCCTGTTTTATGCCTCGCACCTGGTACAGGGTGTGCCGCCGGTATTTTTTATCCTGCTGCTGATGGCGTTTTATTTGGTTTTTTCGTTGTTTATACAGTCGTCATCGGGTATGGCGGTGCTCACCATGCCCATTATCGGGGGGCTGGCCATTATTGTAAATATACCGGGGCGTGAAATTGTGAATTCGTACAATTATGGCTTGTGCATCATGTCGTTTATAGCGCCAACCGGGCTGGTATTGCCCTCCTTGCTGATGGTGAATATCAGTTTAAAAACATGGCTCAAGTTTATTATGCCGCTGCTTGTGATGTTGACGGTGATTTGTATTATAGCGCTGGTGATCGGGATTTATTTGTGAAAATTTGGCCGAAAAGGCGTTCATCCTCATGAACAAAAATGAACGTTTTTTGGTGTTTGGAATGTTTTTTCGATGCTGTTTGCAGCCGTTTCGCAGGCGTTTCGAACCCGTTTTGATGGTGTTTCGCAGGCGTTTCGGGGTTTGTTGAAGGTTTGAATTGAATTTCACGAATTTGGTTCGAATTGCACTAATCCAAGGGCTGATGATGTGAATTTGAAAACGTAAAACCGTCGCGGACTTATTCACCGAAAACGTCAACTTTTCTACGGATAGACAGTGTTCATCCGTGTTCACCGATGAACGTTCATTTCGTAAAAAAGTGCTTTTTTCAGGTGCTTCAAAAAACTTAATATGCTTATTTTCAATATTATAAGATGTTCATAAGTGTTCATAATGTTCATTTTTTCGACTCGCGTGAACACGTGAACACCTCCTGCCGGTTGAGTTTAAAAACAAATTTTGCGACCACAAATTGCGTCGTCATGACGAAAACAATTGTTTTTTATTTCTATCTTTAGCTTCAACCAATTAAGACTATACCACTATGACCGAGGCAGAACAAGAAAAAGACAGCCATTTTATCCGCAGGCTGGTGATCATCATCTTTATTGTATTTACGCTTGCTGCCGTAGTGATGACGATTTTTTACGGCACCCCCTGGGCGAAGAAATGAGGTGAAAGGTGAAAGGTGAAAGGTGAAAGGTGAAAGGTGAAAGGTGAAAGGTGAAAGGTGAAAGGTGAAAGGTGAAAGGTGAAAGGTGAAAGGTGAAAGCGGTATCGATACCAATAAACTAATAAACCAATGGAACTAATGAACCAACCTACCGGGTATAATCTACGGCGATGGAATCAGGTCCCATTAATTTTAAGTTGTGTTCATCAAGCTTTCGCACCACAAAGGCGGTATAGGGCTGGTTGCCCTCAAAAGACGTAAATACGGTGTCTCCTTTTGTAAAATAGTCTTCAGCGATAGGCTCGCCATCATCCATCATAAATGATTTATCGGTTATTTTGAGTTTAACAGAGCCGTCTTTCGACTGCCATTGGCCCTGCAATTTGTTTTTTGCGGGGCTTGAACATGCCGCGGTGACCAGCATTGCAGCCGTGGCCACGTGTACAAGTATGAGCAGGTATTTGTTCATAATCATGATGCTAAGTTGTAAGTTTTAAGCCGAAAATCCGGAATCAGTAATAGATCGGATCAGACTTTCGGCTTTTAACTTAAGACCGTCAACTACTGTGTTGGTTTATCTCTCAACTCGGATTTTTTTAAATAAACCCGGTGGCCTGCCTTATTGATATAATAATAGTGCGAATGTTTGTTGATGTAAACCGCACGACCATCGGGTCCGTATTTGCCATCATATCTTTTATCAACAACTGCTGCATCGGCGGTTGCAGCCGCATGGGCCGTAGCATGACCGACTGACCTTGCTGCATGTTTCACCTTGTGGGTTGCAGTATCAGTCGGCATTGAAGCTGCCCGCGCTTGCCCGAAAGAGAAAATTCCGGCGGCAACAACTGCCACTTTAAATAAATTTTTCATAACGATAGGATTGAAATTAGTTAGATATGAACGTACTAACTCAAATGTTCGGCCAAATGCCTCATTTCGAGGGCGGGAGGTCGTTTCTGGTATAAAATGGCATAAACAGCATCGCAAATGGGCATAAAAACATTGTACTGTTTATTCACCTGGTGTAGGCAATTTACTGCATAATAGCCCTCGGCTATCATGTTCATTTCCAGTTGCGCCGAGGTTACGGTATAGCCTTTGCCAATCATATTACCAAAAGTACGGTTACGGCTAAACTGGGAATACGCTGTAACCATCAGGTCGCCCAGGTAGGCTGATTCTTTGATGTCACGGTCGATAGGATGAACCGCTGCGACAAATCGCTCCATTTCGCGGATAGCATTGGAGATGAGTACCGCCTGAAAGTTATCGCCATAACCCACGCCATGGCAAATGCCGCCGGCAATTGCATAAATATTTTTGAGCACGGCGCCGTACTCCGTGCCATAGATGTCGTCGGAAATAACGGTTTTGATGTAGCGGGTGCTGAACATGCCGGCAAAGGTGGCGGCAAGCTCATTATCAGCTGAGGCAATAGTGAGGTAGGAGAGTTTCTCCAGTGCAACTTCCTCCGCATGGCAAGGCCCGCTGATGACCAGGAAATCATTGAAGGATACACCGTAATGCTGGTTTAAAAACTCGCCGATAATAAGGTTCTCATCAGGTACGATGCCTTTGATGGCCGAGACGATCTTCTTGCCGGCAAAGTCGGCAGGGGTGATACCGGTGAGCGCTTGTTTTAGAAATGCGGCCGGCACGTTCAGCAGCACATAGTCGGCTTCATGGATCAGTGCGGGCAGGTCGGTTGAAATATGCTGTGGCGGAACGCTGATCTCAACCGAGCTTAAATAATGAGGGTTGTGCTTAAACTTATGGATGTGCTCAACCGCCTGTTCGTTCCGCATCCACCAAAAAATCTCTTTTTCGAGGGTGTTATCGGTAAGGATCTTGATATTGGCCGTTGCCCAGCTTCCGCCGCCGACAACCGTGATCTTGCTGCCCTGTTTGCTCATCAATAAATAAAAATGTCCCGCCAGGTTTAATTGACGGGACAAATCTAATTAAAATAGTTTGCAGTTGCCGGTGTGCAGTTTTCAGTTAGAGAGGTTGCAAACGGCCCACTGAAAACTGCCAACTGCTTTACTGCCCGGTTCCGCTGAAGAGCTTGCTCTTATCCACCTTTTGCACGGCCATGCCATCGTTTAAATCTTTGGAGACTGCCGCAAATGGCGCTGACACTACCTCCTCGCCGCCGGTAAGACCCGACAGGACTTGTATATAGTTATCATCCTGTATGCCTGTTGTTACCTCTACCTGTTTTACTTTGCCTGCTTTGTAAATAAAAACATATTCTTTGGCCAAAGCAGTTATTTTGGGCTTGTTCGAGCTGTCCACAGGAGTGGATGATCCCGGGCCATTGTTGCTTACAACAGTTCCCGCTGCTGCTTTCTTTTGACCGCGGGTAGTTACCGCCTGTATAGGTACGGCCAGCGATTTGGCATGGTTTGTTTTTATCTCCACAGTACCGGTCAATCCTGGCCGAAAAGGATTCGGATTGGCGGCGGATCTTACCAGGAGGTTTTTATACGAATCCGGATCGATGCGCACCTTAACGGTAAAGTTGGTTACCTGGTCGGCATTAGTGCCTACCACGTTGGCCGAACTGCCAATCTCAATTACGGTACCTGCAAAACTCTTCCCTAAAAAGGCGTCCACCTCAATTTTGGACGAATCGCCAAGCTGTACCCGGTTGATGTCGTTTTCGTTTACGTCCACATTTACATCAAGTTGGCTAAGGTCGGATATGGTCATCACTTCAGTACCGGCAAATTGCTGGGTACCTAAAACGCGCTCACCTTTTTCGACTGATAATTTCGAAACCACGCCGTCAACGGGTGAGTAAATGGTGGTTTTTACCAGGTTATCATGCGCCTCTTTTACCGATGCCTGTGATTGTGCCAGCCCGTAAGTTGAGCTCACCACGTTTTCCTTATTGGCTTCATTTTGCGCCTTGGCCGAAAAATAATTTGATTTAGCCACCTCAAATTCCGCATCGGTGATCACTTTATTATCGTGCAGCGGTTTATCGCGTTTATAGATCGATTCTACGTTTTCCAACGCAGCCTGCGACTGATTAAGCAATTCTTTTGCGTTGCCTATCGTCGCTTTTTGGGTATTGTACTGTGCCTCGGCGCGGTCGAGCTCAGATTGCAAAATATCAGGCCTGATTTTGCAAAGCAACTGGCCTTTTGTTACAACGTCGCCTTCTTTTATCGGCAACTCAACAATTTCGCCCGAAACTTCGGGGCTGATCTTTACCTCGATATGCGGCTTTATTTTGCCGCTGGCTGATACCGTTTCGTTTATCTCGTGTACGGCAACTTTATCGGTCGCTACCTGCGTTAAAGCCGGTTTTTTGGTCGCAATTAATACAACCAGTATAACAACCACGACCCCAAGGCCAATCAAAATATATTTAGTAGTTTTTCCCATGATTCATTGCATTTCGGAATTCGGAAGTTCGAATTCGGATTTATTTTGGATTATTTAATTTTCTGTTTCTAATCATTAGTTCATTTTCACATCTGCACACCCGCACATCAAAGTGTTATCGGATTACCCAAATAATAGTCGATCACCTTGCTCCTGAAAACAACCTCGTACTGGCCTTCTATCATTTGATTCTGTGCGGTGTTATAGTTAGTAAGGGCGGTATTATAGTCAAGCGTGTTTACCAGCCCGGCATCATACCGCTGTTTGGTGACGTTTAATGCTTCTTTATTGGCTTCGTATGTTTTAACTGCCGATAGGTAAGTCTTTTCAGCAGATTGCAAATCGAGTACGGCTTGAATAATGGTTTTGCTCAATGTGTTTTTAGCCAGCTGGGTAGTTAGTTCGGCGTATTCGTAGTTTAATTTTGCCTTCGTTACCGAGGTGCGGGCTGTATAATGGTTAAAAATGGGTATCTGCAAACTCAATCCAAAAAACTGGTTAAAGTTATTGCTCAATTGGTTGCCGAGTGTTATAGGAGTGGTTGTGGTTACAATATTAGGGCCTTCAACAGCGGTAGTAGTGTTTTGAATTACGCCAATTTGGGTGGTTCCGTTTATTGTTTGAACATAGTTTAACGCCTGGTTTGAATAACTTGTTCCAATGCCTCCATAAAAACTTAATACCGGATAATAATTGCCTTTGGCAATCTTTATTGCCTGTGCATAGGTTTGCTGCTGCAGTTCGGCCAGCCGGATATCCGGGTTTGTAGTAAAGGCTGTCCTGATGACATCCGTCGCATCAAACACGGTTTGTACGTTGGTTAATTTGCTGATATCAGGCTTTGTGATGGTAATATTTGTGGTCGGAGCCATTTCCATATACTGCTTCAATACCAAAATAGCCAGATCGACCTGGTTTTGATCATTTGTTAAAGTCAGCACGGCAGTTTCTACTTGAGCCTGAGCCTGTGCTAAATCGGCCCTGGTTGCATTTCCGGCATCAAAATTTTTCTGTGCGCGGTCCAGTGTGATTTTCGCGAGGTCCAATTGTTGTTTCGCGGCAATCACAAGGTCCTGGTCAGTTAATATCGTCAGGTAATCGGTAACCACATTTAAAAGGAGGTCGTTTTTAACTTTTGCGGTGCTGGTTTTATCAACGTCAAGCGTCAGCTTATTTTGGAGTATCTGGTTGCGTAATTGCCCACCCTGGAAAAGGGTGACCGATAAATTGGCCTGTCCCTGTACGTTCAAAGCAGACGAAGAATAGGCAAATGCACCTAAAATCTGGCTTTTACCAAAATAATAGCCCCCTTGAGGGTTGGCACTAAGGCTGGGCAACTGGTTGTATTTTGCCTGTTGATAATCCTGGTCGGCCAGGGCTTCGGTTAACTGCGCCTGTTTAATGGTGAGGTTGTTTTTTATGGTCGAATCCACGGCTTGTTGCAGGCTGATCACCTGCTGGGCATTTGCTTTTAACCCCGTCATCATCAACAGAATGAACGCCGGTAGAATCAATAGTTTAAATCGGGATATATTTTGCATCATCTTTTTGGTTCATGGTTTATAGTTCATTGTAGGAGCCACAAACTCAATCGTTAAAATTATTCTTATTTTTAAGCCCGTCGTCAACCGGTTTATCGCAAATAGTTTTTTAACTATGAACTATGAACCATCAACTATGAACTAAAATGTACCTTGTTAAAACACCGTTGTTGCTAAAAGCGCTGTATCCCAAACTATTATGGGATGGCGGTGGTAATAGCCGGTCCATTTTTGTCACTTTTGACGACGGCCCTATACCCATTGTTACACCGTTTGTTTTAAATATTTTAAAACAGTATAATGCAAAGGCCACATTTTTTTGCATCGGCGACAATGTGCGCAAGCATCCGGAGGTATTTGAACAGGTAAAAAACGAGGGCCATGCTATCGGCAATCACACTTTTAACCACCTTAACGGCTGGCATACCGACGATAAAGCTTACCTGGATAATTTTTTGCAGGCGGATGAATTGATCGGATCAAAACTGTTCAGGCCGCCTTATGGAAGAATAAAACGATCGCAGGTAAAGCTATTGCAGGAGGCAAAGTCAGGAGTAAAAATTGTGATGTGGAACGTACTTTCGGCCGATTTTGACGCAGCCATCAGCCCGGAAAAGTGTTTAGATAATGTGATCAAAAATGTAAAAGGAGGGGAGATTGTGCTGTTTCATGATAGCCTGAAGGCGCGGGAACGGATGGAGTATGCACTGCCAAGGGCGCTGGAGTATTGGAGTAGGATGGGGTTTGAGTTTAAGGGAATTGGATTTTAGACTTGCCTGCATGGATGTAAAAAAATCGTTTGTGGGGACGCAGATGAAGGGATTAAGCTTCAATAACTATTCCAACCCTTACAACCTTCACAACCCTTACAACTTCTACAACTAATATCTAACCTCTAATCTCCAATCACTAATTTAGAACCCCTCCAAATAACATTTACCCTACCCCCTTACATCATTTGGCTGTTAATTTTTGTAAATTCGCCGCGCAAGCCTCTTATGGGGCTTATATTTGAATTTTTCTTACATTTCTCACCTAAAGATCAGATACCATGGCTTTTGATTTAGATATGATCAAAAATGTTTACGACCGCTTTGGCGCCCGTGTGGAGGCTGCCCGCAAAGCGACTGGTAAACCGCTTACTTTAACCGAAAAGATTTTATACGCACACCTTACCGAAGGCAATGCCTCCAAAGCTTATGGCCGCGGGATGGACTACGTTGATTTTGCACCCGACCGCGTGGCCATGCAGGATGCTACGGCCCAAATGGCGCTGCTGCAGTTTATGCAAGCTGGCCGCCCAAAAGTAGCTGTGCCCTCAACCGTGCATTGCGACCACCTGATACAGGCCAAAATAGGCGCCGATGCAGATTTAACAACGGCAAAAGATGTAAATAAAGAGGTTTACGATTTCCTGGCCTCGGTATCTGATAAATATGGCCTTGGTTTCTGGAAGCCAGGCGCGGGTATCATCCACCAGGTGGTTTTAGAAAACTATGCTTTCCCCGGCGGTATGATGATCGGTACTGACTCGCATACGCCAAATGCGGGCGGCTTGGGAATGATTGCCATTGGTGTGGGTGGTGCAGATGCCTGCGACGTGATGGCGGGCCTGCCATGGGAGCTAAAATTTCCGAAACTGATCGGTGTAAAATTGACCGGCAAGCTGTCAGGCTGGACATCGGCTAAGGATGTGATCCTGAAGGTAGCCGGTATATTAACTGTAAAAGGCGGTACAGGCGCTATTGTTGAATATTTTGGTGAAGGTGCTGAGTCGCTTTCGGCAACCGGCAAAGGCACCATTTGTAATATGGGCGCCGAGATCGGGGCAACCACCTCGGTATTTGGCTATGATGAAAAAGCTGCCATCTATTTAAGCGGCACCAAGCGCGCTGATATTGCCGAACTGGCCAACGCCATTAAAGAACATTTGAACGGCGACGCCGAAGTTTATGCAAACCCGGAAGCTTATTTTGACCAGGTGATCGAAATTGACCTGAATGAACTGGAGCCGCATGTGAACGGTCCGTTTACGCCTGATCTGGCGTGGCCGATCTCGAAATTTGCCACCGCCGTTAAAGAAAATAACTGGCCCGAAAAACTGGAAGTTGGACTGATCGGCTCGTGTACCAATTCCTCTTACGAAGATATTACCCGCTCGGCTTCTATCGCGCAGCAGGCTATCGATAAACACTTAAAAACAAAGGCGGAATTTACTATTACGCCCGGTTCGGAGCAGGTGCGTTTTACGGTTGACCGTGACGGCTACCTGGATACTTTTGCTGAAATGGGCGGCGTAGTGCTCGCCAATGCCTGCGGCCCTTGCATAGGCCAATGGGCGCGCCATACCGACGACCCCAGCCGCAAAAACTCCATCATCACCTCGTTTAACCGTAACTTTGCCAAACGTAATGATGGCAACCCCAATACACATGCCTTTGTGGCATCGCCGGAGATTGTCACCGCATTTGCGATTGCAGGCGATTTAACCTTTAACCCGCTAACGGACACGTTAACTAACGAAAACGGCGAACAGGTAAAACTGGATGAACCAATGGGTATTGAAATGCCTGTAAAAGGTTTTGCAGTGGACGACGCTGGTTACCAGGCGCCTGCCGAAGACGGGAGCAGCGTGGACGTTAAAGTTGACCCGAAATCATCTCGTTTGCAATTGCTTGATCCATTCCCCGCCTGGGAAGGTACCGACCTGAGCGGTTTAAAGCTGCTGATAAAAGCCAAAGGCAAGTGTACTACCGACCATATCTCGATGGCTGGCCCATGGCTGAAATTCCGCGGACACTTGGACAATATCTCCAATAATATGCTCATCGGCGCTATCAATTATTTCAATAATACTTCCGACAGTGTGAAAAACGAACTGACCGGCGAATATGGCCCGGTACCGGCTACACAGCGCGATTATAAAGCGCATGGCATTGGCACGGTCGTGGTAGGCGATGAAAACTACGGCGAAGGCTCCTCACGCGAGCATGCCGCCATGGAACCGCGCCACCTGGGCGTTCGCGCTATACTGGTAAAATCATTTGCCCGTATCCACGAAACCAACCTGAAAAAGCAGGGCATGCTGGCCATCACTTTTGCCAACAGCAGCGATTACGACAAAGTGCAGGAAGACGATACCTTTGATATTAATGGGTTGACTTCATTTGCCCCCGGCATGCCTTTAACAGTTGTATTGCATCATAAGGATGGCTCGAGCGACAGTTTCCCGGTAAACCATACCTATAATGAACAGCAAATAGAATGGTTTAAAGCAGGCGGTGCGTTGAATATTATCCGCAGGGAAATGGCATCGTAAAGCTGAAAACATAAAGCAGAAAGTTTAAAGCTGCTTTTGGCTTTGGTCTTTCTGCTTTCAGCTACAAAAGCCCTTCCATTTGGAGGGGTTTTTGTTTTCTGAACCCGAATTTATCAACAAGCTGCAAGTTCTACAATATTTTGGGTCATTTGGACGAGACCATCGCTAACGCCTTCAACCTGTTGATGACCTGGTCTGCAAATGCTGATGAGGCGTTGTCATTCAACTTTAGTCTGTCCACTTTTACACGATTAATTACGCCGATAAAAACCGACAGCTTATCATATTTTCTAAGCTGAATAACAAGGTCTTCAATAGCTTGTATACCCTGCTGCGCAAAGACGGGGTTGGTAACTGTTCCAGCCAGGCTGGCAAACCTACCAGTGAACGTATACTGCAATGGTGAGGCCGGATCGGCAAAGGTGTGATATACATACGGCCATTCCGCGTCCCCACCGCTTTGGCAATAAATTGTAACAATAGCATCCCTGAGTTTCCCTTTGCTCCCTTTTTCATATTTTTTAGCCAGGGTAAAAGCATCTTTCGGATCGGTTAGCTCAATGGCGTTTAGCGCGGCTCCCTGCACTGCGAAGGAAGTACTATAAACAAGAGCCTGTTTAAAGACATCATTGTGGCCAGATATTTTCAATTTCACTAACGTCAGTATAGCTTCAGCGCGTGCCAGGTTGCTGGTGTCTTTCGTAGCTAATCGAAGCAAGACCGGGGCGGCGGCGGTTTTGATGTTTTGATTTACCGGGTCAAGCGACTGCATTGCTTTAATCCGAAGCCCGTAATAAGGGTCGTTTAGTGCCTTAACCAGTATGTGTTGCGCGATGCTATCGGTTTGGTTTGCGGCCGCAGCGTCAATCGCCTCGCTCCGGTCGACATACAAAGCCGCATGAGTTTGTTGAAAAGCAAATTCGCTTAACGTTTTATGATCGTTCTTTTTAGCCAGCAATACCTTCTCTGCATCTACGTTAACCAGGTCGGATTTTTCCGGGACGTGAAAGGTCAGCGTGTCAGACCGGCTGTTCATCCGCACCTGGTGGCGTATTTTCCGGCCGTTAACATAGATGTCTACCGCCATTGGTAAGGTAAAGGTTTGGCCTGCCTGCGTTTGCTTCAAAAAAATGCTTTGTGTCCTGGTTGCGTTGTCCCAGCGATAGGTGATATCCAGCACCGGGTGGCCGGAACCGTAGAACCACTGGTTAAAAAACCAGTTCAGGTCAAGGCCGCTGGCATCTTCCATAGCCAGGCGAAGCTGCTCCGCGTCAGCGTTTCCGAACGCATGGGCAGTAAGGTAAATATGCAGGCCCTTATAAAAAGCCGCATTTCCCAGGTAGTGGCGCAGCATATTAAGGATTCGGCCGCCTTTTTGGTATGTTACTCCATCAAACATGTCCTGTTTTTTTGTGTAATCAAACCGAACGAGATTTTCCTGCCATCTTTCCGGGTTGTTTAGGTAACCCTGTTCGCCCTGGTACATATGTTCGTCCGCAACATCGGGGCCATATTTGTATTCAGCCCAAAGAATCTCTCCGAGGTCGGCAAAGGATTCGTTCAGGGCCAAATTGCTCCAGCTTTCGCAGGTGACATAATCCCCGAACCACTGATGAAACAATTCGTGCACGTTGCCTGATTGGTAAGGCAGGTCCGCCAATTCGCGTGGGCTGCTTTGGCCGTCCTCGTTGAATTCGGTGGCAGTCGTGTTTTCCATCCCCCCATTAAAACCGCGTACCCTGATTTGAGCATATTTATTCCAGGGAAAATCTACCCCTAAAATTTTTGAAAAGAAAGTCATGGCCTCCGGTGTATAGCCAAAAATCCTTTTAGCATTTGCTGCATATTGAGGTTCCATGTAATAGTCCACGTCTTTTCCATGCCAGTTGTCCCTGACAATCTGAAAGTTGCCCACGGCAACCATAAACAGATAGGGTGCCTGTGGAAGTTTCATTTTCCAGGTGTCGGTTCGGGTGCCGTCGGGGTGTTTAGTTTGCATGGCCAGCTGCCCGTTGGAAAGGGTGATATATTGCGCCGGTACGGTCAGGCTGATTTCGTCCGTGCACTTTTGGTTGGGCTGATCGATTGTGGGAAACCAGGCGGAATTATAGTCCGGCTCACCGGTCGTCCATATTTGCGTCGGCTTACCTTTTTCGCTGCCCGTGGGATTTATAAAATACATGCCATGGGCATCGTTATTTACTTTTAAGCTATTTGGCTTGGCAGTATACCCGATATAAATTATATAAGTTTCGTTTCGGTGATACAATCTATTCAGTCGGATCGACACGGTTGAGCTATCATAACTAAATTTCAGTGGGATCAGATGTCCCTTTTCCAATATCGAAATATTTTCCAGGTCCATACCTTTGGCATCTAACGTTAACGTATCCACCGGATAAAAATGTGGCTTTATAGTCAGCCAGGCTTTACCATAAACATAACATTTGCTGTAGTTAAAATGTAAGTAGAGCCGTGTATGAACCAGGTCATTGACTTTTGAGGCAGCTGAGCGATAAATCTGCCCCGCGGAATTTAATGTAATAAAAATCAGGATACCAAAGAGATTATAACGCAGTTGGATTTTCATATAAACACAAATTTAGACGAACGCCCAATGTTGGTGAAAGACTCATCAAAGCTGTGAAACGTTGCAAAGAAATCTAATTGACATTATTTTCGTCTTTTTCCTAAATAATCAGCCGACGACAAAACACAGGCGGTTACTGTAAACGCCGATGTGCTGAATTACCCGAATTGATTGATGCCAAATTAATGCATTTTCCTCACCCTTTTTAACGTCAGCAAATTCTGCGCATTAACCCCATAACCCGAAATGTTATTTTGGTAAAGGTTAACCCTTTTATCATAATATAAGACTACCACGGGCGATTGCTGCATCACGATGTTATCCATCTGGCGGTAAAGGGCGTAGCGCTTTTGATCGTTTGGTTCGTGGTAGGATTGGTCAAACAGTGCATCGAACTGCTTGCAGTTAAAGCCGGTGTAGTTTGGCCCCCAGGGTACTTTGTTTTTGGAGTAAAAGACCGACAGATAGTTTTCTGCGTCCGGGTAGTCGGCTATCCAGGTGCCGTAAAAAAAGTTTACGCCGTTTTTGGAGACAAGTTCGCGCAGGCTGGCGCCCTGGGTAATTTCAACGCTGGTTTTTATGCCTACCCTATCAAGTTGACCCTGTACATACTCGATCAGGCTTCTGTATCCAACCGTAGTATGTAAAACGATCTCAGGCAGGTTGTCACCATTCGGGTAGCCGGCTTGTTTGAGCAATAGCCTGGCCTTATCCGGGTTAAAGGCATACCCATGCACTTGTTTGGCGTCAAACCCGGGCATGCCCGCCGGAATAAAACCCGCTACGCCGGCGGTGCCCATGCTGTTGCGCAGGTATTTGATCATTTTTTGCCTGTCGATGGCGTAGTTAATGGCCTGGCGTATTTTCAATATCCGCAGCGGGCTGCTTTTTACGATAGCCAGACTGCTATCAACCAGCATACCCAGGTAAATGGTATTAAGGAACGGCCCGGAGTTTAAAATAAATTTGCCTTTATATTTTTGGGTGATCCGGCCGGATTTTGTTAGGATATCATCGCGATAGGTCCCGTCTATATCATTTAAAAAATCCAGTTTGCCGCTGATGAAGTTCATAAAGGCGGTCTGCTTATCGCCAATAAAAGTCGCCTGGATGGCATCCAGGTGTGGCAGCGGACTGCCGTCGGTGTCCTTTTCAAAGTAATGTGGGTTTTTCAGCAACACCATCACCTCGCCTTCCTTCCAGTATTTAAAATAAAACGGGCCGGTGCCGCACGGATGGTCGCGGAAGTCTTTTCCATAATAGTCGACTACCTCATGTGGCACTACTGAGCAGTACTGTGAGGTGAGCATGCTTAAAAACGGTGGGTATGGCTGGTTTAGCCTTATCTGCAAGGTAGTATCATCCAACGCCGTAAAGGCAGCTTTACCGTCAACCTTGTCGCTGAATATCCACGAGCCGGCCGAGGCTACTTTTGGATCGATCAGGCGGCCGAAACTATATACAAAATCGGGGGCGATGGCCCTGCGACCTTTCCCATTGGCAAATAGAGGGTTATCGTGAAAATAAACGTCGGTGCGCAAGTGAAAGGTGTATAACTTGCCGTCGGGTGATATTTCCCAGCTTTTAGCGATGCAGGGAACAGTTTTAAGGCTGTCGTTAATTTGTATCAATCCGTTATACAACTCGTTATTCATCCAGATGGCATTCTGGTTGCGCGAGAAGGCTGGATCGAGCGAACTGAGGCCCTCATCGAGGTTGATGTTGAAGACGGTTTTTTTTGAGGTGGACTGATCGGATTCACAGGAACACAGATGGAGACAAGTCAGTAAGACAAAAAAGAAAAGCGGCCTGTTCATTTGGCTAAAGATAGGGAATATTGCAGGACGTGGCAACGAGGGAGTGTCATGGCTTGGTAAGTAAGTATGCCATAAGCTTCGTAAGCCACCCATGACAAATCACCACCATGTCATTGCGAGAAGCCGTCGGGTAAGTGCGCCGGGCGCGACGAAGCAAACT
>Ga0206872_10118_pt1 | contig 24220 bp, 18 predicted proteins | sample Alteio_BWOrgCont_34_FD_152906 | JGI IMG/M metagenome (GOLD analysis project Ga0206872, IMG submission 152906) | Enriched cells from forest soil in Barre Woods Harvard Forest LTER site, Petersham, Massachusetts, United States -... | ecosystem: Environmental > Terrestrial > Soil > Temperate forest >... | reverse complement strand
GGTCTGCGGCGCTACTACGTAGCAAGGGAAACGTTCCTGATTCTCCGGAAGCAACCAGACGCGCGTACCGAACCTGTTACCCAAAGTCAACTGCATAAGATTGTCATTGCCTAAGCCCCCGGAGCCGTGGAGATACATTACTAACGGAGTCTTTCCCTCGGCTCTCAACGGTCGGAACAATCTGTACGGCATATCCCAATCGCTTTTGTGGACGCGCGCCTCGTACTTGTCTTGCAGTCCTTCAGATCGCTTCAAGAATTCTTCAATTAAAGCTAGCCTCTCAGGCGACGAAGGAGCGCCGGGTGCCAGCGGTGGGGTGGAATCGCGAATTGCCGCCAGGGCGTTCTGCGAATACGAAAGGGCGATCGGTAACTGCGCTCCGGCTAGATATACCAATGAGGGAACGGTACCCAACAGTCGTACTGCTTCTCGTCGATTGATGATCAACAGTTGTAGCCTCTGCGCCAGCGCGCCGCAATGAAGTCGGGTCCACCTATTCCGAATGAAAGCTGAGTATAGCGCCTGTAACAAGCAGAGTTGCAACTTTGGGATGAAGTGATATCTTCGCGTGACGAAGCTCTATAAACCGATGTTTCGCCACACTGGTTAGCATCTCCCGGGCAATCGGAGCGGTGTTCGAATTCGGACAGAAAATTTCAGTTTCGAGCAGTTTGCCACAATTCCATACCATTCTCTCGCTCGCAACTCCAAGATAACGAGATACATAGGTGTGCCTCGCTATGGCACCTGGCTTGCAAGTCAAGGTAAGCGTAGTGGGCACCCGCTCAAGGTTGGCTGTGCTATTTAGCAAGTCGGGTGGGGAGGAACAATGGTGATTGAAACAGTACTTGCGGACGATGAGCCGCTCGCGCGAAGAAAGTTGCGTGAGTTGTTAAGCAGAGATCCTGAAGTCATCGTTGTTGGTGAGGCGAGTTCTGGTTCTGAAGCTGTGCATCTGGTGCGGCAAGCGTCCCCTCAAGTGTTATTCCTCGATGTACGAATGCCAGGCAAGGACGCATTTGAGGTGATCGACCAAATATCCGCAGAAAAGAAGCAGGCAATGCCCCGAGTCATCATCACGACAGCATATGACCAATACGCACTGCGCGCCTTCGAAATACACGCAGCTGACTATCTTCTCAAGCCGTTTACCGCCGAACGCTTGTATTCAGCTGTTCAGCGCGTGCGCGACCAACTCTCACTTCAGCAACCCATGGCCGGCGACAGTCTTGCTCATAAGACCGATGGAAATGAGCATTTAACTCGCGTGGTGTTCAAGTCCCGTGGGCGCATTTTGTTCCTACGTGTCTCCGAGATTCGATGGATAAGTGCGGAAGAGAATTACATTCGCATCAACACTGGCACCGAATCGCACCTTCTGCGAGAGACGATGTCTTCTATGGAGGCACGGTTGGATCCGCAAGCATTCTTGCGGATCCATCGCTCTGCAATAGTCAATTTGCAATATCTCAAAGAGATCCGGACAGATGCACACGGCGACTTTGCGGCTGTAATGTTGAATGGTCAAAAGGTCGCCATGAGCCGCGGCTATCATTCACGCGTTCGCGACCTGCTGGGTGATTGGTCTGTGCGCGGATCAAGAACTTTAAATGGGAGTCAGCCCCACAGCATCGAACAACTATAACTGCAGGAATCCGCTTGGCGCAGCGCCGCCTCATTAATTCATGATTACGCTTCCGGTCTAAGGGCTGAAGGATCCATTTCCTTGAATTAGAAACAGACTTGTCGATGTGGGCTGGACTTCAGTCGCAAGATCGACACTTGTCTTGACGGCGTAGTCAAGGAAATGCCTCCACTGAAGACAAACCTTGCTCGCAGTGGAGGCATATCTCTGTAAGTTGCGTCTGAATGTTAGTTACTCTTCAAAGTGTAGAGGTAACGCCTCCTTCAAGTGGGCTTTTTAATTAGGGCTAAGCCACTTGGAAGGAAGACGACGATATAGAGACTTGGGAACAGCCCTAGAAATCCATTCTTAGCGAAAACTGACCAAAGCGGCGCTCATCGTGGTTGCCGCCCAATCATGTGGTATTGAGCCCTCCCTTTTCTGCGATTACAGGAAGTGGAGCACCGATGGTGGAATGGCCCGAAATCGGAAATTCCAAGCGCTGGGTTGAACGGAGCAAGGTTGTTGGCGCCAGGCGTTCAATCGTCCCTGAAAACAAGCAGTTGGTCACATTTCCGCTCAGAACGGCTTCAATGCGCAATGCTAATTGGGGGGGGCACTTTGAATGCGGAGAAATGAATTTGACTGTTCATTTGGAGTAAGCATGATGTCGGTGCCTTTCATTCGAAACAAACTAGAATGCATTCACTTTGAGCAGCGGGAGGAAATCGTGAGAGTTTGTCCGAGGGTTCGGTGGGTTTACTCAATCCTTGTCGCAATCGTAATAGCTTGCGGAAGTAAGATACAGGGGCAGAACGTCCCTGTCATCTATTACAAGTTATCGAATGGTCTGAAGGTTGTCCTCTCGCAGGACAACTCGGCTCCGATCGTTGCAGTCGGAGTTTACTATCAGATAGGGTTTCGCATTGAGCCACGAGATCGAACTGGGTTCGCCCATTTGTTTGAGCACATGATGTTTCAAGGCTCGCAAAACCTTGGCAAAATGGAGTTCATTCAGCTAATCCAAAAAAATGGTGGAATTCTCAATGGTTCGACGCGGTTTGATTTCACTAACTACTACGAGGCTCTTCCATCGAATACCCTGCAGGCAGTCCTCTGGGCGGAAGCGGATCGTATGCGGGGCTTGCAGATTACCGATGCCAATCTCTCTAATCAGAAGAGCGTCGTCACCAACGAAGTGAAAGTGAACGTTATCAACAGTCCTTATGGGGGTTTCCCCTGGTTGGACATGCCGCAATATGCAAACACAAACTGGTACAATTCTCACAATTTCTATGGCGACTTGAATGATATAGACGCGGCTACGCTTGAGGATGTTCAGCACTTTTTCAAGACCTACTATGTTCCTAATAATGCAGCCTTGGCAATTGTCGGTGACTTCGACATCGACCAGGCAAAGACCTGGGTGCAACAATATTTTGGCAGTATTCCTGAGGGTGTTGTTCCTCCAACGCCTGATTTGACAGAGCCCGAGCAAACCGCTGAGAAGCACTCAGTCAAAATCGACAAACTGGCGCGAAAGCCGGCCCTTGCCTTTAGCTACCACATGCCAGAGCGGCACACGCGCGACTGGTACGCAATGGGACTGCTGGATCAGATTCTTCTGCAGGGCGACGACAGCATGCTTGTTCAGGAGCTAGTGAAGAAAAGGGGTTTCGCGGATTCCGTTACGGGTGGAATTAACGAGCTCGGGAATCTCTATGACTACCGCGGACCGATGCTGTTTACAGCAAGCCTCATTCACGACGAAGATGTTTCTTCGGAAAAAATCATGAGCGTAGTCGACTCCGTAATCCAGAAAGTGATCGACAAGCCGGTAGACCCAGCGACACTGCGACGAGCTCGCACAAAACTCGTGTCCTCGCTCTACGATGATGAGGCTAACGCAGGGCTCGGAAAGGTCGACTTGCTCGCGAGTTTCGCACTTTTCGATGACGATCCTGCGGAGATCAACAAGTTAGTAGACAAATTTGACGAATTGACTCCGGCTGACCTCCAGGCGGCCGCCGTCAGATATTTAAGAATGCAGAACCGCACGGTGCTTGAAGTCGCTGTTGCATCAGGAAAAGGCGCGAATGGCAACTTGCCCACAGGGGGTCAACAATGAAGTTACGGTGGCTTGTCCTCCTGATCTGTGATGCCTGTCTAGGCGGCTTTGCGGTTGCACAATCCCCAGCCAAACAATCACCCCCGGAACCTGCCCCAGCTAGGCCGTTCCATCTTGCAGCGAGAACGCATTACGTCTTGCAGAACGGGCTGCATGTCAACCTACTGCGATTTGGGTCAGTGCCAAAAGTGTCGATTGAGATTGATGAGTCTGCAGGGCGCGTGAACGAGGAGCCAAAGCAAATTGACATTTCTGCAATCACGGCCGAACTAATGGGGCAAGGGACGTTGACGCAAAGCGGGGACGAGCTAGCATTGTCAGCCGGAGACATGGGCGCCAGCATTTCAATTGCGTCAGGCATTTATCAATCGAAGTTCTCTTTGGATGTTTTGAGCGAAAGCGCGACGAAGGCAATCGCACTTCTTGCCGACGTGCTCCGGAATCCAAGTTTTCCAGCAACAGACTTCGAGCGCCTGCGCACTGATCACCTTCGCACTTGCGAAACCTCTCTGGCTGATCCCGGCTTCCTTGCGGGGAAGAAGTTCGCAGAGGTCATGTTCGGCGATCAGGCAGCTGGCCGAATTCTACCAACTCCTGAGATGCTCAAAAGCTATAGTTTGGAGGACGTTCGTCGCTATTACAAGCAAAACTATGGCGCACAACGAACAACAATATACGTCGTCGGTAATTTCGATGAAAGGAAAGTTCGCGAAGCTGTTGATGAAGAGTTCGGGGGTTGGTTAAGAGGGCCGGCCCCGGACATGCCCGTGCAGACGGTAACCCGCGGCCAACACTTTGCCTTTGTAGACGAAACGGGTGCAACGCAAAGCAATGTAATTTATGGGATTGCAGTACCCGACATTAGCTCTCCTGACGCCACCTCCATTGATGTAATGAATACACTTCTCGGAGGTTCATTCGGGTCGAGAATCACCGCAAACATCCGAGAGCAACATGGTTACAGCTATTCCCCTCGGAGCACACTCTCCCAGGGGTATGGTTCGAACATTTGGTCTGAATCCGCGGCAATCACCACTTCGTCAACAGGCCCGGCCCTTAAGGAGATAACAAAGGAGATTCTGAGATTGCAGGAAACTCCACCCTCCGCAACTGAAGTCCGGGACATTGAGCAGTATAAGAATGGTGTATTCATACTAGGCAACTCTTCGCGAGAAGGAGTCCTGGACAATCTGAATTTTGTGGATTTCCACCACTTGGGAGACGACTACCTTACAGGTTATGTTAGCCGAGTGCTCGAGGTTACACCTCAACAGATCCAGGACGTTGCTCGAAAGTACCTGAATACAGGAGCAATGACGCTTGTAGTGGTTGGCGACCGCGCAATCGCAATGTCACAATTGAGCAGCTTCGTCTCAAGCGCTAATTGAGCGACTCTGACTTGTTGGGTGCGTCAAGGTAACTGCCGAGGATCATGGTGCTCAGGACCCTGGTTCATTCCGCAGTCCGCGACCGTTTCTTCACTTATTAACGACGGTTGTTGTGCGCTGATGGCTCATTCGGAGTAAAGATGGGAACAATGGAGTCCATCTGAAGGTTGCGGCCACATTCACTTGTCATTTCCATTATGTTCGGCAAGGAAGAACTTGCATTAACAGCACAGGATACATCACATGGATGAAAGTCGAAGTCCTTCCACGACATTGCAATCGAAAACGCACAATCGGGCGCAACTCGCTCTGATGCACCCGGTAGTGTTTCTTGGAGCATGGCTCATATTGGGAACAGTCTTTGCACTGCAGGACTGGATCAACGTCCTCCGTTGGGGCTTTCACGTCAATCTTTTAGTTGAGCTTGAAGCCTGGGACGTGGAGTACTTGATTTGGGGCATCTTGAGCTGGTTAATGTGGCGATTTGCCGGAACATTCATTCAAAACTGCAGGCTCGGCCGGGTTTTGGTAACGGTTATCCCTTTGAGCATTGCACTAAGCGTGCTTAAGGAAATGGCGTATGTGCTTATCTTCCCAAATCTACCGCTAAACCGGCCACACATGGCCTACTGGGCACGACTGCAGTTCCATTTGTATGCGGATGTCGTCAATGACATGGTCATCTTTTGGTGCTCGTTTTTCCTCTTTCGGGGGTTGGGCTATTACCAGAGATCACTGAAGAGCGAGAGCATTGCGGCGCAGCTTGAAGTTCAGCTCTCGAATGCGCGTCTCTCCGCTCTCCGGATGCAATTGAATCCACATTTCCTCTTCAACGCTATGAATAGCATTTCGAGTCTCATGAGGACGGACATCGACGCCGCGGATGAAATGCTTGAACAATTGAGTAGCTTGCTGCGTATTAGTCTTGAGCGCGGTTCAGCGCAGTTGATTCCCCTGAGCGATGAGATTGAATTCATCGAGATTTACCTCTCCATGCAGGATCGGCGTTATTCTGAACGCATAAAACGAAGAATATCGGTGGATCCAGAACTGCATGACGCTCTTGTTCCTGCCATGATTCTCCAACCTGTCGTCGAAAACGCCTACGTTCACGGTCTTTCGAAGATTGAGAAAAATGGAGACTTACTTATCGAGGCCCATCGGCAACAGAGTCGAATTGTATTCACGGTAACCAACAGCGGTATTGGTTTGACGGACAGCTCGGAGAAGCCTGCAGGGCACGGAGTTGGGATTAGCAACCTCAGTAACCGTCTTCGACTTCATTACGGCGAGGAGGCTTCATTCGAAATGATCCAACTTGACGGTAATCTTGTCAGGGTAAGAATTCAGTTTCCACTTCAGTTGAGTGACGGACGCAAGGCGCATCTTACGAGATTTGGTGCGGAATGATCCAGGTCGTGATGGCAGACGACGAGGTGTTGGCTCGACAGAAGCTGCGCCTGCTTCTGCGGGAAGAGCGCGATATTGAGGTTGTGGGTGAATGCGCATCCGCCACCGAGACGATTGAACTTGTCAGGCTCGTGAAACCGAATATTCTCTTTCTCGATATAAGAATGCCCGGTATGGACGGTTTTGATGTCGTCGGGGCACTGGTCTCCGATGCTCAATTACTTATGCCCGCGATCATATTCACGACTGCTTACGATCAATATGCGTTGCGAGCTTTTGAAGTCCATGCCGCCGATTACCTGCTGAAGCCGTTTACGGCGGAAAGACTGCATTCCGCAATTCATCGTGTTCGAGAACGTGCCCTTGCGAGTGAGTCCGCTTTAGGCACCAATGGAATCAGCGGGGATGCCTTGGGCCCTTCGATGAGGATTGTCTTCAAATCCCGAGGCCGCATCCTGTTCCTCCCTGTCGAAGAAATAAGATGGGTAGTCGCCGAAGAGAATTATGTCCGCCTTTGCACGGCACAAGATACCCACCTTTTGCGGGAAACGATGTCGCATCTGGAAGCAAGGCTTGACCCGCAAATGTTTCTGCGCGTACACCGGTCATATATCGTGAATCTGAACCATGTGAAGGAAGTTCGCACCGAGCACAATGGCGAATCAGTAGTTGTAATGAACGATGGTCAGAAACTGGCTATGAGTCGTGGGTACAGATCACGTATCTTGGAATCGTTACGTCGATGATGGAACCCTCACTTTAAGGATATCAATTAGACATATTCTGGAATATTGATAGGTATACCGATTCGGCTGGATGGAGGCAGGATGAGTTCGCCGATCGATGTCGCCCTCGACATCAGATTCAGCTGGCGAGTCCTGCTCAGGAATCGCTGGCAGAGCGTCGTGATTGTCCTCATGATCGCCTAGAGTCTGTCATTCCCGAGCTATTGATTGAATAAGGATGGGCTGCACTACGGATTCCTGTATGTGCAACTGAGCATCATGCCTTTCATCTTGGGCCGGTGTGCCAACCTGTCAGTAAGCCACGTTCGTTCGTCCCAACTCTACGCCATTCACCACGTTATTACTATGTCCAGACCGTGAAACGAGTCTCATACAAAGTCGCATAGTTATTGAAGCAGTGTTTGTAAGTTAGCCCGCACCAACAGTGTTATGGCCATGCAAGTTGAACCTGAGAGCTGCATTTCATCTCCTGAATTAGCTTTTCGTCACAAATGCACTTCTGGATGGAGCAATTGGAACTGCAGCTGCAGCTTTCATATTCCAGGAGAAACAGACCATGGCTCTAACTAAGGTGGGCACTGAACAAACTGCGGAAGCAACATTGCATGCTTCTGGGTCAGCGTCACTAGACATCGTCGCCTCTGTGAGAATCGAAGCCGAAACGCGCAGGGTCCTTTATGCGCTTGCGACGCCGGAATATATGGAAGCATGGCTGCATCTTCCTGGCGTTGAAAGAATTGATTGCCATGCCGAGCAGAGATCATATGACAAGTTTCGAATCGACATGATCTGCTCGGGTGCGCGTCAGGGCAGCATTCGTGGAGCATGTCGGTTGTCAAGGCCGAATCGGGTTACATATTTATGGGAAAGTGACCAAGATGGTAGTCTTACTCGGTCCTTGGTCGAGATCTATCTCTACGGCGGTCCCGATCATTGGACCCTGAAGTTGAAGCACAGCGGGTTATCCAGCAAGCGGGAAAGTGAGTGGTATTCAAGGATGTGGGAGCGGTCGCTTGACAAATTGAGTAGAGTGTTTGGAGGCATCGGCGCAGTACCAATGAGCGAGAACACGGTCGTCAAGGACGAGGATCCGCACGGAGGGCCACTCTCCTGTCACTGTGATTGACTGGTGAGAAGGGTCTTTAGAGAATTACATCAGTTAGTCAAATGGAGCGAGGAGTCGCAAGGTTACCCCAGAGTTCGGCACCCGGGAAACGAGTGAAAGGAGTCTACCGCAGAGCCCCAGGTGCAATGCAGCCTTAGAGGAACTGCACGATCCAAACGCTCGGCGGCATCTACCAATCGAGCAAGATTGTTAGTTGCCCGTGGCTACCGGGCTCATGACAATCCCTACTCTGTACCGACACGCGCGCATCCATGCCGGCACAAAGATAACGGAATTCCATCAGAAAGGTGTTGCACAGTGGTACTAGAAGAAGAACTTACCGGCAAGCTGGAAACTGCGAGCTGGTGATGGATCTCCGTTCGGATCGGCGGAAACATCGACGGCCGAAATTTGACCGAATGTATTCCTGCGGCTGAAGTCTCCCAATGGAGGAGCGAAGTTGGCGTGGTTGAAGGCATTGAATGCCTCCGCCCTCAATTGAAGATATCGCTTTTCATTGTTGGAGAAAACCTTGAAGTTTTTCGACAGCTGCATGTTGGCGTAGTTGAAGCCGGGTCCATGGAAGAAATTGCGCTTCACATTGCCGTAGGTTCCAAACGGTTCGTCCGAGAAGGGCGTAGGGTTGTAGAAAAAGTAGCCGGACTGGGTTGTGTTGCCAACGGTGAAGGTTTGGAACCGCCTCGGATTTTCATGTTGCAGATGGAAGGTCGAAGTGACAGGCGTGTCACCGCAACCAAAATAGCTTAAGCCATCGCACCAGAGAGACCTGGTTTGTCCCTGGGCGAAGTCGATTGGAAATCCGCTCTGAAGCGCTGTTACCCCCGCAACCTCCCAGCCAGCGATGGCTGTTCGCAAGATGCTGTTATTTCGGATCGCGGCAAAGACCGGAATCTCGAAAATGTATGAGCTCACCAGGCGATGCCGGGAATCGAAGTCAGAGTCTCCATAATTCAGATAGGCATAGCCCGGAGTGTAGTTTCTTGAACGTCCTACCCCAAGTACGCCGCCTGAACCCGCTGTGCTTTCGTACCCAGATCCGTCGTCGAGAGAATGAGAGTATGTGTAGGAGGCGGTCAAATATAGCCCGTGCGTCCGGGCCTTGATGACGCTGATCTGAAGCGAGTTGTAGTTGGAGCTTCCTTCCGTATTTTGGCGCGCTATACTGTGATACCACGGAAGACCGTTCGGCAAGCTGGGGATTGCCCCGCCGCCGGTGCCCGGAACAATAAAAGGCGCCGAAGAAAATTGGGGAAAGTAAGTGCGGATCGATCCTGCAAGCCCATTATTGCAGTTGTAGGCAGGCGCGTTTGGGAAACCTGGCGGCACCGCTCCTGCGAAGCATGCGGCGTGACCTTCCGGAGTAATCGCATCGCCGTCATACCATGAGGGAAGTCTATGGGCTACAGAGCCTACGTAGCCGATCTGCAGAATAATGTTGCTGGGCAAAAAACGCTGAATGTTCAGGTTGAAATTCTCGGAGTATGGAACGCTGTAATTGGGGGCGAAGGTTGCTAGACCAAGCTGAGGATAAAGTCCCGCCCAATTGATGCTTGTATCGCCTGCTTTCGGAATGGCATAAGGGAACTTGTTTGCAATCGATCCATTTCCCGTTACATCCGTGAAAGGCGCGGCAAACGACGGATAACCACCGACATCGCCGATTCCTCCCGAACTGAAGAAGAACGGAGGGTCCTCAAGGTTCTGCAGCGACTGTTCCTCCTGATCCCGGTTGTAATAAATACCGTAGCCGACGCGAACCGACAAGTCATGAGAGCCGGATTTGCCGATAATCGCCGACGGTCCCGAAGATGGCGACCAGGCAAATCCAATACGCGGTCCGAAACGATTGTAGTGGGGAGTCGGTCCTCCGGCTCGGTTGCACCCGGAATCGCCCGGGAAGGCCAGTCCAGGAGGTGCGCCTGGGAATACCGTCGATTCCGAACTGGAGTTTGACCAGCAATTGATCCCAAGGCCGTAGAACTGGTCATTGAGGGTTGGATATTCAACATCCCAACCAACGCCATAATTGAACGTCAAATCGGGACTCACCTTCCAATTGTCCTGCGCGTAGGCGTATAACTCCGCGGCCAGGTTGTTTATGTCGCCATTGCTGCTCTGCCCATAGCCGTCTGGAATCCCAAGCTCGAAGTCCAGATTAGGATCGCCAGAGGAGTACAGGCCCCCTCCCCCTGTGCCGCCGGCAAAGAAAAAGTAGCCGTTGTTCAGATAGGAAAAGGGATTGTCGACCCTGAATTGCTCGTATGACGCGCCCAGCTTGATGGAGTGTGTCCCGATAATCTTTGTGAAACTGTCAGCATAACTAAGATTGGTATCCACCCTTGGCTGCGGTCCTTCATAACTGTTGCCGATTACGAAACTGCCGATCGCAACATAGGGGTATCCCGGAAGAGAGGTGTTCTGTGGTGTGATTCCGGTAAATCCATATGAACTGGGAAGTGCGGGATTGGCAGGTGTGACGTCCGCATAGTTAAACCGGTAATAGCCGGCGTGCAGCTCGTTCAACGTATTAGTGTTGAACGTATGAGTGTAAGACCCACTGAATATCTTGAAGTGCCGGGCGCTAACCATGCCAAATCCCGGGAAATAACCTCCGCCGAAAGACAGTGTGTTGAATGATGGGTCAGACTGAAAGATTGTTGACGCCCAGATAGTATCGCGGGAAGTCGGCGTGTAGTCCGCACGAATGATCCCCTGGTCCGAAGCAGCGGTGTTGTTTGCGTTGAATGAGTAAAAACCACTGGAACCAGGCTGGGGAATGTATTTTGACGTTGCGTTGAATGATATTGAATTCCAATTTGAAGGAGCGATATTCACAATGCCATCCGGGAAGCATTGGTTCCATGTCATCGGAGGAGCGCACGAAGTGCCTGGAATGGCAAAGGGAACCTGGTTGGTGGAAAGACCAGTTCCAGACACTCCGCCAACAGCGCCGTTGGTGCCCCCAGTCACGTAGTTTTGGTCCCCGGTAAAGCTCCCTGAAAAATTGGGCATGTTGAGCGTCGGAAAGCTTTCGGGAGTTCCCGCCCTGTTACGGAATCCCTGATAGCCGAGGAAGAAGAAGAGTTTACCGCGGATTACCGGACCCCCTAATGTAGCGCCGTAGAGGTTCTGATGGAACTCAGGCCTTGGCACGAAGAACGGTGTGGCGTTCATGAATGTGTCACGATAGAACTCAAACACGTTGCCCCTCAATGTATTCGAACCGGCCTTCACAATCTGGTTGATCGTCGCGCCAGAATTCCTGGCGAATTCCGGGTTGAGCGTGCTCACGATCACGTTTTCTTCCTGAAGCGCGTCCGGATTGACTTGGATACCCTCATCCTGGAGCGTGGCGTCATTGATATCGACACCATCGAGTAGATAGGAGTTCTGCGGAGTCTGATTCCCGTCCGTAGAGAAGCTGCCAAATCGATCTGACGACTCAACCACGCCGGGCTCGAGTTTCTGCAGGCCAGCGGGGTCGCGCCCCTCGAGCGGAACTTCTTCCAACTGTTCGGCGGTCATAACCTGCTTGATCTGGGTATCTGAAGTTTCAACCTGTAGGGCCGAGGCGGAAACGCTCACGGTTGTCGTGTCGACCCCTACTGCCAGCTTCGCGTCAACATCGCGATTGTCATTGACATTCAGAGTAAGTCCGCTCTGGCTGAATTTCTGAAATCCAGAAGAGGCGATTGTGACCAGGTATGGGCCACCTACCTGCAATTGCGGCAAGGTGAAATATCCTTTGCTGTCTGTAACTGCCGTCGTGGTGATATTGGTGCTGGTATTGACCACAGTTACCGAAGCGTTGATAACAACGGCGCCCGTTGCATCGGTAACCGTTCCATGGATGGCCGCGTAAACGTTTTGCGCATGTGCGACTGGCGAAGCTGCGAGGAAGACCGCTGATAAAACGACTGCCCCCAAGAGTGAACTCCAAGACTTCATTTTTCCTCCTCAAGTCAATAAACCGGCGAATGGTTTAGTGTGATATAGCTACTCCAGCAATGAATTGTGGCGAGGCTTGTACTGTAGCCTTCGGCCCGCATCTAAGATCGCCTGGTCTCAAGCGATCACAACCTGGCAAGTTCGACCGGCCCGCATTGTCAACGGTCAAATACGATGCAACTATGCAGTCTGAAAGTGCACCTGGAGGGCCAAAGTCAAACCAACACTGTCTAAGGCATTGTGCGCAATTGGTGTAGAGCGCGGAAGTTGGGATGAATGGTGAAATCGAAGTGACGAATGATCAGGCTGAAGTGACAGGACGAAAAGAACTGGGAACCTCAATTTCAGGCATTGTTTCTGTTCACCACGGAATCAAGGCGTGTCAACTCCAACCCCACTATATGTAGTCATAGATTACGAATTCTGCTTTATGAATTTTGGTATGGCGCCACATGAGCTCATCCTGCTGCTCGATTCGGAGGTCACGAACCCTTCCTCTTAATGATGTTTTTCCATCCGAATCACCCAGACCTTACTAAGTTGTATTCTGGATAAAGTGATTTCGTGCGCTCGATAACAACTCGTCACACTTAGTCCGCACTTAATCACATCGAAGAGAAATATCTGCCCTCGATGCATTCCACAAGGTTTGATCTGATTAGAATATGTTCGATATCAATCTCTCTTCCCCGCGTCAGATGCGGGCCGGAGGCATTCGCAGGCAAAGCCGCGTCGCACTGGAATTGGAGAAAAGGGTCAAATATATGTTGGATAACTCAGACATTCAAGCAAGCTGCATAACGGTTAGTGCGCACGCCTCAGCCGCGCTACGTTCTGGGTGAATGCGGCTTGTTATTCCAGCGCGTAGAGATTTCCATCGGTGCTTCCGATAAAGACAATGTTGTCTGAGACTACGGGTGAAGTAAGTATCATTCCCACAGAATGCATCTTTGCTACGCCAATAATGGCATCGTCATAAAACAAGGATGCAAATGCCGATTGATAGTCCGGATCTCCTTCAGAGTTGGAGAGGCCGGCGAGGTTCTTGCGCGATCCTTCCGTTTGGAAAGTCCAAAGCGTCTTTCTCGACGCGAGGTCGATTGCTATCAGTTTTCCGTCTTGGCCCGCTAGATAAAGAGCGTTCCCTGCAATCGACGGTGAGCCAAAGAATGGCCATTGAAACTTGAGTGAGCCTAAAGATTGGCCGTCGTGGGCATCGAGTACATGCAGTGTCGCAGAGTCCGAGGTCGCGAAATAGACTTTGCCTTCTCGAACCACGGGCGACGTTATCACCCAGGATCCATGATTGCTGAAATGCCAGCGCATGTGCCCAGTGTCGGCGTCCAATGCATAGAGATTTGAGTCGCGGCATCCAAAATAGACAGTCCCGCCGGAGACAGTCGCAGACGACTGAATGCCAACCCGGTTATGAATGTCCGGGTCATCTCCAGTCTTGAATCGCCAAAGTTCTTTTCCAGTTGCTGCATCGAGAGAATAAAAGTAGCTGTCCCAGCTTCCCACGAAGAGTTTGCCATCAGCTATCGCAGGAGATGCATGGACGACGTCGCCCGTCTGAAACTTCCAATGAATCGAGCCTGTGTGGGCGTCGAGCGCGTAAATGTTCCCGTCTCCACTCCCGAAATAAACGGTTCCGTCCCAGACCACTGGTGAAGAGAGATACACGTCGAAAGGGTCGGGCATCGTCTCGCCGACCGGAATCGAACCGTGCAGATGTGTGCCGGCGTATCGGCGCTCACCCGAATTTGAGAACTTCCATTCCAGCTTTCCGTCTGTAGCATGAACTGCATAAAACGTGCCATCGTAGCTACCGAAATACACTAGTCCATCGGCGACGGCGGGCGATGATGGAATGCGTGCCTTGCTCGTAAAGGTCCATTTCACGACGCCTGTCTGTTCGTCGAGCGAATACAGGTTTCCATCGTTGCTTCCAACATACACAAAACCGTTGACGATTGCTGGAGTCGAGTTCACCTCGCCATGCGAGCGAAAGGTCCATTTGACATGGTGGAAGCTGGAAGGTCCCGCTTTATAGATTCCGGAGTGGACTGGGTCATTCCGAAACATTGGTGAATCCTGTGCATGAACTGCGCTTGCGAAGGTGGCTGCACACCCGAACATCGCAGCAAGCGTTAGAATCCCCTGATGACTCTTCTTCATTGTGCACTCCCTTAAGTAAAAGTGAGTCTAACTCGGCTCAGCAGACAAGTTGACTTTATTGGGACGAAGAGTCAGTGGGGCGTGACGAGTTTCTAAGAGAGTTGCTCGTCTCATGCGAAATCAACGAGCCAAGACATCGAATTCAAGACAGCTGGAAGAGTGTGAACGCGCGTCCGCCGGCCCCGTTAGACAATCTAACCAACTGAAGTACGTCCAAGCGTATCCCCGTTTCCGGCAGTCAGTGTGCGTTGCTTTCCGGACTCTTGGAGTCCTGAAGCCTCCCGAGAATGCCGTGACAAGTCAGATATGTGCGGGGAATTTCAAATGGCTGTAAAACCGGCTGCTCGGACGAATGACTCAGAAATCCATTACGGGCATGCATACCCCAGGTAGTGAGCGATAAAGGACGCTTCTGTCAAAATCGTTTGCCCGATTCCTCAACTATGTAAATGAGTTTGCCAAGGCTCCAGGCCGGTTGGGCAACTCTTCAGTCTTCATGCTGGCGCCTGTTTGGTAGCGGGCGGCGGACGGCATTTCGATGCATATGCCAAAGCCCGATCAGTCGGCTCAAGAGGTTTGTGAGTTCGCGTTACCTTGCGGGGAGGTGCCGGCGGGACTGAATCGGACGCTCGAAGGAGCTCAGCAAGCTGCGGTCGATTGGCGGGAACTGCTGCGGCGGCTCTGGTCGGTGACCGCAGCGGCCGATTCGAGCTGGATGCGTCCGAACCGGCGCCACCTCTTGCGAGGTCTTTATCTGCCGGGAGCGGTTCGCAATGGCGTGAGTAAGGTTGCTATTGTCGTCGACTGCTCGGGCTCCATAAGCGCGCTCCAGCTGAGCCTGTTCGAGGCAGAGGCGCGGTCGATCCTCGATGGTGCGCGACCGGAGCGCGTTTATGTGCTTTACTTTGATGCCGCCGTTCACAAAGTGGAGATTTACGAGACTGGCCAACCGATCGCGCTCAATCCTGTGGGCGGAGGAGGCAGAGAGTTTGGTCTGTGCTTCGAATGGCTCGAAGAGCGCGGTATCCCTGACGTAGTGCGTCACGTTAGGAACGCAGTTGTCCGCTTGAGGATTTTCGCGCGCAGGTTGACACGGATCTCAATCAGCATATGTCATAGGAAAAATGACATTACGAAAACATCTTCCTGACATCTCGAACCAGGCTAAATGCTATCCTTTGTGATGCCGTGATAGATGATGGGTAGCCGGATGGCGGTACGGCACCATGTGTCTGAAAGTTGTTCACAGGTGTGGAGGGAAGGTAATCAATTCATGGCTAAGGCAATAATGCTACCGACGGATTCAGACACAGCCGAGGCCTGTTCATCTCGCCGTCCGCAAGACGCGCTCCTATGCGATATGGAGCTCCCGTACCGGGAAATCCTCTACCCCCTTGGCTATCCTGTTGAGATCATCACGAACGACAAGGTTGTTTTGCAGGCTGCAAAGGAGAGCTTTGGACATGGGCGTTTATCGCGAGCCAGCGAAACTCTACGGATTCGGGTTGGAGTTAGCAACGCAGGTGGTTCTGCGTGCCCATCGGAGCCGACGCGTCGTGAATTCAACCACCTGTATTCTTTGGTTGCCGATATCAATAACCAGGCGCTGCTCGACCTAAGGTCCAGCATCAACTTTACCTGGGTGACAAGCGCGGCGGTGAACCATAGGATCTACTTCCGATATAACTTTCTTGAAAAGGCCGTTTACTTGCTGCTCGGTGCATCGGTGGTAACAGACCTTCACGCCGCCTGTGTCAGCAAGAGCGGGAAGGGTATTCTGCTTATCGGTGACTCCGGTGCCGGTAAATCCACGCTCGCCTATGCATGTGCGCGTGCCGGATGGACCTATACTTCGGACGACACAAGCTATTTGATCAATGATTCCGAGGTTCCTCGCGTTATAGGACATGCTCACCGCGCCCGCTTCCGTCCATCGGCGAAGGAACTCTTCCCAGAGTTGGAGCGCTTTGGACCGACGCCGCGTCTTGAGGGTAAGCCCTCGATTGAGGTCGCCATCTCCGACCTTCCTGTTGAGAAGACTGCAACTGAGGCAAACGTGGATATCATTGTCTATTTGAACCGGAATTCCTCAGCTGAGGGAAGACTCATTCGTCTTCCGAATGGAACCGCAACTCAGCGCGCCAGCCGCGAGCTCTTCTCCGCTGGAGAGATTCGAGCGAAACACGAGAGAATTCTGGAGACACTCTTTGACATCCCGACATACGAGCTTCAGTATTGCGATCTAAGCGGGGGTATCCTTGCCCTTGACACCTTATTGCGGGATAAATAAGTCGCTTATCGAGCCGCTCGTTTGGTGGTCATTGCCTGCCGGCGAACCACGTTCTCGCGTAACAGCATATTGCAGAAGTCTTTCTTCAATCACATCGGCCGCTCGCTGCAATCCGTGGAGAGAGAGAAGCTTGGTTTGCATCTTCACGGCCGCACACCGATAGCTAGGATCATTCAGAACCTTTGCCACAGCTCGATGAATCTTCGTGGCTGAGAGTCGCATGACAGGAAGCACTTCGGCAATTCCCAAGCGAACCAGCCGAGCCGCGACTGCCGGTTGGTCATGAGCAAGCGGGATCGCGACCATCGGCATTCCCTCCATCAGAGCTTCAAATACTGTGTTTGGTCCACCATGCGTGATTACCACCTTGGCGAGCTTCAGAAGGTCGAGCTGTGGAGCATACTTTATCACTAGTGGGTCACCCGGCAAATCAGGGAGCATCTCTGGATCGAATCGGCCCCCCAGAGAAATCACTAACTGCAGGTCAAGATCTTGGCAGGCCTCTGCGACGAGGCAAAACACGAAAGCCTGCACATTCCGCGTCGTGCCCAACGATGCGTAGATGATAGGCCGGCCGTCGAGCCGGTCCCACGGAAAGTCGACATGCGGCCTTGCCTTTCGATTTGCGAATGGACCGGTGTAATGAAAGTTGCCGGGGAGCCTTGACCTTGGTAAGTCGAGGCACGCGGGAAGCTGGGTAATATGTGCCAGTTCCGCATATGACTTTCGCGCCTGTCGCACCGGCCCTAATCCGAAATCCCTTCTTCGGGCATCGAGCGCCCATCGTATCGGGCCGTGCATCCGCAGCGCGGTGTTCTCCAGAAATGCGGTCTCTACCAGCGAAAACCACGACTCCGAATACTTGTACCCTGAGAACCGGGGAAGATCATTCCATCCGAAGTTATGAGGGACCGACGTGGAGATGATGAAATAGGGCAAGCCGGCTATCTGGGCTACTGTCGGCCCGGTAAGCGCGATTTCGTTGACGAGTAGTGCATCCACTTTGGCTCGCCTTACCGCGGCAGTTGTCTCCTGGAGATACGTTTCCAGGTCTTGTGAGATCCGTTTCAGGTTGAACCGCAAAATGGAAAGCCGAGAGCGCAGCCCCGGACGGTTCACAGCAGGATTGTTTTGCTGAAGAGAGAGGTTGGTCCTTCCGATGGGACAGAAATTGAGGCCAGCCTGTCTGACACGGTCTTCAATCTTGGGCTTCTCGAAGAAAGTGATCTCATGTCCTCGTTCTTTCAGCTGTTGCGCCAGCAGGATAAGGGAATTCAGATGTCCAGTGCCGGTGAAAGACATCACCCCGAAGTGGTGAGCGATTCGTTCAGTTGACATGTTCAGCCATCACACCAGTGGGGATGAGAAGCCTTTTACGCCCAAGCTGCACTGCACCTCCACCCAGCACTTTTTCTGCTTCCTGCATGAGCGCGCGCACGGGGGCGCGGAGCCAGCGCACAGTTCCATCGACAGACAAAGGTTCCAGACCGCTCCTTGCCGGGAAGGGAAGCCGCTCCAGCATTGCTTCCGAGGCAAGGTGAACACGGCCACCAATTATCACCAACTCCACGTCTTTCATAGACAGAGAATCGAGCCTGTCTGCCGGGTCCTGTCCAGTATCTCGAACGGCGATTAAATCTGCCAACCCCAATTCCTTGATCGATCCTTGCGTGTCTCCTAACCGGAGAATCGCAGCGGCAGTTGTCATCACCATATGATAGGCGGCCGATGCTTGAATCCCCAGGATTCGAATCGCAAAACGGACTTCGTCCAGCAGGTCACCTTCGGCGGTAAGTGATGAGTCGCTCCCGATGGCCACCTTTTCAATTCTGCTGAGAAGGAGGGGGTCTGGAACCTCGCGGTAAAGAAATCTATTTGAAGTTGGACAGACGATCAACGAAGTACCGCGTGCACGGACAAGATCAAAACCCTCACGGTTCATAGCGAGCCCGTGTACAAACACAGTGCGGTCATCCAATACTCCCAGCCGCTCGAGGCTCCATAACTCTTCCCGTGCCTGTTGATCAACTCCTTCGCAGGCGTGCACGATAAAAGGTCGATTTGGTGGAGTGGCGTCGTGCGCCTGGCGGAGGTCGCCGCCAAGAGCTAACGAATGGCCCCAGCCGTATTCCTTGACAACGCGCACGGGGAATTCTTCATCTTGCGATTCCGGCCAGAGAGGATCGTGGTGACAGACCGTTGTGACCCCGCAGAGAAGATTTCGTATTCCGCCCCACCACAGGCGAACGGCTTTGGGGATGGCATGTTGCCGCGAAATCTCTGATGCAAATCTTCGATGTATGTCTTCTCCCCATTCAATGTAATTGCGGTAGGGCGGATTTCCCATCCTTGGATAAAGCGCAAGCTGGAGATGATCGTGCGCATTGACGAACCCAGGGAGGACCAAGAACCCGTTCATGTTTATGTCTGCGGGCCCGGGAGGCGTGTCGAAAAGGGGGTGCGGGTGGTTGCAGATGCGGGTTATGCGATCGCCCGTGATTTGTATCGACGAACGTGAAGTGGTCCTCGGTCCCAAACTCAACCGGGCTCCGCGAATTAGAAGTTGACGTTCCGCGATTAGATGGCCATGCTCAATCATTACGCGGCATCCCTCTCTGCATGAGAACTGCACCTATGGCCTAATTGAGTGCCGGCAATCCGAAGGTCTCAGCATAACGCGAAACTAAGGCTCGACGGGTTCTGCACAGAGGTTTAAGGCTTTTGGGTGGCATAGACTCTGAACCGCGAAGGCTCACGACGCTTACGAAGTCGCGCGATAAGTGGGCGCATCCCCCACTTAAGACCATATCGCGGACGATAGATGGTCCATCGGATGCCTAAGTGCTCTTCGAGACTCCGGAGATGTTCGTCTGTCAGATATTCAAGACTCTTGACGGAGTCCGATGCGGTTCCATATCGCTTAAGGAAAGCAGCACTGCGCTCCGCCACCATCATCCGGCCACTCTCCTCGCGGGAATACCACGGAGTGTCGCTGATAATCACCAATCCGCCGCTTTTTACGCATCGCAAGGCCTCGCGCAGGGTGGCCACATAATCTTCCGCGTAATGGAATGAGGCATTGAATATTACGGCGTCGAATTGCTCTGTCTGAAATGGCAGGCGTGCGGCTTCGGCCTGAAACCGTGGAAACAGCGCGGGCAGGTACTTGCGAAAGTGTTCGGCTGCTCCCATACCATCGCGATCATTGGTAAGCAAATCCACGGCAACGGGACGATAGTTGGCGAGCGCAAGTCGGTAACTCATCCAGCAGTTTCCGGCGCCCAGGTCCAGAATCCGTCCGCCGTGCTCAAGATTGCGATGCAGCACATGCTTTATCAAATAGTCGAAGCTGCGCGCTCTGATCTTCCATTGATTGCTGTTTTGTCCAGAAATATCCTTATACGGAAGATTCAAATAGAAATCGTCCTCCTGGCTCCATCTGCCTTCCGCCGCTCTGATGCGCTCATAGTCGTCTATAAACCGTGCGAAGTGCGCTGCCCGCTCTGGTGGAAGAGCATTAACAATTCCATTCTGTATCGGCATTCGGAGTCCGCAGAATTGACAATTTAACTGGTCGATGTTGGCTTTGCAGCGGGGGCATTGCAGGCGAACCCCTGAAGACGGAGACGCACCGGAGATGAAGGAATGCATTGTCTTGTAATCTACAGATTTAGCTGAATTGGATCGCGCAGACACGCGAACACGTTGAGAAGGAATAACTTCCCGCATTCAGCCCTCCTTCATCGGCGCAAGGTGTTCAATAGGCACAAAGACAGAAGAGGCGACTGGCGCACTTCTTTGAGGAGAAGCAAATGCCTCCGGGTTCCGTCTCACCGGCTCAAGGTCTTCGACCCTCTCCCACAAAGCGCTTATCCTGGCTTCCGTATTGTGCGACACGTCGTGCATCCGCCATGCATCTACTTCCGCGTGCAAAGCGTCGCGCACGGCGCGATAGAAATCGGTTGAATATGCCGCTGTGAACATAATGCAAAGATCATCGCTATCTGTCCAGTTCCGCTTCTGTCCAAGCTGCATCCGAACCTTCTCGTAAAAACCCGTCCCCGGAAGGGGATATGAGAATGAAATTCCAACATCGTCCGGTAGCGTCTCCCGCACCAATGCTATGGTTTCCTGCAACTCGGCCCATGTCTCCCCAGGATACCCAAATTGCAGGAAATAGCAGGCAAGAATTCCGGCTTCTTTGAGCAGCCGACGAGCAGATCGGACGGAAGGGAGAGCTAGACCTTTGTCCATCGCGTTGAGTACAGCTTGCGACCCCGATTCGACTCCCATCCACACTTCGGCACAGCCAGCTGCCTTTAGGCTTTGAACAGTTGTCTCAGTCATCAGGTCAGCGCGAGATTGAATCTTGAAAGGAACGACCGCATCTCTTCTTCGAACCTCTTCGGCGAAGCGCTGTACCCAGTGTCGGTCCAATGCGAAGACATCATCGCCAAACCAGACATGATGGACCCCTGCGGACACCTTCAACAATCTCATTTCCTCTGCAACAGCCTCAGGCGAACGCAAATGGAATTTGTTGCCGGAGATGGGCTTTGCGCACCAATTGCAGCCGTAGGGGCATCCACGGCTTGACACCATGTTTGCGGAGAAATAACCGTGAGTCTCTACCCAGGCCTTGCGATACGGTTCCATGTCAATCAGATCGCGCGCTGGCAGGGACAGTTCCGACCATGAAGGATTCTTTGACAATCGCTGTGAACTGCGCATTAGACAAGCTTGCTCGTTGAGTTTCACCATGCCGTCTATTTCTGGTACTTCTTCGGAGCGTAGAATCGAGCGGCATAGCTGTACCAGTGTTTCCTCTGCCTCTCCACACAGTACATAGTCGAAGCCATTCTCTAGAAATAGCAGAGGATTGTCCGTCGAATCGGACCCATGCACGACGGTGACCGCGCCCATGGCCCGCGCTGCTTTCGCAATCATCCAAGCCACATCTCTCATGCGCGTGAGGCACATTTTGGAGAGAAAGTTGAAGTCGTCCTCATAGACGGCGACGATTTGAGGCTTACACGTCGCGAGGAGGGAATCAAGCTTTGCCGACGGCTCTTCAAGCATCGGATCCATAGCTGCGACAGAGATACCATTCTCCCTGAGTGCCGTGGCTGCATAAAGAGTGCCGATCGGCATATAGGGCTGCATCTTGCGCAGCTGTTTTGGGTCTAAAGGAAGATGATAGGAGTGCGTCAGTAAAACTTGCGCCAAGGTTCACCTCGATATCTACTCACCGGTAGATCCGGCACAGGATCCGTGTAGCCATGAGTGTCTGGCGGTTGCCCGCATCTGACACAGTCGGGCCAATAAAAGTTAGCGTAGACCTGCGGTTACGAGGAGTTGTCGCTGAATTGTAACCTCAATGTCATCCCTTGCTGGTCGGTCTCTGGAACAGGTAAGGGGTGACGGGAGAGGCCGCGTCCGTTGCATCGCTTCTAATAAACGATGGGCCGCGAGGGATGGCCGGAAACGGGATAAGGAGATTCGCGGCCGAGCTGAAATGATGACCGAGCTTCTCGCGTTTGGTGGCAAGATATCGAGCGGAATGAGGATTGGCCGGAACATCGGCACTCACACGCCTTATGATTTCAATTTCTGCAGAGCGAACGGCACGAATCTTTTCCGGATTGTTGGTCATCAGTTGCAGCGAGTGGATATTAAGGAAGCGAAGGACCTCCACGGAAAGCGCATAGTTACGCAGGTCAACTTCATGCCCGAGCGTGAGGTTGGCTTCAATAGTGTCGAGCCCTTGATCCTGCAGTTCGTAGGCGCGGAGTTTCTCCATCAAGCCGATGCCGCGACCTTCCTGGTGCTCGTAGACCAGTATTCCAGCGCCTTCCTCCGCGATTGCGCGCAGGGCTAGATGAAGCTGCTCATAGCAGTCACAACGCAACGAGTGGAATACCTCTCCTGTCGTGCATTGAGAGTGAATGCGAACAAGTGGAGGGGCTCTGTGGATATTCCCGAGAGTCAAGGCCAAAGCAGTTTCCCCAAGTTCTCCCTTTACTTGCTTTTCGGCATCGGCGCCCTCAAAGGCCAACAGTTTGAAGTCCGCCCAACGGGTTGGGAGGATCACTTCCGCTGTTTTCTTCAACGTCATCAATGTGGCCGTGCTCCCTTCATGCCGTACGCCCTGCATATCGGAACGCAATTCATTAATCCGTATGGGAAGCGTATCTTGCTCCGTGAGAATGCTTGTCGCCAGAATGTCATGATGAGGTCATTCAATTGTTGCAAATGGGGAACTTGGAGGTTCCGGGTGCAAGCCGCCTAATGGAATGTGGACGAATCTTCCGTTTGAATCTTCGCTGCGCCTGGAGGTCGAGAAAGATCAACGTGACGCTGGACGAACATTCGCTTTATCTTTCGGTAGTCCGGAGAAATTGGTAAAGAACATGATCGCCAAGGAACGCTAGCGGACGGGAAAGTCTGCGATCAATCGCTTCCATGGCACTGAGAAGTCGCGGTTGGTGGGATATCCACGGCTCGGCGGCGCTGGGAGGAACCGTTACCCCGATTCCGAGACGCTTCTCGAGCACAAACCAAGGTGCAAAGGCGCGCATTAATGCAGGGCGGCGATGGTAGACGATCGGAAAGTCATGCTTCGCAAGACGTGCTTGTATTGGGCCGCGCTTCCATCGGCGCATCGCCTGATCCGGGCGATTATGAAGTACTTCCGTCAGCATCTCGCCGGGGCAAAAAGTGCCAAACAGTACCAGAATGGCGGAGGCGCCAGGCTTGAGCAACTGAGCGAGTCCTCGCGCTACCGGCCCTAGATCGACGACACAGTTGAGAGGAGCGAAGTTGGAGAACGCGCCATCGAAGAGTCTTCCGCCTTTTGAAAGATGACGAGCTGCGAAGTCTTCCAACTCCTCCCCGGTTGCAATTTCAGCTCGGGCGCCGAATGGGGATAATTTGGCTTTTGCCAGTGCAACCATCGTGGGCGAAGGATCGGTCAGAAATACTTCGTAACCCGCCCTCGCAAGAAACTCTGCATCTTCACCTGTGCCTCCTCCCAGTTCCAGTATGAAGCCGGATTTCGGAAATTCCAGCAGGAACGCCTCACGGACGGCGCGCCGTTGTGCAGCCACGCTACCGGAAGTCCCGAAGCGTTGATCGAAAACCGGCGCAATCGCATCAAAGGCAGCGACAGCGGGCCGCATGGGTCGGATCATTGTGAAAACTCCTTCACACGCCGGCAAATGCGCCACTGCAAAGCGAACCGACTTGGTTTCACGAGGTGAGAACTCGTGCGATGGGGCATCAGTTCCATGTACTTACTAAGGCCAAGTAGCACTGCGTACAATCTAAATGGGAATCGCGCGGGGGGTTTGTCATATTGGTGTCAAGCGATTGTCACTATCTTG
>Ga0206872_10112_pt1 | contig 24240 bp, 26 predicted proteins | sample Alteio_BWOrgCont_34_FD_152906 | JGI IMG/M metagenome (GOLD analysis project Ga0206872, IMG submission 152906) | Enriched cells from forest soil in Barre Woods Harvard Forest LTER site, Petersham, Massachusetts, United States -... | ecosystem: Environmental > Terrestrial > Soil > Temperate forest >... | reverse complement strand
GCAATCATCATCGTTGAAACTATTGCTGCTCTTAATATTGGGTGAAAGCCGACGCCTATTTAAATTTCATGTTATAAAATATCGGGTCCATTAAGGCTTGAATATCTTGCAAATTATCGGCAAGATAAAAAACATAGGCATCAGCTAAATTGTCTTTATGGATAGCAACTGCCATGCAATATTTATACCCTTTACCAAACTCACCGCTAACCTCACAAACGCTCGACGCGCCCCAATCGGCATTAAAATCGTGTTTTACTGCCGCGGGTGGAAATGCCTGCACTTTTGGCTGCCCGCCACCGCTTATATTGGCCATGGCAGCTAAAAACGACGCGTAGTAAAGTTTGTTTGGGCTCACCGCAGTAACATGCACCAAATTTGTATCATTTTTCATGGCTTTGATTTGAATAAAAATACTATCAAGCGGCGTTACGGCGTACCTCACTTCGAAGTTTTTATCCCTGGATTTTATCGCGTACTCATAATGCATCTGGCCATTGCTGATCACCGGTACCTCTTTATACCCTTCAGGCGCAGTGAACGTCAATTGCGACCGGCTAAGCCTGTTGCTGAACAAGGCCGGCAAATTATCCGCCTTAAATGCGGTTAGCAACGTAATTAATAATAGGGTAAACAGCGGTGTTAGTTTTTTCATGACAATTTAAGTTCGGATAAAGCTATAATTGTTTTCTGCATTTTTCACAAAGAAATACTTGTTCCTGGTCTACTACTTTGATACTGCCCCTTGCATCATTCATAAAACATCTTTTATCACCGCTTGTGCAATGTTTCAAACCACGGTTGTGGCCAACTTCGTGCAGGCAAGCTTTTACCAGCCTGCTGCGGAAAAGTTCTTTTGATGCATTTCGTTTCAATCTGAAGGTCGATATCACGCACGTCGTCCCGGGCGTATAGGCCAAACCGAATATGCCCCATTCTTTCACATGCCTCTCGTGGTTATTATAGGCAATATCGCTTTCGGTAACAATAAGAAGATTGTCGTTCGAATCATATTTCGACAAAATCCTGTTGGCTTCATAACGGGTTTTACTGTCAGCCTGGATGTCGATTGTTAAACGAACAGCCGGTTTTACAATACATTTAATATGATAAAAGCTTTCGACGGCATGCTTAATTAAATCAATGTCCGCTTTTTCAACATCGCCCAGGGGTTGGATATAAACAACATTGGGGTGACCGCATGACAGGCAGTTGAATAGCGCAAAAAAAAGAAGCGGCAATAATCGTTTCATTTTAAAAAGGTATTAACAATTTCAGGCAATAACAAAAAGCGCTGTCATGGTGAGCCTGTCGAACCACGGGCCGCAAACCCTTTTCGCTTTTTTGATGCTCCTTTAATTCGTGACCGTTAAGTCTACCGCCAACGACATGGGAAATGTCAGTCCGCCGGGAATTGTGGGAGAATCCTGTATCGAGACGATGCCTTTTATGTTTTTGATCACCGTCGCCTCGGTGACCCAGCAAGTGGCTTTATCCACCTTCAGTTCGGTTGTTCCGGTTCCGCTGATATGGTCGTAACGCATCATTATCCCGTTAAAGGGTTTGTATTCGCCATTGTCGTTTGCTGTCATAACAGTCTCGCCATGAATCACATAAGCATTGGCTTGCCGCTCTTTCACCGAATAAGTAGTCAGTGTTTTACAGGATAAGATCGTTTCCAGGGTGCTGCTGCTCTGCCATGGCTCGCCGACGTTAACGCTTTGGGAGGGAAGTATGGTAAAGGCGTCCTGGAAATTAGTTCTGATGGTTTTTTCGCCAAAAGATTGCTGCATCTGGTCTTTAAACTGGGCCTTTTGCGCATCGGTGAGCTGTGGCATCGCCTTAAACATTCCATCGAAAATATGATCAATATTTTTGACTTCCAACACCTTGCCGCTTTTAGTGATAGTAATGGAAAAAGGCTTGTTGAGCATGGCCGCGATCATTTTTGAAACCGGGTTTGAACTTACGGTGTCATCGGAACTAAAACCCATTGTTTTGCCGCCAACTTCTATGTGCATGGCCAATTTTTTATATTCTACTTCCATATCGTAAACACTGTCGCGTATGGCAATTACTTTGTGAGATACCTTTGCATTTAACAGGGTAGTAATAACTTGCCGCTGGCCGGGAATGTCCTGGATAACGGTCATGTTTGCATTTGTGGTAAGATAATAGGTGCTGTCCTGCTTTAAATTCAGAGATAGCGTAATCTTTTGCGCAAAACCGCAAAGGCTTGTAAATAATAGTGATAAAGTAAATATTTTCTTCATGGAACAAGGTTGTCTGCGGTAAAGGTGACCAAAGTTTTTTGGTTGCGCAATTTTGCCGGCTTAAATTATTCCGGCTGTAGTTTAGCGAAGCGCAACCTGTGGTTGGATTTGGGTAAGCTTTCAGCTTATGATAAGGGTATAAACACCAGTGGGGGGATTTGTCAGTTAAAAACTGCGGCCATGCGCGATCACGAATTAGAAACTGGCGGCGCCGGGTATTTTTGATAAAACTATTTTTACCACTGCTCCATCTCTTTTTTAAAATCTTCCCAATCCATTCCCTCACCGTTTTCAATTTCCTTTTGGGCCCGCTCAACCTTTTGTAAAAGCAATACCCGTTCAACCAGATCGTCCACCGAAAATGTCGCCGGCATGTGTTCAACAAGGGCTGCAACTTTGTCTTTTGTAAGCATCATTACTTCTTTGAATATAGAAGTAAATATACAAATTTTCGGGGATTTCATTACCTATCGGCGAACCAGGGTGGACCGACGTTTTATCAACTAAAGTCCGAAGACGGGTACAATTTTGACAGGATTTTATCGTTTACACCCGTATATTTATACAGAAACTGTGAACCAACTGATGTTCCCGGGATTCCGGCATAAAAGTCAAATCATGCTTGTTAATTGCAATGCTTCCGTCTACTACCCGCATTTATGATCATCCACCGGTATTCACTCACCCTGTTAATCTTACTTCTGCCCTGCTGCCTTTTCTCACAGCAGGTAAACACCGCTGTTGATTTTTCAAAAGCTGATACCCTTGCAAAGCACATAACATACGACGGCGATCTTAACCGCCTCACCAAAGAACTTACCAGTCCTTTTCCGGAGCAAATATTAAAAGTACGGGCCATCTTCATGTGGATCACCGGTAATATCGCTTACGACTTCAAATTCTACAATAAATATTATTACAAGGGAAAAGAGCCAAAAGGTTTCAGCTGCAGCGGCGACAGCATGGCCTGCGAGCTCAAAAAAAATGTGTGGGAAATGGAATATATTGCTAAGGTGCTGGATAAGAAAAAAGCTGTATGCCAGGGTTATGCCATGCTTTTTAAAAAGATGTGCGACATTGTTAACATCCCATCTGAAATAATACCGGGATATGTGCGCACAGAATACTATGAAATCGGCACGCCGGGTGACCTTGACCATGCATGGAATGCGGTGCTCCTAAACGGTGAATATTACCTTATTGATGCCACCTGGGCGGCGGGCGGCTGCAGCAAAGACGACGACGGCAAACTCCTGGGCTTTCACAAACACTTTAACGATTATTACTGGCTCACGCCTGCTGTCGAATTCGCAAGAAACCATTTTCCCGAAGACCCCAAATTCGTATACCTGCCGCATTATACCTTAGAGAATTTTTCGGCAAACCCCTTTTATGAACCGGCCGAGATAAGCAGTATCAAACTGATCACTCCTGCCTCGGGAATTATTACAGCAAAAAAAGGCGACACCATTCATTTTAAACTGGCCTACGCCGGCAATTTGCGCGTCTTACAGATCAACACCAATATTTTTCAAAATCCGGATACCGGGTATTGGGAGGACATCAGCAGGCGAATAAAAATGTGGAGGCTGGATAGTTTGGCGATAAAAAAACAGCAATACATTAAATATAAGCGCGATGGCGACAGCTACGCGTTTGCCTATGTAGTTAAAGATTACTCCCTGGATTATCTGGATATTATGTTTGATAAGCGAAGGGTGATGCGGTTTAAGGTGCATGTGCATTAAGTCGGAAGTCGAAAGTCTTTAGTCGAAAGTCTCAAGCCAGAACCGCTCCCGCTACCGCGAGTTTAGCGAAGCGTAACTCGTGGTTGAATTTGGGTAAGCTTTCAGCTTACAAAAAGGATATAAACATCAAAGGGTTCCTCGGCAGTTAAAAACTGCGGCCATGAACAACCACGAGTTACAAACTCGCGGGAGCGAAGTTTGGCGATAAAAAAACAACAGTACATTAAATATAAGCGCGATGGCGACAGCTACGCGTTTGCCTATGTGGTTAAAGATTACTCCCTGGACTATCTCGACATTATATTTGACAGACGGCGGGTGATGCGGTTTAAGGTGCATGTGCATTAGTAAGATTTTTCTGCCTGTTCGTGGCATTTCGGTTACCTTTCTTCTCAAAATGTATTAATGATACCAATTGATACAACCATGCAAATCTTCTGGAGGCACCCTGTAGCTATTATATTTTTAATGATTTACACCTTGCTTTGCATTAGATTATTAAATGTGGAGTTTCAAGTTCGTGAACTAATTAAAATGGACAGAGAGGCCAGAGGTGTTGGCGCCGAAGCGACCGGGGATTCAGGTCTTTTGATTCTAATGTTTGGTATATCTTTTTTTGTAAATGGAGGTTACGCCATTGCTAATAAAGTAGAAACAAAATTTTATTTATGGCTGATCTTCATTACTATCATTGAGCTTATTGCTGTTTTTAAAATTGGGTAGCGTGGATGATGCAATAACCTCACCGCTGCCACGAGTTTAGCGAAGCGTAACTCGTGGTTGGATTTGGGTAAGCTTTTAGCTTACGATAAGGATATAAACATCAAAAGGTTCTTTGTCAGTTAAAAAACTGCGGCCTTGGGCGATCACGAGTTACAAACTGGCGGGAGCGGTGCGATTCCTTATTTTTGTCTGAACCCGAAGTTATCGAATTAGCGAATTTTTAGAATTGAACAATTGCCAATCAAAAATTCGTTTAATTCCGATAATTCGATAAATTCGAGTTCAGACATATCTATAAAATAGCTTAAATTTGTTTTATACAAACAACACCATGACAACAGTAGCTATCCGGCAAAAATTAATGACTTACCTGGCAGATGCTGATGATAGCAAGGTTAAAGCCTTGTACACCTTATTAGAAAAGGAAATGGAGGAGGAAGATACTTTTGTATTAACCGATGAGCAGCTTCAGATACTTGACAGGGAGCGTGAAATGCATGTAAACGGTCAAACCAAATCCTATAACCGTCATGAGGCCGGCCAGATTATTAAGGGACAACGGGCTTTTTAATGTACCAGTTAATCATTAAGCCGAAAGCGATTGAAATGGCCACGGAAGCCTATCGATGGTACGAAAAAGAGCGGCCAGGGTTGGGCGATTTGTCTATGCGGCACTCTTATTGAGGTTTCATTAAAATATACGTCAAGATTACTGCTATCAGTGCCCCGACTATCGCACTTGCAAACATCCACATAACGATATACCTTGTTTTTTTCTTCTCCGCTTGTGCTTTTTTATTGAAGGTCAGGGTAAGACTTTCCAAACTATCAACCCAATCCAATAATTGAACTATGATTGCATGATTTTTATCGCTATTGTCAGAAATTCCTTTCCCCATATTTCTTGTTGATCTAACATGAGATATATCCTGTTTTAATTTGTTAAGCCCGGGAAAAATTATTTGGTAATAGTCTGGAAAAACAGATGTCATTATTTCCACTCCATATCTTGTTTGATAGCCATGAATTTTCTCAGCGAATATTGCGCACAGTTTACTGAATAAATCATAGTAAGATCGAAATAAATGTTCTTTGGCTTCAATATAATCGACCGTTTGTTTATTTTCCTGACTTAACTCTTCATCCAGGAAGTTGTATAAATGAAATAAAACCCCTCGAAGTTCATTTATCGATGCAACAAGAACTTTTCCGCCGCCGTACTTTTCCAATAAAATGGCATATGAGGTAACCCTTTTAAAAAGCGTATAAGTTTCATTAAAGAAGTTATCGTATTCCCTCGCTTTGTCAGGCATGAAATAATTGGTTTTTAATTGGTGCAGGTACGATCAATTACGTGATTTAGGTTCAGGCATAAGACGGCTAAAATGACAAAAAAATTAAACTATGGCTTACGTGCAGGCGGCACAGAAAAATCTAAATTGAATGCACGGTGTATTAAATTCTCCGATTCTTTAACAGTCATGATATGGCCTTCCATAAGCTGAACACTTCCCCTAACATTTGAAACATCGTAATCCGATACGTCTTTCTCATTCAAGCTCTCAAACTCGTATTTCATAACGTTCTCGATGTGAAATTTTTTTCTAAGAAATTCCTCAACAGGGTCGGCCTTTTCAATCGCCTGCCTCGTTTGTATTGGTATACTCTTTGCAGAGTTATTAAAATTATTTTCTTCCATGATGCTACTCCTTGTCCTTTTTTGGTTCAGATTTCGGCCTGCAAAATTACAAATATATTCTCGAACCAAGAAAAGTTTTCAACATTCCGGGCTTGTTAACATTTGTCGTCCTATTTGATTTTTTATTTCGAATAAAACCGTTGGAAAGCCTTTCAAATGCTCATAGAAAGGCTTTTTTATACAATTAACATTAAATATATTTTTTAGGGATTTTTATTTTTTAACATTGTGTGGAAAAACGCATTTTTGGTATCAACAACTATTTCGGCGTGTTTTAAGTAAAAAAAATCTGAAATTGCATTTTTAATGCTTCTTTTTCCACAAACTAGTGTGGAAAAAAAGTTGTTGTATTTTTTGGTTTAGTAAAATCCTATCTGAAACCAAAAAATAAAATTAGAAAGAATTAGATAATAAAAGCCCAACGAAATTGCCCCTTTTTAAATAATAATCTAAGTATTTAATCGCTGCCATAACCAACGTTGATACTTCGTCTAAAACAATAACTGTACACCGACTATTTTTTTGGTGCTTTCGGATAGTGGGATACGTATAGCTTCGAATTCAATTTCATTATTCGTTGTCCGTAGTTTCCAACTACGGATTAATACGCCCGGAGACTTTGTCTCCCCTTCCGGCGCGAAAATAAACAGAGCACAACCAACGTGCAAAAGCCTTGCGTGCCCCGCATTCTAAGCCCCTTGCCATAACATTTCGTGGATTACAAATCCAATTAGTTTAGCTCGCGGGTTGCAAATCCCGACCAACGGCGGCCCGCAAAGACCTCTCGTGAATTACGTAACCTTCCTCGCAATAAATCCTTATATTTGATTACAGGAAATAAATTTTATGGAAAGGATAGTTTTAGAAGTTGACGACCAGGGGCCAAAAAACCGGCGATACTCATCTCAAAAGAAACAGCATGAAGTAACTAAAACCACTGATAAAATGCTGGAAATTGCTTTTAGGCGAAAATAAGATGATTTGCCCGGCCCTATTTTTGTGTCAGATAACTTAATTAATATAACGACTAAGTATATCATTAGGATTATTAAATTGCCCATTCAATATTATTACCTTTAAAATAAATAATCATTCCATGATAGCAGTTAAAGAAGCGGTAGAACTTGCGAGTGAGTTTGGCTACGAAGTATTCGAAAAAATAGGGGCTGTTGAAGAGGTTGAAATCGACGGAAAAAATTGGCTTATTACTTTAAGTTTCGAGGAGCCTGTTAAAACAACTCCGGAAGAATATAATCCCGTTTCAACAAAAATGCCTGGTTTTTTAGAAATGTCAAAGTTATTAGCGCCGCCAAAGACCGAAAAAGTTTATAAAATATTCAATGTGAACGGCGAAACAAAAAAGGTAACATCTGCAAAAATACGCCAGCTTCAATAATGTTTTTTCAAAGATTTGGCTATGGGCAAACCTTCAAAGGTATTCTGATAGATACTAATTTACTCTTATTGTTGTTAATTGGAATTTTTGACCGCGAATTAATTAAAAAGTTCAAAAGGACACAGATATTTGAAAAAACCGATTTTGATAACCTGACGCTCATAATATCCAGGTGTAACAATCAATTGTATACCACTCCGAACATATTAACTGAACTTACAAATTTAACTGATACAGTAAACAAAGACTTTCGCTTTTTCAAATTTTTGCATGTTTTTATGGATAATTTCATAGAAATTAACAGTGCCAGCCAGGCAATCATGTCAAATAGCAATGTTGCATTTTTAAAGCTTGGATTGACAGACGCATCTATTATGGATATGGCATCTGAAGATATTTTAATTTTAACAGTTGATTTGGATCTTTATCACTTAATAGCCTCTCATTCTAAGCCGGTGATAAATTATAATCACGTAAGATTTCCGTGACATTGCTCCCGGACGGTTCTCTCCGCTATCCGTAGTTTCCAACTACGGATTAATATGCCCGGAGACTTTGTCTCCCCTTCCGGCGCGAAAATAAACAGAACACAACCAACGTGCAAAAGCCTTGCGTGACCCGCGTACTAAGCCGCTTGCCATAATATTTCGTGGGTTACAACTCCCATTAGTTTAGGCCGTGCGTTGCAAATCCCGGCCAATTGCCGGGAGCGGAGCGAAAAATATTATTTGCAATTTATAAAATGACATCTGTTTCTGATATTTGCTTTTAATATCAGTGAAACCCTATGTCAAAACATAAAAAAGGTAAAGTCATCCCAATACGGCCAACCCAGCAAAGCCCCGAAAATTATATTAAAACGCAGGCGCGTACATTGCCCATTGTTGAATGCCTGATAAGTGAGGAATGGAAGGACAACGGCATTAGTAACATCGTGGTTGCCCGCCGGCATAAATCAGGTAATATTACCGCCGGCATTTACCTCGTAGATACGTATTGCCTTGGCGTTAAGGATGCCCACTATGAATTTAATCTTGACCCTGACGATTACGAATATTTAAAACAACATTGCGGCGCCGTTGAAAAATGCGAATACGTATTGGCGCATAATATTATTTACGGAGCCGTTGAATATGCAGACGACTATGGGTTTAAACCGCATAAGGACTTTGCTATCGCCCAATACATTCTTGAGGAGGACGATGAACAAGTCCCGCTGATGGAAGTTGAATTTGGGCTCGATGGCAGGCCTTGTTTTATACCCGGCCCCAATGACGATGCAGCCAAAATAAAGAATATTACAGCCGTACTTAACCGCACGGCGGGCGAAGGCAACTTTGATGTAATGGACCTGGCGGATGATGACGAATTTGATGATGATGAATTTGATGAAGATGAATTTGGCGACGATGATGACTTTGATCCGCAAGATTTTATGGACGAATTGGAAGATGACCTCGAAGAATCCTACGCCCGTTTCCCAAAGATACTGAAGAAAGTAAATAAGGTTTATGATGGATTGGTAAGAACGCAGGAGGCCGCAGCTTTACTCGAAAAATCGACCATAGGCAATGCCTACAAGGTGAGCGAGGGTAAGGTAAAAAACGAATACACCATATTCGACAATGCTGAGCAGGAAGCTGAATATAGCCGCCTGATGGATATGTTTATTGGAGGAGAGGTTGACCTGGCTATAAAAGAAACAAAAAAAGCCATCCGGCAATACCCGGATAGGATTGCATTTTATGATCTTTTATTAGCCGCTTATAGTTTTAATAAGCAAATTGATAAGGGCGAGGAAATAGTCCGTGAAACATACAAGCTCTTCCCCGGTATTTTGATACCAACGGTAGGTTATGCAAATTTACTTTTAGAAGAAGGGAAGCCCGATGCGGCGCTTGCAGTTTTCAATGGCAAAACCGATCTTAATGAGTTGTATCCCGACCGGAAGGTATTTCACGTAAATGAGGCGGGAGAGTATTATGCCTGCATGTGCCGCCTGTATATTGCGCTCGATGATCTCGACGCAGCCGATTTATACATGAATGCCATATTTAAAAAGGATTTGACTAAAAGAGCTGCAAAAACCCTGGTGATGGCGGCCGTTTCAGAAATGTGTACCGCTAAAATGGAAAAAATTAAGCAGGTCGGGCTTCAAAAGCGTTGAATGTCCGCCCCAGCAGACCTGACGTGAGAATGCCGCGTGGGCCAAAGCGCAATGGCTTCCAAACACCGCTGTCCGTAGTTTCCAACTACGGATTAATATGCCCGGAGACTTTGTCTCCCCTTCCAGCGCGAAAATAAACAGAGCACAATCAACGTGCAAAGGCTTCCCGTGACCTGCGTACTAAGCAGTTTGCAATAACATTTCGTGGGTTGCAAATCCCGGCCAGCCGAGAGGAACTTTTTCCAGGAAAATACAATTTCAGATTTTCATAAAATACAACCAACTGATTTTCAAGCGTTCACGAAATATTTATTTTGTGTTATTGCGAAATGAACGTGAACATGAACGCAGCGGTGCGGATTTATACTAAATTTACAGCCATGAAAATATTTAAACGATCAGCACTTTTTGCTTTGCTTATCACCCTGGCTGCTTCGCTTACCGCATCGGCGCAAAGCCAGGACAGCTATACTTATAAACCCGAATCGCAGGAACTGTATAATAGCATTGTTCATATGGATAGTGTTTATTTTAACGCCTATAATACCTGCGATATGGATAAACAGGCTGCCATATATGCCGACAGCATTGAGTTTTACCACGATAAGGGTGGGCTGCAGACCTCGAAACAAGCCCTTTTAGCCGCCATTAAGCAGAATATTTGCGGCAAGGTTACCAGGGTGCTGGTGAAGGGCAGCATTGAGGTTTATCCCATTGCGGGCTTTGGCGCCGTAGAGATCGGGCTCCACCGGTTTATTAATCACCAGGAAAGCGAATCCCCATCCAAGCCCGATAAGTTTATCATTATCTGGCGCAATAGAAATAATCGATGGCAAATAACGCGTGTTATTAGTTTGCATTGATGGGGATACCGGTAGGGGCGACCCTCGTGGTCGCCCCTTGACAATGCTTTCCCTTTGATGATATTTTCTTCGTAACAACCACCAGACCGTATCCGTGGCAAACTGCACCTGCCATTATTCAAAAAGGGCAACCACGAGGGTTGCCCCTACGGCACATCCCCCCATCAAATTCCCCGCCAACTGCATCCGGCATGTGCGGCACACAATCCGCACATCTGCACGTCATTTCTACACCAACTTTTCAAGGCCAACCCACAATTTCACGCAGAAATCCGCGCATTTACTATGCATGCATAAAAAACATACTGAATACCGTTTTGAACTTTGGTATATTTTGTTGAATATTTTATACCTTTAATGGGTATAAGTACAGTTTTTTATATGGTATTTTTATTAAAAGGCAGAATTAAATACTAATTGAACAAATTCGTTTAAACGCTTGCGATTCCTTTTTGCTCTGCCTAACTTACAAATATCAAATTATAGAACCCGGTAATTCAATATTACCAATAAAATTTTAATAGAAAATAGCTGTTCCAGATCACAACAATGAGCGCACAAAACGACACCATCGAAGCCATAGAATTAAACCGCTACAGTAAAACATTTACGCAGGACCCTACCCAACCGGGCGCCCAGGCAATGCTTTATGGTATCGGCTTAACCGATGACGACATGCAAAAAGCGCAGGTTGGCGTGGCGAGCATGGGCTACGATGGCAATACCTGCAACATGCACCTTAACGATTTGGCTAAACTGGTTAAACAAGGTATTTGGGAAGAAAACCTGGTGGGCCTCATCTTCCATACCATTGGCGTTAGCGATGGCATGAGCATGGGCACCGATGGCATGCGCTATTCGCTGGTGAGTCGTGATGTGATTGCCGATTCTATCGAAGCGGTTGTAGGCGCACAGTATTATGATGCTTTGGTGGCCCTCCCCGGCTGCGACAAAAATATGCCGGGCTCGGTGATGGCTATGGGCAGGCTTAACCGGCCGTCGATAATGGTGTACGGCGGCACCATAAAACCCGGTCATTATAAGGGCGAAGATTTAAACATTGTTTCGGCATTTGAAGCTTTGGGCCAAAAGATAGCCGGCAATATGGATGAGATAGATTTTAAAGAGATCATAAAAAACGCTTGCCCCGGCGCAGGCGCCTGCGGGGGCATTTATACCGCCAATACCATGGCTGCCGCTATCGAGGCTTTGGGCATGAGTTTGCCCTATTCGTCCTCCAATCCGGCTTTAAGCGAGGAAAAGAAAGCGGAATGCCTGGCAGCCGGAAAGGCAATAAAGCTACTGTTGGAAAGGGATATAAAACCATCCGACATTATGACCCGCGAGGCATTTGAAAATGCCATTACCGTTGTTATGGTTTTGGGCGGGTCGACCAATGCCGTTTTGCACCTTATCGCGATAGCAAAAAGTATCGGCGTAAAATTAACGCAGGACGATTTCCAGGAGATCAGCAACCGCATCCCCGTGCTGGCCGATATGAAGCCAAGCGGCAAATACATGATGGAAGATTTGCACAAAGTGGGCGGAGTGCCTGCAGTAATGAAATACCTGCTGAAATTGGGCTGGCTGGATGGCAATTGCCTTACCGTGACGGGCAAAACCATTGCCGAAAACATGGCCGATGTGCCCGAAATTGATTTTGAAACTCAAACGGTTATACGCCCGGCCGAAAAACCAATAAAAGCAACCGGGCATTTACAGATATTATACGGCAACCTGGCCGAAGGCGGCAGTGTGGCCAAAATCACGGGCAAGGAAGGCACCCATTTTGAAGGTCCCGCCCGCGTTTTTGACGGCGAGTTTGAACTGATCCACGGCATACAAAGCGGTCGCGTTAAGGCCGGCGATGTGGTGGTGATCCGCAACATCGGCCCCAAAGGCGCACCCGGCATGCCCGAAATGCTGAAGCCAACCGGCGCAATTTTTGGCGCAGGCTTAGGCGCTTCGGTAGCATTGATCACCGATGGCCGTTTCAGCGGCGGTACACATGGATTTGTGGTTGGCCATATTACCCCCGAAGCTTATGACGGCGGCCTGATAGCGCTGGTAAATGATGATGACGTCATTAAAATTGATGCCATCAGCCGCACCATGACGCTTAAAGTATCCGAAGAAGAAATTAAAGCGCGCCGAGTCAAATGGGTACAACCGGCGTTAAAAGCAAAAAGCGGGCTTTTGTTTAAATACGCAAAAACAGTTAGCACAGCCGCAGAAGGTTGTGTTACTGATGAGTTTTAGGGGGAGAGGTTGTAAAGTTGAAATGTTGTAAGGTTGAAATGTTGAACCATCAATAATAACTGAATGACCCAATGACAAAATGACTAAATAGTAATCGGTGAAACTGAGCGTAGCGACCTCATGAACACCTATAAATAATAAACAACAGGTGAATAATCACAAAAAATCGGTGAAATCATCACAAAAAAATAACCAGTGGAAACGCAAACAATCGGTGAAATCACCGAAAAATCGGTGAAATCACAAGAAGTGAAATCGCAAAAAACAGAACTGACAGGGTCACAGGCGCTGTTGGATGCCCTGATCATTGAGGGGGTGGATACCATTTTTGGGTATCCGGGTGGCGCAATTATGCCCATTTACGATGCTTTGTTTGATTATAATGATAAATTAAACCATATACTGGTCCGCCACGAACAGGGCGGCATACACGCCGGTCAGGGTTATGCGCGTACCTCGGGCAAGGTGGGCGTGGTGTTTGCCACCAGCGGTCCCGGCGCTACCAATTTGGTAACCGGTTTGGCTGATGCGCAAATTGACAGCACCCCGCTGGTATGCATCACCGGCCAGGTTTTTGCCCACCTGCTGGGTACCGATGCTTTCCAGGAAACTGATGTGATCAATATCACCACCCCCGTAACCAAATGGAACTACCAGGTAACCGATGCTACGGAAATACCCGAAGTCATTGCGAAAGCATTCTACATCGCCAAAAGCGGCAGACCGGGGCCAGTATTGATTGACATCACAAAAAACGCACAGATACAAAAATTCGATTACGAAGGTTATATCAAATGCGATCATATCCGCAGCTACAGGCCAAAACCTATAGTCCGTCCGCAGTATGTACAGCAGGCTGCCGACCTCATCAACTCGGCAAAAAAGCCGTTCATCATCTGGGGGCAGGGTGTAATATTAGGAGGCGCAGAACACGAGTTTAAAACTTTCGTGGAAAAAAGCGGCATCCCGGCAGCGTGGACCATTTTAGGCGCCGGCGCTATCCCAACTGATCACCCTTTAAACGTAGGTATGCTGGGCATGCATGGCAATTACGGCCCCAACGTACTGACCAACGAGTGCGATGTACTCATAGCCATAGGCATGCGCTTTGACGATCGTGTTACCGGCCGCCTGGATAAGTATGCAAAACAGGCAAAGGTGGTCCATTTGGATATTGACCCTGCCGAGATAGATAAAAATGTAAAATCGACCGTACCTGTTTGGGGCGATTGCAAAGAGACATTGCCCATGCTTACCGCATTGGTTGAGCAAAAAACCTTCCCCGAGTGGCTGGACAGGTTTAACGATCACATGCAACAGGAATATGACGCTGTAATACATGCTGAACTAAATCCTGAAACGCCTGAAATGACAATGGGCGAAGTGATAAAACAACTCAACGAGCTTACCAAAGGCGATGCTGTTATAGTTACCGACGTTGGCCAGCACCAGATGGTAGCCTGCCGCTATGCCATATTAAACCAAACCCGCAGCAATATCACCAGCGGCGGTTTGGGCACTATGGGTTTTGCATTACCGGCAGCAATTGGTGCAAAATTCGGCGCGCCGGAGCGCGATGTTGTCGCCATTATAGGTGATGGCGGTTTCCAGATGACTTTGCAGGAACTGGGCACCATTATGCAAACAGGTATCGATGTTAAGATCATTATCCTTAATAACCACTTCCTTGGCATGGTGCGCCAGTGGCAGGAGCTGTTTAACCAGCGCCGTTATTCATTTGTGGATATTGAAAGTCCTGATTTTGTGGCGCTGGCAGCCGCCTATCGTATACCCGGGAAATGTGTAGCTGACAGGGCCGATTTACCCGGCGCTTTAAAGGAAATGATGGATGCCAAAGGCTCATACCTGCTGGAAGTAACCGTAACAAAAGAAAATAATGTGTTCCCGATGGTGCCGCAGGGCTGCAGCGTTGCGGAGATAAGGTTGAGGTAGGCCTCACCCAACCCTCTCCAAAGGAGAGGGCAGAAAAAGGAAACTGGCTTTTCCGAGGATTTAGAACCCTCTCCTTTGGAGAGGGCAGGGTGAGGCGAAACGAGAGGACAGGGCATGGCGGGTAGAATATCTTAAAAGAATTTAAAAATGGAAAAACAAGAATACAATATCACGGTATACACAGAAAACCAGATTGGTTTGCTGAACCGGATAGCCATCATATTTACACGGAGGAAGATCAATATTGATAGTTTGAATACCTCGCCGTCGGAAGTTGAAAGTATACACAGGTTTAATATTGTGATCACCGAGTCGGAAGATGTGGTGCGCAAGCTTTGCAGGCAAATAGAAAAGCAGGTAGAGGTTTTGAAAGTATATTTCCATACAAACGAAGATGTGATCTGGCAGGAAATGGCACTGTATAAAGTATCAACAGATGTTATTGCCGAAAAAGTAAGCGTTGAACGTTTATTGCGCGAGAACGGCGCAAGGGTTGTAACCCTTCGCAAAGATTATACAGTTTTTGAAACAACGGGCCACCGCGAAGAAACGGATAACCTGATCAGCATTTTGCAGCCTTACGGCCTGATAGAATTTGTACGCAGCGCCCGCGTGGCAATTATTAAGGACAGCGATGGTTTTAACAGCAAACTGCGCGAATTTGAAAGACTGGAACCAGGAGAAGATGTGATAGAAAATGAATTTTTAAACCAGGGGGCGAAGGTGTTCACAATGTAGTAGAGGGAGGAGAAAGCTGAAAGGTAAAAGGCGAAAGGTCGAAAATGACTTAATGACCAATGACCCAATGACTACTAAATCGGTGTAATCCTCCCAAAATCGGTGAAATCACAAAAATGATAGAAGAAATAAAACAAAAATACCCATTAGCCTACAACGCTATAAAAAACGCAACCGAAGCCAATGGGTTTAATATGCCGTCGGAGGTGCTTACCTGTTCGCTGCTAAAAACGCTGGCGGCTACTAAACCCGGCGGCAGGTTTTTGGAGCTGGGGACTGGAACCGGGTTGGCCACTACGTGGATACTGGATGGGATGGATGAAAAGTCGACATTAATATCAATTGATAATGATGAAACATTATTAAATATTGCAAAGGAGAATTTGGGCGTTGATAAACGTTTAAAACTGATATGCACCGATGGCGGCGACTGGATAAAGCAAAATGAGGGACAAAAATTCAGCTTTATTTTTGCTGACACCTGGCCAGGCAAATATTTATTGCTGGATGAAGTGCTGGATATGGTCGAAAAAGGCGGCATCTACATCATTGATGATATGCTGCCGCAGCAAAACTGGCCAACGGGCCACGCCGAAAAAGCAACCCAGCTAATAGCCGATCTGGATGGCCGCGACGATATCATACTAACAAAAATGGGCTGGGCAACCGGGATAGTGATAATAACAAAGAAATAGGTGAATGGTGGAAGGTGAGTAGTGAGTGGTGAGTGGTGAGTGGTGAGTGGTGAAAGGTGAACTAAAAATCGGTGAAATCATAAACTCATCGGTGTAATCATAAAAATAAAATCGGTGAAATCAAAAAATCATCGGTGTAATCATAAAAATAAAATAAACAAAAATCGGTGAAATCACAATCTCATCGGTGAAATCAAAAAAAAGATGGCAAAATTAAATTTCGGCGGCACTGAAGAAAACGTAGTAACCCGCGAGGAGTTCCCTTTATCAAAGGCACAAGAAGTATTAAAAAACGAAGTTGTAGCGGTAATCGGCTATGGCGTTCAGGGTCCGGGCCAGGCGCTCAATCAAAAAGACAATGGCATAAACGTAATCGTTGGTCAGCGTAAAGGCACAAAAACATGGGATAAAGCTGTAAACGATGGCTTTGTACCCGGCGAAACGCTTTTTGAAATTGAAGAAGCGCTTGATAAAGGTACCATTATCTGTTACCTGCTGAGCGATGCCGCCCAGATAGAATTATGGCCGACCGTTAAAAAACATTTAACAAAAGGCAAGGCCCTATATTTTTCACATGGCTTCGGCATCACTTTTAAAGAGCAAACCGGCATTATCCCGCCTGCTGACGTGGATGTGTTTTTGGTAGCTCCAAAAGGTTCGGGCACATCATTGCGCAGGATGTTTTTACAGGGCCGCGGTTTAAATTCAAGTTATGCAATTTTCCAGGATGCAACCGGTAAAGCTAAAGACAGGGTAATAGCCCTTGGTATTGCTGTAGGCAGCGGTTATTTGTTTGAAACCGATTTCAAAAAAGAAGTTTTCAGCGATTTAACCGGCGAGCGCGGTACACTGATGGGATGTATCCAGGGTGTATTTGCCGCACAATATGAAGTATTGCGCAAAAACGGCCACTCACCATCCGAAGCATTTAACGAGACAGTTGAAGAGTTAACCCAATCGTTAATGCCATTGGTTGCCGAAAACGGTATGGACTGGATGTATGCCAATTGCTCAACCACAGCACAACGCGGCGCGTTGGATTGGTGGAAACGTTTCCGCGATGCTACCAAACCTGTATTTGAAGAATTATACAACAGCGTGGCAACAGGCATTGAATCGCAAAAATCAATCGATTCAAACAGCAAACCTGATTACCGCGAAAAACTGAATATCGAACTAAAAGAATTACGCGACAGCGAAATGTGGCAGGCAGGCAAAACTGTTCGCAGTTTAAGGCCCGAGAACCAGGTGGTGGAAGCATAAATCAGAATTTACAGAATTTTAGAATTTGCAGAATAATAAAAAGTTCACATTGGTGCTTGATAACATAAATGGAAAAAGATGAGTTAACTTATAAAGTGATAGGCTGCGCAATGAAGGTTCATAACACACTTGGAAATGGGTTTCAGGAGGTAATTTATCAAAAGTGTTTGGCTATGGAACTTACAAAGGCTGGCGTAGTATTTATAAGGGAGCAGGATCACACGATATTTTATGATGGGATAGCTGTTGGAACAAGAAGGGCAGATTTTGTAGTTGAAAATAGGTTAATCGTGGAATTAAAAGCAATCATTAATTTAGAAGACGTGCATTTAGCACAAGCAAAAAATTATACGGTTGCCTATGACTTCCCGTTAGGATTACTAATAAATTTTGGAAGCCAAAGTCTTCAATATAAGTTGATTTTTAACCCAAAATATCAGTCAAAAACATCTTGAAAATTCTAAAATTCTGTAAATTCTGATCAATGATCCTCGAAGTCGCCATATTAAACGTAATCCCCGGCAGGGAAGATGAATTTTTAAAAGCATTTTCCGACGCAAAGGAGATTATTGCAAAAATGGCAGGATATGTATCGCACCAACTAAAAAGATGTATTGAAAACACAAGTCAATTCATTTTATTGGTTGAATGGGAAAAACTCACCGACCATACTGTAGGCTTCAGAGGATCAAAGGAATACCAGGAATGGAAAAGGTTATTGCATCATTTTTATGACCCTTTTCCGGTAGTTGAACATTATGAAGATTGTTAAAAAATTAAAGATTTGTCCTTGCGGGCGAAGCGCGGCTATCGCGAACTGTCCTGAACGCCATGTAAAGTTCGCGATTGCTTCGTGCCTCGCAATGACAAAAAAAATAGAAAATGGGACTATCTAAAAAAATATTAGTAATACCCGGCGACGGTATCGGCACAGAGGTAACAACCTGGGGTAAGGCGGTTTTGGATCAAATCGGCAAAACTTGCGGCCACAAATTCAGCTACGACGAGGCCTTAATGGGCCATGCCGCTATCGAAGCCACCGGCAGTCCGCTGCCTGACGAAACTTTGGCCAAAGCTAAAACCAGCGATGCTATATTATTTGGCGCGGTGGGCCATGCAAAATATGATAACGACCCATCGGCAAAAGTAAGGCCGGAGCAGGGCTTGCTGGGCATACGCAAAGGACTTGGTTTATATGCCAACCTGCGCCCCATCATGTTATTCGACGAATTGCTGGATGCATCAAGCCTGAAACCGGAAGTATTAAAAGGCACCGACATCCTGTTTTTCCGCGAATTAACCGGCGATGTTTATTTTGGCGAGAAAAAACGTACTGCTGATACCGCTTCAGACCTGATGATCTATCATCGTTACGAAGTGGAGCGCATCGCCAGGAAGGCTTACGATGCAGCAAGGCTGAGGAGCAAAAGATTATGTTCCGTTGATAAGGCCAATGTGTTGGAAACTTCCCGTCTTTGGCGCGAGGTAGTGCAGGGCATAGCAAAAGAGTATCCTGATGTTGAAACCGAACACATGTTTGTTGATAACGCCGCCATGCAATTGGTTAAAAATCCAAAAAAGTTCGACGTAGTATTAACGGCCAACCTTTTCGGGGATATTTTAACCGACGAAGCATCGCAAATAGCAGGTTCCATGGGCATGCTTGCCTCTGCATCCATTGGCGACGGTACCGGGTTTTTTGAGCCGATACACGGCTCGGCGCATGATATTGCCGGCCAGGATAAGGCCAATCCGCTGGCGTCTATCCTATCGGTTGCATTAATGCTGGAGATCAGCTTTGGCCTGCAGGAAGAAGCAAAAAGTATAAAGACCGCGATTGATAAAACGCTTAAAAATGGTTTCCGAACAGGCGACATCGCGGATAGCAAAACGGATAAGACAAAAATATTGGGCACCCGGGCTATGGGTGAAAAGGTGCTGGAATATTTATAGTCCATGGTCGATAGTCCATGGACCATAGCCGAAAAATTAGTGAAATCTCCGTCAAATCGGTGAAATCACAAAAACAAAATCGGTGAAATCGCAAAACAATCGGTGAAATCACAAAATAATAATCGGTGAAATCAAATAAAAAAAATGAAATGGAACGCAGAACTATATGACTCAAAACACGATTTCGTATTTCAATACGGCGAAAGTGTGCTGGAGTTGCTGGATATTAAACCAGGCGAGCGGATACTCGACCTGGGCTGTGGTACCGGTCATTTAACAAATAAGATAAAAGATCATGGCGCCGAAGTAACGGGAATTGATGCTTCAGGGGATATGATCGCGAAAGCAAAAGAGAGCTTTCCCGGAATTAATTTCCTGGTTGCTGATGCTGCTGACTTCCATTTTGATGAACCTTTTGATGCGGTGTTCTCCAATGCGGTGCTGCACTGGGTGCATAAGGCTGATGAGGCAATAAAATGCGTTTACGATAGCCTTAAACCCGGCGGAAGATTTGTTGCCGAAATGGGCGGAAGAGGGAACAACGCACATATAATGGCAGCATTGAAGCATGTGCTTGTAAAACATGGGCACGCCGACCGGGCAAAAAAGAAAATGTGGTATTTCCCTTCGCTGGGCGAGTACACAACCAGTCTCGAAAATGCCGGCTTCAGGGTAACCTTCGCCGTTCATTTCGACCGGCCTACATTGCTTAAAGATGGCAGGGAAGGCGTTGCCAAATGGCTGGAAATGTTTGGCCTGACATATTTTGAAGGTATTGAACAAACAGAAAAAGAACAAATATTAACAGAGATAACCGACATAGTGGAACCCAATTATAACAAGGATGGCGAGTGGCATATCGATTATGTGCGGTTGAGGTTTGTTGCTGTGAAAGAGATGTGAGTTTTGAGATATGAGATATGGGACGTGAGACGTGAGATAAAAATGCTCAAATCAAATAAAACAAATAAATAAACGAATAATAGAATCTATGGGTATTAACAGATGTGTAATATCAGATCGAAACTTTAAAAGTCTCATATCTCACATCTAAAAATCTAAAACAAAGTGTTAACCGATGTCAGATGCAGGATAGAAACTTTGCAAAAAGTCTCAAATCTCATGGCTCACATCTAAAAATCTAAAAACAAATGATACACGATCCAAACCGAGTCTATGTTTTTGATACCACGCTCCGCGATGGCGAGCAGGTACCGGGCTGCCAGTTAACTACGCCCGAAAAGATCGAGATCGCACGAGAGCTGGAAGAGTTGGGTGTAGATATTATTGAGGCAGGGTTCCCGGTCTCAAGTCCGGGCGATTTTCAAAGTGTTGTTGAAATATCCAGGTCAGTGTCGCGTCCCACGGTTTGTGCCTTAACGCGGGCAAACAAGGGCGATATCGATGTGGCTGTCCAGTCGCTGCAATATGCAAAGCATCCGCGCATTCATACGGGGATTGGCTCGTCTGATATGCACATCAAACACAAGTTTAACAGCACCCGCGAAGAGATACTGGCCCGTGCTGTTGAGGCTGTAAAATATGCTAAACGTTTTGTGGAGGATATTGAGTTTTATGCGGAGGATGCCGGCAGGGCAGATATTGTTTATTTAGCGCAAATGGTGGAAGCTGTCATCGCGGCCGGCGCTACGGTCGTCAACATCCCCGATACCAATGGCTACTGCCTGCCAAATCAATACGGCGAAAAAATAAAATACCTGAAGGACAACGTACAAAACATCGATAAAGCCATTATTTCGGCCCACTGTCATAACGACTTGGGACTGGCAACGGCAAACTCTATAGCAGGCCTTCAAAATGGCGCCCGCCAGGTGGAAGGTACCATCAACGGTATCGGCGAACGTGCCGGAAATACCTCGTTGGAAGAAGTGGTGATGATATTAAAAACCCATAACCTGGGGCTTCATACCAATATTAACGCCCGCAATTTTTACGAGATCAGCCAGTTAGTCCGCACACAAATGCGCATGCCGGTGCAGGCAAATAAAGCTATTGTGGGCAGCAACGCTTTCGCGCATAGTTCGGGTATTCACCAGGACGGCTTTTTAAAGAACCGTGAAAATTATGAGATCATTAAGCCCGAAGACGTAGGTTTTCCAAGTGCAACCATCGTGCTTACCGCGCGCAGCGGCAGGCACGCTTTAAAATACCACCTGGAGCGATTAGGCTTCACGCTGGGTAAAGAAGAACTGGGCGAAGCATACCATCGCTTCCTGACATTGGCCGACAACAAACTGGATATTACCGATGATGATCTTTTGCTGCTGGTGCGTGGCGAAAAATTTGCATAACTGATCTTTTGAAAAGGAATTTATAATAAATAGAATAAAAATGAGCAAAACATTGTTTGATAAAGTGTGGGACACACATGTGATACGTAAAATTGAAGGCGGCCCCGATGTGCTTTTTATCGACCGCCATCTCGTTCACGAAGTAACCAGCCCGGTAGCCTTTTTAGGATTGAAAACGCGTGGAATTAAGGTTTTATACCCCGGGCGCACATTTGCCACTGCCGATCATAACACGCCGACCATCAATCAGCATCTGCCGGTTGCAGACCCCCTTTCGGCCAATCAGCTGCAGGCGCTTGAGCAGAATTCGAAGGAATACGGCATTAGCTACTGGGGCCTGGGCCATCAAAAAAACGGTATTGTTCACGTTATCGGCCCCGAATATGGCATTACACAACCCGGCGCTACAATAGTTTGCGGCGACTCGCATACTTCAACACATGGCGCTTTTGGTGCTATCGCCTTTGGCATCGGTACTTCCGAGGTTGAAATGGTGTTGGCTACCCAATGTATCATGCAGCCAAAACCTAAAAAAATGCGGATTAACATTAACGGGAAATTAGGTTTCGGCGTTACACCTAAGGATGTTGCTTTATATATCATCTCAAAGCTTTCAACATCGGGCGCCACCGGGTATTTTGTTGAATATGCCGGCGATGTTTTCGAAAACATGAGCATGGAAGGCCGCATGACGGTTTGCAACATGAGCATTGAGATGGGTGCGCGTGGCGGGATGATAGCGCCGGATGATACCACCATCAATTACGTAAAAGGCCGCGAATTTACCCCGCCGGTTGGCGGGGGAGCCTGGGACAAAGCGCTGGCTTACTACAGGACGTTAAAAACCGATGCCGATGCTGTTTTTGACAAGGAATTTACTTTCGACGGAGCCACAATTGACCCGATGATCACCTACGGCACAAACCCCGGTATGGGGATGGGAATTTCAAACGATATTCCGGATGCTGCTGATGTTGAAGGCGGCGCAGCAACCTACGAAAAATCGCTCCACTATATGGGTTTCTCGGAAGGCGAACACATGTTAGGCAAAAAGGTTGATTTTGTTTTTGTTGGCAGCTGCACCAATGGCCGGATAGAAGATTTCAGGGCGTTTACATCGCTTGTAAAAGGAAAACACAAGGCTGATGATGTGACAGTGTGGCTGGTACCCGGTTCGCATATTGTCGAATCGCAAATTAAGGAAGAAGGCTTGCTTGATATTTTAACTGAAGCCGGTTTCTCATTACGCCAGCCCGGCTGTTCGGCATGCCTGGCCATGAATGACGATAAGATCCCGGCCGGAAAGTATGCGGTAAGCACCTCCAACAGGAACTTTGAAGGCCGGCAAGGCCCCGGCGCACGCACCATGCTGGCCAGCCCCTTAGTTGCCGCCGCTGCCGCAATTACAGGTAAAGTTACTGACCCAAGAACGCTAATGGAAGAGCTTGTTTAAGTTAGAGATTAGAGACTGGAGATTAGAGATTAGGAGAAACAAATCAATAATCACCTAATGACTAATGAAAATCGGTGTAATCAAAAAAACAAATCGGTGAAATCAAAACATAATTGGTGAAATCATAAAATAATCGGTGTAATCAAAAAAAGTAATGGCTTACGATAAATTTAATATACTTACAAGCACAGCGGTTCCGCTTCCGATAGAGAATGTGGATACCGATCAATTAATCCCTGCGCGCTTTTTAAAGGCGACCGAACGCATTGGATTTGGCGACAACCTTTTCCGCGACTGGCGGTATAATGCCGACAATACCCCAAAAAAGGATTTTGTACTGAATAACCCCATTTACAGCGGTAAAATATTGGTTGGCGGCAAAAATTTCGGTTCCGGCTCCTCAAGGGAACATGCGGCATGGGCCGTTTACGATTATGGCTTCCGTTGCGTGGTATCCAGCTTTTTTGCGGACATTTTCAGAAACAACTGTTTAAACATCGGCGTGTTACCGGTACAGGTTAGCCCGGAGTTTTCGGAGCAACTATTTGCTGCAATTCATGCCGACCCTAAAACAGCAATAGAAGTGAACTTGCCGGAGCAAACTATAACGATATTATCAACGGGAGAAAAAGAAACATTTGAGATCAGCCCCTACAAAAAAGATAATATGTTGAATGGTTTTGATGATATCGATTATTTGCAGAGCATTAAAGCGGAAATAGAGGAATTTGCGGAAAATCTTCCG
>Ga0206872_10117_pt1 | contig 24243 bp, 18 predicted proteins | sample Alteio_BWOrgCont_34_FD_152906 | JGI IMG/M metagenome (GOLD analysis project Ga0206872, IMG submission 152906) | Enriched cells from forest soil in Barre Woods Harvard Forest LTER site, Petersham, Massachusetts, United States -... | ecosystem: Environmental > Terrestrial > Soil > Temperate forest >... | reverse complement strand
CTCAATCGGCGGCAGTTGTTGGGAAGGCATTTGCGTGATTCAGTACCGCACGTTTCGCAACACTGATCCCCCGGCCCTGGTGGAACTCTGGAACGCTTGTTTTTGCGGGCGCGGTGCGGCTCAACTGCGTGGCACGATCCTTTTGGAATACTTTACTTTCGCCAAGCCGTATTTCGACCCCGCCGCACTGATTCTTGCTCACGTCGAACAGCAGGTGGTGGGCTGTGTCCTTTCTGGGTTCGGTCCCGATGCGAGCCAGAAGGCATTGGACAAGTCGAAAGGGGTCGTCAATCTCCTTGGAGTGTTGCCGGCTTTTCGCAAGCAGGGAATCGGCACAGAGTTGCTGGGCCGAAGCGAAGCATACCTTCGGATGCAAGGCGCCAAGGAGATCTTTGCCGGCCCGATGCCTGGTCTCAATCCATACTTGTTCGGCCTCTACGGCGGCTGCTCCTCGACCGGCTTTCTTGAAAGCGATTCTCTGGCCCGTCCTTTCTTCGAGCGACGCAACTACCGCCGCCAGTCGACCATTCTCGTCATGGACCGGCCGCTCGACTTGCCGCTAAGCATCGCCGACGGACGATTTCCGGCATTCCGACAGCGCTTCGAGATTTTCGTTCTGCCGCTCCGGCATATGAGTTGGTGGCAAGACTGCGTCGCAGGTCCTATCGAACTCCACGAATATCGCATGCACGACAAGGCGACCAACGAGGTCGCGGCCCGCATGACGCTTTGGCACATGGAGTCGTATGCCCAGCGCTGGAATGAGCACGCCGTCGGCCTGGTGGACCTTGAAGTCGCGCCGTCGCAGCGTCGTCAGGGCCTGGCGAAATTCTTCCTCGTGCAAATCCTCCGGCATCTCCACGAACAGTTCTTTACGCTGATTGAGATTCCTGTCCGTGAAAGCAATGAAAGCGCGATCAACCTGTTCCGCGGGTTCGGCTTCAAGGAAGTCGACCGCGGTCATTGCTTCAGTAAGGGTGAAGGGTGAAGGGTGATCGTCTCCGGCCCTTTTCATCCTCCTTCACCCTTCACCCGCCACCCTTCACCCGCCACCCTTCACCCGCCACCCTTCACCCTTCACCCTTCACCCTTCATCATCGCTTGTCCCAAGTTATAGTCACATGGGAAACGCGCTGGTCCGATGGGATTACCAGACGCATGAAATCGATGCGGTCGTTCAACCCCTCGGCCCGCTCGAGTTGGACGCGGCTGGGGGTTACCCGCAGTCCCTCCTGGTAGTGCAGGCTCAAAAGGACCTGCCCATCCTTGGGCATCACATCGCCAAGTGAAATGCAGTCGGAGTCTGCGCGGAGCCACTGGGCCGAACCGACCAGCACAAAGTTCAGCTGCCGATCCAGGCGTAACAGCGTCCCTTCCCGGCCGTCGAGACGGAGCGTGGCGAGTTTCATTGCCAGGGGAGGCGTGCCGAAGTTCCAGCACCCGCACCCAGCCGCTGTGCCCGCTGCCTGGGGAAGCCGATTGGCAAACAACTTCAAGGCCTCCGGCGTCCAGCAAACGACCCAGCCAATGTTGTAGCGCTGACAGTAATTCTGCAGTTCGGCAACGGTCCACTCATTCAAAGGCCGGCCGGCGAGTGCGTGGTTTGATAGACCCGTTGCCGTGTGTTCGATCAAGCCATCGGGGTCCAGTCCGCCGACGTAGGCCCGGCCTGTAAGCTGCGGCAGCAGTGCCGTCCATCGGGAGCCCTGGCTCGTGGCCGGTTGGTCTTCCCACAAAACGCGAGCCTCGGCCGTTGTGTCCTCCTGGAGCGTCTTGACGATCGCTTCTTGCTCAACCGACAACCCGATCGCGAGCGGTTGGGTCGTAATACCGGAGTGCGACCATGACTGGACCTCGGCCGGGAAAGCGAATGCCACGGCCAGCACGCCGCCGGCCGCGAGCGACGGTACTGCCCACCAGCCTACGCGGCGCCGGAGCCATTCGAGGGAGCCCATCGTGAAATGCGTGGCCGGAAGCACACCAAAATACAAACCGGGCACCAGCAGTCGAGCCAAGCCGAACTTTCCCAGCGGCTCCCAGATCAGGCTCGCAACCGCGAGCGCCAGAAAGCCGAACATGGCCAGGCCGAAAAACCGCGCCGTGGGGCGCTTCCGGGTTTGATTGCACAGGACCAATCCCATCACCGCTGTCGGCAGGAGAACACTGATCAACACACGGTCGACCGGACCACCCCAAATCGTTGAGTCCAACAACGACGGAAACGTGCACTCCGCAAGGGGTGGAGGCGCACTCAAGTGGAGCGGGAGCAGCACCCACCAGTATTGCAAGTAGTCCAGCAGCCAAACAGCATTGAGCGCCACGGTCAGGGCCAAGCCACCAAGCAATCCCACGTGCCACAAGAGCCGATGCCGACTACCCACACTCAGGTAGTACGTAAGAAACAATGGCAACAAGAGGGCCATCAACACCGGGTCGGCAAACCAGCCGAGCAAACCGGTTAGTGTGACGCCCAACAGGCTCAACGGACCGGGCACTCGGTGATAATGAATGAGCATGCCGGCCTGAGCGAGGATAAGTGCGGTGGTCAGCAACAAAGCGACGTCACCCGCTTCCAGCGCATCGCGACATGGCTGGCCCCACCAAATAGTGATGCCCAGGGCCGTTGCCACGGCCGTGCCGGCCCAGGTCAATCCCACGCCGCGGGCGGCGAGAGCCAACAGCCAGGGGATCGCCGCGCAGACGACGGCCAGGCCAATCTTGTACGCGCGCGGGCTGTAGTTGCCGCCGTCGAGTAGGAGCATGATTTCGGCAGGGCGACTGCCGCTGTCGAACACCGGCGTTTTTGGATATCCGATGTTGAACACCGGGTCGAAGCATAAATCGGTACCGTGCTCGCGCAGGGCATGGGCGCCGAGGAACCCGTGATATAGGTGCAAAGGGTGTTGGCCGGAGACGATCGGTTGATCATCAAACAGGCGTGCGACCTGGTGGTCTGGATCGAACAAGCCGAGCACCAACCAACCCTGCAGCGCGAGCAGACCCGCCAACGGCAGCAACCAGAACCAGTGATTGCCTACCTTCGGCGGGGCGACCGAGGTCTTCGGTGACAGCGAGGGTTGTCCCATGAAAGCGGCATGGTAGCCGTGTCGACGGATTGGGACAAGGCGAGTAAGGATGAATGATGAAAAAGACCGGACACGTTCATCCTTCATCCTTCATCCTTCATCCTTCAGAAGATGGGTAGTCTATTTTGGCTTTGACCCTTGTGGTTTCACGACCGAAGATTACGCTGCGCGAACGGCAGTGCGGCGCGCTTGACACACTCCCCCCCCCTGTTAGAATGGCGCAGAGACGTCAAGGAAATGCGAGGCTCGCAGCTGATACGGGAGTCGGCAACGATGAAGTGCCAGAAATGCACAAAGGCCGCGACGCTGCATATCACGGAACTTGTTACCGAGGAGCAGGTCGAAGAACTTCACTTGTGCGAGGAGTGTGCGCACAAATACCTCTACACGCCGCAGCAAAAACAGAGCAACACCAAGATTGGTCCAATGAACTTGTCCGACGAGTCCGATGAGCCCGCGATGCTCAATCGCGAGTGCCAGGTGTGCGGCCTGAAATTCGTCGATTTTCGCAATAGCGGCCGGCTCGGTTGTCCCCATGACTATCAAGCCTTCCGGGAAGAGTTGACGCCGCTCCTGGAAAACATCCACGGCGAAACGCGGCACTGCGGCAAGACCCCTCGACGCCGACCCCAAACCAAACAAAAAGAGTCCGAATTGGTCGTGTTGCGCAAACTGCTGACTCAGGCGGTGAACCGGGAAGCGTATGAGGAAGCCGCCAAGATCCGCGACCACATTCGCCGCCTGGAAGAAAGTTAAGAGCCTATCCCAAAAGGGGTCAGACCCCTTTGCCGGAACGGCCCGAAGGGTGCTTCGCACAAAGGGGTCTGACCCCTTTTCAGATAGGCTCTGAGCCCGACGCTCACCGGCACATTGTGTACGTAAACAGCGGGTCGGCGTGCGAGCCGATTACAAGGAGGAGGGCGGCGTGAAGTGCCAGTGCTGCTCGAACCCGGCCACGGTGCATCTGACCGACATCGTCGAGAATCAGAAGAAAGAGTTGCACCTTTGCCAGGCGTGTGCCGAGGCCCAGCATCTGATCAAGCACCAGGAACTGAACCTGCCGGCCATCTTGCAGACACTGATCAACCAACACATCGGGCCCCAGACCGACGAGTTGGCCAGGCTCACCTGCCCGGCGTGCGGAATCAAGTATATGGAGTTTCGTGCCCAGGGACGGCTGGGTTGCTCGCACGACTACCAGGTATTTCGCGCCGGTTTGGAGCCACTCTTACGACGGATCCACCGGGCGGCCCGACACGTCGGCAAGGCTCCGCGCCGACACGTTTCCCCGGGCCGAAACGCGGAGCTGCTGGAAATTCGGCGTCAGTTACAGGAAGCGGTTGATAACGAACAGTACGAAGAGGCTGCCCGTTTCCTCGACCTTCTGCGAAAAAAGGAAGCCACGGATGAATCTGGATAACCTGACTCATACCAGTGGCGAGTGGCTCCGCGGCAGCGGGCCGGAATCGGACATTGTCATCTCCAGCCGGATTCGACTTGCCCGCAATCTGGCCGCCTTTCCGTTTACCAATCGCGCGAGCAGCTACCAAAAAGCCGAGATCGAAAGCCAGCTGCGCGAACGCATCGCAAAGATGGAGCTGGAGCCCAAGCTCGGCTACGTCAACGTGCCCACCTTGTCCACGCTCGATCGCCAGTTCCTGGTAGAACGGCAGCTCATCAGCCGCGAGCTGGCCGCCGCCGAAGGACCGCGCGGCGTTGCACTCGGCCCGCAAGAAACCGTCAGCCTCATGGTTAACGAAGAGGATCACGTCCGCCTCCAGGTAATGCGCAGTGGCTTTACGCTTGACGAGGCCTGGCAGGAAATCGATCGCGTGGATGACATCCTCGAACAACGCGTGAACTATGCCTTCAGCGAAGAGTTTGGTTATCTAACGGCTTGCCCCACCAATGTCGGCACCGGGATGCGGGCGAGCGTCATGTTGCACTTGCCCGCCCTGGCACATATCAAGCAGATCGAAAAGGTCTTCAGGGCCTTACAAAAGATCAACTTGGCCGTGCGCGGCCTGTATGGCGAAGGCAGCCCGGCGTCGGGCCACTTTTACCAGATCTCCAACCAGGTGACGCTCGGCAAGGCCGAGACGACGATCCTGAATGAGATTCACAGCGTCATCCCCCAGATCATCACCTACGAGCGCCAGGCCCGTCAGGCGTGGATGCGCGACAATCGGCAGGGCTTACAAGACAAAATCTCGCGCGCCTATGGAACGCTCTGCTCCGCAACGATGATGACGTCGGAGGAGACGATGGAGCTGCTCTCGTACGTTCGACTTGGCATCAACCTCGGCATGGTAGATGACATCACGATCTCGACCGTGAACGAGCTCTTCATCCACACGCAGCCAGCTCATTTGCAGAAGCTGATGGGCTCGGCCCTCGACGGCGAGGAACGCAATGCGGCGCGGGCACGCTACCTGCGATCTCGATTGCGCGAAGCCGGCGGAGAAGCCCATCCAAACTGAGTCCCCTCGCCGTAATTGACCCCTTTTCCCCCTAGCATGCACACCACCAATTCCTCCCGGGTGAGTATTCTGCGCCGTTCGCCCATCACCCACATCTGACCGCCGCCCGGCATTTCTTTTTGCAAAATTGCAATCATATTCAGCACTTTTCATCTGTCCTCGATTGAGGAAGCAGGGTATAGGACCGGCACCGCGCACAGACTGTCTCGCACCCTTTTTTGGTGTGGTGTTGTCCACTTTATAAAAGAGGTTTAAGATGCTAAAAGGTATTTTTGGCGTCGCCCGCGGTCAGAAGCCGCAATTGTCGTCTACCGGCAGGCCCGTCCTGGAAACCCTGGAAGACCGCACGATGCCGGCAACCGCGTTCGCCCAGATCAACCTCATCTCCGACGTCGCGGGCACCGCCCAGTTTACCGATCCCAACCTGCACAATCCCTGGGGCCTTGCCGTCAGCCCGACCGGCGATTTCTGGGTTGCGAATGCCGGCACCGGCACGGTCACGCTTTACAGCGGCGACGTCAATGGCTCGGCTATTGCCCGCGTTGGGTCCGTAATCACAACGCCCATGGATCCCCTGAACACTCAGGTCGACCCTTCCGGGGCGGTGTTCAACTCAACGCGCGACTTCAACGTGACCGTTCCCGGTTATAGCGGACCGGCACAGTACATCGTGGCCGGCCTCGACGGAACTTTGACGGCGATTTCGCCGACGTTTACCGGCGCAGCCTACACCACCACGCCCCAATATGCGGCCCAGTTGGTGGCGACCACGCAAAATGCTGCCTTCACTGGCGTGGCGATCGGGAGCAACTCCTCTGGCAATTTCGTGTATGCCGCAAACTTCAGCGGCGGACAGATCGACGTCTTCAACTCCTCATTCCAACAGGTTACGCTAGGAGGCAGCTTCACGGACCCAGCTTTGCCTGCCGGTTTTATGCCCTTCAACATTGCCAATGTCAATGGAACGCTATTCGTCACCTACAAAAGCACACAGACCCCTGACGTGGGGGGCGTAGTCGACCGGTTTGACACCAATGGCAACTTCCTCGGCCGGTTCGCTAACGACTCCAACCTCAACGCGCCGTGGGCCGTTGTCCAGGCGCCGGCCGGTTTCGGATCATTCGGCGGTGACATCCTCATTGGCAATTTCGGCGACGGCCACATCAACGCCTACGATCCCAACAGCGGCGCCTTTCAGGGCCAACTCACTGGTCCTAACGGCCAACCGCTTGCAATCCAGCGACTCTGGCAGCTTTCCGTAGGCAACGGTACCACGGCCGGCAATGCCAACACGGTCTACTTCACATCGGGACTCAACAATGAGCAGGACGGGTTGTTCGGTTCCTTGATGCCAGTCAACAACAATGGTGGAGGTAACGGCGGCGGCGGTGGTGGTGGTGGCGGCAACGGTGGAAGCGGGGGAGGCGGAGGCACCGGCGGAAACCCGTCCGCCAATCAACAGTACGTGTCGCAGCTCTATGCCGACCTCCTGGGACGGCAAGCCGACGCGCAGGGGATGACCTTCTTTACTGTCCTGTTAGACTCCGGGAATTCACGCCAGCAGGTCGTAAATATGATGGAAGCCAGTCCCGAGTACCACCACATCGAGGTGAATGGCCTCTACAGGACGCTGCTGCATCGGCAAGCCGACTCGGCCGGCTTGAGCTACTGGAGTGCACAGTTGGCCCACGGCGCAACTTTCGAACAAGTTGCCAGCCAGATTGCTGGCTCGCAGGAGTTTTTGAATGACAACCGCGCGGGTGGTACCAACAGTGGCTTCCTGGCTGCCATCTATCAGGATGCGCTGGGGCGGTCGATCGATGCGAACGGGCTGGCCTCTTTCAATGCGGCAATGCAAAACGGGGCGACGGCCACCCAGGTGGCAGCTGTCATCTTTGCCAGCGACGAGTTCAAATCCGACCGTGTCCAAGGCTTTTACGCAAGTTTCCTTGGCCACAGTGCGAATCAAACTGGCTTGCAGTACTGGGTGGGCGTTTTGGACAAGGGATCTAGCGACCAGTTCGTAATAGCAGGGATTCTCGCATCGAACGAGCTTTTTGCGAAACTGGGAAGTCTCCCGAATATTCTGGGCAGCCAAATCGCAACCACTCCGACTGGCGGAGGAATGTGGTACTAAGGCGGCCCGGAAGAAATGACATTTGACCAGCGAAATTCTACTCCCCTCTCCCCCGAGGGGGAGAGGGGAGCTAAAGTCCGTGATCCTTCATTTCCTCCGAGCGATCCAAGCTTTGGCCAAACCGCGGTCCGCCTATACGTGTAGAAACGCGGCGGCCGCGGTTCGGCTCAAACAGCCACCGGCATTCCAAATTTATGTTTTTATCATGCCGGCTGCCGATTTTCGCGTGAAGGGAACTTCTTTCGTTTTTCATCGGAATTGTGTTTCGCTTCTGCCGCGCGCCTTGTAGCATACCCACACAAAGGGAGGATTACTTTCGGGGCGTGCTTGGCCGAAGTGTCGGGCTGGCTCGCACTCTACACTTTTCCATGAGGAGTCACCATGCGCGTGCGTCGTTCCGGCTTCACCCTCATCGAGTTGTTGGTGGTGATCGCCATCATTGGCATCCTTATCGCCCTCTTATTACCCGCGGTCCAGAAAATCCGTGCAGCGGCTGCTCGCCTCCAGTGCGCTAACAACCTCCACCAGATCGGTCTGGCCGTCCACAATTTCGCCGGCGACTTCAACAAGGTTCCGCCCATTGGCTCATGGGGCCGCAACTTCCGGGGTAACGACTTCCCTCCCGAAACCAATGGTGGTAGTCTTACTTCCCCGGACGGGGCCACAGGTTCGTGGCTGTTGCATCTGTTGCCCTACGTCGAGCAAGGAAACCTCTACAACCAGTTTTCCGCTCTCGGCAATTTGAAGACCAACGATCCCGACCCACCATCTACATACTTCAACGCTTATGATGCGTTGATCTCCACCCAAGTGAAGCTTTATTTATGCCCATCGGATGGCTCCAATCCTTCGAACGAGCAGACCCACAGCGCCGGCAGCTATGCCTCGACGAATTATGCCGGCAACGTGATGGTTTTCGAGCCCCGAGGACAGGGCAGCATCGTAACATCCATGCCGAATGGGACTTCCAACACCGTTATGGTTGCCGAACGTATCGCGGCCTGCGACGTTTCTATCGCACTCGGATATACCAGTGCCGGTCAAGCGGTGATTGGTCCAGCCTGGGGCTGGCAATACCCGGATCACGGCGATGGCGCTCAGTGGGCCGCCTTCGGCTGGTGGACCGATGGTTGGGAGTCGATTAATAGCGGCACTGCACCCGGCCAGCCTGCAGGTTCGTGCCTCAGAACGGACTACTACGACTGGAGTGCTCTGTACCAACCCGCCAATCCGGCGGCTAATCCGAATTACGTCATGGATGTCAATGCGACCATTACCAAGTGCAGTATCTTCGTCACCAACACGCCTCATGCCGCGATGAACGTTCTTCTCGGCGATGGCAGCGTGAGAACGGTAAACGGCGGCATCAGCAAGACCACCTGGCTGACGGCTTGCGTCCCGAATTCAGGTAAAGTGCTGGGACCGGATTGGTGAGCCGTTTGGAATCTTGACTCATACGCGAAGTCCGCCCTGGAGGTGGACTTCGCTTTTTCCATTTCATTCGCCCGTCCGAGAGATTTCAGCCATGCAGATCCAGAGGAACATTCTCCGTGCCTTTGCCATGACGTTTCTCCTTAGCGCATGCGTGCTGGGAAGCTCCGGTTGTGGCGGCTCGGACAACATCGTTGCCGTCTCAGGCCGGGTAACGCGCAACAACAAGCCAGTTCCGGGTGTCGTGGTATCGTTTGTGCCCCAGGCCACTACGGCGAGTGGTCCGAGCACCGGGACGACGGATGAGGACGGCAAGTACACCCTGACGATTGCCAAAACAGGCTGGGGTGGGGCCGTGGTCGGCACCCATAAAGTGTGGGTCTCGCTGCCGCGCGACCCCCCGCCCTTTGACGATAGTAAGAAGGAGGAGAAGAAGCACCAACCCCCCCGAAAGCCCACGGCCGGAAAGCCCGCCGATGCCGATATGGCGGCAATTCTGAAGAAATACGGCCAGCTGGACAAAACGCCCCTGACCGTGGACGTGAAGGGCGATCCGATTGACCTCAAGCTCGACTGAAAGGGTGAAGGGTGAAGGGTGAAGGGTGACCACAGACGATTCATCCTTCATCTTTCATCCTTCATCTTTCATCCTTCATCCTTCATCCCGTGCCACCTGACCGACGGTCTTGGCAACCATAGAATTGCTCTCAGCGGTTGGCGGCGGTTTACGGTGGACCGCTTCCCATCCGCCACTTCTCGGAGACGATCATGAAGACAATCCTCTCGGCGGCGCTGGTACTTGGGGTCTGCGGCATAGTGGCCGCGCGGGAAGACAAGGTCGACCCGGTCGGGACGTGGAAGTTGGAATACGAGATCGGCGGTCAGAAGCGGATGTCCACTTTGATGATCAAGAAGGATGGGGACAAACTCGCCGGGACGATGAGCTGGCCGGACCAGAAGGACGAAAAGCTCAAGGACGTAAAGCTGAAGGATGGCAGCCTGTCGTTCTCCGCGGAGCGGGCGGTCATGGATAACAAGTTCACCGTCGAGTACAAGCTGACGATTGACGGCGACAAGTTGAAGGGCAAAGGCGCGGTGGACGCCGGTGGCGAGAAGCGAGACTTCGAAATCGAAGGGAAGCGAGAGAAGAAAGACAAGTAGAGATCTGAGTCCTTGCCGGGCGGTCGTTCTTGCGACCGCTTCGGCGGACCGAGGTCCAGAGCGAATACACCAAAGGGGCATTCGCCGGCAAGCTGGTGTGGCTACCCGTCGATGACGTGACGCAGATGGTAGAAATCGGCGACCCAAAGCCGGAAAAGAAATAATCCATTCGGGAGTGGCTCGAAAAATCCCTGTCCATTTCGCCCCAACGACGGCCGCCGCTTCAGGTGACTTCTCACCGAGTTGCGGCCGTCGCATTCCTTGCCGACCTTCATCCTTGCCTTCGTCTCTGTTAGAAGTGCTGCGCTCCCTCCTCAATCGACGCAACGCGGGCCAAACATCCCACGCTAGCGTTATCCCAAATGTGTTTGCAGCAGCAATTGGCAGCCGCTATGATCGAGCCAAAGTTCGCAAGTGCATGCGCGTGGCGTCGATTCAAGGCCGGCTGGAACGGAACCGGCCCTTTGGATTCGTAATCGACGCCACAGCAGTTTTGGCCCGGATAGAAATGCTGTTGCCGCGCGTACCGCAAAGACTACGCTGTTGTCCATCGACCCGACCCAGAAGCGGCTCCTGCCCAGGAGAATGATTCGCCATGAGTTGGCCGCAATCTCAGGACTATAACGAAGCAATCCAGAGTCCACCTTCCAGTTTCGCGGATCCTGAATTGCGCAAAGGGCAAGCGGCGACCAACGCGTTTGGCTTGCCCATGCCACGCTCCGGCAACTTTGCCGACGTCTACGAGGTGCGCTGCGCCAACGGCTCCAGCTGGGCGGTCAAGTGTTTCACGCGCGAAGTGTCAGGATTACGCGACCGCTATCAGGAAATTAGCCGCTCCTTGCAACAGGCCAAGTTGCCGTTCACCGTCGAGTTCACCTACTTGGAGCAGGGCATTCGCATCCGTAGCGACTGGTATCCGATCCTTAAGATGCAGTGGGTCGAGGGCTTCACGTTAAACGAATTCGTTCGCCAGCAGCTCGACAAGCCCGCCATGCTGGGCGGATTGCTGCAAATCTGGACGCGCATGGCGACTCGGCTGCGCGAGACCGGTATCGCCCATGCCGACTTGCAGCACGGCAACGTCCTTCTCGTGCCTGGGAGCACGGCTAGTTCCGTTGCGGTCAAACTGATCGACTATGACGGCATGTTTGTTCCTGCCTTGTCCGGCAAGAAATCGGGCGAAGTGGGCCATCCATCGTATCAGCATCCCCAGCGGCTGCGAGAAGGAATCTACAGTCCTGAAGTGGACCGATTTCCGGTGCTGCTGATCGCCACCGCTCTGCGGGCCATCCGAGCAAAGGGAAAGTCGCTGTGGGACACGTACGACAACGGCGACAATCTGCTGTTCCGACAACAGGACCTGGAAGAGCCGACCAAATCCGCCTTGTTCAGCGAGTTGTTGCAGCTCCCTGATCCCGCGGATCGTTTCCTGGTGGAACAACTAATCGACGCGACCAAAAAGCCGCTGGCAATGTCGCCGCTGCTGGAGGACATGCAGTCCGAGCCGCGTGCGGTGCCGGCGCGGGCACCGAATTCGCCGTCGTCACTGACATCAAAGACGCCTGCATCCGCTCCGACAGTCGTCGCTAAAGGCGTGATAGCCGACCCCCGGCCTGTGTCGGCCGATGCTCCCGCGCTGGGGTTCACTTTCGACGAGCCCGAAGTCGAAGCGGAGGCGGCGAACTCTCGCAGCCGCCGTACAAACCGACAAAGGCAGAAAAGTACTTCCGGAAAGTTCTACCTGCTTGGCGGCGTTGCCGTGACCGCCGCCGTCTTGCTCATGGGAGGTATAGGGCTTGGGGTCTGGGCTGCAAGCGGCGGGATTCAACAGCCAGATCACAAGTCCGACAGCCCGCAGGCTAGTGATGAACCCAAACACAAAGAAAAAGAACCGCTCAAAGACAAGACCGATGTCGAAAAACCGCCAAAACAGCCACGCGACGAGCCGGCGCGCCTTGCCTTAAGCGCCCCAGACGAAGACGGGTTCTTACCGCTCTTCAATGGCAAGGATCTGACCGGGTGGCGGGTTCACAACAACGGCGACAGCGGCGGTTGGAGCCCGGGCGGCCCAATTCTCTGCGCCATTGGCAGGGGACAATCATGGCTCGTCACGGAAAAGGAGTACAGCGACTTCGAATTGCGGCTGGACTACAAGATAACGCAAAAGGGGGATAGCGGCGTGGCGCTCCGAGCGCCAATGAAAGGCGACCCAGCGTTTGAGGGCATCGAGATCCAGATCCGAGACGACGCCCGCTATCCGCAACAGCGAGATGTCGACAAAAACGGCTCGATTTACGACGTGGTGGCTCCGTCAATTGAAGGCATGAAGGCTGCCAAGCCGTTTGGCGAGTGGAATCAGTACCGCATCATCGCCCGGGGTCGACACATCACGGTGGAATTAAATGGCATAGCGACGGTAGACGCTAATCTTGACGATTACGTCAAGCCGGCTGGCGCGCGTCATCCGGGTTTGATACGCGAGAAGGGGCGTATCGGCTTGCAGAGCTGTGTCGGCCGCGCGGAGTTCCGCAATATCAGCATCAAGGAATTGCCTGCGGTTCAACTTGTCGAAGCGACGACAGTTGAAGATCCCAACCCGAAAACGCCAGTGGAACCGCCCTCGGAGACGCCGTCACTCCCAAGTGTTGTCGAGTCCGACCCAATTCGTGTAACCCTGGACAAGGCCAGGCGCGATTTCGATTCAGCCAGGGAAAAGCACCGGAAAATGCTTCTCGATAGCTTGGCCCAGGCGGAGGAAGGCGCGCGTAGTGCCGGCAACAAAAGCCGGATGGATACGATTAAAATCCAACGAGACGAATTTGAGAAGGGCGACGTGTTGCCGAGCGTTGGGCTCGCCAAGGAATACCAGCAGCTCATGGATGATGCCCAGGTCGTCATACAGCTGGCATTTGAACGCGCGATTGCTGAATACAAGAAAGAAAAAATGGGGACCAAGGCAGACGAGGTCAAGAAGGAAAAGAAAAGCTTCTTCGAATCCCGGCCTCCCGATGCGTTGCGGGTTGGCTCCGTCTGGCGTGGAAGCGGTGAAAAACAATTCGTGGGCGAAAAGACCAAAACCAATTATGGTGCCGTTTTTAGAGTGACGGAGCGCGATGGAAAATCGTTCAAGGCACAATTGACGGAAGGACCGGATGTGCACGAAGTGCACGGTACGGTTGAGAAGGAGAGTATCCAGTGGACGGTTGGGGCTATCAAAGCAGTCGGGCGAATGAACAGAGGCGTGATAAAACTGGAGTACGGCGGCACGGACAATAAAAAACCATTACGCGGGGACATTACATTGCAGGTCGAATTGAAGTAGGCCTTCAGTATGCGCCGTGGGAACCGGCAGGAGATCGCTTCCACAGGAACGCCGCGATGTCGACACCAAACTCAAATGCCGGCCATGGTGCCGGACGGTGCAAGACGAACACCAAGCCCGGGGAACGCGAGTTCGAAATCGATGTTGAACTGGTTCCACCGGCAGAATCGAAGCCGGCGGAGGCAAGGGCTGCAACCGACGAGGACGATGAAGTCCAGTTAGCCGAATTGGTTAAGCCGGCATCCGATGTCGAACTCAACGATACCGCGCGCTTTGCCGAGTCGGCGGAGCCTACTCGGGTGAATTTGCCGGAGCCCTTGTCGCACGAACCGCCGATACGAGGAGGCATTCCTGACTGGCTCAGCGACGTCCAGCCGGCAATCAAGGCTAGCACATTGCCCCTAAACGCGATTCCAGACTGGATCGCTGACGTGGCCGAGATCGAGGTGTCGTTGTCATGCAGCGGCGGCAGACCCATTGCATCGATCGGATGGCTGGCTGACATCGGCAGGCTCGAGAACTTGCACGCGGCGACTCCGCCGCAGACAAATGTTGACCCAATTCCCCCAGTGCAAACGCCGGCCGCGAATCCTGCAACGGCCGGTCCACCCGTTCCAGTGAATCCAACCAATGCTGCGCAGTCGCCAGCGATCTCGACGGCGTCCATCACCAAGGCATTTTACGATGCACGCAACGCGTTGGCGCAATGGGTGGATGACGACTGTCGTCGCAACCTTATTTTGACGGCCGATTTTGAGGATCTCAAAAAGCACCCGGAGATCAAGGCCATCATTGCCCAGTTCCGCAGTTATGGGCCCCTCATGCGGGACAAGCTACTTAACCACGTGGAATTCCTTGCGAAAAATCGCCGAAAATACTACGCGGCTTGCGAGAAGTAATCGAACGGTTGCACACTGATGGTCTTTTCGGCCCCAGCACTCGCTAACGGCCCAATCCTCCATTTCGCTAAAGCCGGCATAACCGACAGCCGATGTTAGACGAGTCCGACTCTCCCTCCGGGTTTGGCACTTGCGTGGGCAATTTATGCGGTCTGGGCGCTGGCGATCGCTGATTTGGCTCGCCCTGGCGGCTACCGCCATGGGAGGGTTCCTTGGCTGCGCTGCCAATCCGAAATGTTTGGACCAGGCGCTGCTTGGGAATCGCAATCCGGCCGCGCACGGGACCAACGTTGAGGACGCTTATGTGGTCCATTGCCCCGATGTCCTCGACGTCACTGTGGCCGGGCATCCGGAGTGGTCGGGGTACCGCGTCGTAAATGCCGACGGCCGGATTGCGCTGGCCGACCATGTCTTCCTCCGCATCGACGGCAAAACTACTGCGGAAATTGGGGCGATAGTGGAGAAATTGGCATCGGCGCCCGCCGGCGTCGAGGTCCACATCGCCGAGTACCAAAGCCAAAAACTGTACCTCTACAGCGATGTCCCTGGGTTGCAGCGCGCTGTCCCCTATCAGGGGCCCGAAACCATTGTCGACCTTCTCCAACGCGTCGGCGGCATCTCGTCCCGGTGTGCTCCCAATGAGATACAGGTCGTCCGTGCCCACGTGGCCGATGGTCGGCCAACAGAGGTTTTCAAAGTCGACCTCGCAGCGATTCTCCTCAAGCACGACTTGCGGACCAACATTCAACTGCAGTCATTCGACCAGGTCTATATTGGTCAGTCCCGCCAATCCGCCGTTCTCAGCTGTTGTCCACCCTGGCTGCAGCCCTTGTATAAAGTCCTGTGCGGCATCGGCCGCCGGGAACGGGCCTCCCAGCAAACCAAGCAACTCCTCGGCGACAGGCGGCCAAACGGCGAATCGTCGCTATAATGGCCTCCGGGAAAAGCGCCGCGACCGAAGAGGAGCGGGCATGCGCGTTGTCGTGCAAAGGGTGTCGAACGCAAGCGTTACCGTCGATGGCGAAGTGACCGGCGTGATTGGGCAAGGATTGCTGGTCCTGCTGGGGATCGCCCCGACGGACACGGCTGCCGAAGCGCAGTGGCTGGCGGACAAAGTCGTCGGACTCCGTGTATTCATGGACGATGAGGCCAAGATGAACCTCAGCGTCATGGATGTGGGCGGCGGTGTGCTCGTGGTCAGCCAGTTCACACTTTACGGCGATTGCCGAAAGGGTCGGCGCCCGAGTTTCATAGGCGCCGCGGCACCGGAAATGGCCCAGCCACTCTACGAAGCGTTTGTCACGGCGGTCCGTGCTTGGGGCGTGCCAACCGCGACGGGACGATTCGGCGCGATCATGCGCGTTGAACTGGTAAATGATGGGCCGGTGACTCTCCTGATCGACTCCGAGTGATTTTCCCCAAGTCGATTCTTGCTCTCCCCTTGAATCTCGTGCATAATCCGCCCTGTGCCCCAGCTGTGCCGGCCGGTGCACCTGCGATTGCGCCCCGGTTCTTGTCGCTGGATCTTGGCCTTGAGGTAGTTCATGTTCAAACAGTTGTTCGCGACGAAGTCGCTAGAAACCCTGCATGCGGAAGCTGCGGGCGAAAATCGCTTGCGCCGCATTCTTGGACCGATTAACCTGACCTCGCTCGGCGTGGGCGCCATCATCGGGGCAGGCATTTTCGTGATGACCGGTCGTTCCGCGGCGATCGACGCAGGCCCGGCCATCCTGTTGTCATTCGTCGTCGCCGGCATCGGCTGCCTCTTCGCTGCCCTTTGCTATGCCGAATTCTCGGCTTTGGCACCCGTGGCCGGCAGCGCCTACACCTATGCCTACGCCACCCTTGGCGAACTGTTTGCCTGGATTATTGGTTGGGATCTCATTCTCGAATACGCCATGGCCTGCGCATGTGTCGCCGCCGCTTGGTCCAAATATCTAAATGAACTGCTTTACGTGCTCTTTTCGTGGAAAGTGCCAGAATACCTTTGCAACGACCCGTTCTCCACGCCAGGAGCGTGGTTCAACTTACCTGCATTTTTCATCACTTTTTTGGTGACGGTGATTCTCGTCATTGGTATCCGGGAGAGCGCTACTAGCAATGCCGTTCTTGTCGCGGTTAAGGTCGGTGTCGTCCTTTTCGTCATCGTCGTAGGAGTGTTTTTCGTTAATCCCTCTAACTGGTACGCCAAGGAAAATGTAGCCAACCGCATCTTCACCGAGGACGTCAAGACCATACCCGATCTGGCAGCCAAGGCTGTCAAAGAAGAGGCAATGCCAACGGAGGAAGCTGATAAGCGGATTGACCAGATCGTAGAACACGTGCGAACCCTGTACGACGAGAAAGGTGCAATTCCGGCCGATGCCGCTGCGGCAAAGCAGTTTGACGAAATAAAACGACAAATCAAAGCCTTGTACAACGAAACTGCTCGCCTGCCGAAGGAAGTCGCCGAGGCTCGGGTCCTGCAAGTCACGGCAGAGGTTCGCGCCCTTAACCTCGTCGAACGGAAGCGGAAAGAACTCCAACAAGAGGTTGCCGCGGGGGCGATCAGTTCGGCCGATGTCGACGCACAGATCGACGAGCTCAAAAAATCGCTGGCGGTTTCGAAGGTGCCAGAGGCGAAAAAGGATTTGGAACAGAAAGTATTAGACCATAAGCTCAACCAAGCTCAGGCCGACGACTTGCTGAAACAGACCGTGAAAGAGGACGCTTATCTTCCCACAACGCCGGAAGAAGAAGCTTATTGCAGACGAATCTTGATGGAAGTAGCAAAGGAAGCACCGCGCAACGCGACGGAAAAATGGGGTATTTTGGGTTACTTTGGAGTCAACAGCTATCTGGAGTCCTTAGATGACCGCGTCCGAAGCCCGTTTATGCCTTACGGTCTGAGCGGCATTATCTTCGGGGCCTCGATCGTGTTCTTCGCTTACATCGGCTTCGATGCCGTGTCCACGCATTCCGAAGAAGCCAAGAAACCGCAGCGCGACGTACCAATCGCCATCCTCGCGTCGCTGGTGGTTTGCACCATTCTTTATATATGTGTTGCGGCCGTGCTAACCGGCATGCTTCCGTTCTCTAAGATTAGTCCAGACGCGGCCGTTGCCAATACATTCACCAAGAAGGGCTTGGAATCGAACAACCCCCTGCTGCTTGGCGCTTCCGGTCTAATCTCCATCGGCGCCCTGGCCGGCATGACCAGTGTGTTGCTCATCTCCTTCCTTAGCCAGGCCCGCATCTTTTTGGCAATGGCCCGCGACCGGCTATTGCCGCCCGCCATTTTTGCAGCCATCCATCCACGTTTCCGAACGCCTTATATCTCCACGATTCTGACCGGCGCAATTATCGCCGTGGTCGCCGCCATCACACCCATCTCGAAACTGGAAGAGATGGTCAACATCGGCACGTTGATGGCCTTTGTTATTGTTTGCGCCGCGGTCATGCTCTTGCGGATTAAGCGGCCCGAGGCACCTCGGCCCTTCCATTGCCCAGTCATCTGGCTCGTGGGACCGCTCGGTATCCTGGTCAATCTGCTCCTGATGCTCTTTTTGCCACTCGACACGTGGATCAGGCTAGTTGTTTGGCTCGTGATTGGTTTGGTCATCTATTTCTCCTATGGCATTTCACGCAGTTCCGTGGGCAGGCAATTGCGTGGCTTGCCGCCGCTTCCGGAGATGAATGGGACCCCCGCGGACGGCGATGTCATCCTTGAGAAAAGCGTCATGATGGCCGACCCGACGGCATTCAAGCCCTCCAATCCGAATGTTCACTAACCGCTTCCGACGCAACGATATATGACGAGCCGCCGGGATTTTCCCGGCGGTGATACCTGAGGCCCGGGATGCGCATTGTCCGCATTGATAGCAAGTTGTTACACGTCCCCCTCGGGAGGCCTCGGGCATCGCCTGCCGAGACCGCCGCGGGGCGACAGAACCATGTCGTCGTCCTTCTAGTCCAGGTTGAAACCGACGATGGCCTCCGCGGCCTTGGTTTTGCCTATGCGCTGCAAAGCAGCGGCCGGGCGTTGTACGCCATCGCGGTCGATGACTTGACGCCATTGTTGTTGCAAGAGAATCCCCTGGACCACGAGCGGCTGGGCGCCAAGGTTTACTGGCGCTTGCAGACGGTAGGTCGCCAAGGTCTTGTGGCGCAGGCGTACTCCGCATTCGACCTGGCCCTTTGGGACATCAAAGCCAAAGCAGCCAATCTGCCGTTATACAAGCTGCTCGGCGGCGCTCGTGAATCATCGCCCGCTTACGGCTCCGATACCGGCTTCGTGTGGATGAACGCGGAGCAGATTATCGACGCGTCCCGGCCTTATCTCGAACAAGGGATGATGGGCATCAAGATAAAGGTCGGCGCCAACCCCGAAGAGGACGCCGATCGCCTGACGCGGGTGCGCGAAGCCTTGGGCGACGATATCTGGCTGGCAGTGGACGCCAACGAACGCTACGACTATGGCACGGCCCTGGCAATGGGGCACTTTTTTGAAGATGAGATCGGCGCCGACTGGTTTGAGGAACCGATTCTGTGTGAGGACGTTGAGGGCCACGCCCGGCTCAAGGCGAAGCTCGAAATTCCAATCGCTGCGGGAGAAATGCTTTTTAGCCGGGAGGAATTCCGCGCCTACGTTGACCGCGGTGCCCTTGACGTGCTGCAGCCTGACGTTACCCGGCTTGGCGGTCTGACCGCGTTTTTGAAAGTAGCGGCGCTTGCCGAGGAAGCCCATTTACCCCTGTCGCCGCATCTGCTCCCTGAGGTAGGCGTTCACCTGGCGTGCGGGCTGCCCGCGGTCACTTCCGTGGAATACATGCCCTGGCTGTTCCCCATCTTTGTGAAACCGCCGCGGCTGGAGCAAGGCCGGCTTGTGCCCCCCCAAAGCCCGGGACTCGGGTTGGAGGTTGACCCCGACGCTATCGGACGATTTGGAGTTGCTTGGGCGAGTTGAAGAGGCCGCGCACGGGACGCAGTCCGCGAGGGAATGCGATCACGAAAGGCCAAAGCGTGGGTAGAAACGACACGAACGGCGGCAACCCGACGACCGCGTGCAAGCCATCATGGCAGGGATCGTCAAATGGAAGCACAACGGGTTCTCCTGGTAGGAAATTGCCGCGCATCTCCTCCGCCATCGCGTGGTAACGGCAGTTGGCTGCGAATGGCCGCCATCAAGCGCCGGCTGGAGTACCTTGCGGCCATGCGAGCAGAACAAAACTCGGAGGTTTGAAACCAATACCGAACCAACTTGGGCAGGGCGCTTGCGCACGTGCTATAATGGCTTTATCGCCCAACCGCAGTCAGTTTTCACTACGGCACCTCATTTCGATGGCCAAGTAACATAGTTGGCCGGTCCTGTTATGCCGCAGTCCTCTTCTTGGAGGATGTGGCCTTTTGCGCAGCTTCGCACATAGCATCGTCGAAACGGTCCGCCATCCCCTGCTACTCCTTGACGGCAAGTTAAGAGTGCAATCGGCCAACGCCGCCTTTTACCGCACCTTCAGCATCGGCAAAGCTGAAACTGTAGGCAGCCTGCTTTTCGGCCTTGATAGAGGGGAGTGGGACATCCCTCGCCTGCGGACGCTACTGGACGAAGTCATTTCAGGAGGTTCGTTCGAAGATTTCGAGGTCAAGCACGACTTCCCGCGGCTGGGCCGCCGGGTCATGTTGCTTAACGCGCGCGGGGTCCATGGGGACAAAGACGACACTCCGATGGTCCTGCTGGCAATCGAGGACGTGACCGACACGGTTCAGGCATGGGATGCCCTGTACAAGCTCAACCGTGAGTTGGAAGACCGTGTGCTGGATCGGACCGGCGAGCTGGAAGCCGCCAATAAGGAGTTGGAGGCGTTCTGCTACTCGGTCAGCCACGACCTACGGGCGCCGCTGCGGGCACTTGACGGCTTTAGCGACGAACTTCTCCGATGCTACGCCGAACGGCTCGACGAGAAGGGGCGGCACTACCTTCAGCGGGTTCGGGCGGGCACGCAGCGGATGGGCCAGTTGATCGACGACCTCCTCCAGCTATCCCGGATTAGCCGGGGAGAAATGAAGCGGGAGCGAGTGGACTTGACGGGCATGGCCCACGCGGTGGTGGATGAACTCCGGCAGCAGGTAGCAGGCCGTGAGGTTTTCTTCGATATTCAGCCGAACCTGGCTAGCCAAGGCGACGCCGGCCTGCTCAAGGTCGCCCTGGAGAACTTGCTGGGGAACGCCTGGAAATTCACGTCCAAACACCAACAGGTTACTATCAAGTTCGGGCAAACCCAATGCGACGGCAAGACGGCTTATTTCGTCCAGGACGACGGGGCAGGCTTCAATCCCGCTTTCGCCGGGAAACTGTTCGGGGCGTTCCAGCGGCTTCACAAGGAGACGGATTTTCCCGGCACGGGCATCGGACTGGCTACTGTGCAACGGGTGATTCACCGCCATGGCGGGCAGGTTTGGGCGGAAGGGGCCGTCGAGAAGGGGGCCACGTTTTACTTCACCCTACCGGAAAGGGATGTTGCATGAGTCAGAAAGTGATCCTGCTGGTCGAGGACAATGCGGACGACGAGGAACTTGCCTTGCTAGCGTTCCAGAAGAGCAACATCGCCAACGAGGTCGTGGTCGCCCGCGACGGGGAGGAGGCTCTCGATTACCTGTTCGGCACCGGGGCCTACGCGGGACGGGACGTGGGCTTACTTCCCCAAGTAGTCCTCCTCGACCTCAAGCTGCCCAAAATCGACGGCCTGGAAGTCTTGAAGCGGCTGCGGGCCGACCCCCGGACACGCCGCCTGCCTATTGTTGTCCTCACCTCCTCGCGTGAGGAGCAGGACCTGATCGAGAGCTATGACCTGGGAGCCAACAGCTATGTCCGCAAGCCGGTGGATTTTGCCCGCTTCGCCGCAGCGATTAACCAGCTCCAGATGTACTGGCTGCTGCTCAACGAGTCTCCAACGACCACGAGATGAACGCTAATGGCCATTCCCCTTCGCGTGCTGGTCGCAGAGGATACGCCGGATGATGCCGAGCTGATGCTGCTGGAGCTTTCCCGGGGCGGCTTCGACCCTGTCTCGAAGCGGGTCGAGTCCGCCGAGGAAATGCGGGCGGCTCTCGCGGAGGGTCGGTGGGACATCGTCCTGTCGGACAACTCGATGCCTGGGTTTGGTGCTGTGGCGGCCCTCGCCCTTTGCCGGGAGGCCGACCCAGACCTGCCGTTCGTAGTTGTGTCGGGCACGATCGGCGAGGAGCGGGCGGTCGAGATGATGCGTGCCGGGGCCGGCGATTACTTCCTCAAAGGCAACTTGATTCGGCTGGCGCCCGTCGTCGAGCGGGAACTTCGGGAGGCGGTTAACCGACGGGCGCGCCATGCGGCGGACCGGGCTGCCTCCGAATTGGCCGCCATCGTCGAATCTACCGACGACGCCATTATTTCAAAGACGTTTGATGGGTTCGTCACTTCGTGGAACCACGCCGCCGAGCGGCTCCTCGGCTGGACAGCGGAGGAGGCCACGGGCAGGCACATTTCCTTCATGGTGCCCTCGGATAAGGCAGACGAGCTGGCAAGTACCATGGAACGAGTGCAGCGGGGCGAGCGGGTCGAACATTTTGAGACCGGTCGGCTATGCAAGGACGGCACGCGGATCGGCGTGTCGATCACCATCTCCCCGATTCGGGACCGGCGCGGCCACCTGACTGGGATCTCAACGATCGCTCGGGACATCTCCGGGCAGCAAAAATTGCAGCGAGAACTCCAGAATCGCTTACGGCAACAGGAGGTCGTGGCAGAGCTGGGGCGTTATGCCCTCATGGGCGGCGACGTTTTCCGCCTCATGGAGGATGCTACCCGGATGGTCGCGGAAACGCTGGGCACGGAATTTTGCAAAGTGTTGGAGCTGATGCCGGATGGCCAGTCGCTCCTGCTGCGGACTGGAGTGGGGTGGAAGGCCGAACACTTTGGCAAAGCAACGGTCCCGGCTGGGACAGATTCCCATGCTGGCTTTGCCCTCCTGTCGGGGGAGCCAGTAGTGGTGGAGGACCTGCGCACCGAGACCCGCTTCAACGTGCCGCCGCTACTGCATGAACTAGGCATTGTGAGCGGCGTAAGCGTCATCATCCGCGGCCGCGAGAAGTCATTCGGGATCCTCGCCGTAAATACAGTCCAACGGCGGTTCTTCAGCCTTGACGATGTGAACTTCCTTCGATCCGTTGCCAACGTGCTGGCGGCTGCGATGGAGAGCCAGCACGCCCACCAGCAACTGGGCGTCAGCGAAGAACGTCTGCAGTGTCTAGTCCAGTCGGATCTGATCGGCATTATCGGCTGGGACACCGGCGGCGGCATCAGCCAGGCAAACGACGCCTTCCTCAAGATCTTCGAGTATACACGGGACGACCTCCTCGCAGGCCGCGTGCGGTGGGCGGACATGACGCCACCCGAATACCACTCGCTCGATGAATGCGCCATCGAGGAAATGCGAGCGGTAGGGAAGCACAGCCCTTATGAGAAAGAATACATCTCAAAAGACGGCCGCAGAATCCCAATTCTACTAAGTGCGGCCATGCTAAGTGGGGTCCCGGACCAAGGCGTGGCATTCGTCCTCGACATTAGCGACCGCAAGCGTGCCGAGGTCGAGCGGGTCCGGTTGCTTGAGCAGTTGGAACTCCAGATCGAGCGGCTGCCGTTGGCCTACCTTCTAGCCGGCCCCGACCTCCGATACACCCGTTGGAACCTGGCCGCGCGGCGGATATTCGGGTTCGCAGAGGCGGAGGTTGTGGGCAAGCACCCCTTCGATGTTATCGTCCCGCCGCAGTCCCGGCCCATCATGGGCGACATTCTAGAGCGACTCAAGGCGGGGGACATGAACTCCCACGGGGTCTGCCAGAACGTAACCCGGGATGGCCGCACCATCACCTGCCGCTGGTACAACACGCCCCTGATGGACCGAGACGGCAACTTCAAAGGTCTGCTATCATTGGCCGAGGACATCACCGAGCGAACGCAGTTGGAAGAACAGTTCCGGCAGGCCCAGAAGATGGAAGCGTTCGGCCAGCTGGCCGGAGGCGTCGCCCACGACTTCAACAATCTCTTGTGCGTCATTAACGGGTACAGCGAAATGCTGATCCATGATCTGGCGCCCGGCGACAAGATCCGAGGGATCCTGACTGAGATTCTGAATGCAGGGCAGCGGTCGACCTCGCTGACGCGCCAGCTTCTGGCCTTCTCTCGCAAACAAATCGTGGCACCAAAGATCCTTGACCTCAATGCCGTTGTCACCGACACGGACAAGATGCTGCGGCGAGTCATCGGCGAGGACGTGGAACTGACCACGTCTCTCTCCCAGGGGCTGGGCAGCGTACGGGCCGACGAAGGCCAACTCAATCAGGTGCTGCTGAACCTGGCGGTCAACGCCCGCGACGCCATGCCCCAGGGGGGTCGACTCACCATCGAGACGGCGAACGTTGAGCTGGACAAAGAGTACAGCAGGGCCCATTCGGACGTGTCGCCGGGCCCATATGTTCTGCTTACAGTTTCGGACACGGGTTCCGGCATGACCGCCGCCGTGAAGGCACGCCTCTTTGAGCCATTCTTCACTACCAAGGAGGTGGGCAAGGGCACGGGGCTGGGGCTTGCAGTCATTCACGGTGTCGTCAAAGAGGCTGGAGGCCATGTCGAGGTCGAAAGCGAGCCGGGTGTCGGCACCATATTCAGGGTCTACCTTCCGCGCGTCAATCAGCCAGCTTGGTCCGGCCCGTC
>Ga0206872_10108_pt2 | contig 24561 bp, 11 predicted proteins | sample Alteio_BWOrgCont_34_FD_152906 | JGI IMG/M metagenome (GOLD analysis project Ga0206872, IMG submission 152906) | Enriched cells from forest soil in Barre Woods Harvard Forest LTER site, Petersham, Massachusetts, United States -... | ecosystem: Environmental > Terrestrial > Soil > Temperate forest >... | reverse complement strand
ACCAGCCGCCGGTGCTGCTCCGCAACGTAAATCCCGACAAGCATCACTGGGTTGAAATGAGTCTGGTCGGTGGACCGAAAAGCCCGCGCGATGCGGTGGGCACGACCGTGTATCTTACAACCGGTAGTATCAGGCAGCGTGAGGATGTACTGAGCGGCGGCAGTTATCTTTCCTCGAACGACATGCGCGTCCACTTTGGCCTGGGAGATGCAACGCACGTTGACGGAGTGGAGATTCATTGGCCCAGCGGTAACGTGGAGAAGGTACAGCTCAAAGAAGTGGACTGCATCTTCACAATCGAAGAAGGCAAAGGGGTGACAAGTGAATCCTTTTGCAAGAAACAATAGTGGTGGGCTTAGGTAGTTCGGGAGTTGCGAATGTCAGTTCAATCTCGCACGCGCACGTCGCGTCGTAGTTTTCTTAAACAGAGCACCTTGGCTGGACTAACCGCCGTCACCGGGCGAGGGATTCTGCATGCGGCCAGTTCACGTCCTCTCAATGAACATGAGAACTCCCAGGAGCAGGCGCCGGTGAAAGATCGCGCGCCACTGATGCCCGGAGCGTTTACTTCGCTACCTCTTGGCTCCATTCGCCCCACTGGCTGGCTGCGAGCGCAGCTTGAAATCCAGGCAAACGGACTCAGCGGGCACCTGGATGAGACCTGGCCCGATGTTGGCCGCAATAGCGGATGGCTGGGAGGCACAGGAGAGTCCTGGGAACGCGGGCCTTATTATCTCGACGGGCTCGTGCCGCTTGCGTACCTGCTCGACGACTCGAAGCTGAAAGCCAAGGCGCAGCGCTACATTGAATGGACTCTAACGTATCAGGCGGAAAACGGAATGATCGGTCCAACGAGCAACAACGACTGGTGGCCGCGCATCGTGATGCTGAAAGTGCTCACGCAATATCAGGAAGCAACCGGCGACCCGCGTGTCATACCGCTGATCGATAAATATTTCAGGTATCAATTCGCTGAACTGCCGCAGCGGCCTCTTCGCGATTGGGGTAAGTTCCGCTGGCAAGACAACCTGCTGAGCGTCGTATGGCTCTACAACCGCACCGGCTCCGGTTATCTGCTCGAATTGGCCCGTTTGCTTCACGACCAGGGGCACGACTGGGAGGCGCAGTACGCGCACTTTCAATTCACTGAGCCGGTCACGCAGCAGGTTCTGAATCAGCATAAGGGCAGCGGGCAAGATGAATTTTCTCTCTCGGCGCATGGGGTGAACAACGGGCAGGCCATCAAAACTGGGGCGGTGTGGTCGATGGTGTCGCGTTCTCCGCAAGATCGGTCGGCGGTTCTGCAAATGCTCGCGGAGCTGGATAAACATCATGGGCTGCCCAACGGAATGTTTTCATGCGACGAACACCTGGCCGGCCGCAGTCCCTCGCAAGGTTCGGAGTGTTGCACCGTGGTAGAAACCATGTTCTCGCTGGAGCGATCACTCGCCATCCTGGGCGATCCCGCCTTGGGCGATCGGCTTGAGAAACTGGCCTTCAACGCTCTTCCCGGCACACTAACCGACGACATGTGGGCGCACCAATACAATCAGGAGCCCAACCAGGTTGAGTGCAGCCTGCACAACAAGCCGTGGACCAGCGATGGGCCGGAATCAAACCTCTTCGGTCTCGAGCCGAATTTTGGCTGTTGCACCGCAAACTTTAACCAGGGCTGGCCCAAATTTGCGGGCAGCCTTTTTATGCTGACTGGCAGTGAGGCCACCGAGGGAGTTGTCGCCGCAGCTTATGCGCCCTGCGAACTGCGCACTGTAGTAAACGGCGCTAAATTGAAGGTAATTGAAGAGACGGAGTATCCATTTCGCGGAACCGTGCGGCTCGCGGTGAATCCAGCAGCACCGACTCGCTTTCCGCTGCTTCTGCGCATTCCCGCATGGGCCGCGGGAACGACGATCAATGTGAACGGCAAACAAGAACAGGGGCCGGATGCAGGCACATTTGCGCGTGTGGAGCGTGAGTGGCGTGCGGGCGATCGTGTCGAGATTGTCTTTCCGATGCGACCACGCATTTCACGATGGTTTCAGGACTCGGTAGCTGTGGAGCGCGGTCCCCTCGTCTTCTCATATGGTGTCGGCGAAAGCTGGGTCAAGCTTCGTGATCGCGGTATGACTGCTGATTGGCAGGTGTTTCCAGCGACCGGCTGGAACTACGCCCTGCGCGTAGAAAGTTCTAATCCGGAGGCAGAAATTAATACTGTCGAGATTCCTTTCGGCGACGTACCTTTCGGCAAGCGAAGCTCACCGGTCCGGCTAAAGGTGAAGGCACGCAAGCTCGACGCATGGCGTGCAATCGATGGTGTTGCCGACCCTGTACCGCAAAGTCCGGTCGAGAGCTCAAGCGAGGAGGAAACGATTGAACTCATTCCCTACGCTGCAGCCAAACTCCGCATCACTGCGTTTCCGCATTGCAAGACCTAAAGTCGCTTGGTAGTGGGTCAGTAGCCGTTTAAAATGTCACCCTCGCGCCCAGTTGCGCGGTAAAAGGAATCCCAACAGTAGTGCCGGGACCAAAGAAGTCTCCCAGTGCTCCTCCAGCTTGGCGCAACTGGTTTGGGCTGCTGATCGGCGCGGTTGCCGAGCAGTCCACATTCGTGCAGATGTCGGTGACATTCCCCGTGGCTGCCTCCGCCGCCGGCACCGGTAGCGTGGCAATGTTGGTCACGTAATTAGCGCCGGGATTGTTGCGGTTGAACAGATTGAAAAACTCGATGAATGGCGTCGCGGTAAACTTCTCGCCCAACCCGATTGGCCGGCTCACCCGCAGATCGGTTTGCAGGTAGGGGGTTCCGCGGAACTGATCCAATGCAGACGGAGTTCCATTAATCGATATGCGTCCGCTGTTATCGGCGGTCGTGATGGTGAAGGGCCGCGCACTCTCAGCCTGCGATAAGCCGCTTACTTGAATGCCCGCGGGCGCATGCCATGAGCCTGCCAGCACTGCGCGCTGACGAACATCTTCGCCGGACGGGCCGTAGTCGCCCGGGCCGAACGCGTCAAGTGGATCGCAAACGCCGTTGACGTAATCGAAGAGCTCGCCAAGAACGCAGCCCCAGGTTTGCGCCTTCGAAAAGGTGTAGTTGGCCACAAGGTTCAGGCGGCGAGAAATATTGCCTTGAAGATGGACAAGTAATCCGTTGTAACTCGATCGATTGTCAGAGTGAAAGACATTCACGTCGGGAACAACATCAGCCTGCGCGGGGCTTGAGAGCGCAAGCTGTGGAGTAAAAAGGTTTGTGCCGCCAGTGTAGCTGTAGGCGCGATATCCATGGTTGCCTTGCTCGTGAACGTAGTCGGCGCTCAGCGACCAGTTTGCGCTGAAGGCATGTTGCACGCCACCAGAGATGTGAATCGAGTATGGAGTCTTGTACCCAGGTTCGATTAGATTTGCAGTTCCGCCGGAAGAGTCGCCGGGAACGCAGCCGGCATTTTCAGCGCCGCCAGGATTCGCGACTGGGTCGACGCACGAACCAGGCGGCTCATTGACCGCCTGAAATGCGGTTGCCCAACCGGTCTGGGCGAGGTCGTTGAAATAGAGGCCGAATCCTCCGCGAACAACCGTTGTGCTGTTACCCCGAGGTGACCAGGCAAAGCCGAGCCGTGGCGCAATTTGCGTGCGATCGTCTTGCGGCGCGCCCTTCACCAGTGGGATATCGAGCGCGGCCAGCGTAATGTAACCGGGATTCAGCGTCTGGCTGCGGCCCGAGCCGTTGAACAGACCAAACGTGGTCGAATATCGCAGCCCGTAATTAATGGTAAGCGCGTGGGTTACGCGCCAGGAATCCTGCGCGTAGAATGCGAGGCGTTGGATGTTTTGTGAGAATCCTCCGCCTAGATTTGAGGTTACAGCGCCCGCACCCATATCGGCCGTAAATTGCGATGGATTGTCCAGGTAGTAGGTTGGATTTTGTGGAAACGAATACAAAGTCTCATTGTTCGCCGGAAACGCGCCACCGAGCACCGGCTCATGAATCAAGTTCACGCCAAACTTGAGCGCATGGTTGCCGCGATCGTTACTAAGGTCGTAGCGGAATTGGTATTTTTCCTGGTTACGCTCCGAAGGGAAAAAAGTGATGGGCGTGGCAAATTGATTGTCGCCGAAAGTCTCAAAGCCTGAGACGGTTAACGATGTTGAGCTGAACGGAAAAGCCAGCGCCAAGCCCAGATCGGTATTGCGGGTTTGAGTTAGGTGCAGTCCGCTGGCGTTAAAGAGCGCGGTTCCCAGCAGCGACGGAGAAAAGTTGAAATGATTGCCGACAACCAGGCTCAAATAATTGTTGTGAGTCAGCAAGCCGGTGGTGGGCAGCGTCCCTTGCTGCACCAGGTCGTTATGGGTTGTGTAACTGTCGACTGAACTGCGCAGATACCATTGCGACTGATTCGATTGCGCCCAGTCGAGGCGCGATGAACCGAAATAGTCGCGAAACGGAATGGGCACGTTCTGGGGCACGTTGATCGATGCGACGCCGGGAATCAACCCCTCTGAAGCCAATGTTGCCAGAGCATAGAACTGCGTAAGGCTCGCAGGGCTGTAGGCGATGCTGGCATCTTCGTGCACGCCTTCAAACGCAGTAAAGAACCACAACTTGTCATTCCTGATTGGGCCGCCGAGAGTGCCGACATAGTTCTGGCGCGAAAATGGCTGCTTGGGGTTTGGCGCTGGATTCTCAATCGGAAAACGCGCGTTGAGACCGGAAGCGCGCTCGTAAAACGCATCATCTCCGTGCCATTCATTGCTGCCACTCTTGGTCGTCAGGATTACTGAGCCGGCGGTTGTTCCCCCGGTATCAGCATCTTCCTGCGAAGTGCGGACGGCAAACTCCTGAATGGAATCGGGCGAAAAATTCTGCAGAAATCCGCCGATGTAATCGTCGGAGTTATCGCCTCCATCTACAGAAAGTTCGTTATTCAAGCCCGAGCTTCCACCGGTTGAAACCGCGGTAATGCGCGCCTTTGTTGGGTCAGAAGGTTCGACCGGTTCTGTCCCCGGAGCAAGAAACGCAATGTTGGCAAAGCTGCGCGCCGCAAGCGGCAGAGCTTCAAGATCCTGGCTTGTAATCACAGCCTGGTGCACCTGGCTTGAAACATCGACGGGTTGCGTAGTGATGGATGAACCGTGCGCGTGAACGCCAACGGTCTCAACCACCACGGGCGGTTTCATGGTAACAGCGATTTCACGAATGGAGCTTACCTGAATGGAAACTTCAGCAGTGGCGTCGCCGAATCCATCCGCAGTTACGCTCACTTTGTAGAGCCCGGGCACAAGTTCGTCCATGCGGAAGTTGCCCTGTGCGTCGCTCGTAACGGTGCGAACAAATGAGGAAGCATGCAGGCGAACAGAGATTGCTGCCGAGGCAATGCGATTTCCACGGCCATCATTAATGACGCCGCGCAGCGATCCGCTAGGAGTCTGCGCAACTGACACCAATGCTGCCAGAAGCATTACCGCAAGCACAGCCGGGATTTTCATTTTTGACAGCATTTCAGTAACTATCAAACGCAAATCAAATCGGACGATTTACTCATCGCCGTCGTCATCGGGCGGAGTGGCAGCGCCATCAGGCAATTTGCGCGGATCGGGCTTCACGGTAACTGGCTGCGTCAATGTGCGGTCCTCGACCGTAAGCCGGATAGTGTACTCGCCCGGCTGCAAACCTTGAAATCCGCGATCGGAACGCGCCGATGCACCATCGGGCCTTGGCGCTGGCGTTCCTGCCGGATGGCACGCATCCACAGGCGGCGGTGGTGGTGGACGGCGACCAAATCCGGCGCGCGGTGGCGCAACAATATTGAGTGCGAAGCGGTGCATTCCAGGCGCAGCCGAAGGCGGCGGCGCAGGCTCTTCCCAGTAGGCCTGCACGTTGATGGCTTCAGTATCGACAGACTTCACCGGCGTGTCGCTTGCCGCACACGCAGCTACCTTGCCGGCCTTATCAATCAGTTCAAGCTTCAACGCACCTGCGGGCGCGGACTTCAACCAGTAGTAAGCCACCACGCCCGCAGGAGGGTTCAGCTCCTGCGGTTCTTCGTGCGGTAGCGGTGTTGCATCTTGCCCACCTTGGTGAATGGCCAGCGTTTCGCCCGGCGCAAACAGATACGCGTTGGCGGCCTCAATCTGACTTCCGCGCGCAGCAATCTGTCGCAGCGCCGCCATCTGATCGAGAACCCAGAATCCGCGGCCAAACGTCGCAACTGCAAGATCGTCGCCGTGCACTATAAGGTCGCGAACCGACGTGACGGGCATGTTGAGCTCAAGCGGCTGCCAATGATCGCCGTCGTCAAATGAAGCATAAACGCGCAGCTCGGTCGCGGCGTAGAGCAGCCCTTTTTGCTTGGTGTCTTCCTTCACTGAATTCACAAATGCGCCATCAGGAATTCCACCGGCCACATTCTTCCAGGTTTTTCCGCCGTCGTGAGTGCGATAGATGTACGCCTGATTGTCGGCGAGCCGATGGCGATCGACCGATGCGTACGCTGTCTCCACATTGAAGTGGCCGGCCTCGATCTGCGACACCTTGCTCCACGCAGTCATCGCCGGCGGCGTTACATCGTTCCAGTGCGCGCCATCGTCGCGCGTTACATGAATCAGGCCATCATCGGTACCCACCCACACAGTCTTCGCATCCAACGGCGATGGACTAATGGTGTACACCACGCCGAAGCGATCCGTCATCACCTGGTCGATGTCCTTTGCAGTAACGGGATCGAGCGTCTTCGGCACCTCAGGATGCAGACGCGTAAGATCCGGGCTGATCCTGAGCCACGTTTTGCCGCGATCGCGGGTGCGAAAGACAAATTGTGTCGAGTAGTAGAGAGCATCGTCGGCCAATGAAAAAACCTGCGGCAGCGTCCATGTTCGGCGATAGGGATCGCCTGCGTCTTCCTTCGGCAGTTCACCGCCCTCAGGCGCAGAGAGATTGAGCGCCTGGTCGCAGCGCTGATCGCCGTTGCCGTAAAGCAGGTCAGCATTTTTGGGGTCGGGCACCACGGTGTTGCTTTCGCCCGCTTCGCAAATTCCATCCCAATCGCGGAAGCTGAGAGTGCCCATGCGCGACCACGTGCTCACGCGCACCGCGCCTGAATCCTGCTGCGCGCCGTAAAGCCAGTAGGGGAAGCGATTGTCGGCGGCGATGTGATAAATCTGCGCTGTGGGCTGGTTGTACCAGGTGCTCCAGGTCTTCGAGCCATCAACTGAAACCACCGTGCCCTGATCGCTCGAAAGCACCATGCGATTACCGTCTTTGGGATTGATCCAAAGCTGGTGATAGTCGTCGCCGCCGGGCGCGCCTTTAACAGGCACCCAAGTCTTGCCCGCATCGAGCGTCATGTAGGTCGCGGTGTTGATGTCGTAAGCGCGATCGGGATTGGTAGGATCGACTGCCATCTGGCAGAAATACCATCCCCGGCCCCACAGGCGCTGTTCGCTGTTCACCAGGCGCCACGTCGCTCCGGCATCGTCAGAGAGATAAATGCCGCCAGAAGGTTTAGGTGCATCCACACCAGTGGGAGGTGGAAGGCGATAGGAGCGCGCGTTTGCTGCGCCGAGATCGTCGACAACAGCGTAAAGCCGATTGGGATTGCTCGGAGCGATTGCAATGCCGATTTTACCGACGAAACCATCCGCAGGCAGTCCTCTACCGAGTTGATGCCAGGTTTCGCCGCCGTCAGTGGATTTGTACAGGCCACCGCCGGGCATGTTCGACGGCGCGTAGACTGCCCAAGGAGGACGGCGCGTTGCCCAGAGCGATGCGTAAATGATGCGAGAATTTTGCGGGTCAAGCGCAAGATCGACTGCGCCCACATCGTCGGGGTTTTTCGCATCGGAGAGAATCTTCGTCCAATGCGCACCGCCATCTGTGGATCGAAACACTCCGCGTTCCGGGTTGGCCTTGTAAGGATGGCCGAGGGCAGCTACGTAGACGAGGTTGGGATTACTGGCGTCCACAACAATTTTTCCAATTTGGCGCGTATCGGCGAGGCCGATCGAATGCCACGTTTTTCCCGCATCGGTCGATTTGAAAACGCCGATGCCGTACGAATGCTGGCTGCGAATATCAGGCTCGCCAGTTCCCACGTAGACGATATTTGCGTCGGAAGGCGCGACTGCGATTGCGCCAATAGAGCCGATCGGGATTCCGGTCGCCGAATCGTCAGCGATAGGGAACCAGGTGCGGCCGGAGTTTTCGGTCTTCCACACTCCGCCGCCCACTGAGCCCATGTAAAAGGTGTCGGGCTGATTGGCATTTCCTGAAACGGCATAGGTGCGCCCGCCGCGCATGGGTCCCACATTGCGCCACCGCAGGCCAGTGAGCAATGCTGCAGGATATTGCTGGGCGGCACTCGGAAGCGCGAAGGCGACACAAAGAAATGCGGCAGAGAGTGTACGGACGGCGGCCATTTGAGAGGCTCCGGTGAGTTCAGGATTCTGTCGAACGGTGGGGACTGCAATCAGATCGCGATTGAAGAGGATTGTAAATCATTCTTCATCGCCAATCTCGACCTGGTCCTTCGATCCGTTGCTGCTTTTCCTCGAATCGAGATCGATCATCGCAAGGTGCTGGAGCTTGAGCTGTTCATTTAGCGCCTTGAGATCGATCTTCTTGAGTTGCTGCCACTGTTCAATAAGCCCATCGAGCGACTTGATTGAAGCCTGGCAGGCCTCAACCTGGGCAGCAGTGGGAGCTGCATCGGCACTCTCAATTGAGTGTTCGAGGCGCGCCAACTGCGCGCGCAGAAATCCAAGGCTTGGCGGAGGCGTCGGGCCGCGGCCCATGCCGTGCATTCCGCCCTCAGGGCCGGCAATCGCATTGAGCTTGGATTCGATGGAGGGCTCAGCGCCCGCGACAGGGGCCTGCGACGAGCGCGCCTTGAGTTGCTCACGCAATACTTTGATTTCTTTGAGGGCGTCGGTGGCGTTGATCAATCCATCGTAAATTGATTTCGCCTGTCTGAATTGCTGCTCGAGATCGGCTCGAGGGGTCTTCACGCGCGGGTCCATGGCGATATTGAGAGGCGCGGAGAATGTTTTGCCAGCGGCAATCAACCGCACGGTATAGGTTCCCGGCATGACCCACGGCGCAGTGGAAGTGGATGGCGTGTCGTAGGGCACGGCCAGGTTTTCGTCGGGTTCTGAGCTGATGCCCGCGACCTGCGGATATTGCATGTCCCACAGGAATCGGTGATGACCAGGCGCGGTGGAGACGACACGCGGCGCGCGCGCCCATAACGTGGGATCGGGATAGCGCGGATCGATTGCCGACACGGGATCGTTGCTGTTATAACGGGCGACGATCTTGCCCTGGGCATCGGCGATTTCAAGCGAAACTACTTCGGAAACGCCGGGCCCCAAATAGTAATCGATGATTGCGCCGTCGGGTGGATTGTCACCGGTAGCCATGTCGGGCGGCCAGGGCGTGGGCGGATTCATGTCGTTTCGAATACGAAGCGCAGTCTGCGGCGAATAGAGATGTGCAGCTTCAGTTGCGGTAGCCGCCGCAATCTGGCGAAGAGGCGTAACGTCGTCGAGAATCAGAAAGCCGCGCCCGTGAGTCGCGGCAATCAGGTCGTCGTCTTTCACTTCGAGATCGCGAATTGAGCTTGCGGGCATGTTAAGGCGCAGCGATTGCCAATGATCGCCGTCGTCGAAGGAGACATAAACCTGCGTCTCAGAGCCGGCATACAGCAGCCCCTTGCGTTTGGGATCTTCGCGAATGGCGCTGGTTGCAGCGCCCGCCGGAATGCCGTTGTCAATCTCAGCCCACGTCTTGCCGCCGTCATGGGTGCGGTAGAGATGCGGCCGCATATCGTCGAGGCGCATGGTGTTTACGGCCGCGTAGGCAGTCTGCTGATCAAAGTGGCCGGCGTCCATGTTGAAGACCTTCCAGAATGGCTTCAACTCCGGCGGTGTCACGTTATTCCAATGTGCTCCAGCATCGGCGGTGGTCCAAATCAGGCCGTCGTCTGTGCCGGCCCACATGCGGTTGCCGTCAAGCGGAGAAAGGCCAAGCGCGTAGATCACTCCGCGCCGAGTCACTTTCGCTGCAGGCGAGTCTTTGTACGACTCAACTGCCGAAGGCAGTTCCCAGGCCTCGCGCGTGAGGTCGGGACTAACTCCCTTCCAATGCTTGCCGCCGTCTTCAGTCAGCCACAAAGTGTTAGTGGCGAAGTAAAGCTTATGCGGATCGACGGGCGAAAACTCGAGCGGCTCTGTGCGCAGCGCGCGATAGCCTCGCAACGGCTTGGGCTCGACGTCTTGAATCTGGCCGGTGCGACGATCGTAGCGCGTTACCTTGCCGCCGTAAACAACGTCGGGATCCAGCGGGTCGGGCGCTGCGTAGCCGTACTCTTCAATGCCCGCCGGGTGCCAGTCGTGGAAAGTGATTCGGCCGTCGTCGCTGCGGCTTGCCACGCATGCCGAGCCGGAGTCCTGCTGCCCGCCGCACACGCGATAGGGAAATGCATTGTCCGCGGAGGCGTGATACATCTGCGCCGTCGCCTGGTTGAACCACTGCGTCCAGGTCTCGCCGCCGTTCTCTGAAATAATCACGCCCTGATCGCTGGCCAGCGCGACAATTTTTGTGTTGTTGGGATTTACGAAAACATTCTGGTAATCGTCTCCGCCCGGTGAGCCGCGAAACGCAGTCCAGGTTTTCCCGGCATCAGTTGACTTCCACGTCACAATGCTTGCCATGTAAATTGTGTCGGGATCTTTGGGGTCGACCAGTGGAACCGGAACATCGCCGCCGCCGATGCGTTCTTCAGGCCGCGTATCGTCCACCGGCGCATGCACCCAGTGGTCGCCTCCATCGTCAGATCGGTAAAGGCTCACTGCGCCATGCACCGGAGCGATCGCGCCGTAGATTCGGCGCGGGTCGCTTGGCGATATGGTCAAATTTACCTGCATAATGTCATCGGGCAAGCCGTTGCCCGTCAGCTTGGTCCACGTATCGCCGCCATCCATTGAGCGATAAAGGCCGCCATCCGCACCGCCGAACGAGCCGTTTTCCCACGGCGCTTCCTGCCGCTGCCACATTCCGGCGAAGACAATATTCGGATGCTGCGGATCGATCTGAATATCGGATGCACCGGTGCGATCGTTTGTAAAGAGGACGCGTTTAAATGTCTGGCCCCCATCGAGCGTGCGATAGAGGCCGCGTTCTTCATTCGGCCCGAAGGGATGCCCTTCAACTGCAACGAACACGCGATTCGGATCTTTGGGGTCGATCGCCAGTTCGCCGAACTGTTGGCCATCGCGCAGGCCTTCGAGATGCGTCCATGTCTTGCCGGCGTCGGTAGATTTGTAAACGCCGTCGCCGGTCGAAAGATCCGGCCGCTGCAATCCCTCGCCGCTGCCCACATACACAATGTCGGGGTCGCTTAGCGAAACCGCGATGGCCCCGATGGAACCAGTGGGTTGATCATCCCACACGCTGTGCCAGGTGGCCCCAGAGTCGGTCGTCTTCCAGACTCCGCCGTTCACCGCGCCCAGATAAAACGTGGCTGGCTCGCTCGGTACGCCCGCCAGGGCGCGCGTACGACCGGCGCGCAGGGGACCAATTTCGCGCCAGCGCATATCGGAATATAACTGCGGATCAACCTGTGCGAATGCGGAACTTGCGACAGTCAATATTGTTGCGGCGATGAAAAATATGCGGCTTTTCATAGTTGTCCTAGTTACGGGGATGTGTGCGGAGCTACTGAGAGCAACCGGCAGAAGACACTTGCCCATGAGTGCCATCGCCCAAGTTTAGCAATTATCGACCGGCTTTTTCTTGATTTCCGCCAGCTATGGGAGCGTAGTTAAACTCACTTCGCGTTTTGCGGCACACTCGCTGGCACCAGTGGCCCGCTTCCCAGCGCCCTCTCAATCGCAATCGCCAATTCGCCCGGCGACACCGGCCGCTCCCAAACCTGCGCGACGGTTCCATCGGCCTTCACCATGATGGTCGTCGGCGCATGCGTCACCCCAAAAATCCGCGCAACACGGCCCGATTCGTCTTCAAGCAAAGGAATCTGCAAATTCCAATCGTAACTGGCATTGATCAAGGAATTTCGATCCGGCCTATGCCCGGCAGCCAGCATCGTCGCATCGATGAACACTACGCGCATTCCTCGTGAACGGTACTGGTGATCCATGCTTTGTAGCAGTGCAACCTCGCTGCGCGATTGCGTGTCTGCTGTATCGGGCGTCGTTTGAAGGAACGCAATCAGCGCCGGTTGCGGCGTGGATTGATGCAGAGTGAAGACTCCCCCGCGAACAGCAGTCAACGTGAAATCAGGAGCAGCGTCGCCCGGCCGGATAGACCCGCCCGCTGCGAACGCGAGCACCGCAGCGCAAGCCACGATCCCCAGGACCACCAAGTGACAACCTCGAATCCAATAGCGCCAAGTTCTAACGATCACTGTCTCATGGTCCCTGGTATGCGCCGATGTTATAGCTGCTTCCGTTGGGCAACGGATTTCCAAAAAAGTCTTCGGCGCCCATCGAACAGCCGCTCTGGCCATTACAAACGTTCGTTCCCGCGCCGATAGCGGGCGAGCCCGCCTGCAGCGTGAATACGCTTGTGGGCATACCCGTGGAGTGATAGTCGGGATCATTGAGCAACGGATCTGTGAATAGGCTGCCTGCCTCCTGCCCGGTGCCGGATTGATACGATGCGAAATCGGTGTAGGTGGTCCCGTTAAATTGCCAGGAGGGCGAGCCTGCACCGGTCGTCCAGTAAATATTGTTGCTGAACGTGAAGGGTGAGCTCGATGCCACCATGCCCGGCGCGGCGCCATAAATAATGTTGTTCTCGAACAGGTCAGGCTGATTCGCTGTCACATAAGCCCAGGTAGTGTTGATGGCCATTCCGGGCGTCACCGGGTTCCAGTAAAACGTGTTGTTGTAGATCTGCAATCCGTCAATCGAACCGCCATCCCACGTATTAAGCAAAATCTCGCCGGGGTCGGGACTGTTAGCCAGTTGCGTGTTATTTGAACAAACGTTGTAGCGAATAATGTGGCCGGAGTCCACATAATTTTCGGCGCCGAAAACTGAAACGCAGTAGCCGGCCGTATCGTGACCGTAGTTGTACTGCACAATATTGTTGGTGTTGTAGTAGTCGATATCGAAATCGCCGCCGTCGTATCCCTGTCCCCACGTCGAATTGGCATAGCTCTCATTGTTTTGCACGGTGCAGGTGTGGCAGAACCACTCCCACAGCGCGCCCGGAGTACTGCCCGTGCAGGCTGAACACAGTCCTGTATGGTAAGTGACGTTATTCTGCATCAGCACATTGCTCGCGGTCATTACCAGGATTCCGTCGCCCCCCACATCGTGCGCCGTCGAGTTCTGCACCGTAATGTTGTTGCCGAGCTGCTGGTCAGAGGCGTTCACCGACGAGCCGCCGGCGTAGATCGAGATGCCTTCTGAGGCCTGAGTATCGTGCGCAATCACTCCGTCAATCAAAATGTCGCTCATCGTCGCGTGCATTCCAGTATTCGAAATAAAAACTTCGCCCGAGTTGTCGCGCGTTGCCGGAGCCCACGTGGCTCCATGCACGTTCAGATTGCGCAGATAAATGTGATCGAGGTTAACGTTGTCGACATTGGCATAGATTGAAACGCCGAATTGATTGCCGCCCACGATTTCAAGATTGTTGATCTCCCAATACTGCTGATTAGCGAGCAGGACGCCTGCGGTATTCGTGCCGCCGTTAATCACCGGCTGTGCTCCGGTACCATACGCATCGATAGTGATGGGCAATCCGCTTGAGCCCGATCCGCGCGGCTGAAGCATGCCGTTGCAGGTTGTGCCGCGATTCAACAAGAGCTGGTCGCCCGGCTGGAAGGCGTAATTGTTTGCGCTTGAGAGAGCGTTCCACGGCGACGCCTGTGTTCCGCTTCCATTCGCAGTCGCCGAGCAGTCAAGATAAAACGCGGTTTGCAGCGGGGGCGGAGACGTGCCGGTCCCGGTTCCGGAAGCGGTTGAGCCACCACAGCCGAGCATGCCTGAGGCAACAAGCGCAGCCGCAAATGCCCAAAGCATTCTCGGAAACATCCACCCCGGCAGTGAGTGCCGGGCTTGCCTCATCATCATTCACGTCTCCAGATTTACGTCTTCAGCAAATAGAATCTCAACCGCAGCAATCGATGGCAGTTCGCAGGCCGAACCGCAAAAAGTGGATCCTGGAAAATCGGAACCATTCTACGCCGCTATCCTATGGGCGTGCAGTCACATGCATCTCGCTGCTGAATCTCGAGAGCGCGAAGTTCCGCTACTACTGGAACACCGCATATGGGTCGTCGACCGGTTTTGGCACTTGCGCAACCAGACCGTTAGTCTTGATGTAAACCGACCCCAATTTGCCGGTCGAAACATCTTTCACCAGCACTCGTATCGCCGGTGGCTTTGGGGCCGGGATCTGGATGTTGACCCCCAGTTGGCCCTTCGTCGTCACCGTTTCATATTTCTTTGCGTCCAGCGTCATGTTGACCGGGTAATTCATCAGCGTCTGCGGCCAGTCCTTATCGTTGTAAGTGCACACCGCCACCGCAACATTCACCTGATGGCCGCCATCGGCAGCCGCCGGAATCGTCAACGCTGCCGGATCGATTTGAATCGCGAATTTGAGCTGCCTCTCAATGTCCGACGGCAGTTGGGTCGCCTTGAAGTCGACGGCGGTCGCATCCAGGTAATCTTGGCAATCCGACTGCATTTCAGCGGACTGAACTCTGGTGTCGGCGTTTCCCTCCGGAGTTGCGTAATACCCCTGCCGGTAAGAGAGATGCGCGCCCTTCAGGCCCGTCTTCACGATGATGTTTCGAAAGTCGCCGTTCCAGTCGCCGGAGTCAGGGTAGTACGAAATCTCGTAGTAATCGCTGCTGTCGTCCACGGCTTTCTTGACGCAGTCTCCAAGGTCGTTGTCGCCGGTGCACACTTTGCCGCCGGTGCCTGCGGCAATTACCATCATGGTGTCCTGCGCGCCGCCAATATCCTGCACCTGCCTCGTGTTGGCCGCGTTGATTCCGGATCCGGAAACGTGCTCGGGCAATGCGCCGGCCTGAAATGCCTTCAGCGTCTCCACCCCGGCAAGGTTAACCGGATACACCGCGACCTGCGCATCGCTCAATACGTTGCCCAAATGAGCAACATCGCTCCAGAAAGAGCGCTGGCCGGCCATTTCGTCATTCACAAATCCCATCTGTTGCAACAGGTCTGTGTTGTTTTGCCCGCCCATGCCGTTGCTTTGGCTGTTCGATCCGCTGAGTCCAAACTCTGACCCGTTTTGGTCCTCTGTCACCTGGGGCCCGCCGTTTCCAATGGGGCTCAATGCCAGGGGAAATGACGTCGAAAGCCAAAGCAGATTCTTGCGCCCCGGATACCCGGAAACGTTATGAGCGATCGAAATCAGCGCATCGATGGTCCTGTGAACCCGCTCGCCCATCTGACCCGCATACAGTTCTTGATCGAACTCCTGGGCCAGCTGAACCATCTGGAGGGCCGTCGGATCAGGTCCGTGAGGGCCTCCAGGCACGAGACTGGCTTGCAGATTGCCAGCCGATTTCTCATCGTCGCGAGGATCGGCGCTGGCAATTCCAACTCCAGCCGGGGTGGTCAGCTTGCTCAATGCATTCTGCAGTAGCTTCGGATCAGTAGTTAAGCTCTGCAACATCTTCAGCCGGTCGCCCAGCAGAAACACGGCAACGGGAACGTTAGTAGGCAGTTGCCGCAGCATCTTGATCATCTGCACATGCACCTGCGCCTGGCTCTGAACGTCGGTATTCAATCCATCCACCAGCACAATGGTCGCCGGCACCGGTTCTTTCTGCTGCGTCACGGCATTGGTATAAACGCCATTGGGCATCTCCGACTGAATCGATACCGGCGCGGCCATGATGGACATATGCACTTCTCTGAACTCTGAAATCTTCTGCTCGCGCTTCTCCCCGCTGCGCGTCGGAGTCTGTTCAAAGATTTGAAAATCACCGGCCTTCAAGTCAGGAACATGATTTCCCTTTGCATCCTTCACCACCAGTTCCACATTCACCATGCGTGTAAAGGTGCGCAGAGTAAATGGCGATTGGCCTGCTTGCACCGGTGAACTCCGGTTGGCCGCCATCTGCGTTTGCGCCGGTGGCGCTTGCGATTGTGAAGTGGAATTCTGTGCGGTGGAAGGCAGGTTCAAGTTTGTTGCAAATAAGAGAGCCGGAATCAACCGAAAGCAGAGACGTGCCATTGAAGCCTCCTGGCAGATCGCCTACATTATTACTCTTTCTCGCGGCTCCGGGCGCCAAAGTTGTTGATACCAAGCCCGCACCAATGTCTATTCCTTTATTACTACTGGAACACGGCGTTGGGATCATCCGCCGGTTTCGGAACCTGCGCAACCAGCCCGTCGGTCTTGATGTAAACCGATCCCAGTTTCCCGGTCGAAACGTCCTTCACCAGCAGCCGTATCGCCGCCGGTTTCGGCCCGGGCACCAGAATCACATCGGTCAATTTGCCGGTCGTCATCAACCCACTGAACTGCTGCGCGGTCAGTTTCCGGTTGACCGGGTAGTTCATCAGGTTCAACGACCAGTCTTTCTGGTTGTAGGTGCAAACCGCAATGTCGAGATTCAACTGGCGGTTACCGTCGGCGGTTGGGGTAAAGGTGAGCCCAGCAGGGTCAACCACCAGAGAGAACTTGAGATCCCCGGGCGCAGTGGAAGGCAAGCTTTTCACCGTGAAAGTGACCGAAGTTGCATCAAGGTAGTCGTCGCAATCCGACTGCAGTTCCGCCGATTGCAGCTTCGGGTCAGGAATGCCCTCGGGACTCGCGAAGTATCCCTCCCGATACTCGAGGCGCGCACCATGCTGCGTGCTCTTGACCGCGATCTTCCTTACCTCGCCGTTCCAGTAAGGCGAATCGGAATAGTACGAAATCTCGTAAAAGTCGCTGCTATCGTCTACAGCCTTGCGCACGCAGTCGCCCAGGTCGTTATCGCCGGTGCACACAATGCCGCCCGTGCCGTCGGCAATCATGTGCATGGTGTCCACCGCGGCGTTTTGCGTCATCACGTCGCGCGTCGCGTTGTCGGTCATTCCGCTCGATGAGCTACCAGGCCCAGGGCCGGTAATAGCGCCGCCACCAACCTGAGCTATTGTGGGCGCCTGCCACGTCGGCCGCGTACCGGCCTGGTATATCTGCAGTGTCTGCACGCCGGCCAAATTCACCGGATACACAGCAACCTTGGCGTCGCTCAGATCTCTGGTGAGCTGCTTCACCTCCTGCGTGTAATTGGGAAGCTCCGCCCAATCATGCAGAGTAGGAACACCCACCGACGCGCCTTCCGCGCCCACTGCGATCAGGTTAATCGGAAACGAAGTCGAGAGCCACAGCAGGTTCTTGCGCCCCGGAAAGCCCGCAGCGTTGTTGGCAAGCGAACTGAGAGCGTGGAGTGTCCGGCCGACGACATCGCCCATGCTGCCTGAATAAACGCTTTGGTCGAAGGCTGCAAGGGCCGCAACCATGTCGGATGAATAGGCCGACCCCCCTGCCGCCTCAGCAAGGAGATTGCCAATCGAATCCGGGTTATCGCGAGGATCGGTCATCGCCAGCCCATACCCGGCAGTGCTATGCGCCTTCTCCAGCGCGGCCTGTAACAACTTCGGGTCCGTGGTAAAGCCCTGCAGCAGCGTAAGCCGGTCACCCAGCAGAAATACCGCCACCGGCACATTGGTCGGTAGCTGGCGCAGCATCTTCAGCATCTGAACATGCACCTGCGGCTGCACTTCTACCGGCGTATTCAAACCGTCCACAAGAATAATGGTTGGCGGCACTGGATCTTGCCGCACGGTAAGCGCGTTCGTGTAAGAGCCCGGCGGCATCTCCGGCTGCATTGCCACTGGCGCGGCTAGGCCGGCCATATGCACTTCTCTGAACTCGCCAATCTTCTGCCCACTCCACTTTCCACTCTTGATCGGCGTCTGCTCTTCAATCGTGAAATCTTCCGGCTTCAGCCCCTTGATGTGGTCGCCCTTGGAGTCCTTAACCACCACTTCAAGATTCACCAGCCGCGAGTAAGTGCGCAGCGTGTAGTCAGACGGAGTTGCAGAATTTACGACTGGTTGGGATTGCGCTTGAGGATTGGAACTCTGTGCGGTAAGAGACAGTCCGGCCGCAAATACCAGCGTCGGAATCAACCGAAGGCTAACACATGTCATAAATGCCCCCTGGCAGTTCGGGGCCATTATTGCTCATTTCGCCCAATAGAGGCCGTGCGTTATTGCACACACACCGCACGGGCAATATAGTCGGGAACTACCCATGCGATGCACGATGGCAGTGAGAGGATGCCTCAATTATCGATTGTTTTTTGGGGTTCTCAGAACGCGCAATTCGTTCGAACTTCGCACAAACTACTATTGCTTATTGCTTGGCTTGCATTGATTCCGCGCCGGGCGCGGCCGGCAACTGTGCCACCACATCGTCGGTCTTGATGTAAAGCGACCCCAGCTTGCCGCTTGCAATGTCTTTAATCAACAGGCGCACCGCCGCCGGCCTTGGGCCAGGTAGCGAGATGGAGTCAAGCAGCCTGCCCGTGCTGGTGAGCGTGCTGTATTGCCTCGCATTCAGCTTCAGGTTGACGGGGTAATTCATCAGCCTCAGCGGCCAGCCTTTTTCGTTGTAGGTGCACGCCGCCAGGGCTACGTTGAGCTGATGGTGGCCGTCCGCGGTCGGCGTAAGCGTCAATCCCGCAGAATCGATAAGCAGCGAAAATTTCAGTTCGCCCGATCTGTCGGCTTGCGTACTCTTCGCCATAAATGCAATCGCTGTCGCATTCAGATAATCGTCGCAGTCTGACTGCAACTCGACGGCCTCAACTTTTGAGTCGGTGCTGCCAATAGGCGTGGCGTAGTATCCCGCGCGATAAGCAAGGTGAGCGCCGCGCTGGTCGCTCTTGATGGTGATTTTTTTAAACTGGCCGCTCCAGTCTGTCGAGTCGGGATAATAAGCGATCTCGTAAAAATCGCTGCTGTCGTCAATCGCTTTCTTGATGCAATCGCTCAGGTCGTTATCGCCGGTGCATACTTTGCCGCCGGTGCCTTCGGCAATAGTCTGCATGGTGTCTTGCTCCCCGGCCCGCTGCAATACGTTGCGGTTCATAGCGCTCGCCATCGACCCCGCCCGCAAATCCGGAGGGTTCGCCTCGGCCTTGTACGCATCCAGCGTTTGTACCCCGGCAACGTTCACCGGATACACCGAGATCTTGGCATCGCTCATTACACCGTCGAGATACTGCATCTGTTCCCAATAATTGCGGTCTCCGGAATATGGATCGATCACGCCTGGTTGATCACCTACCGACTGAAAGCCCTCGGTGTTTATCTGCACCAGCGGAACATCGCCCCTCGGCACCAGGCTCAGTGGGAAAGTCGTCGAAAGCCACAGCAGATTCTTCCGTCCCGGATAGCCCGCAACATTGCGGCCGAGTGAAACCAGCGCATCGAAAGTTCTGTGAATCCGCTCATCCAGCGTGGATGAATACACCTTCATATCGAATTCCTGCGCCATCTCAATCATCGAGATGACGATGGGATCGCTGGCAGCGTTGTTGGCCGTTGTAGCCGCTGCAGTTTGGCCGTTGCCGCCTCCACCCGCGTTCACCACGGTGCTGGGATCGTTGATCCCATACGCCTGTACCATTATGTTCGAAGCAGCATGAGATTCGTCGCGGGGATCGATGTCGGCCAGTCCTCTCCCAGCCGTGCTCATGGCATCTTTCAGCGCGTACTGCAAAAGCTTGGGATCGGTGGTGAAGTTCTGCAGCATCCTCAGCCGGTCGCCCAGCAGAAACACCGCCACCGGCACGTTGGGTGGCAGTTGACGCAGCATGTGCATCATCTGCATGTGCACCTGCGGCTGGTATTGGACGTCGGTGTTCAGGCCGTCCACCAGGATAATCGTCGCCGGAACCGGGTCTTTCTCCACCGTCACGGCGTTGGTATATACGCCGGGCGCGATCTGCGGTTGCGGCGCCACCGGATTCTGCATATCGCTCATGCGAACTTCGCGGAACTCGGCGATCTTCTGCTCGTGTTTCTGTCCCTCGGTGGCCCGATTCTGTTCGAATACCTTGAAGTCTTCCGGCTTCAAATTGTTTATGTGATGGCCCTTGGCGTCCGTTACCACCAGCTCCAGCGTTACCATGCGGCTGTAGGTTTTCAGCGTCATAGCCGAGTCAGACGGATCGCCGCTCATTTGCATCGCCGGTTGCATGGCCTGCTGCGGGGCAGGCGGGAGTGCAGCCGGCGGTGTGGCAGGGGTCTGCGCAACAACCGGAAGCGTAAGGCCGAGAGTCGAAATCAGCAGCGACGACCAGAGGGGAACGGGGGAAAACTTCCAGGCCATGGTGCGACCTCCATGGGGATGCCGTCCATTATGGACTGAATATATCCCGAGAGCAATGACCACTGCCCATTGAGGCTACCTGACCACTGGGTAGCGCTGCCGGTCTTACAGTACCGTCGGTCTCCTGACCGGCTGTAGTGAGGGCGTCCCCGCCCGCACACCTTGCCGTCGGTAAATGGAGTCTACGGTTTTGTTTGAGGGTCGCCCGGAGCGGTACTGGAGGTGACAGCCGCTGCGGCAACCGGACCGCCTGTCTTAATGGAGATCGAACCAAGCCGTCCGCTCGAAACATCCTTCACCAGCAGCCGTATCGCAGCGGGTTTCGGACCCGCAACGCGGACGGTATCTGTTAGCTTTCCCGTCGTATTTACAGTAGCGAATTGTTGCGGACTCAGCTTTATGTTGACCGGGTAGTTCATCAAATTGACCGCCCAGCCCTTCTGGTTGTAGGTGCACACCCCGATCGCCAGGTTCAATTGATGGCTGCCATCGCTATTGGGCGAAAAGGTAAGGGGCGCGGAGTCAACCAGGAGCGAGAACTTGAGCTGATCTTGAGAGTCCGCAGGCATGCTCTTCGCCGTGAACGGGATCTCCGTCGCGTCCAGGTAATTGTTGCATTCAATCTGCAGTTGAGCTGCCTGCTGTTTCGGGTCAGGGCTGCCCTGGGGGTTCGCGAAATATCCCTGGCGGTACGCAAGATGTGCACCGTGGGCGTTCGTCTTGACGGAGATGTTGCGGAACTCGCCGTTCCAATAGGGCGAATCTGGATAATAGGCAATCTCATAGAAGTCGCTACTGTCTTCCACTGCCTTGCGCACGCAGTCGCCCAGGTCGTTGTCGCCGGTACAGATCTTTCCCCCGGTGCCGTCGGCCAGCACCTGCATCGTGTCGTGCTCATCTTGCTCCAGTAAGTCCGGGATCGTAGCGCCTTTGCCTCCGCTGCCGCCCAACGGCCCGATTGGCGACTGATACGCCGTTGTCACGCCTGCCACGTTGATCGGATACACAGTTACCTTTGCGTCGCTCAATGCTGCATTCACGCGTTTCAACTGCTCAATGTACAGTCGCTGACTGTCTCCAAATGGATCTACAGTGATCGGGAAGGCGGTGGAAAGCCAAAGCAAATTCTTGCGGCCCGGATATCCCGCAACATTGCGGCTAATCGATACCAGCGCATTGGCTGTCCTGATCACGCGCTCATCCATTTCCACCGAGTACATTACCTGGTCGAAACTCTGAGCCGCCGCAACCAATTGCTGGGTCGTTGGATCATTCTCGACGACCCCGCTTAATCCCCCCATTGAATCCGGATCATTCTGAGGCTGAACCGTCGCAATTCCGACGCCGGCCGGGGTCGTCACCCTGCTCAACGCAGTCTGCAAGAGCTTCGGGTCACTGGTAAAGCTCTGCAGCATCACCAGCCGGTCACCCAACAGGAACACCGCGACCGGCACGTTGGCCGGTAGCTGCCGCAGCATCTTCAGCATCTGCACGTGAACCTGCGCCTGGTGCTCCAATGGCGTATTCAGCCCGTCCACCAGCAGAATCGTCGGCGGCACGGGATCCTTCTGTACGGCGACAGCGTTGGAATAGACGCCCTGAGTAACGTGGTTCACAGCGGGAGCCGCAGCCAGATCGGCCACGTGCACCTTTCTGAACTCGACGATTTTCTGCGGATATCGCTTGCCACTCCTGCTGGGCGTCTGCTCCTCAATCTGGAAGTCATCAGCCTTCAGGCCGTCGATGTGTTGGTGCTTGGAATCCTCCACCTCAAGTTCAAGAGTCACCATGCGGGTGGTTGTTTGGATCGTAAGCGTCGGTGGGAGTGCTTGATTAGCGGCGGGCTGGGGTTGTGATTGAGGAGAGGAGTTTTGAGCGATAGACGGCAGGTTCAGGCTTGCTGCAAATATGAAGGCCGGAATCAGCCGAAGGCTTAAGCGAACCATGCGAGCCTCCTGGCAGTTCGGTCCATTATTCGCTCGTTCGCGGATAATACACAACGGCGAAGCGCGAATTAATCTTGCGGAATCCGTGTCCGACTCTGCCTCGTGGCCCTAACCTCCTTTGACAAGTTACGATTGATAGCGTCGGTGGAGAGAGTTTCAATTGATCCTGCCCAAAAATAAAAGCACTGTGCCCCATCCATTCCGCAGGTTTCATCGCGAAATGGGTGGGCGGCTGACACACTATTTGCGGACCGGATCAATAACGGTGCAAATGCGAGAAGCACCCACATCACCGAGCGACAGCCCCGCAAGCCTGCCCCGACCCGTTAAAACTTGGTGCCGCGCCGCATGAATCGTCGTGACTTTCTTGCCGCTCTCGCCGCGGGAGCCTTGGGCGCAGGCGTTTCGCCAGCCCAGCAGGGTGGCATGGCCACGCGCGGCATCAAGCCGCAGCCGCGCGGCAAGCCATCGGGCCAGCCATTCCACACCAGATTTACTGACGTTGCCGCCAAAGCCGGACTTACCGCTCCAATCATTTATGGTCCTGCGGACCGCATGGACTACATCCTCGAGTCGATGGGATGCGGCGTTGCGTTCATCGACTACGACAACGACGGCTGGCTCGATATCTTTCTTCTTTCGGGCACGCGCCGCGAGGGTCCTGTGGCCGGCGCCTCCAATCGCCTGTACAAAAACAACCGCGACGGCACGTTTACCGATGTAACCGCGAAGGCCGGCCTGGTGCGCCAGGGCTGGGCTTTCGGCGTCACCGTGGGCGACTACGACAACGACGGCTTCGACGACATCTTTGTCAGTGCGTGGCCGCAAAACTATCTCTATCGCAACAACGGCAACGGCACGTTTACCGACGTCACTGAATCGGCCGGCCTGATTCACCCCGGCAACCGCTGGGGTACAGGCTGCACGTGGGTGGACTACGACCGCGACGGCCGGCTCGATTTGTTCATCTCGCACTATTTGGTCTTCGACTTCGACAAGATCCCGATCACTGGCAAAGACCCCGCCTGCAATTACAAAGGCGTGCCAGTGAACTGCGGACCACGCGGCCTCGCGCCCGAACGTCCCGTGCTCTACCACAACAATGGCGACGGAACATTCACCGACGTTACATCGAAGTCGAAGGTTGGCGCGGCGCAGCCAGGCTATGGGCTCACTGCGATTGCAGCCGATCTTGATGGCGACGGCTGGCAGGAGATCTACGTCGCCAGCGACTCGACCCCAAGCCTGCTGTTCAAAAATCGCGGCGACGGCACGTTTGATGAGGTCGGTCTCGAATCCGGCCTCTCGGTGAATGAAGACGGCAGGGAACAGGCGGGCATGGGCATTGCCATTGGCGATTTCGATACTGATGGTCAGCTCGACGTGCTCAAGACGCACTTTGCCGAGGATACCGCGGCTCTCTACCGCAACTCCGGCCACCTTGAGTTTGAAGACGTCACATTGCGCGGGGGCCTTGGCGTTGAGCCGCGCTACGTGAGCTGGGGCGACGGCATCATCGACCTTGACAACGACGGACTGCCCGACATTTTCTGGGTCACCGGAAGCTCTTTTCCCGAGGTGGAGCGCGTGCATCCAGAGTTACCGCACAAGGGGCCGCGAGTTCTGTTCCGCAACCTGGGCGGCGGCAAGTTTGAAGAATTGCTCGATGGCGCGGGGCCTGCAATCAATGAGGCACATGCCAGCCGCGGCGTAGCCTTCGGAGACTTCGACAACGACGGCGACATCGATATCCTGATCATGAACATCAACGAGCCGCCGTCACTGCTGCGCAACGACAGCAAAGGCGGCGGCCATTGGCTGAAGGTCAAGCTCGTAGGCACGCAATCAAACCGCAGCGCCATCGGAGCGGTAGTGACCGTTCAATATGGAGAGCGCAAGCAATCGCAGGCAGTCATGGCTGCGAGCTCGTATCTTTCAGTCAGCGACCGGCGGCTGCACTTTGGTCTTGGCGCGGCCGTGACTGCGGACATCGAAATCATGTGGCCAACCGGCGCGCGCGAAACGCTGAAGGGCCTGCACGCCGATCAGTTGATTACCGTGAAAGAAGGCGCTGGAGTAGTGAGCCAGGAGCGTTTCAGCCAATGATGCGCCAGCCCGCAATTTCATTACGCCAACGGCGTCTCCGACCCGCGTGCCCGAAAGAAGAAAGATATCGAGCCAGCCGTCGTTGTCGTAGTCGATGAACGCAACGCCGCATCCCAT
>Ga0206872_10115_pt1 | contig 24762 bp, 18 predicted proteins | sample Alteio_BWOrgCont_34_FD_152906 | JGI IMG/M metagenome (GOLD analysis project Ga0206872, IMG submission 152906) | Enriched cells from forest soil in Barre Woods Harvard Forest LTER site, Petersham, Massachusetts, United States -... | ecosystem: Environmental > Terrestrial > Soil > Temperate forest >... | reverse complement strand
GCAACAAAAAGGCGAAAATTACGTAAACATTAAGTCCCTAAGGCCAAAAAAGCTATTGCTCCCGGACTTTACCGTCTTTTCCGATTTTCGGACTTTTTTATTAATTTTGAACAGGTAATACAAAGGATATGAATAAAAGCAGCAAGGAAATCAGATGTTCGTTTTGTGGAGCCGGCAAACAGGATTCCCTGATGCTTATAGCCGGACTTGATGCACATATTTGTGATAAATGCGTAAACCAGGCGAACGAAATACTTGCAGAAGAGTTAAAGGTACGCAAAGTAAAGACGTCGCCAACCGTGCCGGCCATTTTAAAACCGGCGGAAATAAAAGCACATCTTGACCAATATGTAATCGGCCAGGATGATGCAAAAAAAATTCTGGCTGTGGCGGTGTACAACCACTACAAACGGCTCAATCAGCGCATTGATAAGGATGAGGTGGAACTGGAAAAGTCGAACATTATTATGGTGGGCGAAACAGGTACAGGCAAAACACTGCTGGCAAAAACCCTTGCCAAAATATTAAATGTTCCCTTTTGCATTTGCGACGCTACCGTATTAACCGAAGCAGGTTATGTAGGTGAAGATGTGGAAAGTATCCTTACGCGCTTGCTGCAATCAGCTGATTACGATGTAACAACTGCCGAACGCGGCATTGTTTATATCGATGAGGTGGATAAGATAGCCCGTAAAAGCGATAATGCGTCCATCACCCGGGATGTATCGGGTGAAGGCGTTCAGCAGGCCCTGCTAAAAATATTGGAAGGCACCATGGTAAACTTACCACCGCAGGGTGGCCGCAAGCATCCCGACCAAAAAATGATCACTGTTAATACCAACAATATCCTGTTCATATGCGGCGGGGGTTTTGACGGTATCGAAAGAAAGATCGCAAATCGTTTACGTACCCAAACAGTTGGGTATAAAATGAAGCGCGACGATGGCGAGGTTGATCTTAAAAACCTGTACAAGTACATCACACCGCAGGATTTAAAATCATACGGCTTGATTCCCGAACTGATTGGTCGTTTGCCTATACTTACTTATTTAAATCCTTTAGACAGGGAAGCACTGCACAACATATTAACCGAGCCAAAAAACTCGTTGCTTAAACAGTATAAAAAGCTGTTTGAATACGAAGGTGTAAAGTTGGATTTTGAAGACGATGTGCTTGATTTTATTGTTGACAAAGCAGTAGAGTTTAAGCTTGGCGCGCGTGGATTGCGTTCAATTTGTGAGGCCATCATGATTGATGCGATGTTTGAGTTCCCATCGAAAAAAGATATAAAGCGCTTAAACATTACGTTAGATTATGCGCATGAGAAATTTGAAAAATCAGATTTGAAAAAATTAAAGGTGGCTTAACATTGAGCACATAACCGGTTATTTATATTTGTTTGAGATAAACCCTGGTTAAAAAACCGGGGTTTGTTGTATAAGTAAAAGTCATCCTGAATAAAAACGACGCATTTATTAACCCCTATTGCAATGAACGAAGAATTAGATATAAAAAAGGATCAGCAACCTGAAAAAAAGGAAAAGGAAATAAAGGAAGTAACAGGGGGATTGATACCAGGTTTAAAAACCAAGGCGGCAATTGTAAGCAACTGGCTGCCGCGTTATACCGGCCGTACCCTGGCTGAGTTTGGGGAGTATATCATCCTTACCAACTTTTCAAAATATATACAGCTGTTTTCGCAATGGAATGGCGATGCGCCAATTTTCGGGATAGATAAACCGATGCAAAGCGTTACAGCGGACGGTATAACCATCATAAATTTTGGCATGGGCAGCTCTGTTGCTGCAACAATTATGGACCTGCTGACAGCCGTGCATCCAAAAGCTGTCATATTTTTGGGTAAATGCGGCGGTTTAAAAAAGAAAAATAACGTAGGCGACCTGATATTGCCGATAGCGGGGTATAAGGGGCGAGGGTACGTCAAACGATTATCTACCACCAGAAGTGCCGGCACTACCTGCTTTCGCGCTGCAAAAGGCTATCTCGACAACGATCCGTGATTTCGGGCGCGACTACTGGACAGGCACCTGTTATACCACCAACCGCCGCGTTTGGGAGCACGACCGGGAGTTTAAAAAATACCTGAAAAAAATTACGCGCGATGGCCATAGATATGGAAACAGCGACCATTTTTTACCACCGGGTTTGCCAATAAGATACCCACCGGCGCATTGCTGCTGGTCTCCGACCAGCCGATGATCCCCGAAGGCGTTAAAACTGCAGAAAGCGATTCGGCAGTTACCGAGCAATATGTACAAACACATTTAAAAATAGGCATCGAATCGTTAAAACAGTTGATTAACAACGGGTTAACGGTGAAGCATTTGAAGTTTTGAGGTGGTTCATTAGTTCATTTGTTCACTGGTTCATTAGTTTATTGGTGGATTATAGTATAAAATTTCCAACCAATGACCCAATGACCTAATGACTCAATGACCAATGACTACTTTCTTCATTCCTTCCCTCCCATAAAATACCGGGAAATACATCATTTCGGCTTTTGCCGGGTTCAAATTGTACCGGCCGTCATACCTCGGTATCAGGTTAACGGTAAATTCATATTTGCCCTGTTTTAACTTCCGGCAAAAGATGCTCACTTTTTCCTTAAAATATTCGCGGTGCACTTCGTTGTTCTCCCATGATTGCTCTTTGCTTTCATAGCTGCATCCGGCCGGGATTGGTATTTCTATCATCACGTAATCGGCATCGCCTTTGGCTGTTACCTCGGCTTTCAACAAAACCGGCTCTCCGCCTTTTAACTGACTGAGTGTATGTCCATTTTTTTCGAACCAGGTATCAACAGTAAAATCTTTGCTTACCTTTTCGAGATTTTTGTTCCAGAATTGCTGGTACCCGGTTATATAAACCGGCAAACCGCCGCTTTTACTGACGTTTAAGTCGCCCGGGCTCAAAGTTGCAGTATAAGGGAATTTGCGGACGGTATCTGTATTGACACCTTTTATAATTAACGAGGACGGTTTTACCTGTTTGCTTTCTTTTAACAAGTCGGGCAGTACGGTTTCCAGTATTAACGACGACTCGTAGGTGTTACGCCATTCGCCGGAGCGGCGTTGTTCCAAAAAATAGCCCCTTATTTTTTTTGAGCAGCTCTGGATGTTTTCCTTCAGTTTTCAGGATTTTATAGGCGAGCACACTTAACTGGATGGAATTATCAAAAAAAGCGGTAACTGTCTTCGCCCCAATAAATATTACCGAAAAGCGTGTGTTTTTCATTATCGTACAAACTATCCATTTTGGCAGGCAATCCCACTTCTTCCCGCAGTAGCATAAAGCGGAACCGGTTATACATTGAAACTTGTTTTTCCGCGTCAAACTCTTTTGTAATCACGCCGAAGTATTTCGGATAATCAACCTTGGCATTCAGTTTATGCAATAATTCAAGGCAGGTTAGTTTATCGTCGCCGCGATAGCTTTCCAATTGGTAAACTAAGTAATCAGTCAGCTTTGGCAGGTCGATATCAATCGTATATCCATCTTTTTGGGCATCGGTTAAAGCCTCTATGGCGTGCAGGCTTATCCATAATTCCTCTTCTGTGTCTTTCCACCAGCCCCAGGTACCCTGGCTGCGGCGGTTTTCCTGCAGTTTTTTTATTACCTCATTAATGTTCCTTTCATATTTAAAAGGTTCGCCCAGGTAAGTCCTTATCCGTTTTTCGGCAAGCAGGCCCTTAAGTTTTGATGCTAACTGTTCGTTGCATAGATACTTGTATTCCCGTAGGCGTTGGGCTTCTTCCGCCAGGGCCGGCAATACAGATGCCTCCGCCCTTAAAATTACCGACCCCAGCGCCGGGTCAAATTTCATGTTAACAGTGGTATCAGCATTTAAAGCCTCAAATTGGCCTTTGGTTTCTTTTACACCCTGCTCAATTACCGGTATTTTACGCCGCTCGCCATCAAAATAGCCGTTATCGCGCTTAATGGTATATTCAAAGGCGAGGCTGTCGGTACCTGTTACGGTGACATTTAATGTATCGATCTTTGAATTTTTAACCTCCAATTCATCCTGTTTGAGTTGTTTCCCATTAAAGCTGAAAGTCCGCGTTAGTTTTACCGCATCGGTTGTGTAATTCATTACCTTACCAATCGCGCTCAACTCATCGCCCTGCACTGCAAACAAAGGAGATATAAAACTTGCGCTTATGGGCTTGAACGATTTAATCGATTTCTCAACAAACCCCGATTGCTTTTGATCGTTAATGCCAATCACAAAAGTACGCCAGTTGGTAATATCATCAGGGAAAGTAGTAGTGAAACTGGCTTTGCCGTTGGCGTCGGTAGTTAGTTTTGGCTGCCAGTAGGCATAATCGGAAAAGTTTTTACGGATGGACTGCTCATTATTTTGCTGCTGCGATGCTTCGGCTGCGGCCTGTATGGCAGCGGCTTTCTTTTTGGTGTTGATAATAATGACGCCATTTGCAGCTGAAGAACCATAAATTGCCTTAGCTGCAGCATCTTTTAATACACTTATTCCGGCTATATCATTAGGATCGATGCCATCCATGTTTTCAACCGGCACGCCATCAATAATAATAAGCGGCTTGGCATTTCCAACTGAAGATATTCCCCTGATAAATACAGTTGTCGCAGCGCCGGGAGCGCCCTGATTAATATAAACGCCGGCGCTGTTTGCGTCCACTGTAGCGACAGACCCGGTAACATCCTTCTTTAGTTGAGTAGTGTATCCAACTACCACCACCTCATTTAAACTTGAACTGCTTGGAACAAGTTTAATTTCTGTACTTCTGCCGGGTTCAATTACAACCTCCTGAGTCAGGTAGCCTATATAAGAAATTACAAGTTTTCCAGACTTGGGCACCCGCAGCCTGAACATGCCATTTACATCTGATACAGCGCCATAGCTTTTGCCCTTAATCCGTATGGAGCAGCCCACAACAGGTAATTTATCATCACTGCCGATCACCCGGCCCGACATCATTGTGCCAAATTCGCTGTCGTTGAAATATTTGTCATTGAAGGCTTCCTTGAGTTTTAAAGCATCATTTTCAATGTCACGGTCTTTATCGGTATACGATCCGGTCCTGTTATTAATAATCGAATTTATTTTAATGCTGACGGAATCTTTGGGATGCGTTGGTTTTATATCCAGGTCGTAAAAATTAGTGCCGTAGGGTTTTATAAACACGCTGTCAATAACATCATAACTATCACCTTTCAGCAAAAATAAAAGCCGGTATTTACCTGTTTCCAATTGGCCCATATCCGTGGTATTGCCGGGATATATCCGGATATAATCGGGGTCGTCATAACGGTAAACAATTATATTTTTGACAAAGGGGTGCTTCAGTTTGCTGGTTTCATTTAAGCCAATATTGAGTATGCCTGTGACGTCGTTAATGACAGGCTTGTTTACAAAAAGCTGCTGGCTGTAGCTGCGCAGGTCGAGATATTGCTGCCATATTGTATCCGCTTCATCCTGTGTAAGTGCGTATTGGGCATAATCATCGGTACCCTTTACATTCGAAAGGATCCTGTTAAAAGGATAGGGGGTTGATATGCTTTTTTGCTTTAGCAGTCCGGGTTCAAAAAGGTACGAGTAGCCGGGCTCTGTCAAAAACAGGCGCGGTTTTTCGCCCCTTAGCGTAAAAATTGTATAATTATCCGGAAGCGGCCCGGCAAGTATTGAACGGTACTGGTTGTAAGTACGGATATTGGGGTTTAAAAGGATGACTTGATCGTTTTGCAGCAAAGTCGCCATCTTCCAATCGAAGTTGTTGATAACGGTTATCATGTACTTGTTTACCAGATCGGCTTCGTAATAGCTTAGCGTATCCGAAACCTTTTTAATAGAGGCATTCCGGTTGACAGCCGCGTCGGCGTTTACGCTCAAAATGAGTTTTTTTGATTTCGCGACCACCACCGTATCAAGTACGATGTCCTGGGTAGCCGTTCTGAACCTCAGGTTATGCTTGCCGGGTAAAACATGGAAACTGTAGCGCTGCATTTGTTCTGCCTGGCTAAAATACACCGGCCGGTTATCAATATACAAAATGTGCACAGGGATAATATCGCCGTCTTTAACTACAAAAGGCGCAATTTGTGTAACTGTATCGTTCGCCGGTTCCTCTATCCTGTAAGTGGTTTGCGGGTGCGTAAACTGATAATAGGTAATGCTGTCCAAACCTATCTCATGGCTCCAGCGGTTCCAGTTCAACGCTATCGAACCTGTTTCGCGCGATTCTTTAATGTCGAAAAGTGGTTTTGCTTTCCAGGTACGATGTGATTTATCAAGGTAAGGCACAAACGGCGGCCTGTAGTCGTCAAATTTGCTTGTAAGCGACCAGGCGGTCACGTCGGCATTAGCAACTGGCTTGCCGGTCACATCCGTTACAACTATATCTGTCTCGGTTTGTTGTCCCGGGTAAATTGCCAGCGGCTGTTTCACGTTAATGGTGAGTACTTTGTCAGAATATTCTACCACCTTTTGTTCTGTTTTATTTTCGCCGCCCCAAATGTAGTTTACCAAAAAAATAATATTTCCCCGGCCTCCATAGCCTCTTTTATAGTTTAAACTGTCGGCCTGGCCTTCATCAATCAAATTATTACTCCCAAAAACGGCATACCAGAAATGAAGCTTATTGGGATTGTTCACCTTTACAAATAGCGAATCGGAGGTACGATAACCGGACAACGACAGGCCGCTTTCATTTTTTCCAATTTCAATTTCACTGTCGGTGCTATCGGTTTCCACGCTATAACTTGCGGCATTTGGGTTAATCAGCATCCTGTACGGAAGCATTACCTTTATTTTTGAAATGGTATCATCGTTTGCGGTTAATGCGCTGATTACAGCGGGGGCCTTCGCGTCCTTACCATATTCCTGGTAATCAGCCACAAGGGTATCGCCATTTATTTTAGTCGTTATGTTGTATTTATTAATAGTATAAGTTATATCGTTTTCTGCCGATTGGTGTTCGTTGCTGGAATTTAAAAAATCGGCATCTATTTTATAGTCGATATTGGCCTTCGGGAAAATGGAGTCAGGAATAACAACTTTTGTTTCGCCAAAGGGTTCAAGCGACATTTGGTGTGTCCACAAAGTGTCCGGCACAAACACCCGGGCGTTTTTATATTCATGTACGCCCCTTGTTGTAAGGGTTAACCTCACCCGGCCGTCGGGGACGGGTAAATCATTTTCATCGGTAGCTTTAAGATAAACCGACAAAGGCTTACCGGGGCCGTGTTCCACTTTATCCGTCCGGCTTTTAAAACGAATGGTTTTTAATTCATAATCCTCATAATTAAACCTGCCTTCCAGGTAAACTTTCCGCTTTGCTAAAATTTCATCGTCATCTTTATCGCCTTCATACGTATCCAGGTTATATTTAAGGGTCGACAGGTCTTCGAGGTTAATGGTGTACTCCCGGTCGAGGCTTAGCTTTAAACTGTCGTTCAATACGAACTGATATTCATATGCGCCATCGCGGTAGCTGTTTACCCGGCCAATAATTTTGCCTTCGTCGTTGTAGTCTTCTTTTAACCTTACCACTACCTGGGGTACCTGGATAGGTTTTTTTGACTTATTGTTTAAAATAAATGCTTTAAATTTTACAGTATCATTAGGTTTATACTTTGCTTTGTTAAATACCATAAAACCTGTATAACGCTCGCTGGCCCGCCCGCGGTAGTAATACCTGCTTTTCTTACGGAATTTATTTTTTAAGGCATACCACCTGGCTTTAAACCAGTTATGGTACCTTGAATAATGATAAACCTGCCGTTGTTTAACCGAAAAAAAGTTGACCACCCCACCGTATTCTGCTTCGATCAATGTGTCCCTTTTCGATTTGCGAACGTGGTATAAGCCGTTTTTTTCATCATAGGCTACGGTCCTCTGATTAACCTTTACGGCTGCATTGTTTATGAAATTACCCTTGCGGTCTAAAAAAACAAACCGGAGATCAGGATCATTCAGCATCAGTTTCAGGTATGCCGAATGATTTTCGATGAGTTTATATTCGAGCTGGTTTTTTTCGGCATAAACTTTTAAATAATTTCCGGGGGGCAAATTATTGTCCCATCTTTTATCCGTTTTAAACGAGTCAACAGGGTTATGCAGTATTTTTTCGTCGGGGTCTTTACCGGGATGTGTATAAAAATTCAGCACATCCTCCGCGCTGAGCTTATAGATATAAGTATAATAACTGCTTTGCCTGCTGTTGGTCAGCGGTTTTTGGGCCTTGCATAAAAAAACTGTAAAACATAAAAATAATAATACTGATAAGGTTTTTTTCATGTTGTGGAACTGTAATATTGCCACAATTTTTTCGGGCCGGCTAAATATAGGTATAATCATAATATATCAATTTGCATAAGGATGCAGATTGGCCGGCGATTCCATAAAGTATTTTTATTTTAAGATAATTTAATCAACCACTCACTTAATCAACTATTCATACAATATATCATTTAAGAAACTTAATTTTGAGCATTATGTGGTACAATAATATCCTCGAAACTATTGGCAATACGCCCATGGTTAAGTTAAACAAGGTTACAAAAGACATCCCGGCTACGGTGCTTGCAAAAATTGAAACTACCAATCCAGGCAATTCAATTAAGGACCGCATGGCCCTTAAAATGATTGAAGATGCCGAAAAAAGCGGCAAGCTTAAACCGGGCGGCACTATAATCGAAGGCACTTCAGGTAATACAGGTATGGGCCTGGCTATCGCGGCGGTAATAAAAGGCTACAAATGTATTTTCACCAGCACAGATAAGCAGTCGAAAGAAAAATTTGATGCGCTGCGTGCTTTTGGTGCGGAAGTAATTGTTTGCCCGACTAATGTCGATCCGGGGGATGCCCGCTCTTATTATTCGGTTTCTTCGCGGCTGGAACGTGAAGTGCCCAATTCATGGAAACCAAACCAATACGATAATTTATCAAACACCGATGCCCATTATGAGCAAACGGGGCCCGAAATATGGGAACAAACCGAAGGTAAAATAACGCACCTGGTTGCGGGGGTGGGCACTGGAGGCACTATATCGGGCATTGCAAAATACCTGAAGGAAAAAAATCCGGCGATAAAGGTTTTAGGGATCGATACCTATGGCTCGGTATTTAAAAAATATAAGGAAACGGGTATCATGGATAAAAATGAGATATATCCATACATCACTGAAGGTATTGGCGAAGATTTTTTGCCAAAGAACGTCGATTTCAGCCTGATAGACCATTTTGAAAAAGTAACAGATAAGGATGCCGCCCTGATGACCCGCGAAATTGCCCGCAAGGAAGGCATTTTTGCTGGCAACTCCACCGGATCCGCCGTTGCAGGGGTATTGCAGATGAAAGATAAGTTTAAAGCGGGCGATGTTGTTGTCGTCATATTCCCCGATCATGGCTCGCGCTATATGGGCAAAATGTATAACGACGACTGGCTGCGCGACCGCGGATTTTTAAAAGACGAAAAACTCACCGCCCGCAATATCATTCAAAAGAAAGAAAACCAGCAGATCGTTACTATCGATTGTGAAAAAACGGTATTGGAAGCTATAAATACCATTAAATCGCTCAATATATCGCAAATACCGGTAACGCAGCAAGGTATGGTAATTGGCAAAATTACTGAAAGCGATATACTAAATTCCCTGATTGAAAACCCGTCTATCAAGTCTCAGCCGATAAAAAATATTACTACTGCGCCGTTCCCCTTTGTTGATCTGAACACCTCGATCGATAAAATATCAGGGATGATCAATAAGGATAATATCGCGGTGCTTGTTGAAAGTGAAGGCAATATTGAGATTATTACACAGTATGATATTATTAATGCGATATCTGCCTGAGGAGGTTAAAGGCGAAAGGTAAAGGGTGAAAGGTTTTTAGACGCGTCAGACTTACGAAGTTTTTAAAACTTCGTAAGTATTTGATAGTTAAGGCGAAAGGCGGTAAGATCATCATGTGTTAACAGCGTCAATCATATTTATCAGCTTTTCGCCAAACCCAATTTTTGGCATTCACGTCATAAAAATTAAAGCCGATATCAATAGTTACTGGTTTGCCTTTTACTATAAATTTGTAGTAGCGGCCATCAGTAGATAGGCTGTAAAATGTGTCAGCGTCGCGGTAATAATATACACGAAAATTAAATCGCTCTTTAAAAAGTGTATTTGAGCTTTTCCCGTTCCGCAAATAATCAAAAAGCAAAAATGATTCAGACAGCTTTAAATCCAAAATCTTGTTCCCGTTTCTCAATTTAGTGGATATAAAATTTGTGCTATCCTGGGCAAAAAAAGGGAAATTAATTTTCTTTAGAGGAACCGACTGGTATAAGTAACTTACGGGAACAGTAGCCCATTCAAATAAAATTGGCCCCTTTCCACCATAATCAGTAATGGTTTTATATATCTTTCCATCCTTTACAAACGTAGCAGTAATCTTTTGACCATCTGTAAAACCTGCCGTATAGTTGGTTTTTAATGAGTCGATATTTGATTTGCAGAAATTATCTTGTAGCCGTTGATATTGCTCTTTTGGAATATTGCAGGTAAATAATCCTTTTTGGGAAGTGAAGGAAATACCATTGAACAAAATGGCGCCCTCAGAGTTAATTATTGTATTCGATATCGGGCATGGTCCGAGACATTCGGAAGTGGATATAATAATTTCATCAAATTGCATTGATTTGTATTTAACAGGTAATAAATGGTTATAAACCGTTATCTCGTCCTTATTTTCTAATTTTAAAGAATCAGAAGACAACCGGATAATCTTAAAACTATTCCATTTACCAGTTCCAGGATTGAAAATCTTCAGGCTATCGTCTGTAATCTTAAATTCAGACATTGAGCCGAGGTAAATAGTTTTGCCCGGACTTTCGTTTTGATCGTAAAAATGGACTTGACCAGGTATATATCTATAGTAGCCTGATTTATAATCACAGGTATGATTTGCATAAAATGTGTAACCTGGCATTAAAAATAAAGGAGGTTGTAATCCACCATGTGTATTATTAACCGTTACCCAATCTCCCAAGATGTTTTTTTCATTTGCTAATTGCTTTTGTTTATTTGTGCAGGATGAAAAAAGAAAACAGACCGCCAAGAGCTTAAATAGTCGGTTCATAAGGAAGGTTTTGAAATAGGTTAGTGATAGGTCATATAGGTATTTCTAACCGTCAAATTGAAAATGAAATATCACGATCTGCTCTTTCATTATGTTCCCATTCTGCGGCATCACCAAAAGAGGAAGGCCCCGATGCTTTGAAATTGAGGATGCGTTTTTTCAGTTCTTCTTTTTCGTTTTTATGTTCAACCATCACATCCCGTTGCTCTATTATAACGTCAAGCTTTTTTGCTAATGCAATTATCTTTGCAATGCTATTTTCGTTATTGGTCTTTAAAATAAGTTCCATGAGGCTCGTTTACTGAATGATGTTTAGCACAAAAATACAAAATATAAACAATCAACCTTCAAAATTTGTCATTTGCACATCCGCCTATTCGCACATCTGCACATCAAAACCTTACCATTTCTTAAATATCACAAACACCGCCAGCACAATCAGCCCAAAACCCACCAAATGGTTCCAGGCCAGTTTTTCGGATTTAAAGAAAACGATGGTAAACAGCATAAACACAGTTAAAGTAATAGCTTCCTGTATGGTTTTTAGCTGCACCAACGAATAGGGTCCGCCGTCGCCTTTAAAACCTGCACGATTGGCTGGCACCTGGAACATATATTCAAAAAAAGCAAGCCCCCAGCTGATCAGGATAATGGCAAATAAGCCCAGGTTTTTGCCCCAGTCGTATTCTTTGAATTTTAAGTGCCCGTACCAGGCAAAGGTCATAAAAGTGTTGGAAATGAACAGGAAGATGATTGTTTTCAGTCCGCGCATAAAATTGTCTTAACTTTTCGAAACACGAAAGATAGAGATTTTGATTGGTTGGCGGCTGCTGCTAAATCAATTTTCAAATTTTCAAATCACCAAATCTTCAAATCAATCATTGCAACCTTTTCCAGGCAAGTTCTTTTGTATAACGCTCATTTAACGCAGGGCCGGGGTGTACCAAAATAAAAATGGCTGTGCCTTTTTCTCTTGCCAGCGGATTTTCAACTTCGCCGACTTTACGGTAGCTCTCCAGCGCCGATTTGAAGGAGTTAACATTCCCGCCTCCCTGGTCATCTACGTAAATAATATACTGGCCGTCGAGGTTGTCGGGCGCCCACAAAGTGAAGCTGCTGTTCAACGATATCACATCAGGCAAATTATATTGTTTGCCTAAAAGGTGGATTGCGCCCGCTTCGCCGTAATTATCAGCATAGATTTGTGTATGTTTTTGTTGTTCGGGTGTTAACATTTTCCACGCTGAATCTACTTTGGCGGTCATTTCGTCCCATCCGAGCATATCGGCATAATCCTGGGTGGTTTGGTGCGCTTTATGATCTTCCCATGTAGTTGCAGCCTTAAGGGAGAAGAGATTTTTATCCGCAAACCTAAAAAAAGCAAGGGTTTGATTTAGCGGCAGAATTGGCAGCACTATGGGGAACAATAAAAGATTCGGTATGGTAAATAGCGCGATCACCAAACCACGCAGCACATAGCCGCTGGTTTTAAGCCAGCGTTCAAAACCGAACGCGCCTGCCGCAAACAACATAGGGTAAGCGCCGAACAGGTAATAGCTTTTGCCATTCATCACCAATAAAAAAGTGAATATCAATACAAATGCAATAGCGAGGAACTGGAATTTATGCAGCCTGAATGAAAACAGCAGAAATATAAAACCGGTAAGCCAAACAAATAGGGCTATACCCATGACCATTAACTCTTGCTTAATAAAATCGGAGGGGTTGATATAGTCCAGCTGCTCTTTTTGCAGGGTTTTCATGTGTGTAATTACCGGGAGGTGATGATGAACCTGCCATAACAGGTTTGGTAAAAACACAACCAACGCAACTAAAGCGGCCCCGATGACATGCCTGTTTAGCAGCATTTTGCGTTGTTTGCTGATGGCAATGCCAAAAATTAACGCAAATGTGAAAAATGCCATGGAGTATTTTGTCAGCAAGCCAAAACCGACTATCAGACCAAGAAAATACAAATATTTTACTGACGAAGTATTACTGTATTTGGTGAGCGCCCAGACTGCCATCACCCACCATAGCTGGTCGAAAACTACCGGTTGAAAAAGATAACCGCTTGCCGCAAAACCGGGTGAAAATATCATGGCCAGGCAGGCAAGAGCGACTGCAAATTTTTTTCCGCCCAGTTCCACGGTGATCTGGCCGGTAAACCAGATGATTAGCCCGCTGCAAATGGTTGGGAATATACGCGCGGCAAACACCGAGTTACCAAAAACCGTCAACGATATCTTAGCTAATAAAGCGATAAATGGCGGAACTTCTTTGTAACCCCAATCCAGGTGGTCAGCAAGTACAAGGTGCAGAAACTCATCGCGGTGAAAGCCGAAATGGGATATGGCTAATAAATTTAAGCCTATTTTAATAAATACAAAAATCAGTATAAAACTGGAATAGGTTGATCTCCGGTTTTGGTATGGCATCTTTTAATAGGGTTTGCGATAAAGATAGTTTTTTTAGTCGGAAAGTCCGAAAGTGGGAAAGTCGGGAAGAAAAAGTTTAGCGGGGTCGTTCAACTTGCGGAATTTCAATAACTAACGTATCGATTTTATTTCGACCGCTGCACGGCAAGGGCTTTCTGATATTGTTCATTCAGTGCCGGTTTTGGATGTACCAGTAAAAAAATAGCAGTCCCTTTTTCTACTGACAAGGGGTTTTCCACACTGTCTGTTTTGCGATAGCTTTCGAGGTTCAATTGCAGTTTTTCTACGTTTTTGCCACCCTGTTCGTCAACATAAATTATGTATTGGCCATCAAGGTTATCAGGGGCCCACAGGGCGAAATTGCTGTTAAGGCATATTACGGCCGGTAAATTATATTGTTTACCAAAATGATTTATGGCGCCGGCCTCGCCATAATTATCGGCATATAGCTGCGTATGCTTTTGCTGATCGGGCGTAAGGCTTTGCCAGACTTTGGCCACTTTGGCAGTTAGTTCGTCCCATCCTAACATATCGCCGTAATTTTGTGTTATAGGGTGTATTTTTTGATCCTCCCAAACAGCTACGAAGTTGAAAAAAGGAAACTGTTTTTGCCGGGCCTTAAAAAAGGCAATTGTTTGGTCTAACGGCAAAACGGGCAATGCAATTGGGAATATCAGGAGATTCGGCAATGTAAATAATGCAATTACTACAGCCTGTAATGCATAGGCCCTTGTTTTTAGCCAACTTTCTATGCCGTAGCCACCTGCAGCAAATAACATGGGGTAGGCGCCAAATAAATAATAATTTTTGCCGTTCATTACCACATAAAACGCAAATATTAAAATAAAGGCGAAGGCAAGGAACCGGAAGCGTTGCAAGCCGGGTGAGAACAACAAAAACATAAAACCGGTTAACCAAGCAAATAGCGCAACGCCATTATCAACTAACTGCTGCAGGATGAAATCAGACGGTTTTATCAATTGTAATTGCTGTTGCTGAAGGGTTTTCATGTGGGTAATTACCGGCAGATGGTATTGAAATTGCCAGATCAAATTGGGTAAAAATATAAGCAATGCTATTGACGCGGCGATGATAATATGCCAACTTAATAAAAGTTTACGCTGTTTACTAATAATAAGGGCTATAATTAAAGCACCGGTGAAAAAGGCCATAGTATATTTAGTTAATAAACCTATGCCTACAACCGCCCCCAAAATATACAAATACTTAGCCGAGGACGTATTAATATATTTAATAAGCAGCCAAACTGCGAGCACCCACCATAACTGGTCGAATACTACCGGCTCAAAAAGGTAACCGCTGGCGGCAAAAGCAGGCGAAAAAATGAGTGCAAGGCAAGCCAGGGCAATGGCGAATTTTTTGCCGCCGAACTCAACAGTAATAAGGCCGGTCAGCCAAATAATAAAGCCGCTGCAAATAGTAGGGAAAATACGGGCGGCAAAAATTGAATTTCCAAAAACGACGGTGCTTATTTTTGCCAATAAGGCTATAAACGGAGGTACATCTTTATAACCCCAGCCCATATGGTCAGCTAAGGCAAGATGCAAAAGCTCATCCCGCTGAAAACCAAAACGCGAAATAGCCAGCAGGTTTAAACTTACTTTTAAAACTACAAAAATTAGAATAAAGCCGGCATAGGGGCGCCTCCTGTTTTCGTACCACGTGTTGAGCCGGGTTTGCATAAAAGAATAACTTGAAGAGCTGTCAAAGGTTTGAGGCAAAAAATTTAAATTTATTTTTCGCCTGCTTCCTCAATTGCCTATCAAATTCTCGTAATATCTGCCCCTAAAGCTATCAGGCGCTTATCAATATGCTGGTAGCCGCGTTCAATCTGCTCAATGTTGTAAATGGTCGATTTGCCTTTTGCCGATAATGCTGCTATAAGTAACGATACCCCTGCCCGTATATCCGGCGAGGTCATGGATATGCCGCGCAGCTGCACCTGTTTATCAAGGCCGATAACGGTGGCGCGGTGCGGGTCGCATAAGATGATCTGGGCGCCCATATCCAATAGTTTGTCTACAAAAAACAGGCGGCTTTCAAACATTTTTTGATGGATGAGTACCGATCCTTTGGCTTGTATGGCTACCACAAGGCAGATGCTCAAAAGGTCGGGTGTAAAGCCTGGCCAGGGGGCGTCGGCAATGGTCATGATAGAGCCGTCAATAAAAGTGTCTATTTCATAATGTTTTTGCGATGGAATGTAGATATCATCGCCCCGTAGCTCAAATTGAATGCCTAAACGCCTGAAAACATCCGGGATCATTCCCAGTTCCTGGTAGTGTACATCTTTAATAGTGATTTCCGACTCGGTCATCGCAGCTAAACCTATGAACGAACCGATCTCGATCATATCCGGCAACAAACGATGTTCCGTACCGCCAAGTTCTGCAACGCCTTCAATAGTCAGCAAATTTGAGCCAACGCCGCTTATTTTTGCACCCATGCGGTTAAGCATTTTACAGAGTTGCTGTAAATAGGGTTCGCAGGCAGCATTGTATAGGGTGGTAATACCTTTAGCCAGCACGGCGGCCATCACAATATTGGCGGTGCCGGTTACTGATGCTTCATCCAATAAAATGTAAGTACCCTTTAGGTTAGAGGCATCTACATTAAAAAAACCGTTCGAAGGATCATAATCAAAGCGGGCGCCAAGCTTTTCGAAACCGAGGAAATGGGTGTCCAGCCTGCGACGGCCAATTTTGTCGCCGCCCGGCTTGGGTATCGAGGCTTTACCAAAGCGCGCCAGCAAAGGGCCGACGATCATGATGGAGCCGCGAAGCCCGCCGCCCTTTTCCTTGAACTCGTCTGAGAGAAAAAAATCAAGGTCAATATTTTTTGCTTCGAAGCTGTAGGTATCCGGCGCCAGGCGTTCAATGTAAACACCCATATCGCCCAATAATTCTATCAGTTTATTTACATCCTTTATATCGGGGATATTGCTGATAGTTATTTTTTCTTTTGTTAATAAAACCGCCGAAATAACCTCTAAAGCTTCGTTTTTTGCGCCCTGGGGTATAATTTCACCTTTTAGCGGCGTGCCGCCGTTTATTACAAATGCGTTATTCATAGTTAGTTCATGGTTCATGGTTCATAGTTGATGGCAGATAGATTAAAGCACTTCTGGCTATGAACTATGAACCCTCCGTTAATACTTCTTAGCACCCCCGTTGTTACGGTTGCGGTTTTGGTTATTGTTATTATTGTTGCGCGGATTATTATTGGTGCGCCCCCGGTTATTTTGGTTATTATTGGTTCGCCCGCGGTTATTTTGGTTATTGTTAGTGTGCGTATTGGGGCGGTATTCAACCCTGTTAAGATTAATGTTCTCCTCAAGCTTTAACTGACCGCCGGATAAATTATACAAGTCGGATAAAATTGTTTCGTCGGTAACCGAATCTTTGTTCCATTGCACATAAGCCATTTTCATAAAATTGGCTACCGCCTGCACCATATGTCTTTTGCGCTCTGGATCGTCTATGCTTTTGGCTTTCTCAATCATAAGCTCGATGGTTTTTCCATAGTGCTTGTATTTAATACGTTGATGCGGGTATTTTAACGGCTCGGGTTTAAGATGAATGGCATCCGGCGAAGGTTTTGGATACGGCGAGTCCACATCTATCTGGAAATCGGATATGATGTGCAAATGATCCCACAGTTTGTGTTTAAAATCGGCAACATCGCGCAGGTGCGGGTTTAAAAAGCCCATCAGGTCTATCACTACCTGGGCATAGCGGTTGCGTTCTTCTTTTGTTGGCAGCGCTACAATGTATTTAACCATATTTTGTACGTTGCGGCCATATTCAGACAGGATAAGTTTAGTCCTGGTCGAATTATAATCAAATTGTTCGGGCATAGTTATTTATGCTAATGTGAATTTAAAATTAAACGGATGTTTTAAAATTAGCGCAGAAACCATCTCCCTGTTTAACCGGGGCCCTGGCAGGCTAAAGTTGAGTTTACTTGAATAAGTAACGCAAATATAGTGCAAATGTGTTAGAGTGCAAATTATAGTTTTTAGTCCGAAAGTCAGTAAAGTCGGGAAGTCCGAAAGAAAAAGATCAAAAGTTATCCTGCAACATCATAACTTTACAACATTTCAACTTTACAACATTCCAACAAAAAACTTGACAACATTCCAACAAAAAACTTGACAACACTAACCATCACCAAAATTGATATCTACCGCTTCAGCATCCCAATGGAGCCTTTTACTATTGCCACCGGAACTATGGACCATGCCCAGAATGTTTTTATCCGTGTGCATACCAACGCCGGGTTTTATGGGGTGGGGGAGTGCTCGGCATTCCCAATGATAGTTGGTGAAACGCAGGACACCTGTTTGATAATGGCGCGGGAGTTTGCAAGGTTGTGGATTGGGAAGGATGCGCTTAATATAGCCGGGCGTTTGCAGGACCTGCACAATTTTGCCGCGCATAATACCACCATTAAAAGCGCCTTCGACATGGCTTTGTATGATATAGCTGCCAAAAATGCCGGATTACCGCTTTATAAATTTTTAGGGGGCGGGAAAAGGATTGTTGAGTCGGATATAACAATAGGAATTGCCAGTCCTGCGGTTATGGCAGATAAAGCGGTTTCATTTAAGCAATCAGGTGCTAAAATCCTGAAAGTGAAATTAGGAAAAGACGCCGCAAAAGACGTGGAACGCATTAAACAAATCCGTGAAGCAGTTGGCGATAAAATAAAAATACGTATCGACGCTAACCAGGGATGGAGTTTTGATGATGCCGTTTATGCTTTGCAGGCGATGGGTGAATATGACATTGAATTTTGCGAACAGCCCATGCGTACCTGGTATGATGACCGGCTGCCCGAATTAATGCAGCTTTCGCCGGTAAAAATTATGGCCGATGAAAGCGTTTACAATCATCATGATGCACGCAAACAAATCAACAGCGGCTCCTGCCATTACATTAATATAAAGCTTGCAAAATCCGGGGGGATATTTGAGGCCAAACAAATACATGACCTTGCCGCCTCGAAAGGAATAGTCTGCATGATGGGCGGCATGCTCGAGAGCCGCATTGCCCTTAGCGCCAAACTGCATTTTGTTTATGCCAGCCCCAATATTAAATTTTATGATATGGATACCTGCATGCTTGGCCACCTGGAGGATCCGTGTATTGGCGGCGTTATATACGATGGATATAAATTGGATATAGATGACAAAAATGGCATCGGCGCTGATGCGGATGAGACGTTTTTAGAGAAGTGTGAGAAGTTTACTGTTTAATTGTATGAACCCGATTTGGTTGAATTCTGGCAATGTCCCAAAATTACAATTTATGAATTCTTACTTTAAAAAATCACCGAACCTCAGATAAATGGCAATCGCAGCTACTTGGTTTCACGCTTTAAAATAGTCCACGATGTTCTTAGTATCCCTTCATGTGCATCATAGTAAGAGGCATAGCCTGTCATCTCATTACCACCTGCCGTTACTTCCAGAAAATAAGTAACCATTCCAAATCCTTTTATGTTATCTAACTCTAAAGTTAAAGCAACGTATCTGTTTTTGGTAATTCCATTTATTGACATTCTTCTAATACCCAAGGGCCTTTCAGAATTTTTTTTATCGGTCAGAATGCAAGTGCCTGTTATACAGTTACCTTTTTGATTTAATTCTAAAATAATATCTTGAACTTGCCTGTCTGGCTGAACTTTTTTATCGGAATCCCTTAATTCCAATGACTCTTCATAATACTCTTTCCAAACATCTGATAAAATTACACTGCCTTTGAAATTTGCAGTTTCAAGCCAAGGTTCAAAGCGTTTAAAATAAGCCCATTTTATTAATTCGACTACGAAAAAAGTAATAATTCCTGTAACTATTCCTATAATAAGATTTCGTGTCTCCATTATTGATTAAATTTTTATTGTGCACCGGGGTTTATTGCAATTAAAATAAATATCGTCGTATGTTTTTTTTAAATTAAATGGCTTAATTTATAGATTTTAATTAAAATAAATACTACTATATTTTTGATTAATTACTTAGAAGCGTGAAATATTTATAAAATAATGGAATAGTTTCAATTCCCTTATAAAAATTAAAAAGATCATATTTTTCATTTGGTGAATGAAGATTGTCACTATCAAGGCCAAAACCCATCAAAATGGTTTTAATATGCAAAACATCTTCAAATAAGTGCACGATTGGGATACTTCCACCACCCCGTGTAGGTATTGGCTTTTTACCGAATGATTCTTCTATTGCTTTCTGAGCTGCAAGGTAGGCAATACTATTAGTTGGAGTTACTACAGGTTCACCTCTATGGTGAGGCGTAACTTTAACCCTAACGCAAGACGGGGCTATTTTTAAAAAGTGTTCGGTAAATAATTTTATGATATTTTCAGAACTCTGATTGGGAACTAATCTCATTGAAATCTTAGCATTTGCCTTTGAGGGTAATACCGTTTTGGCTCCTTCACCAATATAACCGCCCCAAATGCCGTTGACTTCTAAAGTTGGCCGGATACCAGTACGTTCTATGGTAGTATAGCCCTTTTCGCCCCACAGCTCATCAACACCAATGTCCTTTTTATAAGCAGCCTCATTATAGGGGGCCTCATTCAGCAACTTACGTTCTGACTCAGTCAAATCGACTACATCATCGTAGAACCCCGGGATCGTAATGCGATTATCTTCATCGTGTAGTGATGCAATCATTTTTGCCAATATCGTGACGGGGTTAGCCACACTTCCGCCATATACGCCCGAATGAAGATCACGGTTCGGGCCGATAACTTCAACTTCCAAATACGCTAATCCACGTAAGCCGGTCTCAATTGACGGATTATCCATACTTATCATAGACGTATCGGATATTAAAACTACGTCGGCTTTCAATCGATCTTTATTTTCGTTAACAAAGATTTTTAGGTTAGTTGAGCCAACTTCCTCTTCGCCTTCAATCATGAATTTAATATTGCAAGGCAGGGTGCCCGTTTGCATCATCAATTCAAATGCTTTTACATGCATGTAAAACTGTCCCTTATCGTCGCAGGCGCCGCGCGCATATATTTTACCATCGCGTATGGTTGGCTCAAATGGCGGTGTCTTCCATAACTCAAGCGGATCGGGCGGCTGCACGTCGTAATGGCCATAAACCAAAACTGTAGGTTTTGTGGCATCAATTATCTTTTCTCCATAGACTATGGGGTTGCCGGCCGTTTCGCAAACTTCCACTTTATCAGCGCCGGCGTCGCGCAGCTTTTTAGCTACCAATGCAGCAGTATTTAGTATATCCTGTTTGTACTTTGGGTCGGCGCTAACCGAAGGGAAACGAAGCAGGTCGAACAACTCGTCCAATAAGCGTTGTTTGTGTTGCTCAACATATTGTTTTATAAGCTCCATAGTTATCAATTTTGGTACAAATATAAGGTTTGTTTTGGGTGAAAATGGGAGATAGACGGTAGGATTATTGACGAAAATCTTCGGCCGGGCATAGTAAAGATGGTTTTGGATTATCGCCCAAACCAGACACGAATATTCTGTTAAGAATTTTAGTCTGGAAAGCGGAGCGAAAGCAGGCCCGGCAAAATTTTGTAAAAAAAAAACTGTTCCAGATTTTTGGAACAGTTTTTAAAGAAAAATATCTTATTGTTTAACGATTAGTTTAAATCGGCGCTGCCTGTATCTCTTTTATCGCCCATAAGGTCCGCGCTGCCTGTATCTCTTTTATCGCCCATCAAATCGGCGCTGCCTGTATCTCTTTTATCGCCCATCAAATCGGCGCTGCCTGTATCTCTTTTGTCGCCCATCAGGTCGGCGCTGCCGGTATCTTTTTTATCGCCCATCAAATCGGCGCTGCCAGTATCTTTTTTATCGCCCATCAGGTCGGCGCTGCCAGTATCTTTTTTATCGCCCATCAAATCGGCGCTGCCGGTATCTTTTTTATCGCCCATCAAATCGGCGCTGCCAGTGTCTTTTTTGTCGCCCATCAAATCGGCGCTGCCTGTATCTTTTTTGTCGGAGACAGCCGTTTTGTTAGCATTAGAAGTTGCGGTAATATTTTTTGTTTGAGCTGAGGCTGAAAATGCTGCTACAGAACCTAAAACGATTATTGCAGAAAATAATACTTTTTTCATGTTGAATATTTAGATTTTTATACTTAGTAATTATATGTTTTGAATTTAATCCTCAAATTATTGTTCATACCTGTATCTTTTCTCAATTCGTTTGCGTACAAATGCGCAAAATACTGCGAAACTGTTTCGTCCATTATACATAATAATGAATGAGACAACGACTTTAGAAATCGAAGCTAAAGTCGTAACAGGAGTGTTTTACAATTTTTTTTAAAAAAACCTAAGAACAAAAAAAGGACAACTGACCATGATTTTATTCTGTATTTGGCTTGAATTCAGATAGTTAGAAGAGATCTAAGAATTATCACAATTGATTTTAAATCAACGCGAACATTGACAAAAAACACTGTCAATTTAATCAGGAAATTCTTTGATCAGGGTAACTTATCGTTATCCAATAATTCATCAGCTTCAAAAGTATACAATATATTTTGATAAAACAAAAAAAAATATCAAATAAATTAAAAATTACTTATGGATTTGGCAATAGAACTGATTTTGATAAAACTTTCTTTTCAATCGAACGTAATAATGTTTTAAATGACAAAGTATTTCATATTTATTTTTTTCATATTACTTAGCTTCTCTGCTACTGCAAGCGGATTCCAGGACAAAGCAGGCCAGGATACCAGCGAGGTTATAAAATTAACCATACAAGGCCTTGACATGCGTTTAACCGACCCCGAGCAAACTGTAGAAAAAGCTTCGAAAGCATTGAGTCTTGCGCAAAAAATAGACTACAAAGAGGGTATCGCTGAATCTTACCGGGTAATGGGCATCGGGCATTACTATTTAGACCACACTGTAAAGGCTATTGATAATTATTTACTCGCCCTTAATTATTTCCAGCAAATTAAAGACTTACAGGGCGAGGGGAAAGTATTAAACAATATTGGGAACTTATATCGTGATAATGATTACGATAAGGCACTGGATTTTTTTCAAAAAGCTTTAGTGATCGGACAAAAGCTATCTGATAATCATTTGATTGCCTCGTTATATTTGAATATCGGTACCGTATACTATCATAAAAAGAGTTTTTACCAGGCCTTAAATTACTATAATAAAAGCAATGTCATGTTTGCAGCTTTAAAGGATTCAATAAACCTTGTACAAGCCATGCAAAACAAGGGTGTGATGTATTTTAAACTTAACCAGTTTGATAAGGCCGAAGGCTTACTGATAGAGGCAATTGCAAGAGCTAAACAACTGGACCTGAATGGATCTGTAGCAAGTACAGACCTGACCATTGCTGAATTGTACATCGCGCAAAATAAATTTAACAAAGCTGAAGAAACGATAAGGGAAGGGGTCACTTTTTCAAAGATCGTTAAAAGTGAAAAAATGCAGGCCGACTACGAACTTACCAGTTACCAGCTGGAGTTTAAGCGAAAGAATTACCACCAGGCTGTTTTAGATTTGTACGATATTTATAAACAAGACAGCGCAAGCTACAAATCAAACTCTTCGACCCAGATAACTTTAATGCGCGAACAGGTTAATCAGCAAGCCCGCCAGCATGAAAATGAAATATTACGTCAGCGACAGGATTACGACCGTGTAAAGTTTTGGGGAGTGGCAGTTGTGGCAGGCCTGTTATTGGTGTTGGTAGGATCGCTGATCAGTAATGTAAAACGCAAGGCAAAAACTAATATCCAGCTTACTAACCTGAATGCCGAGGTTTCCAGGCAAAAAGATAACCTCGACAGGATTAATCATCACCTTGAAGAAATAATTGATGAACGAACCAAGGACCTCCAGGTAAAAAACAAAAAACTCTCCGAATATTCTTCCTACTTATCGCACCAGATACGCGGGCCGATAGCCACACTCAAAGGTTTAATGAACCTTGAAAAAGAGGGTTTGGTTGATCAGCCGGAATGTATCAATATGATGAATAAGTGCGTTGGAGAAATCGATGATAAAATCATTGAAATGAGCGATATGCTTCATGACCCGGGAAGAGCCGGGTTTTGAGGGGGAAGTTCATGGTTCATGGTTGATAGTTCATGGCTCGGCGGTGCGAAGTTGAATCTATCTCGTCATAACTTAATGCTACATCCTAATCCTGATAATTCTTATTTTGTGTCTGATGCTCCAATTCAGTGCTCGTCAATACATCATTGAAGCGGCTATGAACCATGAACTATCAACCATAACCCCAAACTGCTTATAACGGCCACGAAGAGTGAATCTGCGCTTCAATCAATCCGAGATAAATACAGTATTGGGCTATCATTTGCAGGATAAGCAACTTGCGGTGTTTTTTGTAACCCTTTGTTTCAAAGGCAAGTTTTTCGTTTGTTGATGTTACGAAATATCTCACCTCTCCTTTACTGGGGATAAACCTCGACTTAACCAGATCAAAGGCTTTAACCTTCAATTTCGTGTGCGGATCATGTATGGTCCCGTCTTTTGGTGCTTCGTTTCCGGGAATTGAGATCATATAATTTGACATAACAGATAGATTAGCTTTAACTTATTTTACAATCATTACTCCAAAAAGAAATAAAATATCCATTTAGAGCGGTTTTCGCTGTAATTTTCTCCAAAAAATAGCATGCCACATGGATCAACTTATAAAAGCTGATCCATATATGTCATTTTTTTTGAACAAAATAGTATAATAAATTAAACTACTAAGGGAGTTCTGTTTCGCAGTTCTTCGTACAGCAGGATTACTTTACGCTGTAAGTTTGCGATCTCAGTTTCGCGGTCAAGTATTTTCTTTTGCGCAATGCTTAAATTGGAAACCTGGGGTTCGGCTTCTTCAATTTCAAGCGACAATAAGTTTACAACATTGACCTCGTAGATGTTTGCAATTTGTTCGAGCCGGGATAAGTTAATGTCAGTAACACCCGTTTCAATTTTTGAGAATGCAGGAATCGAAATTCCTAAACGGTTAGCAACATCTTCCTGGCTCCAGCCGCGTTGGTGCCGTAGTGTACGGATGTTTTTACCAACGGATTTGTTAGTTTTCTTTTTTACGTTTTCAGTCATGGGTGTTATCACAATAGCTAATTATTAAGGTGTTAAGGAATTGTCAAATCTTATGCC
>Ga0206872_10114_pt1 | contig 24765 bp, 15 predicted proteins | sample Alteio_BWOrgCont_34_FD_152906 | JGI IMG/M metagenome (GOLD analysis project Ga0206872, IMG submission 152906) | Enriched cells from forest soil in Barre Woods Harvard Forest LTER site, Petersham, Massachusetts, United States -... | ecosystem: Environmental > Terrestrial > Soil > Temperate forest >... | reverse complement strand
TCCGCCTCCTTGCGTTTTTAATGATGCTGGTTTGCGGATTGGACCATCGCTTTCACTGGTCGCGTGTGCCGGCATGGCTTGTCCTGGCAGCGGATGGCGTCGTCTTGCTCGGTGGCACCATTGTGTTCAAGGTTTTCAAGGAAAACAGTTTTGCGTCGGTGCTCGTTGAAATTTCCGCCGACCAGAAGGTGATTTCCACCGGGCCGTATGCGGTGGTCCGGCATCCCATGTATACGGGCGCGCTCCTGATGGATTTTTTCATCGGGATCGCGTTGGGTTCGTGGTGGGGATGGCCTTTTGCCCTGGTCATAACTTTTGTGGTCGGACTGAGGATCCTGGATGAGGAAAAGCTTCTCCGCCAGAGCCTGCCCGGTTACGAAGACTACTGCCGGAAAGTTCAGTACCGGCTCATCCCCTGCCTCTGGTGAAGGTCGGCGCACCTGCCGGCAAAACGTCACAAAGACGACACTTTTGGTTTGAAATGCGACCCGATCTTCGGGTACAAACCAAGGATGGTCACCGACAGCTCTGCCATACCGCATGGAGAGTTTCTGATAGCTGCCAAAGATCGCATCCAAACGGGGCCGATTCCTGGATGGGTGGATGCCTGCCCGTTTCGGATTGACGGCAAAGCCAATCAGTCCGGGCACGCCACGCACCTGCTGATTGACCGCCAGGTTCACGCCGAGCTCGGTCAAACCTATTTCCATGTGGCGCTGCGCCTGGACAGCATGCAGGCCGTGCAAAGCGAGTCCCCGTGGCGGCTGGATTTCGAGCCCGGCCACCAACAAATCACCTTGCATTGGATCAAAACGCGGCGGGGCGGCGTGGAATTTGACCACACCAATTTGTCCTCGGCCAGCGTGGTCAATCGACAGCCGGCCGGCTCCATGCCGCACGATCGGGCGACTCTTTGGCTCATGTTGGAAGACATCCGGCCGGGCGACATTTTGGAATGGTGCTATACGGTCGAGGGCCGGCCGCTTTTGTTGCCGGAACATTGCGCTGCGCTCTTCACCCTGCCGGCGGGAGAACCGGTGGGGAAGTTTTATTTTTCGCTGCTCTTCAATCCGGCGCGGCCCATGCGCTGGAAATCGTCCGTGCCGGAATGGCAGCCGGTCGAGACGCAGCAACATGGCGGGAGCCACTGGGTCTGGACCCAGGACAATTATCCCGGGCTCCGGCTGGAGGAGAACGCGCCTGATTGGTATATGACTTTTCCCTGGATCCAGGTTTCCGACTGTGCAGATTGGGAAATGGTCGCGGCGGCGTTTGCCGAAGCATGGAAGGAGGAGGAGGACGACGCCACGGTGCGGGAAATCGCCCGGGAAATCACCGCGGGCGGCGGCGACCTTTTGCAGCAGGCGGACCGGGCCATCCAAATGGTGCAGGACGAATACCGCTACCTGGCAATCGATTGGGAATTAGACGGTCGGCCGCCCCTGCCGCCGGGAGTGGTGGCGCGCCGGCGCTACGGGAATTGCAAGGATCTGTGCTTTCTGCTGGCTCATCTGCTCAAGCGGCTGGGCCTCCCGGCCCGCCTGGTGCTGGTCAACACCGTTTTGCGCAAAACCGTGGCGGAATTATTGCCGGCCCCCGGCGTGTTTAATCATCTCCTGGTGCAATACGAAATCCGCGGCGAAACCCGGTGGGTGGATGCGACCCTCACCCGGCAGGGCGGCGGCTCGTTGAACCGGGTCATGCGTGATTATGGCGCAGGCCTGCCCATGGCCCGGGCCGGTGCCCGATTAATGGAACCGCCGGCCGGTGCGGCGCGGGGCAATATTTATGAATTAAACGAATCCATTTTGATTGACACATCCGGAGCCTGGTCCTGGCTGGCGGTGGTGGTGGCGGCGCGCGGCCGCCAGGCCGAGGAATTGCGCCAGGCTCTGGAAAGCGAAGGGCTGGAAGCCTTCGCCAAAAAAAGGCTGCGCAGTTGCGCCGATCGCTTCATCAACGCCCGGAGGGTCGGCGCGTTGGAATACCGCGATGACCGCGCCGCCAACGAGTTTTTCCTGGCCGAGGTTTTTGAGATCAAGGACTTTCTCACCTTCGACCCCAAGTCCAAATGGTACAAGCTGGAAATCACCAACGATTACACCGCCGTTGGCTTGATCGAGCCCGAAGCCGGCCCGCGCCGCACGCCCTTTGCCCTGCCGCATCCCTGCGATATCGTGCACACCATCGAATTGCATTCCGTCGCCCTGCCCCCGGCCGTGGTCCAGCAACGGTGCATCGAGACGGATTATTTATATTTTACAAGGGAGCGCAAAACCCTGGCCGGGGCCTGGACGATGGTGTTCACCCTGTCCACCCTGGCGGATGTCGTGCCACCGGCGGCCATTGATGAACATCGCGAGGCGATCCGGAAAATCCGGGCGCAATCCGTCTGGTCGCTGCTCCTGCCGCCGGGCGATCCGCGCCCGCATCAGCGGGGGGATTTTGGCACGCTGCCCAGCTCGTGGGAACCGGCGGATTCAATCCCCGCGCTTCCGCCCACCCGCCCGCTGGTGGGCGCCTGGATGGAGCGGCTGCCCCGGTCTGATGCGGCGTTAGACAATGGTGCTCACGAAAATGCCGCCGCTGTGGACTTGGAAAATGGGGACGCATTGCCGCTGCCGGCTTCCGCCCAGCCGGGAACGACAAAATTAAAACGACAAAAACGCGCCCGCCGCAGACGCGACACGAAGGCGGACACAAAAAAACGCATCCTGGCGGGATGCGTCATGGTTCTCACCGTAGTCATGATTGTGTTGCTTATTACCAAGCATGCCGACCAGTGGGGTGCCAAGTTCCATCTGCTGGCGCCCACAGTGCCGACGATGCCAGCACCCCGGCCCTAAGCCGGAACGGCTAAGGTTGCAGCGAAATCGCTTCCCACTTCATCTTGTGCCGGCTGGCGTAGGCGGCCAGCGTCTGTTCGTGTTCAAACAGAACGGTGCGTACCACCGCCGAATCATCCGCCAGGCCGGCGGTCGGAGCCGAATCCGGGATCAAATCGAACTGGCGATGCGCATAAATGATCGCGAACGCCACCGCCGCCACCGTGCAGTAAGGCAAACCGTCTTCTACCCCTTCGGCGAAGTCCTCCAGCACGTCGGCCAGGAATTCCAATTGATCGGTCAGATGGGGAAAGGACGGATTATCCAGCTCGGTGAATTTGAGTTTCAAAAAAGGCAGCTTCTTGTGCACCCCTTTTAAAATGGTGGGTGTAATCATCCCCGTCCCGCGATGCACAAATTCAGCTATATCCGGCATGGCAGCGAGAATGGCCAACCCGCCCCGGAATGACAAGCCGTTAAATTCCGAAAAAACGGCACCAGGACCGTCCTGCAAAAAATGTCTCCTTCCGCCGCCGCCGGACATATAACCGTTGAATGCAGGACATTCCAGACCATGACCTGCTGGCGCAGTTTGCCGGCGACAAATCCGAAGAAGCCTTCGGCGAGCTGGTGCGCCGGCACATCGGTCTGGTCTATTCCGTGGCGTTGCGGCGCACGGACAATCCGCATCAGGCGGAGGAGATCACGCAAGCCGTGTTCATCCTTCTGGCGCGCAAAGCCGACTCACTCGGGCAAAAAGTCGTCCTGGGCGGCTGGCTTTATCACACGGCGCGGCTGACGGCGGCCAATTTCCGGCGCGCGGAGTTTCGCCGCATTCACCATGAACAGGAGGCGTTTATGCAATCCACTTTGGAAGAAACCGCGCCGGATCCGGTCTGGCTCGAACTGTCGCCGTTGCTGGACGAGGCCATGGCGCGATTGGGCGCGACGGACCGGGACGCAGTCGTGCTGCGATATTTTGAGAAAAAAACCTTGTCGGAAGTTGGCGCCGCCCTGGGCATCGAGGAACGTGCCGCGCAGAAACGCGTCAGCCGCGCCCTGGAAAAACTGCGGCAATTTTTTGTCAAACGTGGAGTTGTCTCGACAACGGACATCGTGGCCGGGGCCATTTCGGCCCATTCCGTTCAAGCCGTGCCGGTGACGCTGGCAAAATCCGTGACAGCTACGGCCCTGGCCAAAAGCGCGGCCGCCGGCGGCTCAACCTTAACCTTCAGCAAAGGAGTCTTGAAACTTATGTCATGGACAAAATCAAAAACAGCAATTGTGACGTGTGTAATTGTGCTGCTAACAGCGGGAACGGCGACACTGACAATCATTAAAATCACGCAACCCAACTACAATCCGAAAGATTTTTGGGCGACCAGTTACGCAACCGGGCCTAACGGACCGGTGACGGACGGGGTCGGTCATGCTTTGGACACTACGTTTTCCGCATCGCCGGTTCAGCGCTGTTCCCTCGCTGGATTATTGGACCAGTGCATGGGAATGACCGGCTGGACCTATCTGATTGATAAAGATGCGGCGGCGGGCACCGTCATGTTCGGCAACGACAAAGAACTGAATGGCGTGGAGTGGATTGCGGCCTTTGAAGGCGCCCTGCAAACCAACACGCCGGAATGGTGGGATGCCAAAACAAAAAAAATGCACCGGGAAAACCTCGTTTTTGATTCGTTACCCCAAACAGAAAGTAATTTTGGTTGTACCGAGGGACAAAGCTGCGAAGTATCAATAATCGCCGGCAGCGATGGTCAATCCGCGATCTTCTTGTCGGCGGGAAGCCGGTTCATTTTACTTTGCGCCTTTTGCTCTGGTTTTTCGCATTGGAGGGTAGAAAGTGATCTTGTCCGCGTATATGACTGATCTACCTGATCGCGAATTGGCCGTTTTTAGCGCCGCCCGGCGGTTGCCGCCGCTGGAGCGCGCCGCTTATCTTGACAAAACTTGCGCCGGTGACGACGCCCTGCGCCACCGCATCGAAGAACTCCTCAAGGTCAGCGAAGAAACAGGCGGCTTCCTCGAAGGCCCGGGCGGGACCATCCGCATCGCGGCGGTTTCAACCGAAAAATCCGGCGACCGGATTGGCCGCTACAAATTGCTGCAACAAATCGGCGAAGGCGGCTGCGGAGTTGTTTACATGGCGGAACAGGAAGAACCCGTTCGCCGCCGTGTCGCGCTCAAGGTCATCAAGTTGGGCATGGATACGAAGGAAGTCATCGCCCGGTTTGAAGCGGAACGGCAGGCGCTGGCGATGATGGACCATCCGAACATCGCCAAGGTTCTGGACGCGGGCGCGACAGACAAGGGCCGTCCCTATTTTGTCATGGAATTAGTGCGCGGCATCAAAATTACCGATTACTGCGACCAGAACAATCTTTCCACCCGCCAACGACTGGATCTATTCATCCAAATTTGCCACGCCATCCAGCACGCGCACCAGAAGGGCGTCATTCATCGGGACATCAAACCCTCGAACATTTTGGTCACGATGCATGACGGCGTGCCATTGCCCAAGGTGATTGATTTCGGCATCGCCAAGGCGACGCATGGCAAATTGACCGATCAAACGCTCTTTACCGCCTTCGAGCAATTCATCGGCACACCCGCCTACATGAGTCCAGAGCAGGCGGAGATGAGCGCACTGGACATAGACACGCGCAGCGACATCTACAGCTTGGGAGTTTTGCTTTATGAATTGTTGACAGGCCAGACGCCATTCGACGCCAAAGATTTGCTGCAAAAAGGCCTGGACGAAATCCGCCGGACGATTCGGGAACAGGAACCGGCACGGCCCTCGACCTGTTTGAGCACGATGCAAGGCGCGGACCTGACGACGATTGCCAAGCATAGGAAAGTCGAACCGCCCGGGCTGATCCATTTGGTGCGCGGCGACCTGGACTGGATCGTGATGAAGGCGTTGGATAAAGATCGCACGCGCCGTTACGAAACGGCCAGTGGATTTGCCGCGGACATTCAACGGCATCTGGGCAACGAACCGGTGGTGGCGCGGTCGCCGAGCGGTGCGTATCGGTTTCAGAAAATGGTGCGGCGCAATAAGCTGGTTTTTGCGGCAGGAGCGGCCGTAGGAGCAGCCGTGCTGGCCGGACTGGTGGTGTCCACTTATCTTTTTATCCAGGAAAGGCGGGCGGAACACGAGCAGAGCCAGCTACGGAAAGAGGCCGAAACCGAATCCAAGAGAGCCAATACCGAATCGAAGAAGGCCACCAGTGCAGCAGTGCGGGCGGAAGCGGCGGCCAAAGAAGTCAAGTTCGTCCTATCCGCCGCGGATTTTTCGAAGGCAAACGACCTGATTGCGCGCGACAATCGGACCAATGCCCTGGCTTATTTGACAAGAAGTTTATCACTCAATCCATCCAATGAGGCCGCGGTGACGCGCTTGACGACTTTATTATCCTCCCAGTGGGATTTACCCCCCGTGCTGTTGTTGCAGCACAAGAGCAATGTGTGCTCGGCGGAATTCAGTCTGGATGGGAAGCGCATCGTCACGGCTTCGTCTGACAAAACCACGCAGGTGTGGGACGCGCAGAGCGGTCAACTCCTGCCCGACCTTTTGCCACACAACGACAAACCTTACCCAGCGCAGTTCAGCCCGGATGGGAAGCGAGTCGTCAAGATGACAAATTATACCGCACAAGTGTGGGATGTGCAGAGCGGTCAGCCGCTAACCGGGCCTTTGCTACACGGCGATTGGGTGGAATCCGCGCAATTCAGTCCGGATGGAAAACGCATCCTCACAGTTTCGGCTGACAATATCGCACAAGTATGGGATGCACAGAGCGGCCAGTTGCTGAGCGGTGCAATGTCACACGAGAACTGGGTGGTAACGGCGCAATTCAGCCCGGATGGGAATCGGATCGTCACAGCGTCGGTTGATGGTACTGCGCGGGTGTGGGATGCGCAGAGCGGCCAGCCGTTGACTGAACCGTTGAAACATGGCGGCGTGGTGATATTGGCGCAATTCAGTCCTCACGGGAATCGGATCGTCACGGTGGCGGATGACGGTGCCGCGCGGGTCTGGGATGCGCAGAGCGGCCAGCCGCTAACCGGGCCTTTGCGACACAGCCATGATGATGTGATGTCAGCGCAATTCAGCCCGGATGGGAATCGGATCGTCACGGCTTCGTCTGACGGTGTCGCGCGGGTGTGGTTTGCGCGGAGCGGCCGGTTGTTACCGGGGCTTTTGCAGGCAAGCGGTGTGGTGTCGGTGCAATTCAGTCCGGATGGGAAACGGATCGTCACGACTTCAGAGGATGGGAAAGTAAGGGAGTGGGAGGCGCAGAGCGGCCAACCGTTGACCGAACCTTTGCAACTCGGCACCAATGTGGATTCAGCGCAATTCAGTCCGGATAGAAAGCGGATACTCACGGTTTCAAAAGACAGAACAGCGCGGATGTGGGATGCGCAGAGCGGCCAGCCGCTGTCCGGGGACAAAAAAAGTGTGAACTCGGCTGAATTCAGTCCGGATGGGAAGCGGATCGTCACAGGTTCGGATAACGGCAACGTGCAAGTGTGGGATGCGCAGAGCGGTAAAGAGCTGGAGCCTACGCCGCCGGGGTCATCCGGTTCCAGGCGGACCGCATCGGCGGCGGATACAGAACGCAGCGCACCAGAGGCCGAACCGTTAAAACATGAAGGCCGTGTGAACTCGGCGCAATTCAGTCCGGATGGAAAGCGGATCGTCTCGGCTTCGGATGACGGGACCGCGCAAGTGTGGGATGCGCAGAGCGGCCAGCCGTTGACGGCGCCTTTGCAACACGGCGACAACGTGTTTTCAGCGCAATTCAGTCCGGATGGGAAGAGAATTGTCACGGCATCGGCTGACCATACGGCGCGGGTATGGGATGCGCAGAGCGGCCAACAACTGATCGAGCCTCTTATACACGGCGGCTGGGTGTGGTTGGCGCAATTCAGTCCGGATGGGAAACGGATCGTCACACTTTCGGATGATAAAACGGCGAGGGTGTGGGATGCGCAGAGCGGCCTACAACTGACCGAGCCTCTGATGCACGGCGGCTGGGTGCGGTCGGCGCAATTCAGTCCGGATGGGAAGAGGATCGTCACAGCATCGGTTGATGGTACTGCGCGGGTTTGGGACATTTCTCCATCGCCAGCCAGCCCTCCTGCCTGGTTGGTGGAGTTTGCAGAATCGATTTCCGGTCAGAGGCTGAACAAACAGGGCCTGTTGGAGCCAACCCGGCTGGACCTGTATGACACGATCAGCCGATTGCGGCAGAAATTGACCCGTGAACCGGAGGGTGACGATTGGGTGCAATGGGGCCAATGGCTTCTGGCGGACCCGGCCACGCGGCCCGTCTCCCCCTTTTCCAAAATCATGGTTCAAGAGCATGGCGGGAACCCAATTGTCAAACAAACAATCGGGCAAACAAACCGCGCCATCAGCGCGGCTTTGATCCAGAACGGCCAGAAGCAGGGAAAGGTCACGGTGCGGTCGGTGCGTGGAACGACTGAGTATCTTGATGGGACTGGATGGCTGCGCCTGAAGGTAAATATGAAATTCAGCCCGGGCACCTTGCTTAGAACTGTTTCTAATGGCACGGTCGACGTCAATGTCAACGGACTTACCTCCGCCGTCCGGCTTACCAATAACGCCACGCTGCTGGTGCTGAGAATGGATTACATAGGTGACAGAACTGGAGACAGTAAAACGGTTTTATACCTGAAACGCGGAACAATCCTGGGCAACGTCAAGAAACTTTCAGACAATTCACGATACGAAATTCACACGCCCAATAATGGCATGATGAGCGTTCACGGCACCGATTTCAAAATTGATGTGCTGCCGAGGGCCGACGGCGGAGATCAGGTGACATTTAACTGCATCACGGGAGTAGTAACTTGTTCGGCGATGGTCGATGGCAAAATGGTGACGCACACTCTTACGAGCGCCACGGCGTGGGTGGTCGGGGGGCCGTTCCTGGGTGACTAGGGCTCAAAGTAAATTCCTTGCCCTGCCCTTGGTCTTTGGTTTTTCATGTCAGGTGATGCGAAAAGTATTTCTACTATTGTTGGCGGGGTTGTGCGGCGGGTGGATCGCCCGGGCGCAGGAGAATCTTGTCAATAATCCCGGCTTTGAAGGCTCTCCCGCGAAAAATGGCTTGCCGGGCGGGGGCTGGTCGCTTTTTCAAAGCGTGGGCGAGACGGTGGTGAAAGTGGACCGCACGGCGGCCCATAATGGCCACGCTTCGGCCCGCATGGAATCTCACTCGGAGGAAAAATGCGTTTTGGTGTGCAAGAAATTTGCGGTCGCGCCGGGCGACGGGCTGCGTTTTGAGGCTTGGGTGCGCGGGGCCAACCTTCCGGCCAACCGGAAGGGAGCTTATGCCGGATTGGTGTTCCGCACGGCGGACAACAAAATTCTGGAGCGGCATTACGTGGCGTCGGATCCGCTGAGCGGCGAGTGGTCGCTTATCACCGGCGCGGCGCAGGCGCCGGTCGAAGCCGCGTTTGCCGAGGTGCATCTGGGTTATACTAACTGGCCGGGGACGCTCTGGTACGATGACGTGTCGGCGGTCATTACCAACACGGTTTCCCTTTCCCTGGCCGCCGCGGCCAAACCGTGGCCGGGCGCGCAGAAGATTTCAGTGCGGGTGGCCAACCGCCAGACAATCGAGTTTAATGGGAGCATCTCCGCGCAGATTGGCAAGGCGGTGACATCCGTGCCAGTAACACTGGGAGCAGACGCCATCGGGAATTTCCAGGTGCCCATTACGCTCAACGGCGTCGGCCAGCACGCATACAAGATCAGTTTGCTCGACGGCAGCGGAACCGCTGTGAAAATGATCCAGGGCAAGTTCAAGACAGCCGAGGCGCTGGTGCTTTTTCCGCCTTGTCCCTGCTATCTCCCGACGGGCAGCGGCAAGGCCGATGTATTGATTGACGCGCGGGTGAATCTCGATTCCGCGCAACGGACGGGAGTGAAATTGAGCGTTACCTCCTTGAACGTCGCATCGCTGACTTCGGGTCGGCGGGAGGAACAGACCGTGGAAGTCCCCGTTTCGCAGGGTGACACGACGGAGCTGCACCTGTCTTTGCCGGTGTCGGCAGCGGCTCTTTTTAGCATCAACGCGCGGCTCATTGATGCCGCCGGCCGCGAAATCGGCGCGGCGCAAAGTGACGTCAATGTGATCGCGCCGGAGGAAGCGCAGGTGCGGATCGGGCAGGATGGATTTTTGCGCGTGGGCGGCAAGCCGGAATTTCCCATCGGGCTTTACAGCTCGTCGCACGACGAGGAGCTGGCCCAGGCCGGTTTCAACGCCACGCATAATTACAACGTCAGCACCGGAGACGCCGGGGAGGCGATCAATCCCACGGACGTGCAATTGAAGGAATTGTTGGACAAGTCCTGGAACAACCGCATGCGGATGATGGTCGAGCTGCCGCGCAAGGCGATTGAAAAGGGCGAATGGACGCAAGTGATCCGCCGCATTGAGACTTTTCGGTATCATCCCGGCCTGTTGTGCTGGGGTTCGGAAGAGCGGGTGGCGCGCGGCCTGACCACGCCCGCACGCATCGCCGAACTCTACGCGCTGGTGCATAAACTGGACCCCGACCACCCGCTGGTTCTGGGCGACACGCGCGACGTCATAGAAAAACTGCAGACGGACCGGCGCGATTTCTTTCCAGACGCCTCGATGGATGTCGGCATTTGGTGGTGGTATCCGGTTCCGATGAAAGCAGCCAAAAGCGACGCGCTGGAGGGCCGCGAAGAGGCGACGGGCAACGTGATGGAATCACCGAGCTGGCTGACCACGACGCATTCGAAAAAGCCGTTGTGGATCGCCGTTCAAGCCTACCAGAAGCCGTCGAAGGACGCGAGCTTCCCGACGCCGGCGGAGTACCGTTGCGAGACTTATTTGAGCATCATCTACGGGGTCAAAGGACTGTTCTTCTATTGCGGCTCGGGCCAGAAAGATTATGAAGGCAAACCCGCCGGCATCCTCAACAAACCGGAATTGGGCCATTGGGATTACGTGAAAAAACTGGTTGGCGAACTGCGCGACTTCAGCCCCGTGATCATGGCCCCGCCCGCCGCCGAAAAACTACAATTGACACCAGCCAATGCGGCAATTGAATTCACCACACGCGAGATGGGTGGAAAAACCTATTTGATTGCCGCGAACAAATCCGGTCGGCAACAAAAAGCATCCTGGCAGGGCGACCTCTTGCGCGACAAAAAAGCCGTGACAATGTTTGAAGATCATCCCGTCAAAGTGGAAGGCAACACGCTGACCGACGATTTCCCTGAATTCGCCGTGCATGTTTACAAACTTGAATAGAGATCCTAACTCAAATGAGATTTACTCGAAGCCAAACGCATGATAGATTAGCGCCATGAAAGGAACACTGCCCGAACCTGAAATCGTGACACGCAAAGGCAAACCGGTTTCCGTCATCATCCCCATCAAGGACTACGAAGAATTGTTGGAGCGCGTGGAGGACACAGACGACGCAGTTTGGCTCAAGCACGCCCGCCGCAAGCCTCTCCATTACCGCCCGCTGGAGGACTATCTCGCCGAGCGCAACCGCAAGTAAGGATGTATCGCGTCCTGCTTGAACGCGCCGCCGAGAAAGATCTCGCCCGTCTGTCGTCCGAGATTCACGATCGCGTGATCGTGGCAATTCGAGCACTCGCGACGAACCCACGTCCGTCTGGTTGCCGCAAACTGGCTGGCAGCAAAAGCGACTGGCGCATCCGAGTGGGCATTACCGCGTGATTTACGAGATTGCTGACGAGATTCGCGTCGTTCGTATCAACCGTGTGCGTCGCCGCCGCGATGTTTATCGTTGATCTGAACATGAAAAGGGCCTGAGGAATTGGTAAATGCTTCCGTTACACAATTTCCATCGGACACTTCGGGGCGGAGTCAAGAAAGGCCTGGCCGTATCGTTTCGTCAATATCCGGTTGTCGAGCACAACGATGATGCCCTGGTCGGTTTTGGTGCGGATCAGGCGGCCGATGCCCTGGCGGAATTTCAAGATCGCTTCCGGCAGCGAGTATTCCATGAACGAATTGCCGCCGCGCTCTTCGATGCTTTCAATTCGCGCCTCGACCAGCGGATGGTCCGGCACGGCAAAGGGCAGCCGTGTGATGATCACATTGGATAGCGATTCGCCCGGCACGTCCACTCCCTGCCAAAAACTGTCCGTGCCAAACAACACGGAATCCACGTCCCGCTTGAATCGTTCCAGCATGAGCGAGCGCGGCGTGCCGGTGCCTTGCACGAAACATTCCACACCCAACTTTTCAAAAAACAGTTCCATGCGCTGGCTCACTTCCAGCATGAGCTTGAAATTTGTGAACAGCACAAACGCCTTGCCGTGTGTCATGGTGACGAAATGCTCGATCCAATGAATCAGGCTGTCCTGATATTGCGCGTCGCGCGGGTCGGGCATTTTGCCGGCGACGTATAATTTCATCTGCCGCTCATAATCAAAAGGCGATCCGGCTTGCAGCAAAACGGACTTCTCGCCCCCGACTTGACGGGCGAAGTAAAGCAGCGGCGACGCCTCTTTGGCCTGTTCCGCCCGGACGGCCAGGGTCGCGCTGGTCATGACGACCGATGTGTCCGCCCCGAACAATCGTTGTCGCAGATAATCGGCCACATTGATGGGCGCGGCGTTGAGGGCCAGGTTCCGTTGCGTTTTGCCGGTGCGCTCCACCCAATAAACGTGTTCGGACGCGCTTTGGCTCAGAAACACGGCGACTTCCTCGCGCAACTCGGCCAGGCGGCGGTTGCACTCCGTCAATTCCTGCGCCGTGTCCTTGTCGTTGACAGTTTTAATCAGGGCGCTGACTTCCTCGCGCACCCGTTGCAGGGGCAGGGTCAGGTTGTCCTTCACCAAATCGGCGCGGCGGACGCGCAATTCGCTCCAGCGCCGCGTTGCCTCCCCGCCGCCGGCGCGTTCGCCCGCAATTTTGTCGCACCCCTCCTCGACCGCCGCGAAAAATTTCTCCGCCTCCTTGAGCACGTCCGCCACCAGACTTTCCTTTCCACGGCGCAACACAGTCAGCAGGCCCTTGCCGGTCTGCGGATTCCACAGCCGTTGCAGGCCGTAACGCAATTGCGCGCTGGAAACACTCAAGCCAATGTGGCGCGAGGCGACTTTCTCCACCGTGTGCGCCTCGTCAAAAATGACAAAATCGTTCTTGAACAATATCCCGCCCTCAACCTCTTCCTCCAATCCGCCGAGGTGCATGAAAAACAAAGTGTGATTGAGCACCAGCACATCGGCCGCCAGAATCCGGCTGCGGGCCTCTTGAAAAAAACACGCCCGGCCGCCTTCCTTTACAAAATCGGACGAATGTCCGCACGTTTTGGGCGAGCACAAGCCGCGTTCGGAACAGACCTGCTGCCAGACCCGCGGGTCTGGCTCGATTTCAAAATCCGACAGGCTGCCGTCGCTGGTTTTTTTGGACCATTCGTGAATGCGCTTCAATTCCTCGGCTTCGGGCGATGTGAAAAGGTGGCTGACCTGGTGGGCGGCTTTTTCCAGGCGGCGCGTGCAAAGATAATTATGCCGGCCCTTCAACATGGTGAAATTGAATTTGACCGGCAACACCTTGGCCAGCATGGGCAGGTCCTTGTCGATCAGTTGTTCCTGCAAATTGATGGTGTGGGTGGAAATGACGGCCTTCTTGCGCTGGGCCACCGCGAAGAGAATCGACGGGATCAAATAAGCCAGGCTCTTGCCCACCCCCGTGCCGGCTTCGACGATCAAATGTTTCCGCTCCTCCAGCGACCGCGCCACGGCCACGGCCATCTCCTGCTGATGCGGGCGGTACTCGAAATTGCTCGATTTGGACAGGATGCCCTTGGGCGAAAAGATTTCCCCAACCTGCGCCACCAGGCCGGCGGGGCGTCCTGCCGGCGGATCTTCAGCCATGCGGATCATCGGCCCGCTTCCGGCTGGCCGGCGCGCCGCCGCCGCGCCACGACTTCCTGGACGGCTTTGTTTTTGACAATCATCCATTCGGGCAAAATGCCGCGCCACGCGACGTTGGGATAAATGACTGAGTTGCGCCCGATGATGCTGCCCGGGCTTAAAACCGCGTTGCAGCCGATCTCGCAACCGTCGCCCAGCAAGGCCCCGAACTTGCGCAAGCCGGTGTCGAACGGCTCGCCGTCCACCTCCACGGCAATGTTCGCCCCGAACAGGGTGAAGTTGGAAATTTTCACCCCGGCCCCCAAATGGGCCTTGTAGCCGAGGATGGAATCGCCCACGTAATTAAAATGCGGCGCCTGGGCGTTGTTGCAGAGCAGGGAATTTTTGATTTCGGTCGAGTTGCCCACCATGCAATTGTCGCCGATGAGGACGTTCTCGCGGATGTAGGCATTGTGGCGGATCTGGCAATTCCGCCCGATGATGGCCGGCCCCTTGATCATGACGCCATCCTCCACCACGGTGCCTTCGCCGATGAAAACTTTTTCGCCGATGAAAGCCCGCCCTTCGCAGCGATTGTGCAAATTGGGATGCAAACGCGCGGCGAGAAAGGCGGCGATTTTCGGCAAAGCCTCCCAGGCATAACGGCAGCCGTCGAAAATCGGGGCATGCTCCGTCTGGCTTAAATCAAACAACTCAGAGGCTTCGAACATCGGGCCAAGGGTAGGCGGAACAAACTTCAAAGGCAAAAAATAAACTGTCCCTTTTTCTCACCGGCGTGGATGTATTGGTGAGATGACGACCGATGACATGGATCTGGTGCGCGACTATGCGCGGCACAATTCCGAGGAGGCGTTTGCCGCGCTCGTGTCCCGGCACATCAACCTGGTTTATTCGATGGCGTTGCGCGACGTCCGCGACCCGCATCTGGCGGAAGAAGTCACGCAGGCCACTTTCATCATTCTGGCGCGCAAGGCGGAGTCGCTCAGCCCGAAGACCATTTTGCCCGGCTGGCTTTGCCGCACGGCGCATTACATCGGCGCCAGGGCGTTGACCATGCAGCGGCGCCGCCAAATCCGCGAACAGGAGGCTTACATGCAATCCGTTTTGAATGAACCCGAATCCGACGCCTGGAGCCAGATGGCGCCCCTGTTGAACACGGCGCTGGCGCAGCTCGGCGAGAAAGATCACAACGCCATTGTGCTCCGGTATTTCCAGGGCAAGAGCCCGCATGAAATCGGCGCGGCGCTGGGCGCGAGCGAAGACGCCGCCAAAAAACGCGTGAGCCGGGCGCTGGAAAAGTTGCGAAAATTCTTTGCCAAACGCGGCGTGGTTTCGACCACGGCCATTATTGCCGGGGCGATGTCCGCCCATTCCGTTCAAGCCGCGCCCGTGGCGCTGGCAAAATCAATCACCGCCGTGGCCATGACGAAAGGCGCGGTGGCCAGTGGTTCAACCTTAACCCTCATCAAAGGAGCATTGAAATTTATGGCATGGACAAAAGCGAAAACGGCGATTGTGATTGGCGTGGCCGTGATTTTGGCGGCGGGAACTACGGACGTTGTCATCGATAAAGTGCGCGCCAAACATAAAACGGCTGATCTGCGGACACTCACCTTGAAAGTAAACCCCGATTTATTCTTCGCCAACATCATGGCGCAGGCCGGCGAAACCATGAACACGGCGACAAACGATTTCCTCGCCAAAATCAAGGTGCAGACCGGCAGAAATGTGAAGATGGCGACAAACAATTGGTACGGTATTTTATTGGACATGCTGCGCATCCAGGGCTTTTTTCCCGAACCGTCCCAGGCTGGCGGCGGCGCGCCGGCGGTCGCCAACTTCCAGGGCAGCGCTGACACCAGGATCGCCACCATCGTCGGAGCGGCAGGGACCGCGAAAAATTCGAGTCAGTTGATAAGAATAGAGGGCGGCGGTCGCAGCAGCCTCTCAAAAAATGTGCAAATTAAGGGCACCGGCGTTATTTCACTGAATGCCAAGAGAGACGAAATCACGACACGCAACACCCCCGCCGCGCTGGAGATATTCCGCAAGACGGTCGAAGAATTGAATCAGCCGGGTGGAAGGTGCGACTATCTTTCGCGCGTGCCGTTGCAACAAGAAGTTGTGTTTACCGCCCGGTTTTACAAAGGGTCTTCGTCGGATTTTGACCAGCTTGGGTTCAGCCGGCCGGAGCTTCCTTGGTGGCCGTTGCAGCCCAAACGCCTGGACGAGCTCAACAAGAATTTGCAGTCTCGCGGCATGGCACCGTTTCAGTCGCCGCGCCTCAACACCGGTTATGGCATCACCGCCGCTATGAGCAGTGGGGAACCGCCCGATAACATCGAACTCGCCTGCCTTCCCCTGACGGCGGTTAAGAATCCAGGCGGGAAAAATGAAATGATTTTCTTCAAAATGACGTTGCGCGCCACCGACTCATTTGCGAGCCCGGAAATGCTGGTTGAAGATGGCGGCGCTTTGGTCTTCCGCGCGAATAATCAGGGGAACGACGATCTGCTGGTTGTGGTCGAGGTCAATATCAAAGCCAAAAAGTGAACCCTTTATGGATTCTTTTGCCAACCGACTCATTTCACTGGCGCGGAAGGGGCTGGATTCCGCCAAACATTCTTCTCTACAGCAAAACAAAATATGCGGTTATGCGGGACCGACCCCTTTCCGACCCCTTTCTGTCTATTAGCATTGGTTTCCGCCAATTTTCTACGAGCGGCGTCATACCCGTAATAGGTCGGGTAGGAAAAACGGGCGACGCCGTTGGTGCCGTTTTTATAGCCGGAAAATCCGGCCGTTCAGGCGATGGTGGACACAACCCAGTTCGTCCCCGTCGGGGTGATCTTCCGGATGACATTATTGTATTGGTCAGCCACGTAAAGATTGGTCGCGCTGTCCACCGCAATGCCAGTGGGGCCGTAGAATTGTGCGGACGTGTTGGTGCCATTCAGGCCACCCTCCACGCCGCCGGCGATGGTGGTCACGATCCAGTTCGTACCCAGCGGGTTGATTTTACGGATGCGGTTGTTGTTTTGGTCGGCGACATAAACGTTGCCGACGCCGTCCACGGCCACTCCGGTGGGGTTATAAAACTGCGCCGTGGAATTGACGCCGTCATTCGAACCTTGCGATCCACCGGCGATGGTGGAGAAGGTAAAACTTTGAGCATGGAGAGACGGCGCAATCAACCCTGCGGCCAAAAGGCATCCGGCTACCAACACCTCACTCCTCATAAAGGAGAAGACAACGGCACACTGATTGGTAAATGTTGAATCGGCTTGAAGCGTGCGAACAAAAGCGTGCAAGCCAGGTAAAGACCGGCGAAAGGAAACCATGCCAGGGCAACGGTGCAGAATGCCAGTCCGCATAAAAGACTTAATATTATTCCGAGTGTGTGTTTCATACTATCCATTACATTCAATTGTTTAACTTCACGGGTTAAAACCGTGCCTCGCACGCGTCGTCCGTTTTTGCATCCTGATTATTACGTCAGGACTAGCTCCTGACCATGGGGTGTAACCCTACTCCCTACTTGGGCATGGACCGCGTTACGGCCTCAATTGTATAGCTTGAGCGTTGGTTGTGGTCAGAAAATAACCGCCACCGTTGGTTCCATTGAGCAGAACCGCGCCGTAGCCGGTCACCCTGGATGCTCCGCTGCCGATGATCACTTTCAACAAGCCGGTTTTGCGATCGATGGTACCGTTCACGGGCGCCGGCCCAATTTCACCCAAGGAGGAGATCACAACAGGGAAACTCGACAAAACGTTTGTGTCGTTAATATTGTCAAGCATCGATAAATTTGTCAGGAGGCCGATGCTATTTGCCAGGGGATCACTCCAGGGCGATAGCAGGATTTCATTGGTGAATAGGGTATTGGTAAACCCATTCAAGTATAATCCCGAGGCACGTTCGGGATGAATCCAAGTCAGGCTGACGCCGGTCGTGTTGGTCAAATCCAGATTAATCCAGCCCAGGAGCAAGCCCTTGCCGGCGTAGAGATTGGCGTAGATTGGAACATAACCGTCACGGGAAACGGCCACGGCCTGATTAAAGGCGGTGCCATCGGCCAAGGCTCCGGTGATTCTGGCTATGGTTGCAGAGTTGGTGATCAAGGCATAGCCGTCGCCGCCGGGCAACGAAGTATTGGTGCCAGGCGGGAGGAGCATGGTGTACTCAGCCGGAGGCAGGGTGTTGTCGGCGAGGTCGGCAATCAGATCGGCCGCCCACGGGATTTCATCGATTGTCCCGGAAACCATGCCTGTCAACTGCGGCGCGGCATCGCTCAAATTCAACAATGTCATTTCCACGAGCACAGGGCCTCCCTGGCTGGCTGGGCGTGAAACAGTATTGGTGGCCTGACCCGCCAAATCAAAACTGCCGCTGATGGCGTGGCTTGCGCCATTGATTAAAAGCGTTCCGCTGTAAGTTCCATTCTGCCGGACGATTAATCCCTTGAGCATTCCCGCCGTTTGTTCGGTGACGCCATTGGTGGCCACAAAGAGGCCGTTATACGTCCCTTTGACGGGCGAAAAAGGATTGGGAATAAAATTGGCTTGCAGCACCAGGTTGGACTCCGCATTGATGGTGAGCGGGTTCTTGTTGGTGGTGATGCTGCCGGTCCAATTCGAAAACACGTCCCCGTTTGCGGCAGTCGCACGTAGAGTATAATTCCGGCCGGCTCTCAAATCCACGCCATTCAGATCCGGCGACACCGAGCCGTCTCCGGTGGTGGTGATTGTCACAGTGACGCTTCCGATCGCCGCGAAGAACGCCGTGATCGTGAGGTTCGTGTTCAATGTGACCGTCAGCGGATTCACTGTTCCAGTGGCGTCCCCGGTCCAACCTATGAACTCAAAGCCGCTGCCGGGCGTCGCCAGCACCGTATTAGTACTGCCCTCCGGAAATATGCCGCCGCGATTTGTCCCCTCGACACTGACTGTGCCTTCGTTGGCCGGCGCCGCGTTCACTGTGAGTGTGTAACTTGGTATGATGATTGGCACGAAGTTAGCGACGAGTGTCACGTTGCTGCCGAGGGTGATGGTGTAGCTTGATACCGTGCTTACCACGTTGCCATTCTCCGTCCAATTGGTAAATTCATAGCCAACATTGGCCGTGGCCGTTACCAAATTGGAGCTGCCCTCCGCAAATGTCCCGCCACCATTGACCGTGCCGCTCCCGACCGGTGATGCACTTAACGTGATGGTATAATTCGGCGGGTTGATGTTGACGTAGGCGCCAGTGGCGGTGGTTGTCTGGTGAGCCGTCACGATAATGGTTTGAGGATCGGGCGTCGTATATTCGGCATTGGTGCTAAAGGTGACAGAGTGAGTGCCCGGTGTCAGATCGCTTAATGTCACACCGCTTTCCTGAAATGGGCCGCCGTCCAACTGCCATTCCACGCCTGCAGTGACTGCGTTCGATGGTGTTAGTGTGACTTCCAGGCTGCCCGTCTGCGGTGCGCCGACACTGGAAAGGCCCAGGCGAATTGCATTATTTTCAGAATCCGCCACGAAAACATCGCCATAGACATCCACCGTCACGTCGAAAGGAAGGCTGAAGCTGGCATTGGAGCCGGTTCCGTTGTTGCTTCCCAGCGATCCTCCACCGATGGTCGAAACCAGCCAGTTTGAGCCCGATGGCGTCATTTCCCGAATAGCGTTGTTGTATAAATCCGCCACATAGACATTGCCGTTCGTGTCCAGCGCGACACCCGTGGGCGTGTCAAATCCCGCGTTGGTGCCCAGTCCGTTTTCAGCGCCGGCATTTATTTGTCCGGCAATGGTCGTCACGACCCAGTTTGTTGCCACGGGGGTGATTAAACGGATCATATTGTTGAATTGGTCCGCCACAAAAACACGGTCGTTGGCGTCCACCGCGACACCGGAGGGGCCTTGAAACTGGGCCATGGTGTTCATGCCATCGGCAGAGCCGGAGGAGCCGCCGGCAATGGTGGTCACAATCCAGTTGGTTCCGGACGGCGTGATTTTGCGAATGGCATTGTTGAACTCATCGGCCACAAATATGTTGCCGGCGTTGTCCACTGCGACTCCTGTCGGATTATAAAACTGGGCATTGGCATTGGCGCCGTTCTGGGCGCCGGAAACGCCGACTTGGCCGGCGATGGTGGATACCACCCAATTCGTGCCCGACGGCGTGATTTTCCGGATGGTGTAGTTAAACTGGTCGGCCACGTAGAGATTGGTTGCGCTGTCCACCGCAATGCCAGTGGGGCCGAAAAATTGGGCGCTGGTGTTTGTGCCGTCCAAACTTCCCGAGACCCCGCCGGCAACGGTCGTGACGATCCAATTCATGCCTGACGGGGTGATTTTGCGAATGAGGTTGTTTTTTTGGTCGGCGACATAGATGTTGCCGCCGCTGTCCGCGGCTACGCTGGTGGGGTTGTAAAATTGCGCGTTGGAATTGCTCCCGTTAGCCGAGCCTTCCGTCCCGCCGGCAATGGTGCTGAAAGTGAAAGTTTGAGCAGGGAGAGACGGCACTATCAGCCCCAGGGCAGGAAGGCATCCGGCGAGCAGCACGGCTTTGATTTTGTTTATGGTTTTCATTTGGTGTTGGTAAAGGGTCAAGCAATGTTTCTTGGTTTATAAAAGGCGGGGGATGACCCCCCGCCTTTTGAGTTCTGAATCGAAAGGTGTTCCTAGCAACGGATTTTGCGGGTAAACGCGCTCAAACCAAGGAAGACGCTGCCCAGAAGGGCCACGCTTGAACCTCCGTCTGGCGCGGTCGTGGTGGTTCTGCCATTCGCCCCTGAGGTTGCGTCAAAAGCGAAGGACGCATCCGTCTGGCTCAGGTTAACAGTCCAGCTTCCCTCCGTCGTGGCGTAGCCCGTGATCATGGCCAGGCCCTGGCCGCCGATATCCCATTCCCCGATGGCGGCATTGTAGTCTGCCGTGACGGTGGTGGCATCGAAGCTGTAAACTATTTGATTGCCGACCGGGCCGAGGGTGAATGTCCACAGCGGAGTAACGGACGCAACAGCGGCGGCGCCGGTAAACTGGAATCCGTTAAAGGTGACAGACGTGAGGGGAGGCACAGCGGAATAGGATCCGGTGGGGTCCATGGATACGTATGGATCGAACACGGCAAAGGTGGTGGCGTTCGCCAGGTTGGGATTGTTTACTGTAACTCCCAAGTCACTGAAAGCCAGTGAGCCGTTGATGGGAGTGGCCTTTACACTAGGGCCGGCCATAACAACGGCACAAAATGCCGCTGCACAGATGATACTTTTTATAGGGATATGTTTCATTTTTATTATTTTTTATTGTTTTACATTGTTGGTTAAAATCACGTTATTGCATGGTTTCATCCGGTTTTTACACTCACACTAGTAAGTCATTGGCTGACTAATATCTATGGGGTGTAACCCGATGGGGTATAGTCCTGTCATGAATTACCAAACAAAAAGGCAGGGCAATAACGCCCTGCCTTGTGAGTTCTGAACTAAAGCGATGTTCTTAGCAGCGGATCTTGCGGGCAAACGCGCCCAAACCAAGGAAGGCACTGCCCAGAAAGGCTATGCTCGAACCGCCATCCGGCACGGTTGCCCTGCCGCTCGCCCCTGAGGTTGCGTCAAAAGCGAAGGACGCATCAGTCTGGCTTAAGTTCACAGTCCAGCTTCCATCCGTCGTCGCGTAGCCCGTAATCATGGCCAGGCCCTGACCACCAATATCCCATTCCCCTATGTTTGCATTGTAGCTAGCCTCGACGGTGGTGGCATCGAAGCTGTAAACGATCTGATTGCCCACCGGGCCGAGAGTGAACGTCCATAATGGAGTAACGGACGAGACAGCGGCGGCGCCCGTAAACTGGAATCCGTTAAAGATCACGGGTGTGAGGGGAGCCACGGCGGAATAGGTTCCGCTTGCGTCCATGGCCACGTATGGGGCGGTCACGGCAAAGGTGGTGGCGTTCGCCAGGTTGGGATTGTCAACTGTAACTCCCAAAGCGCTGAAGGCGATGGAGCCGTTGATGGGGGTGGCGCTTGCACTGGGACCGGTAAGGGCAACGGCACAAAATGCCGCTGCACATATAAGACTAGGTATTGTTATCGGAATGCGTTTCATATTTTCTATCATTTTCAATTGTTAACTTTGTTGGTTAAAACCGTGTCTCTGCATGGTTTCATCCGTTTTCACTGTCACATTTGTAAGTTATGAGCCGGTTAATATCTATGGGGTGTAACCCGATGGGGTATAACCCTAAGGCGGCTCCTTTCATGAAATTTCTTTTGGCTGTAGGGATAACACCCCATGGCAGGCGATGGTTGAGCAGACTACTCTGGCCGCATGAAACGAGGAAGCTATTACCCGAACCAAAAAAATTTGGAATTTTGCGCCATCGCTCCCCTGCCGCGCCGCGCCATGAACCATGGCAATGGAAGCCGCCCCGCCCGCGAATGCCTCGGGAGACTTGACAGTGCCGCCGCCGCGCGCGCCGAAGTGCCATCGTGGAAACGTATAATTGACATCATTTGCATCCTGGCCGGGTCGGTTTTGTGGGTGCCGGCAGGGTTGCTGATTGCGCTGTTCATCAAGATCGTTTCTCCCGGCCCCGTCCTTTTCAAGCAGGAACGCATCGGCCACATGAGCAAAAAATTCCTCTGCCTGAAATTCCGGACCATGACTGTCAACGCCAATACCAGCGTCCACCAGACACATTTAAATCAGTTGATGACTTCCAACCAGCCGATGAAGAAACTGGACGGCGCCGGTGATGCGCGCCTGATCCCCGGCGGTTTGTGGCTCCGGTCTCTGGGCGTGGATGAGTTGCCCCAATTGATCAACATTCTTCGGGGCGAGATGAGCCTGGTCGGGCCGCGGCCCTGCGTTGCTTACGAATATGAGATGTTTCAGCCGCATCATCGCCAGCGCTGCCAGACGCTGCCCGGCCTGACTGGCCTGTGGCAGGTAAACGGCAAGAACAGGACCACCTTCGGGAAAATGATGGAGCTGGATCTGGTTTACGTTGAAAAGAAATCGCTTTTCCTGGACCTCAAAATCATGGCTTTTACCGTTCCCGCGATCCTCATTCAAGTATGGGACGTTAAAATGGGGCGCAAAGCCGCGGCTAAAACCATGCCGGTGAAAATCCTGGAAGCGTCGTCAGCCTCATTGAAACTGGGCGGCAGCACGATCTCTCTGGCCCCTCCAACAACAACACCCTTTACCAAAACGCACGCACATGTCCAGGCGGCGGACACCAATGTTGTGCGAAGTCGGAAGAGACGGTCCTTGAGCAGTTGTCCGGCCATCGACGGTGTTAACCCCGTGCCAGACTTGCTGAATCCACCCGGGGTCTCCGCCCGTAATTGAATAATTCAATTTCAACCAAAAAAACCCACATGAAAACTATAAAACTGTTTTGCAGTTCATGGCGCGCCCTTCCACGCCTGGCCTGTTTCTTTGCCATTGCCATCGCCGCCAACGCAGAAAATGCGCAACTCAAGTCGAACTTCAACCAGCCCGGCAACATTCTTATCGCTGATCAATTCAATAATCGCGTCATCGAGGCCGACAAATCCGGCCACATTGTCTGGTCCTTTGGACTCGGATCGAATGACTTTTCGTCCAACTCCATCATCGGCGTCAATGATGCCGAGCGCGTCGGCACCTACACTCTGATGGCCGGCATGGGTGCCCCTGCGGGGCTGCTTTCCCAAAGTCCTAAAGGCGCGCCCGACAACCGCGTCCTCGTCGTGGATGCCTCCGGCAAAATCATCTGGCAATACGGCCAGTTCGGAAAAACCGGCGCCGGCCCCGATCTGTTGAACAACCCGATGCAATGCACCTTTCTTGAGAACAACAACATTCTTATTGCCGACCAGGGCAACAACCGCATCATCGAAGTCAATTTTGCCAAGCAAATCATCTGGGAATATCCCAACATCCACACCAGCGCCTCGGACCGGCTCAGCAATCCTAGCGCTGCCGAATTGTTGAAAAACGGCAACATCCTGATTTCTGACCAGGGCAACAGCCGCGCCATTGAAGTTACCCGCGCCCATAAAGTCGTCAACACGTTCAGCGCCGGCGGCACGGTCAGCATCCTCGCCTTTGCCAGCCGTCTCGAAAACGGCCACACCCTTCTCACCGATTCCGGCAATGCTCGCATTGTTGAAGTGGACTCCAACGACCTCGTCGTCTGGCAGTATTTCACAGGCACCAACCCGTTAAGCGTCGCCGGTCCACTACCCACCCGGGCCGTGCGTTTGAGCGATGGCGATACCCTGATCAGCGACCAGTTCAACAATCGCGTTATCAAGATTGATCAAGCCGGACATCTCGTGGCCAGCTATGGACTGCCGCTGGTCGGCGGCGGCACCTTCGGTAACAATGTGGGCTATAACCTCCACTCCACCCAGAACGGTTTGTGCGCGCCCGCCGATGCAAAAATTATTGGCGACTACACCGGCCTGACTTCACCTTTTACCACGCCTGTGGCCTGCAACTTTGCTGACAAACATTGAACGCCGCTGCTTCGCCCTCGCGTGCGACAAAGCGACATAATGACGCCATAAAACGGCGCCATGTGAGACATTAAGACGCGACGGTGCAGGCGTTTCTCCATTTCATCGCAGCAACGTTGCGTGCGATGCACTCGATCATCTGTTGAAACGAGCCTTTCGTTTCACACTCTTTCCATCTGCCGCCATTTGCTTCCACGACGGCTCCACGAGGGAAGATTCGGGAACCATTCACGATTTTGGGCGCGTGCGTGCTGTGGACGACGATTGCGTGCGCTCAATATCGCCCATCGAATAAATCAACCAAGCGCCAGCACCCTGCCCCTGATTTCCAGTTAGGTACGCGAAATGCTTTATCAGGTGTTCACCTTATTAGGTAATTACCTTATAAACAGCAAGTGTTGATCGGGTCGGGCCGGGCGATTACAAGCCAGGCACTTTGGAAACGCAAATGTTACATCGGTGTAGTCAAAGGAAGGATTACCCAAAATGACCGCTAAAACTGT
>Ga0206872_10113_pt1 | contig 24915 bp, 17 predicted proteins | sample Alteio_BWOrgCont_34_FD_152906 | JGI IMG/M metagenome (GOLD analysis project Ga0206872, IMG submission 152906) | Enriched cells from forest soil in Barre Woods Harvard Forest LTER site, Petersham, Massachusetts, United States -... | ecosystem: Environmental > Terrestrial > Soil > Temperate forest >... | reverse complement strand
ACGTTTGCACCAGGCACCGATCCCCAGAGTTTATCTGTAAGCCCCGACGGCAGCCAGTTATACGTTACGGTTACCAAGCTTAATGAAGTCAAGGTTTTTAGCACGGCAACCAATAAGCTCATTGCAACCGTTCCGGTGGGATCGGGCCCTAACGCGATGGGCAATTTTATTACGGCCCCATCCAACTGCTCCGGTGCGCCCGTTACATTTACCATTACGGTAAAGCCGTCCGATGCAAAGCTCACCTCGATGCAGCCAACCGCAGGCTCGCTGTCACCGGTTTTTACAGGTGCGATAACCAATTATACCGACACGATAAGCTATACCAATACAGCGATAAAGATCACGCCCACCGCGTCCGATACGCTGGCAACTGTTAAAATCAATGGCACAGTAGTTGCCTCGGGCGCTCACTCCCAGGCTATTGCACTGGCCGAAGGCCCAAACACCATAAGCACGGTTGTTACGGCCGAGGACGGCGTCACTACCAAAACGTATACCGTAACCGTCTTCCGCCCCTATTCAACTGATGCGAACCTTTCGTTTATGCAGCCAACTGCCGGCATGATGTCGCCCATTTTCACCCCCACGATCACGAGCTTTAACGACACAGTAAATTATACCAACCTGGCGCTTGAGATAACCCCCATTGCGCAGGACTCGCTGGCAACTATCACGGTTAATGGGGTTGCGGTTGTTTCAGGCTCCATGTCGCAGGTTATTTCGCTTAACGAGGGATTAAATACCATTACAACAGTAGTGACCGCGCCGGACGGCGTAACCACCAAAACGTTTACCCTTACCGTTTTCCGGGCGTTTTCAACCGATGCAAACCTGTCGCAAATGCAGCCGGGCGCGGGGGCGATGTCGCCCATTTTTACCCCGGTGATAACCAGTTATACCGATGCTGTAAACAATACGAACGCCACGATCAGGATAACGCCGGTAGTTCAGGATCCGCTTGCAACGCTCACTATTAACGGGGTTGCCGCTGTGTCCGGGTCAATGTCGCAAGCTATTCCTCTAACTGTTGGCAGTAATACCATTAATACCCTTGTAACCGCCCCGGATGGCGTAACCACCAAAACTTATACCCTAACCGTAACACGGGCTGCAGCCACGCCAGGGCCATTAAACGCCGCCTATCAGCCGGTTGGCGTTGCCATTGCCGGCGCGAACCCACAATTGGCTGATGATGGCCTGTTGGTACACCAGGGCATATCACCCAACGGGGATGGCATAAACGATTTTTTGGTGATCGAAAATATCAGCCAATACCCCGATAACAAATTATCCATCATGAACCGTAACGGGCAATTAATCTACGAGGCCAAAGGTTATGACAACAGTTCGAAAATATTCGACGGCCACTCCAACAAGAACGGGCAGATGCAACTGCCGGGGACTTATTTTTACCAGTTGGATTATACGGTAAGCGGCATTATCAAGCATAAAACAGGGTTTGTTGTGCTGAAGTATTGAGGATAGTTTGATTACCGCCGGGAGGCGTCATTTAGCCAAAGTGTTCAGGTGTTCATTTTTGAACACCCCATAATTTTTTCACTTTAAGTAAAAGAGGTTAAGCGGTTGATAAAAACGCGACTATGTGATTTGCATAAACTTTTACTTTAACTAAAAACGGGGTAAAAGCGTTCATTTTTGAACACTTTTGAACACCTGAATTTACTGTCTGTTCCTGGAAAAAGTTGACACTTTTATTGAATAATCCTGACTTGAGTTTGCATTTATGGGTAAAATTAACCGCGAAGAACGCAAAGGTTTTCGCGGAGGTCGCAAAGCCTGAACGCGGCATTACCTCAGTCTCGTTTTTCAGCAAAGAATAGTATTTTGAAGCGGCAGGCTTTGCGTTTCTTTGCGAAAATCTTCGTGGCCTTTGCGGTAAAAAAGAGCCCTTAAAGAGCCGTTCAAACATCCGTCGAAACGCTAACAAAACACCCTCAAACGGCATCAAAACGGTTGCGAAACAGGCACGAAAAATTCGCGCCGGGGTAAAAAAGCGTTCATTTTTGTTCATCGGATGAACGCGCGCGCCTGCATTAAAAGTGAGGATATCACCCACCCCCGGTGAAAAAAACTATCACAAAAAATACAAAGTAGTTGGTATTTTTTGTGGTAGTTTTACTGTATAGCTTAGCGCCCGGCGACAACCCCCTTCGTTCGCAAAAATCCTTTTACTATTCACTCATGATTATGAAAAATCCATTTGGCCAAAAAAAGCTAAAGCACAACGCAGCCAAGCTGCCGGGCCGTGCAAAATTGTGCTTCATTGCTTTCGTTGCGCTTATAGTGGATGTTGGATCGGGCTATGCCCAGGCGCCCACTATTAGTTACAGCGGGCCGCAGGTATACAAACCGAACATTGCCATTACACCGCTGGCGCCCACTAGCAACGGCGTAGGGCCTTTCGGCAACTATCGCGCCCCGGTTAATTTAAGTGCCGGGCAGTTGAGTTTGCCTTACGCGCTTGTATTGGATGCGACCGGAAATATTTACGTAACGGATTTTGGAAATAACCAGGTAAAGAAAATCCCTGCAGGCGGCGGAGCGCCAACCGTCATCGCCTCAGGTTTAAACGGACCAACGGGGATGGTGCGCGATGCTGCTGGTAACTTGTACGTAGCGGAAGCTGGTAATAATGATCTAAAAAAGATCCCGGCGAGCGGTGGTGCGCCCTTTATCATTGGTACGGGATTTAATAATCCGCAGGGAATTGCCATGGATGCAGCCGGTAACATTTTTGTTGCCGATGCGGGGAGCAACAGCATACTAAAGGTTGCAGCAGGTGGCGGCACCCCTGTAGCCGTGGCATTGGGCTTTAACTCGCCACGCGGCGTGGGGGTAGATACCGCGGGGAATATTTATGTAGCTGATTATGGAAACAATGCGGTAAAGAAGATTCCTGTCGCTGGCGGGCCGCAAATTATTTTGTCCCCTAGCCCGGGACAGCCTTTTCAATATCCTTCGGCGATAGCTATAGATCAAAAAGGCAATTTATATGTTGGAGAGGACGACAATGTGTTTGAACTTCCGGCGACGGGCAGTTCCTATATTATCGTATCTAACGCCGAGGCGCCAACTGACGGCCGTCTTAACGTGGTGACCGGAATGGCGGTCGACAATAGCGGCAACACGTTTGTAGCGGACCATGGCAATAATGTCATCAAAGAATTTAAGCCCGGAGGCACCCATATAACGATCGTAAGTTCCGGACTTAACGCCCCTGTCGGCGTTGCAGTTGACACAGCGGGGAACGCGTATGTCGTAGACAGAGATAATCATTTGGTGAAAAAATTTCCGGCGGGCGGTGGTCAGCCCGTAGTTATTGGCACCGGTTATGCGACTCCTCAAGCTATAGCCACTGATTTGGCAGGCAATGTATATGTGTTGGATGGCGATATTTATAAAATCCCTGCGGATGGTGGTCCTCAAACTACGATTTCGTTTGGTAAGCAGGGGTATCCCGAGCAATTGGCTTTAGGTGTAAACGGTGACATTTTTGTTACAACCGATTTCCCCGCCGCCGTTTGGAAACTTACGCCTACCGGCGCGAGCGCCTTGGATTTGGGTATCGGTTTTAACAACGCATCGCGTATAGCGGTAGATGGCAACAATAATATTTACCTCAACAGCTACGATTTTACGTCGGTGGAGGAATTTCATCCGAACAACAAAACACCCATCCCCATTGCTTCCGGCTTTGTATTTATTTTTGGTATTGCCGTTGACGCGGCCGGAAATGTTTACGTAGCCGATTACAACAATACAGTGACAAAGATCCAGGCGGGCAGCGGTACAAAGCAAATAATAGCCTCCGGATTCAAAGGGTTGTTTAGTGTTGCCGTTGATAAGCCTGGAAATGTATATGTTACCGTTGCTGACCAGGGCGCTCAGTCTGTTCAGGAAGTACCACTGGGCGGCGGTTATTTTATCAACCCTGCTTTGCCGCCTGGCCTAAGTTTGAACAATAATACCGGCGTCATTAGCGGAAAGCCGACAGCGCTCAGCCCGGAGACTGTTTACACCATTTCGGCCTATAACAGCGTCGGCAGTGCGCACGCTAATGTCAGTATTGCAGTGCTTAAACACAATTTAAACTTATCAAACCTGGCACTTAGCGCCGGTTCCTTAAGCCCTGTTTTTTCGCCGGATTCCCTCAATTATATGGTTACAGAAGGTGTCGGGATTAACACCTTATATGTCCGGCCCACGGCCGCGGACACTACTTCCACAATAGAAGTAAACGGGGTATCTGTAAAGTCAGGAAAAACCCGTGCGGTAAACTTAGCGGCGGGCGTCAACACTATTACTATCGTAGTTACCAGCAAAGATAAAACCGCCAGCCGCACCTATACCATCATAGCCGGCAAAGGGTCACAAAATGCAAGCCTGGCCTGGTTATCGTTAAGCGGCAGTTCGTTATCGCCGGCCTTTAACCCAAATAGCTTTAACTATACTTCTTTGGTTGGTAAAGCAATAGGCTCCATTACGGTAACACCACGTACCGCAGCTATTACGGCAATTGTAAAAGTAAATGGAGCCTCGGTAACATCCGGCACAGCATCGCCGCCAATAAGGTTAAATGTAGGGCCAAATATTATTAAAGTGACCGTAACCGCCCAGGATGGTTTAAAGGCACAGTCTTACACCATTACGGTAACCCGCACTCCGCCTACCACAATCACGGCGGGCCCGGTAACAGGCAGCATTACCGCTTGTGCTGGCGATGCTTCCGGAGCGGGGAATATTCAGCAGTTTACCGTTTCTGGCATTTCGTTAAATGGAAATATAATTGCAACAGCGCCAACCTATTTCCAGGTATCACTTTCTGCGGGCAGCGGTTACGCGCACACGGTAACACTGGCGCAAACGGGCGGCATGGTAAGCAACCAGGTGGTTTATGTACGATCAATTGCTACAGCACCTGTGGGCAGTATATCGGGTAACGTCGTGTTGTCTTCAACCGCAGCGGCCCGTCAAAATTTAGCGGTAGCCGGTACGATTAATGCGCTGCCTGTTGTAAACCCGGTGCCCAATCAAACCGTTAATAACGGCGGCGCCACTGCGGCCATTAAATTCACCGGCAAAGGCAAGTCCTTTACATGGGTTAATGATGCGCCGGGAATCGGTTTAGCGCCCGGCGGAAAGGGCAATATCGCTTCTTTTACCGCAATAAACAAAGGCACGAGTGTTGTTAAAGCTACAATAACAGTAACACCTGAAGCGCTCGGGCCCCATGCCTACATAACAAGCTCAAGCGGCAATACCGTTTCGGTAATTGATATTGCCACCCAAACCGTAATTGCGACCATCCCTGTTGGTCAACAGCCCGGCGGTCTGGCTGTAACTTCAGACGGTCAACGGGTTTACGTCGACAACTATGCTTCACAGAGCATATCCGTAATAGGCACAAATACAAATTCAGTAATTTCAACGATCCCATTGGGAATATACGCTAACGCGATCGTATTAAGCCCGGATGGCAACCAACTATATGTGGCAGATGGCGTGGCTAACAACGTTTCGGTGATCAGTACTGCAACCAATGCTTTAACAGCCAAGATAGCCTGGGGTGGAACCCCTGGAGGCATGGTAATAAGCGCCGATGGCAGCAAGCTGTACGTTATAAACATTGGGGGATATACCATTGGAGCAAACACGGTTTCGGTCATCAATACCGCAAATAATACCGTTGTGTCTACCATCACGGTCGGAAATACTCCAGTTTTCCTCGCTATAAGTCCGGATGGCAGCCGGGTTTACGTGACAAACGTAGAGGGAGAAAATTTGTCGGTAATTAATACCGCAACCAATACAGTTATTGCTACAATTCCGGTAAGGACATCTCCGTATGGTGTATCGGTCAGCCCGGATGGAAAGCGCGTTTATGTAGCAAATGGGGGTTCAGGAAATGTCTCGGTGATAAACACCGAGACCAATAGGGTGCTTACTACCATACCGGCAATTCCAAACGCCTTTGGAACTTCTGTCACTCCAGACGGAAGCCTGTTGTACGTAACAAGTCATCTGGGGACTGTCACCGCAATTAACACTTCGACCAATTCGGTGGTTGCCACAATTCCGGTTGGCGCAAATCCAGGTGGACTTGGTAACTTCATTTCGGGCAATCCCGGATGCCCCGGTGCGCCGGTTACCTTTACCATTACCATAAAGCCGTCGGACGCATCGCTCACTTCCATGCAACCCAGCGCCGGCAGTTTATCCCCGATTTTCACGAAGACAATCTCCAGCTATACGGACACGGTGAATTACACCAACGCTTCTATTAGTATAACACCTGTAGCCTCAGATACACTGGCCACTATTACCGTCAATGGCGTTGCCGTTGTCTCCGGCTCCCCGTCGCAAGCTATTCCACTTGCCGAAGGCCCAAACACCATCAGTACTGTAGTAACAGCAGCCGATGGCGTCAGTACCAAAACCTATACGCTTACCGTCTTTCGCCCCTACTCAAACGATGCAAACCTTTCCTTCATGCAGCCTACCGCCGGCTTTATGTCGCCCATATTTACACCATTGATCACCGGTTATACCGATACGGTAAATTATACAAACCTGGCCATGGAGATAACCCCTATCGCTCATGACTCGCTTGCAACTATTAAAGTTAATGGCGTGCCGGTCGTTTCCGGTTCCATGTCCCAGGCTATTTCGCTTAACGAAGGACTAAATACCATTACTACGGTGGTAACCGCGCCGGATGGGGTGACCACCAAAACGTTTACCATAACCGTTTTCCGCGCTTTTTCAACTGACGCAAACCTGTCGCAAATGCAACCGAGCGCAGGTACGATGTCGCCCGTATTTACGCCGGTGATCACTGCTTACACCGATGCGGTAAACAACTCCAATGCCAGTATTACCATAACCCCAATGGTGCAGCATCCGCTGGCCACGCTTACCGTTAACGGCGCAGCCCTGGCATCAGGCACAACTTCGGCGGCTATTCCTTTAGCAGTTGGGCCCAATACCATCACTACGGTAGTTACCGCTCCGGATGGCATCACCACAAAAACCTATACCCTTACGGTAAACCGGGCTGCCTTTTCGATCGCGTCTTTAAACGCCGCTTATCAACCGGTGGGCGTTGCCATTGCAAGTACAAATCCGGCTTTGGCCGATGACGGCCTGTTGGTACACCAGGGTGTCTCGCCAAACGGGGATGGCGTAAACGACTTTTTACAGATCGATAACATCAGCCAGTATCCCGACAACAAACTATCTATTATGAACCGCGACGGGCAGCTGATCTTCGAAGCAAAAGGCTATGATAACAGTTCGAAAGTATTCGACGGGCATAGTAACAAAAACGGGCAGATGCAGTTGCCGGGGACGTATTTTTACCAACTGGATTACATAGTTAAAGGTGTGCTAAAGCATAAAACCGGGTTTTTGGTGCTGAAGTATTGATTTTAGTCCGAAAGTCTGAAGTCCGAAAGACGGAGTATTGTCTTTTAAGAGGAGGGATCAAACAGATTTTGATAGCTGTCGAGAAGAGATTAGTAATAGGAGGTTAATTAATGATCAGAAAAAAAATAAAAGCTGATCTCTAATCACCTGCCGATAGCTATCGGGGTTCTAATTATTAATGATAGCTTTAATATTTATTTCGGCCCCTTGAAGCGTATCCATAAAGTCTTCTTCATTCCTTATTTAATCATTATGAAAAAACGATGTACTCAAGCTAAGTTGAACCAAAGTAAAAACGGGTTGCTGGCTGCGATAAAAACAGGTTGCATTGTTTGCGCGGGATTTATTTTAACTGTTCAATCGGGTTATGGCCAGGCGCCAACAGTACGCTATAGCAGCCCGCAGGTATTAGCACCCGGATTGGCGATTAATCCAATTGCACCAACAAGCAGCGGGGTAGCGCCATTTGCCTACAGTAATAACCCCGTTACTTTTGGCGGTGGTATCGACCAACCCCGGGGTCTGGCAACCGATACTAAAGGTAATTTATACATAGCGGATACCTACAACAATGCGATCAAAATGCGGCCTGCAGGCGGCGGCCCGCTGGTTACTTTGGCCTCGTTCAATCGCCCCGCAGCCCTGGCGCTGGATGCCACCGGGAATATCTACGTACCTATTAAGGATACTTTGCATAAACTTGGCCCCTCCGGGGTTATCTCAATTGTGCCAATTCCACCTGATCTTATAAATATAACAGGTGTAGCTGTGAATACCAACGGCGATATTTACTTAACGGCCGATGATCCGTATGAGAATCTTTCCGGAACATTGCTCAAAATACCTGCGGATGGTGGGCCTTCTATTCAATTGGGAACGGGAAGCAGCGCGAATAATTTTGGCGGAATGACGATAGATTCTAAGGGTAACTTTTATGTATTAGTGGAGGTACCTGATGAAATTTTAGAATTTCCTGTTGGTGGTAATATTCCATCTAGGACAATTCGCCCTGGCTTCCCAAGCGGCGCGGGAATTGCGGTAGATAAGACCGGGAATATTTATATCGGAGGACCCAGTGGAGGTATCCGGAAGATTCCTGCGACAGGAGGCAGTGGCATTACGGTGGGCTCCGACCGTAATCTGCCAGGTAGTTTGGCCATTGATACAGTGGGAAATCTGTATTTTTCGGACTTTAACGATAATCAAATAAAAGAAATCACAGCAGGCGGAGGCTCCACAACAACGTTGATTGCAGGCACCAGCGCTGTTTTCGGTATAGCGGTTGATGCTTCCGATAACGTTTATATGCAAGACCTGGAAAGTTTAGCCTTGATGAAGTATCCTCCCAGCGGCCAGAATCCAGAAATAGTTGCCGGTCTCACTGTTTTGGCAACAAACCTCATTGTCGACAAAAACTACAATATTTACCTGGCTGAAGATACCGCTGCCTTTATAACCAAAATTCCGGCGGGCGGCGGCCCCTCTGAACCGATCGGCAGTGGGTTTAAAGATGCGGTTGGACTGGCAGTTGATTTAACGGGCAATGTGTACGTAGGCGACTGGACAAACAAGTCTGTGAGCAAAATCCCCGCCGGGGGAGGCGCCCCGGTAACTATTGGCGCGTTTAGTACTCCGTCGGGCATTGCGGTAGATGGCACGGGTAACGTATACGTCGTTAGCGGTACAGTAACAGAGCTTCTGGCAAAAGGAGGTAGACGCACATTAAACCTTTTTAGCCGGCCAACTGGTATAGCGGTCGACAATCTGGGGAATTTATTTGTAACAAATGTGGGCGGTGAAGTTGATTTTTCGGCATCCGGCAGTAATGTTGCGACCGCAATCGGTTCGGGCTTTATACAGCCGAGATATCTGGCAATTGATGGGGAAGGTAGCCTTTATGTAACTGACGATGGTAATAGAGCGGTAAAAAAAATCAGCCCTATTGGTGGATACTATATAAACCCGGCCCTTCCGGCGGGGTTAAGTTTTGACCAAAATACAGGTATTATCAGCGGTAAGCCAACGACTTTAACGCCGGCGGCGACTTATACTGTTACCGCGTACAATAGTTTTGGCAGCACCTCCGCAACGGTGGTTTTAACAATTGCAAATGCCGACCTCGCTTCAATGCAGCCTAATGCAGGCCTGCTGTCGCCGATTTTTGCCCGGGGAATAACTAATTATACTGACACTGTGAGTTATACCAATGCCGCCATTAAAATTACACCCGCCGCTTCCGATCCATCGGCAACTATCAAAGTCAACGGTGTTGCAGTAGCATCTGGGTCACCATCCCAGGCAATTCCTTTGGTGCAGGGATTAAATACCATTACAACCGCGGTAACTGCAACTGATGGCATCAGCTCCAAAACCTACACGGTAACAGTTTTTCGCAAATACTCAAACGACGCTAATCTCAGCTTCATGCAGCCGACGGCCGGTATGATGTCGCCCATATTTACACCGCTTGTTACCAGTTATACCGATACGGTAAACTATACCAACCTGGCGATGGAGATAACCCCCATAGCGCAGGACTCGCTGGCTACGATTAAAGTTAACGGCTTGCCGGTAGTTTCGGGAGCGATGTCGCAGGCTATTTCACTTAACGAAGGATCGAATACCATTACCACTGTTGTAACCGCACCTGACGGCGTAACCACCAAAACATTTACCATAACCGTGTTCCGGGCGTTTTCAACGGATGCTTACCTGAAGCAGGTACAGCCAAGCGCAGGAATGCTATCGCCGGTGTTTAACCCAATGGTTACCAGCTATACCGATTCGGTCAATAATTCCAATTCAAGTATTACCCTAACACCGATGGTGCAGTATCCATCGGCTACGCTAACGGTTAACGGCGCTGCCCTTGCATCAGGCGCAACCTCAGCGGCTATTCCATTGGCAGTCGGCAACAATATCATTACCATAGTAGTAACCGCCCCGGATGGCGTCACCACTAAAACTTATATTATAACGGTAAACCGGGCAGCCTTTTCGCTGGCGGCTTTAAACAGCGATTATCAGCCCGTGGGCGTTGTCAAAGCATTAACTAATCCGGCATTGGCTGATGACGGCCTGCTCGTCCACCAGGGCATATCGCCCAACGGGGATGGCATTAACGATTTTTTAGTAATCGAAAATATCAGCCAATATCCCGATAACAAACTATCCATCATGAACCGCGACGGGCAGTTGATCTTCGAGGCAAAAGGGTATGACAACAACTCAAAAGTGTTCGACGGCCACAGCAACAAAAACGGGCAGATGCAATTGCCGGGGACGTATTTTTACCAATTGGATTATATGGTTGGGGGTATCACCAGGCACAAAACCGGGTTTATTGTGCTGAGGTATTGAGGGTTAGAGACCAGAGGTTAGTGATCAGAGATTAGTTATATCTAACTAACCTCTGATCACTAATCTCTAATCACTATTAGTGATCACTATCCGATTTTTTAGCCGATACCATGGCCATGGGTTTGCCGATAATTTTATACTGGCCCTCGCCTTTCAGGATATTGCCTAAAAGGGTATTATCCTGCATCACTTTAACAGCCTGGGCAAGTTCCTTATCGTATTTAAAATTGGTTTCGTAGCGGCCTTTTTCATAGGCATAGCGCGATGCGATCTCGTTTTCGAGCACCTCTTTTATTTCCTCTTTATGTATTTGCAGATCATTCTTCTTGGTGGCGTCCATCTTTGCTTTCAGGGCGTCGTATTCGGTCTGGATCTCGCTGAATTGCTTTTCCTTGGTAGCTTCTGCTTTCAGATCTGCCAGCAGCTTCTCCGACCCTGTACTGTAGGTATAATTTTTATCGGCCAGGAATTTTACAAAATCGGCATAGTCGGCATCCGATAAACTGAACGACCGCAGATTATCCGGACTGGGGTGCGCATTGCGAAAGTGCGTTGCATAATCAAATATCAGCAGCTTGCTAACCAGCGCTTCGGTAATGTTGGCAAAATGCTCCTGGTTTACAAAAACATCGGGGTAAATGCCGCTGCCGTCATACACCGATCTCCCATCCTTGGTTTTATATTCGTGCATCAGCGAATCGGCAACTTTTACCACGCTGCCGTCGTCGCGGCGGTGGGTGTAGTCAAGCGCCTGGATACAGCGGCCCGAAGGGATATAGTATTTCGCGATGGTGATTTTTACCAGGCTATTGTACGGAAGGTTGAATGTTTGCTGAACCAGCCCTTTGCCGTAGCTGCGCTGCCCGATGATGACCGCCCTGTCAAGGTCCTGCAGCGAGCCTGCAACAATTTCAGAAGCCGAAGCCGAATGGTTGTTCACCAGCACCACTAAAGGCAAATCTGGCGCGAGCGGGGCGCCGTTAGTTTTATAGGTGAAGTTTTTTTCCTTTACTTTTCCGATCTGCGATACCACCTCCACATCTTTGGGTACAAACAAGTTTACAATTTTTACCGCCTCGAGCAGGATGCCGCCGCCGTTTGAGCGCAGGTCGAGGATGATGCCGCTGGGGTTTTTCTTTTTTAATTCAGTGAGCGCATTGGTAACCTCATCGGCGGAGTTTTCGAGGAATTTATCCAGCTTAATATAGCCCATATTCCCGTCAACCATTCCGTAATAGGATACATTAGGTTGTTTGATCTCGTCGCGTACCAGAGTTTTTTCTGTCGGCTGCGCCCCGTCGCGTTTTAACAGCAACTTGATGGATGCACCTTTCGATCCTTTTAACAAAGCCCCTACCTGGTCGTTATCCTTGCCTGCCAGGGGCACGTCATTTATCTTTACCAGCTCATCGCCGGGGCGTACGTCGGCTTTTTGGGCCGGGAACCCTTCAAACACATCCGAAACGTAAACTTTCCCGTCGCGCGCGAAAATGCCGGCGCCTATGCCACCGTATTCGGTGCTCACATAATGAAGCTTGTAATCTTCTATTTCCGACTCAGGCACGAACTCGGTATAGGGATCGAGGCCATCCAGCATGGCGTCTACCCCCGTCTTGATCATTTTGGCCGAGTTGATATCATCAACGTAGTTTATATTGACCTCTTTGTATACAGAAGCAAACACATCGAGGTTTTTCGATATCTGGAACAGATCATCCCTGAAGCTAAAAGTGGCGAAAGCCAGCACCAGTGTGCCGGCAATAAACAAATGCTTCTTAAATTTCCTTACAAACACAATCCCTTTTATCATCCTGAAAAAATTTAAAATATAAAACTACGCAAAACTACGCAAACGTCACACAGCGAGATGGTTCAACCCTTGCGTGATGGGAATATTAAAACTTATCACCCGTCATGCCGAGTATCTCACCGGGGCGAGCCCGGAAAAAACAGAAATGACCTGTGAAAAATGGCGCTGATAATCAGCGACTTGCAATCATGTCATTATAAACTTGTTTCGGCACCCCATCATACAGGTAACCCGCAGACAGGTAACCGACGCATTGTTAACCTATCTCCGGCCTACCTATCGCACGCATACTTGGCGCGTGAGGTGCCGAAACGAGTTCGGCATGATGTTCGGTGATCTTTCGAACATCCCTTAGTTTCTAACCCATCGTATTTGAAATAGCTACAGCCGGTTATTGTCGATGTTTACTAACGCTTTTTTAAGCGTAAAAATTATATAGTTGCGGTCGCGTTTAACCAATTCCATCAACCTGCTGATCAGGCTCTCTTCCTGCCCGGCTGTATACTGTAATTGTTGATCTGTTAAGTGGTTGTATTTTCGCTGAATTTTTATTTTTACCCGTTCCCAGTCCTTATTACTGATGCTTATTTCGGCCATAACTAAATTGTTTTCAGCAAAAATAGGAAAATACAAAAGGCTTTTGTCAAAAAATTTTGGCAGGGCTATTGCGGGGCGGTAAAATGAATAAAGAGAACCAGGAGTCAAGAACCAAGAATCAAGAAAAATACTGGTAAGATGTTAATTTGGTGGTCAACCGGCGGTATCTGCCTTCTTGTCTTGATTCCTGGCTCTTGTATCTTGGCTCTTGATTTATATAAATACTTAATTTTTATAAACAACGTTATCAGCTACAAACTACTACAACATGAGAAAGCATATTTTAATTTTAGCAGTGCTTGTTTCGGGGTGTATCACCGCCAAAGCACAATTTTCGGTGGGTGTAAAAGCCGGTGTCAACTATTCAACCATCGATGCCAACAACCTCAAAAATTCCAGCGTGGCGGGGTACCAGGCCGGTGTTTTTGCGCGTATTGGCGGCAGCGTGTATTTGCAGCCCGAGCTTTATTTGAGCGGCACCGGCGGCCAGTTCCAGTCGAACGACAATGTTTACAGCGGCACGGTTAAATTCACCAACCTGGACTTGCCGGTTTTGCTTGGCGTTAGGTTTGGGCCGCAAAAATTAAATTTCAGGATAATGGGCGGCCCGGTTTTTACGACCATATTAAATACCGACGAAAGCTTGTCGCAGAATTTTAACACTGCCTACAACGATTTCAAAAGCTATAAAAATCTGACCGTTGAGGGACAGTTGGGCGCCGGGGTGGATATTGGCCCGCTAACCGTTGATCTGCGCTACCAGGCCGGCGTTAACGAGGTTAACGAAGACTACCAGCAGCGGCAAAACCTATGGGCGCTTAGTGTTGGGTTTAAGATACTTTAATAAGACAAACAGGCGACCAGCCGCGCCGGATGCGATCCCATTCCTTCGGGCATGTTTAAATTCCGGGTAATTTTCGGGAGCGGCGCAATCGCGTTTAAAATATCGGCCTGGAATCTTTCGCATTGGCTAGAAAAACAATAAAGAAAATTCTTGATAAAAGCAAGCAAATCACCGAAGAAATTAGTGTGCCAGGTGTGCCACCCGTGCCACTGTGATCCATGTTACGCGGGTGATCTGATAAACTAACTGCAATTGGCCTGGTCGATATCCACCCTGCAATAAGATGCGGCTTTAACGCTTCTGTGTTTGCCGGAATCTATTTTTTGTGTTTTCCATAAAATAAAGCATATTTACGCTTTGGGTTACGCCGGTTTTAACCAATCCCGTTATGGCCCGAAGCAACCACCTTTATTTCAATTAATTGCTTGCCGGTAAAATGAGTAATAACCCAGCGTACCTTGAAACCAAACCCCATTACGAGATTCTTGATGGATTGCGCGGGGTAGCCGCCATTTTTGTGGTCACTTTTCACATGTTCGAATCCTTCACGTTCGAAAAGTACCTGGGCGGCCCCACGTACCCGCAGTACCTCGGGCATGGCTACCTGGCGGTCGATTTTTTCTTCCTGCTGTCGGGGTTCGTGATCGGCTACGCTTATGACGATCGCTGGGGCCGGATGACCACCTGGGACTTTTTTAAACGGCGGCTGGTGCGCCTGCAGCCCATGATCATTGTTGGCTCTATAGTAGGTGCGGCATTGTTCTATTTCCAGGCGGGCGCTATTTTCCCGAACGTGGCGCACACCAGCTTAATCAAAATGCTGCTGGTGATGGTGATCGGCTTTACGCTTTTCCCGGTATGGCGGCCCCTTGATATTCGCGGCTGGACGGAGATGCACCCTTTGAACGGGCCGGCGTGGTCGTTGTTTTTTGAGTATGTGGGTAACTTTCTGTATGCCGTGCTGGTTCGCCGGTTTTCAAAACTGCTTTTAACGATTTTGGTGGTAATATCGGCCTTGTTTTTATTACAATGGCTGCTTTTTGGTCCAAGCGGAAACGTGATCGGTGGCTGGGCCATCGACGACCCGGTGCAGATGCATATTGGGTTCGCACGGCTGCTGTTCCCGTTTTTCGGCGGCCTGCTGTTGTTCCGCATCAGCAAACGTATCAGCGTAAAAAATGCGTTTGGCTGGTGCAGTCTCATCCTGGTGGCCTTTTTGGCGGCGCCAGTTTTAGGCGATGCTAAACATTTGTGGGAAAACGGACTTTTTGAGGGCATTACCATTATCATTGTATTCCCCATTGTTGTGGCTATGGGCGCCGGGGGGCATGTTGTTGGTAAACGGTCGGCCAAGGTTTGTAAGTTTTTGGGCGATATTTCTTACCCCATTTATATTACCCATTATCCGCTGATTTATGTGTTTACCGCATGGGTAACCAACAAAAAAATTATGCTGAGCCAGGGTTTGCCGGTAGGTGTGGGATTGATCGTAGCAGCCATATTACTGGCCTGGACTTATTTAAAACTGTATGACGAACCCGTTAGGGCGTGGCTAAAAAGACGTTTTTTGGTGAAAGCTGCATAATTAAGAATGCTTATAACAAATCAACAAATAACGGCCCGCTGACCTGCGCCAGGGGATTGAAAAACATGGACTTGCGGCAAAGTTTAACGGGCAATTTTGTTTGACCGGTATCAGAAAACCCTGATTCAGGCGCATCTGACGCGTCAGGCAAAAGCGCAAAGGCGTGCCCCGCTGACGAGTAATCAGCGATTCCGGTCATCTTATTAACGGGTTAACCAACATTATCGCAATTGGCAATTTAAATGTGCATTGTTAAACCATATAAAGCAAAATGCAAAAGCATAGTGGCTACCTATCTGCGGGGCACGGTGCTGCCGCCCGCTTAGTCTGCCCTGTCATTCGCGCCAGTATTCGCAGAAATTTTACCGGGTCAGCTATTTTGCTTTCTCCATAAAATAAAGCATATTTAGCTTTTGGTTTTTGCCGGGTTAACAAATCGCGGTATTTGTATCAAACAACCACCTTTATTCTAATTAATTGCATTGCCGGTAAAATGAGTGAAAACCCAGCGTTCCTCGAATCAAAGCGCCATTACGAGATCCTTGACGGATTGCGTGGCGTAGCCTCCATTTTGGTAGTTATCTTCCATGTTTTTGAAACTTATTCGGGTGATCGTTTTCACCAGTTTATCAATCACGGCTATCTGGCGGTCGACTTTTTTTTCCTGCTGTCCGGTTTTGTGGTAGCCTATGCCTATGACGACCGCTGGGGGAAAATGACGCAATGGGACTTTTACAAGCGCAGGCTGGTGCGTTTGCAGCCCATGGTTATTATGGGTTCAATTGTGGGGGCGGTGTTTTTTTACTTCCAGGCCAGCCCGGCATTCCCGCTTATTGCCGGCACCCCGGTGTGGGAGATGCTGCTGGTGATGGTGGTGGGTTTCACGCTTATCCCGCTGCCAATATCGATGGATATCCGCGGATGGCAGGAAATGCACCCGCTTAACGGCCCCGCCTGGTCGCTTTTTTTTGAATACATAGCCAATATTTTGTATGCGGTTATTGTGCGCAGGTTTTCCAAAACGTTGCTCAGCATATTTGTTTTCCTGGCGGCCTGCATGCTGTTCAGCTTTTTGGTATTTGGCCCGCAGGGCGACCTGATAGGCGGCTGGAGCCTTAACGGCCCGCAGTTGTATATTGGGTTTACCCGGCTGCTGTACCCGTTTTTTGCCGGTGTGTTACTGTTCAGGATGGGTAAGCTGATACCTATCAAGGGCGCCTTTACCGTAGCCAGCCTGCTGATCGTTGCGATATTTTGTGTGCCGAGGCTTGGGGGAAGCGAGCATCTTTGGATGAATGGTTTGTACGAATCGGTTTGCGTGATCGTCCTTTTCCCGCTGATAGTTGCTATTGGCGCCGGCGGCCAGATCAGGCGTAATTTTGCTACGAAAGTGTGCAAGTTTTTCGGCGACATATCCTACCCGCTGTATATTACCCATTACCCCCTCATTTACCTGTATACCGGGTGGGTGGTAAAAAACAAAATACCGATGGCCCAGGGCCTATGGATGGGCGCGCTGCTTTTTATCGTTAGCATAGCCATTGCCTATGCATGCCTGAAACTATATGACGAACCGGTGCGCAAATGGCTTAAGCGGCGATTTTTGGAAAAAAAAGCCTGACTTACATCCACTGCGGAAGATTGATCAGCCTATAATTGATCAGCTTTAGTTTAGTAATAGCAACGGATGCTGTTGCGCATTTATGTAATTTTTTTGTTAGAAAGATGCTTTAGAACACACAACCTAATATTATTTTTTTGCGTATTAAGTTAAAAAAAGCATAATTCTCTGTATAGTATGTTCAGTTCGGCCCGAATTCCATTAACTTTCCTCGTAATCGGTATCTGTTGGGCCCTGTTCAGTAACCCAATCATTACTTTTTTTTACCGGCACCTGGCGCCTACGGAACAGGATTCGTACAGGAGCCTGAATGATTTAATATTTGTTATCATCATCAGCTACGTTTTGTATGTAAAGATTAAACGGCAGCAGCATAAGCTTAAAAAATCCGAGGAAGAATACCGGCAGCTATTCGAATCTAATCCCAACCCGCTGTGGATATACAATGAAAAATTGAGGTTTGTTAAGGTAAACAATGCCGCGGTTGAAAAATATGGCTATGGCAGAAGGAAATTTTTGAAAATGTCCATCGAGGATATCAATGCCGGGGTCGACTATGACCTCGTTAACGATTACCTGAGTAAACACCAGGAGGAGTTTCAGCTGGCTGGCATCAGCAAGCACTTAAAAGCCGGCGGTGGCACCTTTATCGTCTCCATTGTTTCGTACCCGGTATTATTTAATAACCAGCACTGCAACCTGGTGATGACAACAGACATTACCGAACTTATTGAAAAAGAAAGAAAGCTGGAGGAAGCCTACCAAAAAATTAAAACATCCAACGAGGTGCTTTTGCAAATTGCCTGGTCAAACTCGCATGAGTTAAGGAAACCGCTTTGCTCCATCCTTAGTCTTGTCGGATTGCTTAAAGAGGCAAGTGAACAGGAGCGTGCAGAATTACTTCGACTGCTTGAAATTTCCTCGAACGACCTTGACCAGGTTCTGCGCCTGAACAACGAAAAGGTGAACGAAATGGAAATGGTGGAGGTAGGTCAATAATATAAAGTCTTAAGTCCAAAGTCGCAAGTCGAATATAGTTTCTGACTTTGAACTTTAGGCTTTGGACTTAAGACTTTCTACCCGGGACTATCTCTTCGGTGCATAATGCTCTTTATGATTGAAGTCAAACATCCTCGAGATTGTGAACCCTAACCTGAATTGTCCCTGCGAAAAATCCGATTGTGTATTACTTAAATAATTGATTTCCGAAACGGCTTTGGCGTTGGTTACATTGATGGTAAATACGTGGCCGCCTGTCACTACCTGGAAGCCCAAACCCACAGGGTCCGAATACCCGTGAGCGCTTCTGTATGACGAGAATGGATGCGCATAATCAACAACTATGCTCATTATCTTCGATACTTTTATTTGTGTTGAGGCGGTCAGCGAAAAAAATGTTTCCTCGTTACCCGGCGCATTCGGAATTGGTAAATTATCCTGCACAATTGAAGGCGCTATCTGCAGCGAGAAATCGTGAGAAAATTTGCGTGCAAAAATGGCTTCCCCAAAATAGGCGATCCTATCGCCAAAAGTGGGAAAAGAATTATAAAGCTGTGCGCCCGCCTCGCCCAATACGGTTATGGCAAGCGGCGAACTGCCATCGCTTGTTTGATGTACCAGGGCATATTTTAGTTCAAGCTGTGCAAGACCGCCGGTTAAAGGGATAGTGCTTCGCCCGATATCGATGTTGAGGTCATTGGTTATTCCGTATTCAAAACCTATATAAACGTCGGCAATAGCATCGAGTCCGAAGAAAGTTTTCCCGCCGCCGGCGCTTCCGGCTAAATCGCCGAAGTGATGAAGTACCAGGAAATTAAGGTTGTTCTTCTTAACCGTCTCTGTAGTTTGCGACAAGATCAGCCGCGAGGAAGAAAAAACCGGGACGTTCTGCTTTGGGTTGTCGGCATTCATGGAATTGAACAGCGAATCAGTTGCCGTGATGTGTTTGGTCGTATCGGTTGACTGCGCCACTAAACGGGTTGTCGCAAAAATCAGGGCCAGCAGTAAGGTATAATTTTTCATGCCTTAAATTTAGTTAGGATTGTTGCTTTTATAAGGGGTTAAAGTAGCCGCAACAGTTACTTTAATACTTTCAGCAATATGATAAAACAATATTTGGGGTATATCTATATGGTGGTCGGCGCATTTTACCATAAATTCCGATTCCATGGTTATTATTCCATTTTTTACGATGAGGCTTCCCTGGATGGTTCTCGGCTGGGTAACATTGTGCACGGTAAGGGTACCAGCAGCGTTTACAGGATAAATGCCGTCTTTGTTTAGGTCAATGTGTTCCTGTATTCTTCCTTTAAATATTGCCCTGGGGTACTTATCGCTCTCCATATAGTCCGAGTTAAAATGCTGCTGCATAAATGACTTTTCAAACAGGAAGGAATTTATGGCGACGCTGAAGTCAAGCTGCCCGGTAGTGGCATTAAATACGGATCCGCCGGTTGAAGACACCGCTTTAATATCCTCAATGAGCGCCGAGGAGAAGATCGTTATCCGGGCGTTCCGGCAAGTATAAAGATCGTCACCGGCGCGGCCAACGCTTAACCAGCTTAATAAAATAAAAAGGCAATATTTCATTTTTTCCAGGCAGCTGAGCAGGGGGTATTAAAACTTATTAAAAATAGAAAAATAATTGTTTTAAAAGCGAAGGACTTTTTAATTCCTGTTTAAACATAAAGTTAACCCGCCGGGTGAGCAAATGATGCCGGATTAGAAGCCCCCGGGTGACACAGATTTAGAAAAAATTAGAAGCCACGGCGCCTGGCTTTGTGGCTGAAATTGGCAACGACAATATCTACCCATGGGTTGACCAGTGTGCTGTTTACCGTTTGTATAGCCGAACCCTGGGGTAGTTGGGCATTAATTAAAAATTGTTTTCGCTACGCCTACCACCAGCGGCGCCTGTACGAATCGGAATGGTTGCCAAATAAGTTGAACAATAGCAGGATCACGGCAATTACAATGATAATGTGAATGGCGTCGCCGCCCACGTGGAAGGCAAACCCTCCAAGCAGCCAACTGATGATCAGTATGACTACGATGATATAAACTAAACTTCTCATATTCATACAACCTGAAGGGCGGGCGAATGTTTCGAATTGTTTTTTGCCTTTGTTGTTGTGATTATGCAATAAGTTCGGTAATGACGAAGCAGCTAAATAAACCGTTTTACGGGACTCCCATAAGCATTTGCTTTAATATAAGTTAAATTAATTAGTTAATAAGCTACACTATATTCCTTTAAACTAATCACAACCTTTCCACATTACGACGGGCAATTGGGGGAGTACGTTTTATTTCAATCTATTATCCATGCTAATTAAGCAGCCCTTTTATTTAAAAACACCCACGTGACGGTTGTAGGGTACATAGCGGACGGCGCTAATCGCAAAATGGACGAACCACCCGGTTGAGTGGACGATACATTTTTATAGGGGGCCCCTGGTTTGCATGTATAGCCTGGTTTGGTTTAGCCGGTTAAAGAAACAGGCGGATCAGAATCGTAAATATTTTATTAAAAAATTTATTATGAGTAAAGCAATTGATCTACTTAAAAATACCCCGATCCGGCAAAAACAAAGAAAATCTAAAACCTTCGCTATTTTTTGTTCCCTGGTTTTGTTTGCCCCTGTATTTATGGCAGGATGTAAAAAGGATAATTCCACAGCTGCCGCGCCCGCCACGCCAAATACATCATCACCATTGGCGGCAAATCGCGATGTGGATGCTGCCCCGCTAAACTTAAGAACAGCGGGAGATTTTACGATATTAACGGAAACCGGAATTTCAACTACCGGCGTCACTTCTATTACAGGCAACATCGGGGTTAGCCCGATATCGGCCACTGCCATCACCGGTTTTGGATTAGTAAAAGATGCCACCAACCAGTTTTCAAAATCGCCTAAGGTAACAGGGGAAATTTTCGCCGCTAATTACGCTGCGCCTACGCCGTCGAAAATGACCACGGCTATAAGCGACATGAGAACAGCCTTCACCGCAGGAAACGGCCGGACTTTTCCAGCTCCCATTGTTGAAAAATTTGCGGGCAATGTCAGCGGAAGAACCTTGCAGCCGGGCCTTTACAAATGGGGCACCGGGGTGTTGATAACCAGTGCCGGGGTTAAATTATCCGGCCTTGCAGATGATGTATGGGTATTCCAGATCGCAAAGAACCTTACTGTAGACAACAGCGCAATGATCACCTTAGAAGGCGGCGCACAGGCCAAAAATATTTTCTGGGTAGTTTCCGGAAAAACGACCATCGGAACCGGTGCAAACTTTAAGGGCAATGTTCTTTGCAAAACGCTTATTTCGCTTAATACAGGCGCTACTGTGCATGGAAGATTACTTGCACAAACAGCTGTTACCATAATTGCAGGTACGGTTACGCCTTAACGGCACTAATTTTTTGAATGGCACGGGCTTTCGATTTGCAAATCGAAAGCCCGTGCTATTTTGTCCGCAGGCGAAGGTGGTAGAGCCTGGCCTCATATTAAGAAAGGGATATTAGGAGTATGCAGTAAGCCATCTAATCCGCTATCGTTTCATCTCACAAACAAACGTGCCCGGGGGAGAAGTCTGCGGGGACACGGACTTCCGGGGATGAGATCAAACTATCAGCCGCTACCTTTCCATCCTTCCCAATAAAATATATATTTACAGTATTATAAACACTGCCGCCTTTCAACCGGGCGCCGTTCTTCATATTTTAAACCAATCATCATGAAAAAGCAATTTTATCCCCTGATGCTATTGTGCGTATTGGTGCTTTTTAATGCTTTGGGTGCACAGGCTCAAAAAACCAGCAAGGCAGAGGCCTGGAACAGGGTATTCGACAGCGTTGCCGCGAATAACCCGCTGCCGGCCTTTTATGTAGCCATGGTGGGCAAAAAGGGCGTCAATTATCGCTACGTGCATGGCAATGAAGTATGGACCGCAGCCAAACCGTTGGCCGACAACAGTATATTCAGGATATACTCAATGACCAAGGCGCTTACCGCCGTTTCGGTGATCCAACTGGTGGAACAGGGTAAAATCAAACTGGACGAGCCGCTGGACAAATGGCTGCCCGAAATGGAGGAGATACCGGTTTTAAAGGATGATGGTACGCTGGTAAAATCGACTAAATCGATAACGTTGCGGCAGTTGCTTACGCACACCTCGGGGTTTGCCTACTTTTTTGATAATGCCAAACTTGCCAAATTTAAAAAACCGGCCGACTGGAAATATAAAGACTACCCGCGGGTTTTTGAGCCCGGAGAGGGATTTTACTATGGCACCAGCCTTGACTGGGCAGGTAAGCTGGTGGAAAAGATATCGGGACAAAGCCTGGAGGCCTACATGGAAGCGCATATTTGCCAGCCGCTGGGGATGACCCGCACCTTTTTTACCGTACCCGATTCGCTGATCAAAAACATCGTTTCGTTTGGCGAGTTAAGGGGCGACAAATTTATTGCCGACACTACCCGGCGCAATAATAAAGCCGAGATAAAGCCCAAAGAGTTCAGCGGCGGCGGCGGTTTGTTTAGCACCGTACATGATTATGCCCGCTTTGTGCAATGTATACTGGATGAGGGCATGTTGGATGGAAAAAGAATTTTACAGAAGTCGACCATAGATACCATGAGCGTAAACCAAATGGGCGATATATGGATTGGGTCTGATGGCTCCAACATGTACCCGACTTTAACCGATAAAACCGCTAAGGGTATCGGCAGGGATAAGATGGGGCTGGGCTTTGCAGTAGCTGTAAGCGGTACCAACGGCGCGCCGCCGGGCAGCTTATACTGGGGTGGTTTGGCCAATACCGCTTTTAACATCGACAGGAAACATGGCCGGGCGGTAATGTTTTTTGCCAATGTGCTGCCCTGGGGGACCAAATATGCCGAAAGTATTTATTTTAAGGCAGAGGAATTGTTTTATAAATAATACCTGTCGAAAATTTAGCCGGTACACATTCACGGCGTTTTCGCCCATGCCGGTATTGTCGCCAACGAGTACCAGAACAAGGGAATTAACCTAACCGTCAAGTTCCCGGATATCAAAACAAAAAAAAAGCCAAAATTAGATGTTTAAACGCATTGTTTATAATGCGTTGTTTTACAGCGATCCCTATATTTTTAAAGATATTTCTAAGCGATGACATTGGTCTGACTATTTTACCTCAAAAGTCAAAAAATAAATAACTGTTAATCAAGCGATTGAATAAACGTGACATTTAAATGAAACGGCGACCCTTTTTTGCACCGTTAATTTGCCCTGTGTTTAATAAAAACACATCTACAAATAATACTTATAGTCATGAAAAATTCATTCAAAATCACAACCCTGGCATTCGTTTTTGCAGGGTTCGCCTTGGGTGCCAAGGCACAAACCGCACCTGCTAATCAAACCAAATCTGCCGGCTCAGGCGGTGTAGTGTTAAGCGTTGGTGTTGACGCGGGCATCCCTACAGGTAATTTATCAAACGGTTATAACTGGAATATCGGCGGCTCGGTACAGGCTGATTTCCCGGTAGTGCCGCAACAATTATTCGTAACCTTAAACGCAGGCTACAACAGTATACAGGGTAAGGATAACGCTTACGGCACGGGGCTCACCGCTACCAATATCCAGTTGCTGCCTGTAAAGGCTGGTTTAAAGTTTTTCCCGGTCAATCATTTTTACATACAAGGCGAAGCAGGCGCTGCCTTTGCGTTGAACAAGTCGGATGTAGGTTTTGATAATGGCGCAGCCTTTATTTATGCCCCGCAAATAGGTTATCAATTCCCATTAGGCGGAAAGAACTACATCGATGCCGGTGTACGGTACGAAGGTTCAACCAAGTTTACCAGCAGCAATGATAACAGCCAGGTGAATTTTGTTGCCCTGCGTTTGGCTTATGCCTTCGGCACCAAATAATAAAGTTTTATAAATAAGGACGGGAGGCGCGCAAGGCGTCTTTCGTCCTTATCAATTCTTCGGGCATTACCCCGCCTCACGGTCAAAAACCAACAGGCGCCCAGCCAGAAAGCGGCCGGAGCCGCAGCGTCCCAACCCAGGGGATACCGCACCATACCTGCCTCTGATACTTCAATAGCAAACATAAAATGAAACTAAGATTAATACTATACCGGTTACTGGTTACTTCGCTTGCCCTGCTTGCGTGGACAGTGTCTGGCTTTGGGCAGGCTACCATCGTGAGAGGCGAAGTTAAAGACGCCAAAACCGGTCAGCCGCTACAACTCATCACCGTGCAGGTTTCCGGCACGGAACAGGGCGTTAACACCAACAGCAAGGGGCAGTACCAGCTGGCCATCAGCGGAACTTTTACGCAGATACAAGCTTCGGCCATCGGCTACAAAACCGCAGTGAAAAACATCATCCCCGGCAGGGAACAAACCCTGAATTTCGCGCTCTCGACAGAAAGTAAGGAGTTGACCGAGGTAACCGTTAAAGCGGGGAAAAAACCTAAGTACCACAATAAAAATAATCCTGCAGTCGAACTGATCCGCCAGGTGATCGCCCATAAAAAATTCAACCGCGTGGAAGGTTATGACTATGCCCAGTACAAGCAGTACGAAAAGATGGTGATCTCGCTGAGCGACCTTTCGGATAAGTTTAAAAACAAGCGCATCTTTAAAAACTTCCAGTTCCTG
>Ga0206872_10109_pt1 | contig 25097 bp, 16 predicted proteins | sample Alteio_BWOrgCont_34_FD_152906 | JGI IMG/M metagenome (GOLD analysis project Ga0206872, IMG submission 152906) | Enriched cells from forest soil in Barre Woods Harvard Forest LTER site, Petersham, Massachusetts, United States -... | ecosystem: Environmental > Terrestrial > Soil > Temperate forest >... | reverse complement strand
GTTCGGGTCACGGATCGCATGTTGCAGGTGGCCGATGATGGGGTTGTACCAGTCGATGAACCAGATCGCGCCGTCGGGGCCCACCTTGAGGTCGGAGGGTCGGAAGTTGCCGTCGCTGGAGCGCAAGAGCGGTTCGGCGTCGGTGCCGACCATGCCTGCACCTTCGTCATGCAGTTTAACGCGACGGATGCCCTGGAAGCCAATCACGTTGGCCACCAGCAGATCTCCCTGCATTTCGGCCGGAAAGTGCTTGCTGCTCAGAATCTCCATGCCGGGGCACGGCCGAATGCCCTTGGTGTCGTAGACCTGCGGTGGCTGGCCGTGTTTTTGCGGATATTCCAGGTGGCCGGAAAACAGCGAGGCCTGATAGGGATTGGCGCCGGTGCCGTCCACCACGATGTCTTGACCCCAATGATCGAAGACATGGCCGTGCGGATTGGCGAAACCGAAGGAGACATAGGTATCGAACTTCTGGGTGCGCGGCTCGTAGCGGAAGACGCCGGCATTGACGCAGCGCACGGTCGGACCGTACGGCGTCTCGACCTGCGTGTGATGGAATGTTCCTTCTTGCCAGTAAACGGCCCCACCCGGGTCGGTCACGAAGCTATTCGAGGTGTGATGGCTGTCGGCGGAATCCATGCCGCTAAGAACACGAACGCGCGTGTCGGCGTGGTCGCCGCCCTTGCTGTCCTTGAGAAAGAGAATGTCGGGAGCCTGGGCAACAAGGACCCCTCCGTTGTAAAATTCGAAGCCCGTCGGGCAATTCAAATGGTCGGCGAACACGGTCACCTTGTCGGCTTTGCCAGTGCCCTTCGTGTCCTCGAAGATCAGGATCTTGTCGTTGCGCTCTTCCGTTGGTTTCCAGTGCGGATAGCTGGGCCAAGCGGCCACCCACAGGCGGCCTTTAGCGTCGAACTGCATCTGCACCGGCTTGGCCAATTCAGGAAATTCCTTCTCCGAGGCGAAGAGGCTGACTTTCATGCCGTCGGCGACCGTCATCTTGGCAATGGCCTCTTCTCCACCGAGCAATGGAAGCCGTTGCAACGTTTCAGGCGTAAGGTTGGTTTTGACGGGGATCAGCGGTGGCAGGTTGTTGTCCTCAACTTTGAGGTCTTTACCCTTGGCCACGGCCCAGACGCGCTTATCGCGATTGGCAGTCAATACGTCGAGGATCTCCAGTTCCCGCTGCTGATCTTCGTAGTTGGATTGCTGGTCCTGGTATTTCTCGAACGCGCGGCCGCCATACACGTTGTAGCCGTCCAGGACGCGATACCGATTGAACCAGTAGAAGTCCTTGTCGACCACCGCCTGGCGAAGTTTTTCCAGCGCTTCCGGGTTGCGCTCCGGTACGGGGTCACCGGCAAAGAGGGCCCCGTCGATCATCTTGGCCACCGCCTCGTTGCCGCGTTCGTTGAGGTGCACGCCGTTGATCGTCAGCGGTTTGTCCACCTTGGTGAAAAGGTCGTGCGTGGGGTGGTACAGATCTACATAGGGCACACCATCGTCCTTGCAGACCTCGGCCATCGCTTTGGTGTAGAGCCTTAGCCGGCGGGTGTTGTCTCTGCCGTCGGGCAGGTTGGGGTCCTTCAAATTCTCGTGAGCAATGGGCGAGAATACGACGAGACGCGGCGCCGACTTGCCGTTGTACTTCTGCGTGAGCGTGTGCTTGATAAACGTATCGAGGTCGCGCTTGAACTGCGCGAGACCCGCCTCGCCGGCAAACGATTCGTTGTAGCCGAAAAAGGCAAACACGACGTCGGCCCGGGTGTTGGTCGTTTCAAAGCGATTGTCGCGCACGCCATGGCGGGTGGTCAGCCGGTTGGGCTCCGGGACCGGTGCCGAGCCGGCCAGCCACTGGTCGGGAGTGCCGAAGGACTGGGAGCGGAGCCGCAAGTTCAATTCATCGCCGGCAAAGCCGAGGTTGCGGAACACGAGGTCGTAGGTCGGAAATCGGCTTTGGAAATAGGTCTCGAGCCAACCATCGTGCTGCATGCGCTCAGCGAGGGTGTTGCCGATGATGCAGATATGGTCGCCGGCCTTGATTTCCAGCTTTTCTGTCGATTTCGGGTCATCAGCGGATTGGAGCGATGCTGTGGTGGGGCCTAGTAACGGGAGGAGGACGAACAGAAGGACGCCGAAGTGGAATCGCCTTGGAGAGGAAGCGTGTTGGTGATGCATGCGGCTCTGCCTTGAAGTTTTGGAGTGCGTGGGAGGGTCGTATTCCCCCACCGACTAGTTTGGCGGGATGGTCTGGAAGATACAAGGTAAATCATATTCGAGACAGCAGCGGAATGCAGGAGATTATCTGTGGAACTGTGGAACTGCGGCGAGTTTGAAATGTTGTGGAATGAAGCTCATGGCCGGGTAAGATGTACTGATCTCCGGGTCGAACTCCTACCAACTTTTCGTGAGGCCCTGTCAAGGTCTTCAATCCAAATGGTACGCACACTAACGCCCGACCCGCCCAACCCAACGCGCGTAACGTCGATGCATCAATGTGGTGCATCGACAAGAACGCGCCTCCATACTTCAATCCGGGCAGCGGCGGAGTGACTACGCACCCGCTGGCACCTCGACGCCAAGCGGCAATAGTATTGCCAGCGTCAATCCCTTGCCAGCGGCAATTCCGCTAATTTTCGTACTTATTCAATCCAGCAGGCAGAGCCGTCCCCCTTTCTGGTGGCGAGGCACTGCTTTCTCCGTGTAGGATGGCCTGGTCATTCGCGGCCACCCTTCATCAAGAGGAACAAGTCATGGACCACCAACAACAGCATCACGAACACCATTTGAAGGAGCGGGAGCACGAAAAGAGGACCTGGAAAGAGCATATGCGCGAGCTTGTCGGAAAACGACACGGCATCCATGCAGCGTGGTACATCGTCGTGGGAGTGGTGTTGGTGGGTATCGCCGTAGCTGTATGGACACTGTTCGTTTGGTAGGATTTGACCGAAATAAGGGCCGAATCGCGGCCGGCGCACCTTGTTATCCGCTGGAGCCTTTCGCGGTTAGTCGGGTGGTGTCGCAGACGGAAATGCTTCTCGATGACGGACGGCCGCTCGTATGCTCCTCCAACCCTCTCGGCTCTGGACCTGGAACAGCACGATCGATCGCGTGCCCTATTTGCTGACCGGCGTGCTCTTGTTCCTCCTGAAGTTTGCCATCGATTGGATGATCGCAACCCAGGTCTTCGGCTTGACCTGGTCGCCCGGCAACTATCTGATCTGGCCCAATGACCGCGTGCTGCGTGTCTTCGAATTGGGCGATCCGCAGCGAGGATTCTCCCTGACGATGCTGCTGGTGTCTCTCCCCTTCATCTGGACAGGCGTCATCCTCACGCTACAGAGGCTGCGGTCCACAAATCTGCCTTTGAGCCTTGTCCTGTTTTTCTTCGTGCCGCTGGTGAATTTACAGATGTTCCTGGTTCTCGCCCTGCTCCTAAGGCGAGAGGTGCCTGTGGCCGTGGTCGTTACGCGACCAGTGCCCAGCGCCCTGGATCGCTGGCGGAAATCGCATCGGACAATTGTTCGCGAGAGTCACTGGCGCAGCGGATTGGTAGCAGTGGCCATCGCCGTGCCATTGGCGGTGCTGGCGGTCGTGTTTGGAGCCCAATCGTTGCAGAGCTACGGTTTCGGTCTATTCGTCGGTGCGCCCTTTGCGCTCGGGATGATCTCGGTGCTGTTATTCGGATTCTCCCGGCCGCAGCCGTTGGGTGCCTGTCTATCGGTGGCCATGGTTGCAGCGACCCTGACGGGGCTGGCGATCATTGTCATCGCTCTCGAAGGAATCATCTGCCTAATCATGGCGGCACCTATCGCTTACGCGCTTGCCATTATGGGAGCGCTGGTGGGTTACGCAATCCAGTCTCGGCCGTGGCTGAGCGATCAGTCGGCCGCACTAACGCTGGCGTTGATCATTGTGCTGCCATCGTTGATGGCCGCCGAGTCTGCGAACGAACCTGAGCCGGCGTTGCGGGCGATTCAGACTGAAGTGGTCATCGACGCGCCACCGGACATGGTTTGGCTGCATGTTATTGCCTTCCCGCCCCTCCCGGAACCGGATGATTGGTTTTTCCGCAGCGGGGTCGCCTATCCCCAGCGGGCCGACATTGATGGCATAGGGGTCGGCGCTGTGCGCCACTGCGTCTTCTCGACTGGAACCTTCGTCGAGCCCATCGCGGTCTGGGACGTCCCGTCCAGGCTGCGATTTCGCGTTACGGAGCAACCGGAGCCGCTGCGGGAGCTAAGCCCGTATATGATCCACCCCGCCCATTTGGACCACTACCTTCAAAGCCACCAGGGTGAGTTCCTTCTGGAGCGTCTGCCGGACGGGCGCACGCGCCTGGTGGGCACTACCTGGTACACAAACCGAATGTGGCCCGCTCCCTACTGGAATCTGTGGTCCGATTACATCATCCACCGCATTCACGGCCGTGTTCTTGATCATATAAAGAGCCTGTCGGAGGCGCCCCAGGCGAAGATTCAGCTGAGCGAGTGACTACAGGGCAGTGCCGCAGTAAACTGGAATTATGAAGCAATACGCCAGCAGCGCAAGAATCCAGGCCACGCCTGAGGCAGTATGGGCCATCCTGACTGATAGCGCGGGTTACGGCCGCTGGAACCCGGAGATCAGCCGGGTCGACGGGCGGATTGCGCTCGGCGAGAAGATCAAGGCACACGTCGTCCTTCACGGCGGCAAAGTTCAGCCGGTAACGGTCCGGGTGACCGAACTGGACCCGGGACGTCAAATGGTGTGGACAGGTGGAATGCCGCTGGGCTTATTCACGGGTCGTCGAACCTTCGGCATCAGGCCGTGCGAAGGCGGGGCTACTGAGTTTACCATGCAGGTGCATTTCAGCGGGCTACTGTCATCGTTAATCGCAAAATCCCTCGGTGATCGACAGCCCGACATCGACGCACTTGTTGCTGGGCTAAAAAAATGGGCCGAGCGGCAGTAGAGGGGAGGCACCATGTCCATCCGACCAATCAAGCGAGTCATCAAGGCCAAGCCGACCATTGAGGGCGCAGGCGTCCACCTTCGCCGCGCGTTCGGGTTCGACCACACGGCCGATTTCGACCCGTTTCTCTTGCTTGATGATTTCAGAAATGACATTCCGCAAGACTACCTGGCTGGCTTTCCGTGGCACCCGCATCGCGGCATCGAAACGATTACGTATGTCCTGTCGGGCACCGTCGAGCACGGCGATAGCATGGGCAATCGCGGCGTTATCAGACCGGGCGATATCCAGTGGATGACCGCTGGGCGCGGGATCATCCACCAGGAAATGCCCAAAGGAGACCAGCTTGGACAGATGCATGGATTTCAATTATGGGCCAACCTGCCCTCCGCGCTCAAGATGACGGCGCCTCGCTATCAAGAAGTGAAGTCACCGGAGATCCCGCGAATCACAGACGACGACGGAACCCAAGTTCGTGTCGTCTGCGGGAGTTTTTGGGGGAAGAAAGGGCCGGTGAACGGAATCGCGGCCGATCCGACTTACCTTGATGTCGCCGTGCCTCCGGGCAAAACGAAAACGTTTCCCGTGGAGATAACGCGGCACGGCTTCGCATACGTCTTTGCGGGCTCGGGAAAGTTCTGCAACGCTTCAGGCCCCCTCGCAACTCCGACCGAAGGAGTGGGCTGGGCGGACACGACGCCTCCAACCCGTGCAGAGAATCGCTGTTTGATTCTCTTTGACCAGGGCGACGAGGTCACCGTCCAGGCGGGCGAGGATGGAATTCGTTTCCTTCTGGTCTCGGGCAAGCCCCTGCAGGAACCGGTCGCCTGGTACGGTCCGATCGTCATGAATACGCAAAACGAACTCCAGCAAGCATTCGAGCAGCTCCAGGAGGGAACATTCCTCGGAGCAAAAGCACCTAAGTAATTCTAGGTCACGTGACCAAGCGTCATAAGTATTTTACCGCGAAGTGGTTACACAACACAGCCCAGGGTTGCCGCGCAGCGGCTACCCTGGAGAGGAGGTCGTCATCCGCTACCTACCCTGAAGGGGTTGGATAGCAGCGCCGTGACGCCCTCCCAGGGTAGCCGCGTTGCGCCAACCCTGGGCTGTGTTGTGTAACTACTTCGTGGCAAATACTTATGCCGTATGGCCGGGACATGAGGAAAGCAATCGAGCCGGAAGCAAAAGCGATGGGAATTCCATCGCTTCCGCTTCCGGCTCGGAGAAACGGTTGTCGCGCGAGGCCTAGTTTTGCGGCCGGTTGTTCGGGCTGTACAGCGTGTGCATTTGCGGGCCGCCGCTCGGCGGATTTGCTCCCTGCATACTACCCTCGCTACCCTGAAGCGATGGCGGCAGCGTTGACGGCGAGAAGGGCTGCGTTACAGCCGGTGCCATGGCAGGGCCATTGCTGCCGTCGTAGTTGTTAACCGAACTCGCTGGAATCACCATGTCGCCCGACCGCATCGCAGGAGGATAAGCCGCGGTTGATGCTTGCGGAACCTGGAGGCTGCCCGGTTGGACGGCTTGCTGCTGGGTTGAAGCGTTCATCCTGCTCTGAGCCCACTGAGCGAATGCATTCCCGACCGGCGGCTTGGTGCCGTCGAGCACCAACGAAGTGGGCGCAGTTGCAGAGCTATACCGTGGATTCATGTCCGCCACAATCGGGGCCTGTTGCTGCATGCCGCTAGTGCCCTGGGGCGAGGATTGCACATAACCGCTGGGAATCGGGCCCGACCCTTGTCCGTTACCCGAACGCGCCAGGCCTGTGTTGTTTCCAAGGTTGAAATGGTTGGATTCGCCCGGGTGGTGCAGGGTCACCGACGGATTGTCGCTAAAGAGCGGCAGCACATCCTTCGCATCCTTGCTTGGTACGTACTGCACCTGGAGCCGCACCCGGCCAACATCCGGCCGATAGGTATTAACCCATGGTAGGTCCAGCGTATAGCCCCAACCCCAGAAATCCTTGGCCTGGACCAATTTCATGCAGTCCGGCGTGATTCGCCAAACTTCCATCGGCATCGCATTGCCGGCTGAGTCCAAACGTGCATGCTCGTCGTACATGGTGACCATCAACTCACCATCGGCCACCACTGGTTTTGATGCCGTCCCGCCGGGCAAAAGATAGACGCGGCCCGAAATTGCAGGAGTTGCCCGGCCGCCATTGACGCGATCCGGCAAGTATTGCACCTGGGGATTCCAGGTCACGACGACCTGTCCGGGGATGCCCACCGGCGGGACATCCACCATCTTGGCCGTATCCGTCGCGGCACACCCGCCTGACAGCAGCAACAGCGGCGTCAGCAGGGCTAGGCAGTGGATTGGCCTCTTTTTGCTATCCAGAAACAACATTGATCGGACTCCTTTCCCTGGATGCTCCTACAAAAATTGGGGAGGATGTCTCCCCTCACCCCCGTACTCGGGGGGAGAGGGGCTCATCCGCGGGCCCCAAATCCGAAGGAGCATCTCCTATCACTTGGGGGCGGCGGTACGCGCTTCCTGCGCGACCGGGAGCAAGGGCGTTGTAAGGGTAGTGACCCGCGGCGCGCCAGGCACGTTCCCGCCCTCGGGAATCGGGGGCGCGCTGCCGGCGGACGTGTTGAAAGTATCTGGCGCCTGGTAAGACTGCGCCGCGTTCGCTGGGCCTTGCTGACTTGCGGCCCCCGACTGGTCGAGTTGCATTGCTGGCGGCGCGGAGTATTGGGAAACCGCGTTGCCCCCGTTCGGTGCCATGCTCTGCTGGCCCGGCTTGGCGGGGTTCGGCAGCGGGCGTGGCGGCGGTATCTCGGTGGGCCTCGAAGGCGGCACGCTCGGCATGGCAGGATTCTCGGTGTGCGGCACCACCGGCACGACCACCGACGGGCCGTTTGTACAGGCCGATCCTGGAATGGCTGACGGAAGCCCGGGCACGCCCGCGACGCCCGGCAACGGACCGCGGGGAGGCAGGATTGGGTTCATGCCGCTCGTGCCCTGGACGCGGAGAACGTCGCCCACCAGCCAGTCGATCCGGCGAGACTCTTCGCCGAGGATCTGGTCCGCGTCCGCCCAGCTACGGATGATGTGCGGCGTCATGATGATGAGCAGTTCTTGCTTGCTCTTGGTCTGCGTCCGATAGCGGAACAGCGCACCAACACCAGGCAGGTCGCCCAACCACGGCACTTTGTTCTCTTCCTTTTGATCGTGCTTGGTGATCAAGCCGCCAAGTGCCACGGTTTCGCCGTCGCCGGCGATCACGGTCGTGTCCACCGTCTGCTGGTTGATCGCCGTCGCCGTGACACCGTTGCCCAGGCTCACGTTTGTCGGGGCCGTGGATGACACCTCCGGGGTGACGCGCATGATGACTTTTCCATCAGGCGAGATGCGTGGCGTCACGACGAGCTGCACGCCGACGGGCGTCGGTGTAATGCTTGTGGTGACCACGCCGGTCGCAGTCGCGTTGCTGCCGTTGACGATGGGGAAAACCTGGCCCACGAAGACCCGGGCCGACTGGTTGTCCATCGTTGTCACTTGCGGCCGGCTCAGGACGTCGATCCGGCTTTGTTGCGCGAGCGCCCGCACCAGGATGTTGACGCTGTTGCTGGAAGCCGTTAACACCATGCCGCCGATACCGCTGGTCGGGGACACGCGGCCCACGCCGAGGCTGGTCAAACCCTGGTAGCCAACCGACGGCGCTGAGATTACTGGGTTGCTGCCCGGGAATAGCGCCGGGTTGTTGAACGCGAACCCGGGGAACGCGGTCGGGTTGGGCGGCGCACTGGTGGTCACGCTCACACCTTGAGGCAGCAGGCTAGTGCCCGTCGTCGGAGCCGTGTAACTCACCGACGAGCCAGCGGACAGGAAGTCGGCGGGGTAGATACCGCGGCGGAAGAGCAACGGCGACTGCAAGCCGATTTCCACGCCGAATTCATCCGTGTTGCTCAGGTCCACCTCGGCGATCAGCACCTGGATCACCACCTGCGGCGGCTCGGCATCCAGCTCCTGGAGCAACCGGCACAGCTCGCCGTAGTACTTGTCGGTCGCACTGACAAGCAACTGGTTGGTGATCGGCTCGGGCACGATGACAACCTGCTGCATGACCTGCAGGAAAGCGCTGCTGTAGGGATCGCCGGACGTCTTGATGGTGACTTCGGTTTGCAAGAAGCTGTTCAGTGCATTGGCCACGTCCACCGCCGGCGCGTTGCGTAGGTGATAGACCTGGTTGTGCCGGGTCTCCACTTCGGTGTCGAGCCGGTAGATGATCGGGAGGATCACGTCCAATTCGCCCGGGCTGCCGATGAGGATGATGCTGTTGGTCCGGGTATCGACGTTGATGCGCAGATCGACCAGGCCGGTGCCGTCGGACGCGAACTGGTTTTCAATGGGATTGATCGCCCGGCCCGTGCCGGATGTCCCGAGGCCCGACGTGGACCCACCAGGAGTCGTGCCGGGTGTCGTGGCCGGACGCGGAGCGCCGCCCGTTGTGCCGGTAGAAGTGCTACCGACAAACAGCGATTGCAACACCGTGGCAACGCCGGTCGCATCGGCCTTTCTCAGAGTTACCACCTTGACGCTAGCGCGGTATTCGGGCAGCACGTCGAGCTGATCGATGAGCTTCCACAACAGTTCCATGGTCTTCGGATTGGACGAAATGATCAGGCTGTTCGTCCGAGGCTCCGATGTGATGTGCACATCGGTAAGAAGGCCTGATTGAACTGTCTTGCCATCCGGACCTGGCAATCCAATCGATGTCGACTTGGTTTGCACGCCTTGCGGCTGGTTCTGCATGACGGTTGACGTGGTGGAGCCACGATTCGCCGCGCCGGTGACGCCGCCCGGCGCAGCGGGAGGGACAGCACCCGGCGCGCCGCCTGTAGTCGCGGCCGGCAGCGGGTTATTCGGAATGGTACCGTCGTTGATAATCTTCTGCAGGATCTGCGAGAGGTCGTCGGAGCTGGCAAACTTGAGCGGGCGGATGCGCAGATCGTTGAGCGCCGCGTTGTCTGGGGTGTCAAGCATCTCGATCAGGTTGCGGATTTCCAGCATATCTCCCGGCGCTGCCTGGACGAAAACGGTGTTGGTCGCATCGTCGAAAGTCACGTGGATCTGATTCACCGTTTCGCCAGGATAGCGGCTGGTCCAGAACTGCGTGATCACCTGCTGCGTCCGTGCCGCCGCGGCGTGCTTGAGATGGAATGGAGTCGCTTGCGAGGCTGGCCCCGAAGCCACGTCGAGCTTCAAAATCTCATTCTTGACGGTCTGGATCTGGTTCTTGGGCAACGCGATCAGGATGGAGTTTAGCCGTGGTAGCGGCACAAGCAGCACGGCAGACGGCCGTTGTTGCGTTTGCTGAATCTGGCCAAAGGGCGTATTCGTTTGGGACTGCGCAGCGGCGCCCAACTGCGACGAGTATCCTGTCCCGGTAAGAGAGACGCGTTGGTAAACCAAATTCAGCGTATTGGCGACGCTGGTGGCATCTGCAAATCGCAGCGGCACCACCTCGATTTGGACGTTGGTCTGAGGAAAGGTCTTGATGATGTAATTGATCAAGAGGAGCAGCTGGGCCATTTCCTCCTTGCTGCGGGCGATGACGATCACCCTCCCGGTGTCGGGCTGCACCTGGATCGTGAACGGTCCCGAGGGCATCCCCGTGGGCGGGGCCGTGGCTGGTCCCGGTTGTTCCGGCGGCTGTTGAGCGTTCGCTCCAGCCTGCGTTTCGTACTTGACGGGAAGAGCGGCCTCGGCAGCCGGTTGGCTTGCGCCAACCGGACTGCCTGCGTTCAGCTGTTCAGAAGAGTTGCTGCTGGCCGTGTTTTCAAGTTGAGGATCGAAGAGGACAGACGGCTCAGGGTCATCCTTGACCCGGGATCCGAAAAAATCGGGGTCTCCCGCTTGTCGTCCGCCCGGTCCCGCACCCGGTCGGCCCATGCCTCCTCCGCCCGGCGGCCGGGCACCTCCACCTCCGCCAGGGCCACCGAAGCCCGCGCCGCCACCGGGGCCGCCAAATCCTCGACCACCGCCAGGGCCGCCGAAGCCTTGGCCACCGCCAGGGCCGCCGAAGCCTTGACCACCGCCAGGGCCACCGAAGCCTTGACCACCCTGCTGCGGCGCGCCCGGTTGTGGGCGTGTGGGGATTGTCTTACCCTGGAACGCCAGGATCGCATCGTTCAGTACCTGCGGGTCGAGCGTACCAATGTCGACCACCGACACGACCTGGCTGGTGTCTCGCGCGGCTTCGTCGAGCTTTTTCACCAGATCGCTGACGCGCTTGTGCATCACTGCGTTGCAGTTTACGACGATACTGTTCGCCGTCGTGTCTACGCCGATGGAGAGTTTGACCCCTTTGCTTGGGTCGGAAGTCAGAATGGATAGTGCCGCAGCCCGCCCACCGCCGCTGCTCCCGGCAGCCGCCGGGTTCAGGTCCTCGCGGTAAACGTCCTTGAGAACGCTGGCAATCGTGTCTGCCGATCCGTACTTTACGGGAATCACCCACTCCTGTACTTTCGGCACGTTGTCAGCAACGTCGTTGTCCAATACCTTTTCGAGCATGCTGCGAATCGTCAGCATGTCGACCTGGCTTGCCTTTACCAACAGTGTGTTCGTATTGGGATCAGCCACGATGCGGATGCGGTCCGGCGTTGGGTTAGCGGGTGGCTGAGGTGCGCCTCCGAAGTTGAACTGGCCGCCGCGGCCGCCGCCGAACGGAAGCCGGCTGGCAGCGGTCTGGGGTGCATCCGGCTTGGTGCCGTTGAACCACTGGTCAAACAGCTTGGCCATTTCAACCGCGCTGGCATTCTTGAGGCGGATCGGCTCGAAATCGCCGTCGCCGCCGGAAGAGAGCATCAACCGCAAGATTTCGTTGGCCAGGGCCAGCGCCTGCGGGTCCTCGCTGGTAATGATGATCTTGTTGCCGATCGCCGCGATCTTGATCGGCGGGGCGTTCGGCCGGGCCGGCTTGTCGGTGTTCTTCGGCTTTTCTTGCGGGTCGGCAAGTTGGCCGCCCTGGGCCGCTACGTACAAACGGCCGGGAGCCCCGTTGCCGCGCACTTCGTCCGGCTTTGCCCGGTCCATTTGCTTGGGTGCGCTGGACTGATCGGGCTCGACCGGCTTCATCGGCTGGGCCGGCTTCATTGGGGGTGCCTGCGGCTTGACCGGGCCGTTGCCGCCGATGACTTCAACCGGGTTGTCCCGCAAGCCGCCCAGGGTGCGGCTAAGAGCATCCGCCACGGCGGCGGCGCTACCTTCCTTGATGGTGATGATTCGTTGATTCGGCAAGATCCTGGTGCCGCCTTCGGTTGTGGTGATGCCGTTCATTGCATCGACGGCTGCCTGAATGTCCGCGATTTGCGAGGCCGAGCCGTGGACCATGATGGCACCCTGGCCGTCTATGGCAGCGATGGTCGGCGCCGACCCCTTCGTGGGATCGCCATATAGCTGCGTAAGCATCGCCACGAGCTTGTCCTGATCCACAGACCCGGAATCAATGCGGGCACTTTTGACCCCCGTGTCGCCCTTGGGAATTTGCGCCGCGATGTCCAGTTGATCGGTTGGACCGGCATAGACAAGGATGGTGTTATTGCCCGCTGCCGATATCCGAACCATCGAAGGTGCCCGGTACTGCTCTTGCAGCATCTTCGCGATATCCACTGCGTTGCCCTGAGGCACGGTGTACTGGAGCAGCTTCGGATCGCCGCCTCTCGGGTTCGGCAATTGGTCCTTGTCGCCCTTGTCGATCCTTTCCAAGATGGCCTTGGCCTGCGCAAGCTTGTCTGCTGGACCGGACACTAGCACTAAATTGTGGGGCTCGTCGATGCTGATGTAGTGCATCCGAATTTTGCCCGCCGGTGCCGCCGGCGCCCCCCTGCCGCCGCGGCCGGGGTTGCCGCCAGGCTGTTGGAAGCCGCCGCCATTGGGGAATTGGAACTGAATGCCGCCGCCCGGATTGCCGCCGCCCGGATTGCCGTCCGCAAACATCTGGGCGCGAGCCTGATTGGCAACCTGCTCGGCCATCACGCGCGGATCGCCGAGTTGCTCCTTGAGGATGCGTTCGGCGTCGCGCGGCTTGATGAACTTGCATTCGTGCGTGAAGCTCTCGGCGTTGCCGTTCTTGGGGTCGTCGATTTCGTCAATGGTGAGCTTCAATATCTTCAGATTGGCTACCGTGTCGATCAAAATGAGCTTGTTGACGACCGGCAAGGCGACGATCTCGCCAAAAGGCCCCTTGAGCTTGCTCAGGACCGGAGCCATGTCCTCCGCGACCGCGCTTCTTAGCGGCATCTGCATCGACACGATTTCGGTTTCGCCATGGTCTTTGAGTTGCTCCGGAGTGATACGCTGCAAATGCACCGGGTCGATCTTTTCCTCGGCAGGAACGATGACGAATTCCCGCGGCCCATTGATCAGCACGTATTTCTGTGTTTGGCTATTAGCCAGGAGTCCCGCGTTGATCACATCGATCACCTGGGGAATCGTGTACATCTTTTTCGTCGGCCCGGTGAACGAAAACGTTCCCTGCGGCTTGAGGGTCCCGATCACTTCTTTATTAGTTTGATCGGAAAGCCACTGGAAAACGCTTGTCCAGGGTTTACCATCCATCGAAAAAGCGACGGTTTTTTCGTCTTTCTTCTCGGTGAGGGGCACGAGCGGCTTGTCGCCGTCCGGCTTGCCGCCCTTGTCTCCTTGCGCGAGGCTTTCGTTCGTTGCCCAGCCCCCCAGCAGGATGGCACCTGCCAGAAGGGAGCAAGAGCCCCATTTTCCCACACGACCAGCTTTCATTGGTAGGCCCTGCCCAAGTTCCCGTTGTTGGAATAACCCCAAAACACGAACTACACGCCGCCCACCCCTTGACGGGCAGCGCGACCCCTTTTGAATGGCACCCCTCTTCTCGGAATGATCGGCAAACTCGACCTTGCTTCTTGAACAACCCAACCCGATTGGCCCGCAAAGTCGTTAAAACCCCACTCTCAGTTGGGTTCTTCATCTAAGTCGACGGCAACCGCCCCCTTGACCGCTTCCGCCTTTGCCTTGGCAGCATCGACCTTTTCCTTGGGCGCTTCTACCTTGGCCGCTGGCTTCAATCCCAGGTCCTTGACCTCGGAGTCTTTCAGCGGATTGTTAAACGCAGGGAAGAAGAAATCACCCGTGTTCAATTTGTAATACTTGCCGTCGGTCGTCTGGAAAACCACGACCTTGTCCTCGATCAAGACAACCTTGCCGGCCACCACGTCGTTGTTGAACCGATCAGTGATCTTGAATTCGGGGAGCGTAACCACATTCAAGTCTTTCTCTAATACACCTTTGTTCTGGTCCCAAATGGTGGCCTCCCAGCGCCCCCGGAGGGTCCGCGTCACCGTCGTCAAGCGCACATTCCGTAACACCTCGGCCCATTCTTCCTTTTGAGTACCCAACGCTTTTTGCGAATAGCCAAAAAACATGTTGGCCAGCAGCATGTCGTCGTAATGGCGGTCGGGATCGGCGAGCACCCGGAACTCGCTGGGGTTCTCCAGCTTCGGCCTCCACTCCGTTTCGGGGCGCTGCTCGGCGCCGGTGACCTGCAGGGCTTCAATCTTCATGCGAACGTCCAGCAACTCCTCGTTCTGCGTCCGCGAGCCCGTTTGCGGCCTGGTCAGAGTCAAGAGGTCGATCTTTTGCAGAATCGGGTCTTTGTGAAAGCGTTCCATCATCCGGTCGACGCTTGCTAGCGTGGCCTTGCCGTCGACCACGAATTCTACCTGGATGTACGGCGGCGCCTTGGTCCCCACGGCAGCCGTCTTTCTCGCATCCGCCAGCGGCTTGGGCGTCAGGTTCATTGTTTGTGGTGAAAAACCGCTCTCCAAAAGCAATTGGTTCAAGTATTGGCCATAGGCCAACGCGACTTTGTTGAGATGCTCAGCGGCCATCTCGGGTGTACGCCCTTTGCCCTTGGGCGGCTTGACCTGGGGGAGGCTCAGTTTCTGCCACATCTCCAGATGCGGACTGCGTTCAAGGATCGATTGCATTTCCTTGTTGGCGGCGGCCAGGTCCGTCTCGTTCTTCTGCGCGTCCGCCTGCGCTTGTGTAATGCGCGTCTGAATCTGATCCATCGGTTTGCGGTAAGCGAAGTAGTAAAGACCAAAACCGCCGCCGACGATCAGCAAGCCGAGTAAGGCAAAAACGAGAGTGCGCTCGCGTTTGTTCATGATTCTTTGCTCTAGGCCGAAGGCTCTGGGCCGAAGGCTGGCTTCAAAAGTTTAGAAAAATCGCTGTTAAATCTTCCTACTATCCTGTCCCACGCCTCATACCGGCGGGTTGATCTTGCTCCTCTGATCTAGTGGCGCTCGCTTCGCCACCTTGACGGTGAGCGTGAAATTACGGTTGATCCAGTTGGGCGATTCGACGCTGTAATGGCTGTCTTGCGACAGGTGCCGGATCAAGTCGTTCAGGGGCCCCTGACCCCCATTGCGGTCTGTCAAACTGCCTTTGATGACGATCTTCCCCACGTATTTCACCGGTCCCTTGTTTGTGGTCGAATTCGGCTCGGCCGTGACCGAGGCGACGCGAAGGGCATCGACACTGGTGATGGCGGCTTCCACATTATAAAGCTCATCGAGCCAGACGACGCCGTTCCAGTTATCGAGTGCTTTGAGGCGCGTGAGTTCTTCGCGTTTCTTGTTCAGCTCCGTTTCGAGATCCGAAGCCTTCAGTTTAGCCGTCACCATCTTCTTGGTTTCTTCGGCCTGCAGCGAATTGGCGACGACATAAAGCCCCGCCACCACGACGACGGCCAGGGCTGCAACGAGCAGCGTCTGGCGCTTGCGCGGGTCGGCAGGAGGCTTGGGTTGCTTCGGCGCAACGAAATTGATCGGCAAGCCACCCTTTTCCGCCCGGGCATAGCACAGCCCAACCGCTCCCGCAAAACTGCCACGATGGCTGATCGGCAACTCCGGACGCTCGGCACCCGCGAACGGGTCGAACGAATAGATCGGCACTTCGATCATGTCGGTGAGCTTTTCGCGCACCGCGGCGATGTTGTTGCCCGCGAGATAAACGGCACAAACCGGGTGCTGCGGGTTTTGGCCCGCGTGCACCGCCAGGTTGCGGCGCACCTCGCCGGCCAGATTCGGACCGGCCGTCAGGGAACGCGCTAGCAAAAGCTGCGGACCGCGCACCACGCAGAACTCCGCCCACTTTTCAGCCGCGGTGACAATCGCGACCGCACCGTCAGCCGGCTCGGGAGGGGGTGTCAATGCGGTTGTCCCAATGACACGGCGGAGGCATGCCGTCAGGCCCAGGGGCCGGGGCGTCAATCCCGCAAGCTTGAGGCCCGCGGCCGCGCATACCTTTTGGATCGAATCCAGGATGTCGCGACGGACGATCAGGGCCAGGGCCCGCGTATCGCCCTTGTCGATGCCGTCGCGCATCGACGTGAAATCGATGACGACGTCTTCCGGCGCCTCGCTCATTTCCTTCATCGCCTGGAACCGCACCAAGGCTGGTTCCTCATGCGCGGGAACCGAAGGGAAGCGCAGGTCCTTCTGAATGACGCGATCCCGCCCGACGCAGGCCAGAACCGGCGCGGGTGCGATCCCAGCCGCCTTCAGGCGTTCCTTCAACAGCTTACCGAGCGTTTCGGGATCACCGGTAAACGGCGAGCCTTCCTCCTGGGAAACGACAGCGCGCAAGATCTTGACCGTGGTGCCGCTGATATTGGCTTCGGCCAGATGGAGTTGATTTTGGTCCCAGTCGATCGCAAGAAAACGTGCCATAATGTCCTTCTCTGCTCGGTCTTTTCGGGCCTTCGCCCCTGGTGAGCGCTAATTGGAACTCGAATTCGTGCCATTGAGAGGGAAGGGGAAGGCCTTTCCCTGCTGACTCAGGTCTTTCAAGTGAATGATCCGGGGTCGGCCGTAATTCGTGTCAACCACCGCCTCCAGCCGCGTCGACGGCCCGCCGCCGTCGAAGTAGCCAACCACTTGGAAGCTGTATACGTTGCCGCGCGACGTGATGTAACGCTCGGCGGCCAGGACCGTGGTCGGAGCCAGCTTCGCCTGGGTGATCAGCCAGGCGGGCGTGTTGAAAATCGGATCCGGAGCCGAGTCAATCGTCGACCAAACCGGCCGAGTGCTGACGATGGCCTGCACGTCGGCTTCCGAGAACATCGGCAGAGCCGAAAGCACCGTTTGGGGTGCGGTCAATACGTTGATGCGCGGCGGCAAGTCGCTACCCTGGATCGTCGTGGTCTCGTCCAGCAGCAACGGCAGCAAGTTTTGTTGCTGGCCGGGATCGTTGAGCGGACTGGACATGGAAACGGTCCGCGCCGTGTTGCCGCTGCCGACCGGGACGCTTACGGTGGCGTTGATCAGACTGAAGATGGACGAAATCTAATTGAGCTTCCCGCCTCCGCCTCCACCTCCACCACTCTGAAGCCCGGTTTGGATCGCAGTGTTGACGTCGTTGGCGTCGTTGCCAGTGAGCGGCTTGTAGCCCTGATTCGTCGTGCTTCCCGGCGTGCCTCCAGCCATTCCGTTGACCACCGTGCCCTTGGCATTGGCTGCAATCGTGATCGTGGCCGCCGGGGTCGCCGACCCATAGAGGCGGTAGGCGATGATGAAATTCGCCATTTGCGCACCGAGGAGGTTGGTCAGGTTCGTGTTGAGCGTGTTGATGTCGGGATCGTTGAGGTAAATCCGCTGATAGCCCTGCGCATCGGCGTTGGGTTCGCGGCTGTATACCGTCAAATACGCCGACCACCCGCGATCCACCTGGCCGGTACCGTCGTCTTCGTTGGGGTCCAGCACGCCGTTTTGATTGAGATCGTTGCCATACAGGAGTTGCGCGGTTACGCCCTGGACGAGCAACAGTTCGTCGAGGCTGTCCAGCGGGCCATTCTTGCAGTGGTAGGGCGGACTCAAGTTCATGTAAGTCTCGTCCTTGGCTCCGCCGGTGCGCGGCTCTGTCGTGTTGGGGTCGAGCCAGTCGAGGATCGAGTTCGCTATGTTGTCCGTCATGTTCGGCAGCTGCTGAAGGATTTGCAGCCCCAGAGTGCCGGAACTATCCAGTTTCAGCAGAGCGTTGAGGTTGATCTTGCCAGCCTCGTCGACCACGCCAAAAAGATACGGTTGATTCTGGAAATTGGGATCGTCCGGCGAAACCAGGCCCACCACGCTGAAACGGCCTTGCCGTTTCGGGTTATCGGTGTTGCTCAGGACCAGCACGTCCTGGAAATACTGGGTGTTGGAGTACGGATTGCCGTTGAGCATGGTCGTGATGTTGTCCGGGGTCATCAACATTGCGGCAACGTAATTGACGCCGGACCTGGCAACCGCTTGCGTCTGCCCTTGTCGGTCGTGGCTGACGGCCGCGGCGTACTCGGCGTGCATGTATTCGCTGTATTGGTAGGCTGCCAGCGTCATGAGGACGACAACGACGAGAACCGCGAGCAGGACAAAACCCCGGCGCTCTCGATTGGGCAGGTTGCGGGCACGCAGTAACATGCTGTTACGGCTGGGAGCCGCCTCCGGAATTCGTCATCGTCGACGCCGACTGGGTCCCGGTGCTCGTTTGCACCGTGACTCCGTTGGACGTGCTGATCCGAATGAACTGGCGGAAGGTTTTCACGGGTGCGTCGGGCCCGTCGCCCTGAGCGATGTCGAGGGTAATCGCGATTCCTTGCGGCGATCCGATGGGGGTAATGCCGTCGGCCCCCAGCGTGGTACTGTCCCAGGTATCGTTCCAGTTGGTCCCGTCCCAGTACTGGAACTGAACGTTGCGCACTTCCGGGGCCAGAATGTACGACGATTCGTTGCTGATGTTGGGAGGCAAAAGGTTGTTGATGTCGTCGGAAGTCGGCAATTTCGCTTCCATGCGGGCCAGCCCCTCACCCGATCCGTCGCCGCCAGCCAGCCAGTAGGTGACGCGCCGCACGTCGCCGACGATGGAAATCGGCACGGTGCTGGAAGTCGTGTTTATCGGCAAGCTGTTCGTTGAATCGGGGGATCCGTTATTTGGGGTGCCGTTGGAGGTCCCACCGTTGCTGGTTGTTCCGTTCGGGGTCGGGTTCGCCGCATTTGGATTTACCAGGGCCTCGCGCGGCACCTTGCTGATAAAGATGTTGAGCTGGGTGCTGCTGCCCTGGATGCCAAGCGGAAAGCCAACGGTGTTCGCGTTGGGAGCCAGCGTCGTCGTGGAACCATCGTAAGGGCTCGTGCCCGTGTTGGACGTAGTCGTCGTGGAACTGGCCGCCGGGGTTGTGGTGGAGGCGGCCGCGTTGTTGGTCGAACCCGCTCCGGCACCCGTCATACCGCCGCCACTCATCCCGCCTGCACCGCCGCTCTGACTGGCCAGGCGCCACCGGGCGGGGTCATCCAGCGTTATCGAGCTGCCGATATCGCTCGCAATGCGGTCAAAAAGGGTGCGCGAGAGAGCCGCGCGAAGCACCACATCGCGACCGGCCTGGGCCTGCCGGATCTGCATGTCCACCGCCACATACAGCGCACCAAGCAGCAAGACCGCAATCGTGGAAGCCAGAATGACTTCCAGTAGGGTGTAACCCAATCGCCGACCCGGATGCGATTTTTTCGAATTCCGTGCGACCATGTTTACATCCCGCTGCTGGGTGTGGTGGATTTCGGGGTCGTGGTACTGGGAGTGGTCGTACTGGGCGTCGTTTTTGGTTTGGTAGGGGGGAGGCCGCCGCCAATAGGTGGCGTACTACCGCTGCTGCCGCTCGAGGTGGAACCGGTGGATCCCCCCGGCGAACCAGATGTAACCGGCGAACTGCCTGTCGAAACTGGAGCACTACCAGCCGTTGTCCCACCAGCAGCAGGCACCGAGCCGGGAGCGGGCGGGCCCAGGACCACGGGCGCTGTTGAGGCCGTGCCTCCGGCAGCGGCGCCGGTGCCCACTGCCCCAATTGGCGTTATCGTCGTGGTTGTGCCCGGACCTGCACCCCGGGCGGCCCCCGTTTGCCCAGGGGCTCCCACACCACCTACCGGTCCTACTCCGCCGATAGCGACCGTTCGACCCGCCGCGGTGACACCAACAGCGGCCACCACAGGGGCTCGGGCGCCGGCCGTCCCGGCTGCGACCGGCATCACGGCGCCTGTCGCGCCGGTCGCGCCCCTGCTGATAGCTGCTCCGCCTGGCGTAATGGCGTTTACCCGGCCTGGTGTCGCCCCGGTCGCTCCGGCCATATTCCCAGTGCGGCCCGGCATAGCGCCCGTGGCACCGATTCCCGAAGGCGAAGCAGTCGGACCGCCGCCGCTGCTCGGCGCGGTCGAGCCGCCGCCCGAAGGCGTCGTAGCGCCATTCGAAGGACTGACATTGGGATTGGTCAGTAGCGCGTCCTGGGTGCTGCCAGCGATGCTGGGATCGAGAACGAGTTGAGTTAGCGTTGCCTGGATGTTGGTTGAAGATTTTGGCTTCGACACCGTAACACTGACATTCCACAGCCCGTTGGTCTGGCCCTGGTCCGCCGTCATGGACCACGTATAGTCGGGATCCTCGTCAAACGGCGTATCGCCCTGCCCTTGTAACTGCACAACACCAGCCTCAACCTCGGACATTTTCGAATGCACCAGATCGGTCGCCCGGCTCAAATCCTGAGCATCCAGCGCACGGGCACTGGCCATCGACAACAGGTGCGAAATCGCCACAAACGAAAGCAAAAAGATCGCCAGGGAAATGATCACCTCCATGAGCGACAAGCCCCGACGAGTGCTGCGCTGCGTGCGGGCGATCATTAGTCACGTCCTTCCGCTGCATTTTTGACAGAAGAAATTCCAGTAAGGGCACGCAAGCTGAGGATGACCCGGCCCGCACCTTTACTTTCAAAGGTAATGGTAACGTCATCTTGAGCCGAACCGTCCACCTCGAAATATGCACGCCCAACCCAATCGCCCGGATTGACCTGGCCGACCGGGATACTGGTCGAGCCGGCCGAGTCCGAGTCGTCGCGGCTGCCGCCGGATCCTTCAATTGCGAAGGTCACGGGCGTAGGAAGAATGTCCTCGAGCACCAGGGGCGGGTTATTGGGGTCAAAAGTGGGCAATGAGCCGCCCCAGTATTCAGGGCTGTCGGGCGCGATCCGAAAGTTACCTTTGCCTGGTACGACTGCAAAGCGATAGCGCTGACCCTCATCAATGGCATGCGATCGGGCACGCACCCAGCCGGCCCGCACCGCATCGGAAGAAGCTAGCAAGCGGTAATGCGAATACATGCCGTTGATCGAGGGAATCGAAACGCCGGCAAAAAGGACGATGATGGCAATCACCAGGATCAGTTCCAACAGCGTGTAGCCATTGCGGCGTGGCACAGCCGAGCCCTCATGAAGAAACCAAGCGAACAAGGAGAACCGGCAAGTCGCGAGAACTATTTACGGCACAGCCCGAAGCGGCGAAGAAGAAGACGCCATGCTTCGTCCTCACTAACGCTTCGGGCCGGTTCTTGATCCCGGTAGACTATCCCAACGGGTAGCGAGCGATTAATGGCTCTCCCAATTGCCGCGCCGGCCGGAGGGAGTGTCGATCCACACGTCCACTTTGAGCCCATTATTGTGCGAGCCACTGGGATCGTAGCCGAATTGGCCGCCCGGCACGCTCTTGGGCTCCAGGACACTGGGCTCAAGGATGGGCGGTTCAGTGCCGATGCGTTCCGTCAGTTGTTGCAAATTCTGTGGATAATCGTCGTGCTTGAGCTTGTAGGTGTCGCAGGCCTTGGCGATTTCCTTGGTGGTCGCGAAGTCGATGTTCTCTTTCGCCTTGCCGAGCTGCGGCAGGAGGTAAAAGCCGCCGATGCCAGCCAGGACAACGATGATGGCCACTACCACCAGCATTTCCAGCAAGGTGAAGCCGCCACGGACACGAGACTCTTTGTGGTTTGCGCGATTTGCTACCAGCATGTCAGAACCCTCCAGAAACTTACTACTCCGGGACTTCACTGCAGCATAACCCATGGCCAATTAAGGAATCATGAGTCTTTGTCGAATGTGCCCCGATCCCAATAAAGTTGTTTTTGACGAAATCGATTTTACCCGGATTATTGCTGAATGCCAGTATTTCCTGGTCCCTTTCCAGGCCAAACCTACGTCTAAAGACGTACCCGCCCCAACGTCGCCGCCGCCTTCTTTCGAAAAGTAGGCCTTGCTGCTCCGTTTGTCGCAGCGAATTTGGTTTGGATAACTGGACATCTTGCCAAGATGACGTTACTTTACCCTATCCGCCGGGTTATAATTAACAGAAGGGCGTCCGCGCTCCCACCTGCGCCCTTTCCGCGCTCCTCTTTGCTTAGCATCACGAACCGAGGAATCCATGCAGCTGCTGAAAAGACTGGTGCAACGGGGCATTTTGCAAGCCGACCTCGTTCCCAAGGTCGTCGAACTGCATAATTCCACGCCCAACAAGGCGCTGCACGATCTGATCATCGACCAGGGCTTTGCCAGGGAAGAGGACGTGCTGTCTGCCCTTGCCGAGGATTTCGGCATGGACCTGGTCGACCTGACCCAGATCAAAGTCGAGCCGGAAGCCCTGCGCGAGATGCCGCTCAAGCTCGTCCATCGCCGCAACCTCATGCCCCTGTCGCGGCAAAACGGCACCCTCGTCGTGGCCACGGGCAACCCGTTCGACGTCAACGCGCTGGACGAATTGCAAATGCTTACCGGGCTGCAAATCCAGCCGGTGTTGGCCAGCCCGCGTGAGATCACCCGGCTAATCAAGACCCATTTTGGCGTTGGCGGCGAGACCGTTAGCGCCATGATGCTGGAGCGGACCGACGATGTCGAATTGCTCGAGGGAATTGAGGCTGACGATAGCGAAGCCGCCAAGATGGCCCAGGAAGCCTCGGTGGTCAAGCTCGTCAATGAAATCCTAATCGAGGCTGCCAACGAACGGGCCAGCGACATCCACATCGAGCCGGAAGAGGTTACCCTGCGCATTCGATACCGCATCGACGGTATTCTGCAAAGTCAGTCGATGCACGCCGAAATCAGCCGCTTTCAATCCGCCATCATCAGCCGTATCAAGATCATGGCGCGGCTCAACATCGCTGAAAAGCGGCTGCCGCAGGACGGCCGCATCAAGATGCGCGTCCAAAACCGCGAGATCGACGTCCGCGTGTCCATCATCCCGATGGTCCACGGTGAAGGCATTGTTATGCGTCTTCTCGACAAGGGACGCATGGTGTTCAACCTTTCCAGCGTGGGCATGCTCGAGGACACCTACACTACCTTCCGCAGGCTGCTTGACCGCCCGCACGGTATCATCTTGGTCACGGGGCCAACCGGGTCTGGCAAAAGCACGACGCTTTACAGCGCGCTCAACGAAATCAAGGATGACACGCTCAAGATCATTACGGTCGAGGACCCGGTTGAGTACCAGCAGCAAGGCATCAGCCAGATCCAGGTCCAGAGCAAGATTGGCTTGACCTTCGCCGCTGCTCTCCGCAGCATTCTTCGCCACGACCCCGACGTAATCCTCATCGGCGAAATGCGCGACATGGAAACGGCCGAGAGCGCCATCCAGGCGTCCCTCACCGGTCATATGGTGTTCAGCACCCTCCATACCAACGACGCCCCCAGCGCCTTTACCCGTCTAATCGACATGGGCGTCGAGCCATTCCTCGTCTCCAGCACGGTCGAGGGCGTGATGGCCCAGCGGCTGGTACGCACGATCTGCCCGGATTGCAGGGTTCAGTACACGCCGGAAGACCACGAGGTGCCCGCCGATTTCCCGCGCAGCGCCGACGGTCCTCTCAAGCTCTGGAAGGGCACGGGCTGCCGGTCCTGTCGTCAAAGCGGCTACCGGGGTCGAATGGGCATTTATGAGCTCATGGTGACCGGCGACACCATTCGCGACATGTGCGTGCAGCGGGTGAACGCCTCGGTGATTCGTACGCAGGCGCTCAAAGAAGGCATGATAACGCTGCGGCAGGACGGCTGGCGCAAGGTGAATCAGGGAAAAACGACAATCGACGAGGTGGCGCGCGTGACGGCCAGCGACATCAGCTGAGCGCGTGCGCTGCTCGTTTTGTGATGAGGTCTGCGATGCCAGAATTTAGCTACGAGGCGATGGCGACGGGCGGTCTACGCAGCCAGGGCACACTGGTCGCCAACAGCGAGCGCGAAGTGATGGCGATGCTGGATGCGCGCGGACTTTTCCCCGTGAGTGTCCGGCCCGCCAAAGCGCAGGGTGGTGGCTCCTCGCTCCTGAACTTCCACTTCGGCAAGCGTGTCAAAAGCCGTCAGTTAGCCACCTTTTTCTCGCAGCTTGCCGACCTGCTGCATGCCGGTGTGCCGCTATTGCGCAGCCTCGACATCCTGGAGCGCCAGAGCGCGAATGCTTACCTTTCGGAAGTTCTTCGAGAGGTCCGCGCTCGAGTGGCCGACGGCACGGCGCTGGCAGCCGCGCTCGGGCAACACCCCCAGGCGTTTGACGAATTGACCGTCAGTATGGTCCGTGCAGGCCAGGAGGGCGGGTTCCTTGAAGACGTGCTCAAGCGGATTGCGGATTTTACGGAACACCAGGAAGACCTGAAATCCAAGGTGACTGGAGCGCTCATCTACCCCGTTTTCCTCGGCGTGGTTGGTTTCGTCATCCTCAACGGCCTGATCATCTTTGTGGTGCCGCTGTTCAAGCCCATCTTCGAAAAGCTCGAAAAAACCGGCGACCTACCCTGGCTGACACAGGCGCTAATCGCCACCAGTCAATTCATGCAGGTTTACGGCATCTTCATCCTGGCGGCGGTGGTGGCTGCAATTATGGGTTTCCGACGGTGGGCTAGGACGGAGCGCGGCCATTACACGCTTGACTCCATCAGGCTGCGGGCCCCACTCGGGGCCGGGGCCATTTTCCTGCAACTAGCGCTGTCGCGCTTTACGCGCGTCCTGGGAACGCTGTTGAAAAATGGCATTCCTATTTTGCAAGCGCTGCGCATCGCCAAGGACTCGGCCGGCAACAAGGTCATTGCCGAGGCGATTGAAAAGTCCGCCGAAAACATCAAATCCGGCGATTCCCTGGCTGCCCCACTGGCCGCGAGCAAACATTTCCCCCGCGACGTGGTGGAAATGGTGGCCGTCGGCGAGGAAAGCAACAACCTGGAGAAGGTCCTCCTGGACATCTCCGTGACGCTGGAGAAACGCACCAACCGGCAACTGGACATGTTCGTGAAGCTGCTCGAACCCGTCATGCTGTTGTGC